>Ga0224496_10000149_pt1 | contig 52080 bp, 59 predicted proteins | sample SF_Jul11_sed_USG_2_FD_168127 | JGI IMG/M metagenome (GOLD analysis project Ga0224496, IMG submission 168127) | Sediment microbial communities from San Francisco Bay, California, United States - SF_Jul11_sed_USGS_8_1 | ecosystem: Environmental > Aquatic > Marine > Sediment | place: USA...
CCGATCTGGCGAATGTCCGGGTGGAGAGGATGGATATACTGATGGACGAATTCAAGGAGTCATTTGACCTGGTGGCCGCTTCCGAGGTGCTCTATTACCTGGAGCGGGACCAACTGCCCAAGGCTGTGGAAAAGGTGAAGAACCTGGTGAAACCGGGTGGTGCGCTGCTGCTGGCCCACGCCCGCGCCCAGGCGGACGACGACTCCGGCGTGGAGAAGAAAAGCTTCGGCGCAAAAACGATCCATCGGCTCTTTATTGCCGATCCAGACTTTCAGCTGTTGGAGGATGTCCCAGAGCCTGGCTACCGCATAACCTTTCTGCGCAGAAAATCTGAGTCATGATCCCCTTTGCCCAGGCGTCCCGGCAATGAACGATAAAGAAAAGGAGGAGAAAGGGGGAGGGCTCCCCAATTGGGCCAGGGTTACCATCTCTTTTGGCCTGCTCGGATTTATCATTTGGAAGGTGGATGTCCGTCCACTGATGGAGCTGGCGGCGGGGGCCTCCATTCCGTTGGTGGCGCTGGCCTTCACCATGATATTTATCGATCAGGCGGTCACCGCCTTTGCGTGGGGCAGGATGCTGGCTGCCGGAGGATACGTCATCCCATATAAGGACACTCTGCGGGTGACCCTGGCCGCGGACTTTATCGGCCTTGCCATCCCCTCCGGAATGGGGGCGGACATGGTGAGGGTGGTGGGTCTGTCCCGTTATATCAAAAGTTCCTCCCACGCCCTCTCATCACTCTTTGCGTTCCGGGTAATGGGCCTGGGGCAGACCATCACCATCGCGGCCATAGTGCTGATGGTTTTCCCGGATGAACTGCCGGAGGACCCGATGTTCAGCCTTCTGAAGACCATCGTCATCAGCCTCTTCTTTTTGGGTGTATTGGGTCTGCTGTTCATGGGGAGAATAGAGCGGTTTTTGGAGGTGATCGCGCCGAGAACGCGGCTAGAGCCTCTGATGCTGAAGATTCGCGACCTCTACTCCACCTTTCTCTTCTACCTCAGCCACAAGGACGCCCTCGCCGCTGCATTCATCGGGGATCTTTATGTCCAATTCGCGAAAATATTGAGCATCTACATAGTCGCCCTGGCGCTCGGTTTCGATGTCGGGCCCACCCCATTTTTCATACTGGTGCCGGTGGTGAACATACTGGTGCTGCTGCCGGTCTCCCTGGCTGGCCTGGGAGTGCGGGAGGGGATGTATGTCATCCTCTTCGCCCATGTGGGGCTCAGCGCCGCCCAGTGCCTCACCATGTCGTTGCTCGGTTTCGGGGTGAACATGCTCATGGTGCTTGCCGGGGGAACCGTATACCTGCTATTTGGTTTTCCGGAAAGCGAAGGAATGAACAGAACCGGCGCCCCCAAGGCTCCATAAAGGTATAATACCTCATGGCTCCGGAAGTATACTTTTCCATCGGCTCCAACTCGGGTAACGCCAAGCGGATGGCGCAGAGGGCCATCGAACTGATCGTGGCCATCAGCGGGGCCAGCCTGATCGGGCGGGGAGGGCTTTATGAAACCGAGCCCCAGGGGAAGATCGACCAGCCATGGTTCGTGAACACCGCTCTGGCGGTGCGCCTGGAGATGGAACCGGAAAAAGTGCTGGAGGAGACCAGGCGGATAGAGGCCGAACTGGGGAGGACTCCTGGCGAGCGCTGGGGACCCAGGGAAATTGACATAGACATCATTTTTCATGACGATACCGTAATGACCACCGAGGAGCTGACCATCCCCCACCCCCTTGCCCATATGCGCAGGTTCGTCCTGGCCCCCCTGGCCGATATTAACCCTGGCCTTGTTCACCCGGTTCTGGGAAAAACTGTGATCCAGTTGCTGGACGCACTCCCGGAAGAGGGGCAGACAACCCGGCTGATCGAACCAGCGCCGGAGGAGGGACCGTGAAAAAGTATATCGCCCTGGAAGGCCCCATCGGCGTGGGCAAGTCCAGCCTGGCATGCAAGCTGGCGGAAAAATTCGGTGTGGACCCGATCCTGGAAGAGGTGGGGGAAAACCCGTTTCTGGAAAGTTTTTATGATAACCGGGAGGCCAACGCTTTTCAGACTCAGCTTTTCTTTCTGGTGAGTCGGTACAAGCAGCTCTCCCGCCTGGCGCAGATGGAACTGTTTAACCAGGCGGTGCTGGTGGACTACATCATGGAAAGGGATATGATATTCGCCCAGTTGAACCTGGACGACCATGAGTTCCGTCTCTATCTGGAGGTGTATAAGCAGCTGGTAAAGTCCGTACCGGAGCCGGACCTGACGGTCTATCTGCAGGCGGACACGGCCACGCTGATGCGCCGGGTCCACCGCCGCTCCAGAAGAGTGGAGCAAGCCATGACTGAGGATTATGTGGACCGGGTAAACCAGGCCTTCAACCAGTATTTTTTCCGCCACTGTACCGGGCCGTTGCTGATCGTCAACACGAACAACATCGACTTTGTGAACAACCAACAGGACTTCGAGACACTGGTGGCCAAGCTGGAGGGGGATATTCAGGGAAGAGAGTATTTCAATCCGCCAGGGAGCGTGTTCTAGCCGCCTGCAATACCGGGAAGCATTCGATCCTGGCTTGCGGGCAGGCGCCCTCTTTTTGGCGTTGAGGATCCGGATGGCGTATTTGCGGTGGTAGCCGCAAACGGCGCAGAATTCGGCGAGGATGGCGCCTTTTTCCTTGCGTCCGGCTTTGCGGTATCGGACCCTGATCTTGGCAAGGCATTCTTTTCGCGAGTTTTTCCCCATATTCCACGCTCCCTTCGGTTACATGAAACATGAGGCACCGAATCATTTTCGCCCCTTACTTCGGTTACATTTAATTTGAGGCAATTCGCTGTGGTGGGAGTGCGTGGCGCCGGGGAGCATATTCGGGTACAATGATCAATTTGGCGGGGCCTATGTTTCGCCGGAATGATTTTTATCCAATGGAAAATGCGATGGCAAAGAGAGTGATCCAGACCGACAAGGCGCCCAAGGCTGTGGGGCCATATTCCCAGGCTGTGAGGTACGGGCACCTGGTGTTCACCGCTGGCCAACTGGGGCTGGACCCGGTCACCGGCAAGCTTGTGGGCTCCGATGTTGGAAGCCAGACCCGGCAAGCCCTGGATAACCTGGAGGCGGTGCTGTGGGCCACAGGATTGTCACTGGCTCATGTTCTCAAAAGCACCATCTTCCTGGTGGATATGGATGATTATCAAACCGTAAACGCCATATACGCCGAGCGACTGGGCGTTGCCAATGCGCCCGCCCGTTCCGCGATGCAGGTGGCCAGGCTCCCCCTGGGGGCGCTGGTGGAGATAGAGATGATCGCCGGTGGAGATGAGGGATAGGCTGAGCGGATGGTAAATTCGATGACCGGCTACGGTCTGGGTGAAAGCGAGATTGAGGGGCTGAAAGTGACTGTGGAGGCCAGGTCCGTGAACCATCGCTATATAGAAGTGGGCGTGAAAACGCCTTACAAGAATTTTGCGTTGGACGACCTGGTCCGTAAAAAGGTGAAGGGTATTTTCAACCGTGGCGCCTTCGAGGTGCTGGTGGCTCTGGACAATGCGGAAACAGCAGTCGAGGTGCGAATCAATGAGCCACTGCTGAAAGGGTATCTGAAGGTGGCCGGGGATATCTCCGAGAAGTATGGCATCCCTTATCCACCTTCTTTTGGTGAGCTGGTTCAGGTCCGTGACATGTTTCAGGTGGCGGGGGACGCCATGAATACCGATATGATGGCCAGGCCCCTGGAGGCTGCGCTTGATCAGGCCCTGGAGAAACTGGCCCTGATGCGGGGCGCCGAGGGGAAGCATATAGCCCTGGATCTTGCCGGGCGGTTTGCCAGAATCGGCCAATGGGCGTTGGTCATCAAGGAATTGAATGATGGCAGCGTCAAGGAGCGATTTGCGACGCTGAAGGAGAAGGTGGAAGCTCTGCTGGACGCCGTTGCGGTGGACGAGGGGCGATTGGCCCAGGAAGCGGCTCTGCTGGCGGATCGTAGCGATATAACTGAGGAACTGACCCGCATAGAGAGCCATTTGCATAAAGCGGGGGATATCCTCGGCTCGGAGGGCCCGGTGGGGCGGCAATTGGAGTTTATGCTCCAGGAGCTGGGCCGGGAAACTAACACCATCGGCTCCAAAAGCTTTTCCACAGAGATCACGCGGCTGGCCCTGGAGATAAAGGGGGAGCTGGAAAAACTGCGCGAACAGGCGCAGAACCTGGAGTAGGAATGAGCGAGCCAGGATCGAAAGGAATACTTTTCGTCATCTCCGCCCCTTCCGGCACGGGGAAGACCACCGTGGCCACCATGATCCTGAGCTTGGTGGATGATCTCCGTAAAACGGTTTCTCACACTACCAGGAAGATCAGAGATGGCGAGGAAAATGGGGTGGACTACCATTTTGTGGATGAGGAGCGTTTCCTGGGCATGATCGGGGAGGGTGACTTTATAGAGTGGGCGCAGGTGTTCGGCAATTATTACGGGACATCGGCCAGGGAGATCGAAAGCTCACTGGCCCTGGGCCATGACCTGCTGCTGGTGATAGACGTGCAGGGCGCGGCAAGCGTCCGTTCCACAAAATCGTTTTTCAGCAGAACGATATTCCTGCTGCCGCCGAGCATGGAGGAACTGGAAAGGCGGCTGGTGGGCCGGGGGCAGGATTCGCCAGAGAGTATCCGGATGCGGCTGGAATCGGCCGCTGGGGAAATGGGCCACAGAAATGATTTCGACTACCAGGTGGTTAACGATAAACTGACCTCCACTGTGGAGGAAGTGCGGGATATTATCCTGGCCGAGCGGGAAAAACATCGCGGCGGGAAAGGGAGCTGAGAAGTACATATGAGCAAGTCGTCTAATACAAGAGCGATTTTTCTGGTTTTATCGGTGAGTATCGCGGTTCTGGCTGCCGGGGAGCTGGTGAAGTCGAAGCTGGATGAGGATTCGGAAACGGGAAGTCGGATCCGAAAGATGGAATCGGAGATCGTGCAACCGCGGCCCTTTGAGAGGGCGGAGATGGCGGTGGGGGGCGCCCTGGAGGGGCCATACCCGTTTTTCGATCAGAATGGCAAACCTTTCGAGCTGACCTCCTGGCTGGACAAGCCATTGGTGATATCCTACATTTTCACGGAGTGCCCAATGGTGTGCCCCACCATATCGGCCAGCCTGGCCGACTTTGTGAAAACCGGCTTCAAGGATATAGGTGTTGATTTTAGAATCGTGACGGTGGGCTTCGACCCCGCATCCGACAAACCAGCGGCTATGCTGACTTTTGGGGAGAAATTCACCTCCGATTTTTCAAACTGGAGATTTGTCACCGGGTCTCCGGAGGTAGTCCGGAGGCTTTCCAATGATATCGGGGTCGTCTACGAACCGGACGATCAGGGATCCTGGAAGCACACGATGGGAATAACCATTGTCGCGCCGGGGGGGGTTGTGTCCAGCCAGCTTTTTGGCATGGCCTTCAACACGGAGGAGCTGGTGGCCGACATAGAGAAGGCTGCGGCCAGAGGGGAGAAAGGATGACCGGGCCGTTGATGGTCGTCTTTCCCGACGCGCCAGAGGCAATGGAGGCTACATGCTTCTATATGTAGTCGAGGCAGTGGTGCCGATTCTGGCGATCCAGCTTGTTTGGGCCGGGAGGTTGGCGCTACGCAAAGAAAAAGAGAGGCACAAACGGATCGCCGCCATCCACGCCTCCAGCATGTGGGCCTCTTATCTGTTGGTGTGGGGATTGATTATGCTCGGGCAGACAATGAAAGGGAACGCCGCTCGGTGGATTGTGGAGACCCACCTTGTAATAATCTACATAATCCCGGCGCTCCTGGTTTTCATGATGGCCACTGGTTTAAAAGGGATACGAAAGCCCCATATGGCCCTGGCTGCCCTATATGTGGTTCTATGGTCTGCGGCTCTGGTGACCGGGGCGATGATCTTCCTCTCGCATCGCGGATTCATTTAACCAGCCAGCGCCTTGGCGCTCCCCCCTTTGGCGCTTCGGCGCTCCCTCCTATTTACACCATGACGAGGCCAGAGGCGCCCTCTGCTCATCAGGTTAGACTGGATATAGCATGTGTAATCCTCACAGGGATGATTCCTGATATCGTTTCTTCCCTTGTCAAAACCAACCCGAATATAGTTAAAATACAGAAGCAAAGAGAGGAATAGGGGTGTTCAGATGAAATATGTGGATGTAATTTGACACACGTTTTTGTTTATACATGGTATTGACACTATCCCGTGTATATTGGATAATTGAGTTTCTGGAAATTTGGGTCGAGCCGGGATTTGATGGCTGACTACACAGGTTTACCTTGGGAACGGATTGGGGGTTTTGCCTATCGGGGCTTGGATAGAGGAATAGGCCGACTGGTGGGCGTAAATCAACCGTTTGTAATACAGTATCTTGGTCAGGTTTAATTTATTTTTCAGGAGAAAGTCTATGGATCATACTGCGGAGGGACATGCTGGCGGCCACCATTGGGAAGTCAGCATCTACCCATTCATTATTGCTTTGGGCATCTTCCTTCTGGCGCCGATGGCATTTGGGCTGATTTTCGAGTATAAAATGCTTGGAATCGGACTGGCCTTTTTCGTTGTCGGGCTGATATGCGTTTTTATCGGGGTGCTGGGCTGGGTTAACGAGGCTATAGGGCAGAAAGAACTCGGTTATTCGCTGACAGGTCTTCCTATCTTCATCGTCTCGGAAACGATGATATTTTTGAGCCTTTTCTCAGCATATTGGATGATGAGGCTGTCTGCGGACACATGGCCGCCGGAAGGCTCTCCGGAAATCGGCGTTGTCCTCCCTGTCTTCATGACCATTATCCTTATCTCCTCCTCTGTCACCTTCCATATCGGCGAAGGGAAACTGGACGAAGGGGATAAGGCGGGCTTCAAAACCTGGCTGCTGATCACCATGGCGCTGGGGCTTCTGTTCCTGGGCTGCACTATTTATGAGTATAACCACCTGATCCACGAAGGGTTCCGCTGGGGTACCAACGCCAAGAGCACGGCGTTTTATTCCATCACCGGCTTCCATGCCTCCCACGTTTTTATTGGGCTGGGGATCTTCCTGTTCCTTCTGATCCCGGCGCTCAGGGGAAAGACGAACATGACCTTCACAATGGCCGCGGGGACATACTGGCATTTCGTGGATATCATCTGGTTCTTTGTCGTCAGTCAGATCTACTTCTGGTAGACGAAGATGAAGACGATCACGATATCGGTGTTGATGGCGGTGACGGCCCTGGTGGCCGTGTCGCCGGCGGGAGCTGCTTTCCGCCCCACCGATTCGGAAATCGATCCGGCGATGCTCCAGGTGGAGGAGAAAAAGGTCCTGGGCAACAAGATCGACGGCGATCTGGTGTTTGTGGATGAGACCGGCCGGGAGTTTACGTGGAAGGAGAAGGCGGATCGCGCTCATGTTCTCGTGATGTCGTACTACAGCTGTGAGGGCGCCTGTCCGGCGTTCTCCGCGGATCTGGCGGATATCCTGGGGAAGACCCAGGCGCTGGGCCGGGTGGTGGCGGGAAAGGATTATGACGTGATCACAGTATCTTTCGACAAGAACGACACTCCTATGGCGGCCGCCCATTTCAAGCATATGCTGGACCTGCCGGCGGAGCTTTCGGATAACTGGTCTTTCGCGTCGCTAAAGGACTCGATGCAGATAAAGAAGTTCGCGTCCGGATTGGATTTCCAGTATTTCTGGTCGTTTACAGACAGGATGTTTTATCACCCAAACGTTTATTATTTCATTTCGCCGGAAGGGCGGGTGGTTCGGGTGCTGCACAGCTCCAAAGTGGAGCCAAATGATATGCAACTTGCGTTGATAGACAGTTTTTTCAACAAGCTGCAGCCATCTCAAGTGATCACAATGGCGATAAGTTTTTGCTATAGCTACAACTATAAGGATGGGAAGTATGGAATCAACTACCCTCTTTTTTTCGCCATGGGATCTTTGTTTATCGGAATAGGAGCGTTCGGAGTGGGCGCTTTCATAGTTAGAAAAAGGGGCAAACCCAAGGAGAATAGGATATGAGAATTAAGGCTTTTTCGGTTATGGCCGGGGCGGTGGCCATGTTGGCGTTCGCCTTCCCGGGCGAGGCTCTGGCGTTGAACGACCACACGCCGGAATGGGATAAGGTGTGGATGCATCTGCTAATAGATGTGGGTGTCATCGGCGCTATATTTTTGGTTGTATCGATATATTTCCTGCTTTCGTACACTCGCAAAAGTGAGGGTGAGGTGGGGAAATTAAAGCAGATGTCTTTCGGCAATTCGCTGGCCTGGGCGTTAATCCCGGCGTTTATATTCATGGCGGACGATTTCTACCTGGCGGCCCAGGGATGGAATCTGTGGAACAGCCAAAGACGAGTCCCGGAGGGAGCGTACGAGATTCAGGTCACTGGCCGCATGTGGGGCTGGGACTTTGCGTATCCGAATGGCGCCATGAGCAGTTCCGATGTGGAATATGACGAAACGGGACTGGTCACTGGCATCGATGGCGACGGGTTGGTGGTGGCTCAAGGCACGCCTGTTGTGCTGCGCATGAGCAGCGCGGACGTAGTGCATTCGTTTTTTATCCCAGATTTTAGAATCAAGGAGGATCTGATGCCAGGAAGGATCACCTACCTCTGGTTCAATCCCAAGGATGCCGGGGAGCATGTCTATACTTGTACTGAGTTTTGCGGACTGGATCATTCCCGGATGTACGGCAAAGTGAAAATACTCCCTCAGCCGGAGTTTGACGCGTGGCTGGCGTCCAAGAGCGAGGAATAACCAGCCAGGCTGATTTGGCAGAAAAAACGAAAAACCTAAAACAAGGCAGGAAATATGAAAGAATGGATTTTTACTACCGACCATAAAAGGGTCGGAATCCTCTACCTTATCGGCACTCTGGCCGCCTTCGCCGTGGCGGGGCTCATGGCGCTGGCGATAAGGTTGGAGTTGTGGGAAGTGGGACCTGGCATTTTAAGCCCTAACCAGTACAACGTGGCCCTATACTTCCATGGGGCCGCCATGATCCTGGGCTTTTTGATTCCGGGACTCACAGGCTTTCTGGCCAACTACCTGATCCCGATGATGATCGGGGCGCATGACGTCTCGTTTCCCAGGATCAATGCTCTTTCGGTGTGGCTATACTGGTTCGGCATCGTGCTGGCCCTTTTGACCTTCGTCATCCCGAACCCGCCGGATATTATGTGGACGGGCTACGTGCCGTACGCCTCCCAGTACACCAGCGGTAACTCGGCGTTCTACGTCTTCACCGTCCACCTGATCGGATTCTCATCGATCCTGGGCTCGGTGAACTTTCTGTGCACCATCATATACATGCGCGCGCCTGGCATGGGGTGGAACCAGCTCAACTTCTTCGTCTGGACCATAGCAGGCGCTTTCGTGATTCAGCTTATCTTCGTTCCGGTTCTGGCCGCTGCGGTGACCCTGCTGCTGCTTGATAAGTATTTCGGAACAGCTTTCTTCGTCCCGGACAGTGGGGGCGACGTACTCTTGTACCAGAACCTCTTCTGGTTCTACAGCCATCCGGCGGTTTACGTCATCCTGTTGCCGGCGGTGGGCGCGCTTATGGAGATCATCACCACCATGTCGCGCAACCAGGTGTTCAACTACAAGGTGGCGGTATACGGCGGAGTGTGGGGCGTGGTTCTGCTCGGCTCCGATGTATGGGTGCATCACCTATACACCTCTGGGCTTGCGGATTGGCTTCGCATAGGCATGATGGTCACCACTTTGATCATCTCGGTGCCCGTCGGCCTGCTCACCATCTCGCTGGTGGGGAGCCTATATAGGGGTTCCATTCAGTATTCCACCGGAATGCTCTACGCGGCATCGTGCCTTTTCCTGATCCTCCTCGGCGGGCTCACCGGCATCCCGCTGGCCATGACCTCGCTGACGTTGCATCTGGCGGAGACATATTTCGTCATGGCGCATTTCCACTTCATCATGGGTATCACGGCCACTTTCGCCCTGTTCGGCGCTATCTACCACTGGTTCCCAAAGATGACCGGGAAAATGTACAGCGAGACCCTTGGCAAGATCAGCTTTGTGCTCAACTTCATTGGGGTGAACGTCACGTTCATTCCGCTGTTTGGTATCGGGGTCGAGGGGATGCCAAGACGTTATTACGACTACGCCATGTTCCCCCAGTTCCAGGGAGCGCAGCAGATCGCCACGGTGGGGGCGTTCATAATCGCCGTCGCCATGGCGCTGACTTTTGTGAACTGGATTCATGGCGCCATCGCCGGACCGCCTGCGGGAAAGAACCCTTGGGGTTCGGCGTCACTGGAGTGGACCCATGCCGACTCCCCCCCGGGGCCGGGCAACTTTCCCACTCCTCCGACCGTTTCCGAGGATTGGACTCCGTACAATTACTAGAGGCTTGACTTTTTAAAGCCCGTAATGCGGTAATATATTGGCGGGTCTGGTATCGTCCCAGAAGAAGGGATGGCCGGACCCGCCTTTCTTTATCATTTTTGAATTATATTTATCAGATTCCGGATTCAACCACGGGGGGAGAGCGTGATTAGGGTAGTAGTCGGTTTGGCCATAGCGGCCACATATATACTGATGGTGATGGGCAATGTGGTGACCACCTCAGGCTCCGGCCTGGCTTGCCCCGATTGGCCTCTGTGTCATGGCGCGGTGATTCCACCGCCACCATACAACAACTGGATAGAAATGGGCCACAGATTGATGGCCAGCCTCACCGGGACTCTGGTACTGCTATCCACCATACTGATATGGATGAAGGTCAAACGAGGAGTCCCCAAATGGTTCACTCTTGTGGCGCTGATCCTCACCGGCATAGTTGCGGGTCTGGGGGCTTTCGTGGTGCTCTCCGAGGCGCCGAACCTGGAGAGCCTGTTCGACGTGCTCCTGATCTCCACCCACATCATCCTGGCCGCCACCATCTTCACCCTCATGATATTCACCTTCCGCATGCTTCCCCAGTCACCGGGAAAGAAGGTGGAGAAGTTTTATCTGCTGATGCTCGGGTTTGTGGTGCTGCAGGTGCTGTTGGGCATCCTGGTGCGCTATGGGCAGGCTTCCCTGGCCTGCCCCGATTTCCCCTATTGCAAGGGGGTGTGGATTCCTGATTTTATCGATCTGAAGATCACTCTCCAGTTTATCCATCGCGTGAACGCACTGATTATATTCACGATTTCCCTGGCATATATGATAGACTGTCTCCGAAAAGGGCATGATCGGCTAAGCGCCTCGGTGACTTTTGTATTCATCCTGGCGCAGGCCACCATCGGGGCGTACATCATCTGGAGCAGCATGTATTTTCCATATGTTGTTCTCCATGGCGCCAATGGCTTCGCCCTTTACGGGTGGCTTGTGTATAAGGCAGCGCCTCATTTCAAATCAGAGAATCTGACCGAGGGGGTTTAAGACCGCATGAACCGGGAGAACGTGACAGTGTACGTGGCCGACCAGGCTGAAGGATGGCTTCCCCCTTTCCTGGTGGTGATGAAGCCCGGAATTGTGGCCATGGTCATCATCTCCGCCCTCTGCGGTATGTACGTGGCGGGTCCGGGATTGCCCACTTCCTCGGCGCTGGTGTTCTGGACAATGTTCTCCATTGGCCTGGCCAGTGCCGCCGCCGCCGCACTCAATAACTACATAGACAGGGATATTGACCTGATCATGAAGCGAACCAGCGGACGGCCTATTCCGGCCGGCTCCCTCTCTCCGGCCGGGGTGATGATTTTCGGTGTGACGGGAGCCGTGATCTCCGTCGCGGCCGCCTTCGAAGAGATAAACACCATGACGGCGGCGCTTCTGGCCGCATCAATTTTCATATATGTGGTGGTGTATACGCTGGTGATGAAACGCAGAACCCCATGGGCCACCTTCGTCGGAGGGATAGGTGGCGCCTTGCCGCCGGTAATCGGCTACACCGCCGTCCGCCCCGTTCTGGATCAATACGCTCTGGCCATGTTCCTAATTATTTTCACCTGGCAGCATCCCCATTTCTGGTCGCTGGCGCTCAAATATATCGAAGAATACAAGGCCGCCCGGGTGAATAACCATGCCGTGGTCGTGGGCGTGGAGGGGACCAAGCGCCGCATCGCTCTCTGGACATTCATTCTGGCTGTCGTCTCTGTGATGCCATGGTATATCGGTATGGCGGGGGGGATATATCTGGCGGGAGCGCTCATTTTCGGCATCGTCAACTTCGCCATGGCCATGGTTTTTCTTTTCTCCCAGGCCAGGCTGGCCATGAGGATTTTCTTTTTCTCCCTGATCCATCTGCCAGCGCTCTATCTTCTGCTTCTCCTGGATTTGACCATATAACGCAGGCCTATACCCATGAGCGACGAGGAGGAAAAGTTTTTCATAAGCCAGCGGACACTGGTTATCATCCTCATTGTCTTCGTATTCCTGATGTTCTCTGGCATCATCATCAAATCCGTCATCTCGGGTCACGTATAAACTAACGCCAGGACAAGCTTTCAGGAAACTGTTTCCCTCGGTCAGGGATGTCTGTGAGGCTTTGGCGCGGATTAAGGTTCCGGGAATGATAAAATGACTCCCTAAACGGATATTGCCGACCTATGGACCAAGAGGATAGAAGCCGGGATCTTTTCGGGGAAGACTCCGCCCCCCGTCCATTGGCGGACAGGATGCGCCCAGCCACCATGGAGGAGTTCCTGGGCCAGGAGCGGCTCACCGGGCCAGGGAGGCCTCTGCGCCAGCTTATTGACTCGGGCAGGATTCCATCCATTATCTTCTGGGGTCCTCCCGGCTCAGGAAAGACAACCCTGGCAAGGCTCATCGCCGCCAGCCAGGAGGCCAAGTTTGTGGAGATCTCCGCCGTGGCCGCCGGGGTGGCGGACCTTCGCGCGGCGGTGGATCTGGCGCTGCGGCAATGGCGTGGCTACAAACGAAAGACAATCCTGTTCATCGACGAGATCCACCGATTCAACAAGGCCCAACAGGACGCCATCCTCCCCCGCGTGGAGGATGGCACGGTGACCGTGATCGGCGCCACCACAGAAAATCCCGCCTTCGAGGTGATCCCGGCGCTACGCTCCCGCATGAGAATCTTCAAGCTGGATCAGCTTGGCTTTCACGATACTAGGGAAATGGTACTGCGCGCAGCCCGCGATCCGGACCGGGGATTGGGAGCCCAAGGGTTGGCGGCCAAAGGGCTCCATATGGAGGTGGATGTGGTCGACAGGATAGCGCAAATCTCCGGTGGGGATGGCCGGGTGGCGCTAAACCTTCTGGAGGCGGCAGCCCATGCCACAGGCCAAGCGCCGATCACCATGGAGCTGGTGGATGAACTGGCCAGGGACACCGCCATACTGTTCGATAAAATGGGGCAGGAGCATTTCGACCACGCCTCGGCGTTCCAGAAGTCGTTACGCGGTTCCGATCCGGACGCAGCCATATACTGGCTTGCCAAGATGATCGCTGGGGGGGAAGATCCCCGATTCATCGCCCGCAGGTTGATGGTGACAGCGTCGGAGGATGTGGGACTGGCGGATCCCACCGCGCTGATGGTGGCAGTGGCCGCGGCGGAGGCGGTGGAGCGGCTGGGGATGCCGGAGGGGAGGATACCATTGGCCCACGCTGTGATCCATGTGGCGACTGCGCCCAAGAGCAACTCGGCTTATCTTGCCATCGACGGTGCGTTGGCCGACATACAGAAAGAGGGGAGGGCGCTGCCTCCGCCGGACCACCTGAAGGATACCCATTATAAAGCGGCGAAAGGATTCGGCTTTGGCAAGGGGTACAAATATCCTCACGACTTTCCCGACGGATGGGAGGAGCAGGAGTATATGCCGGATGGATTGAAAGGCAAACGCTATTACACACCACTGGACCGGGGACGGGAAGCGGCCATTCGGGAGAGAATGGAGGGGAAGAAAAAAAGGGGGAGGTAGAGCCCCTCCTAGGGTTCATCCGATTCCGGCCACTTTCAACAAGCGTGGAAGCCCTCTAACGCACAGAGCAAATACCACCCGCGATCAACCCCCAGGTTTCTGCGCAAAGCCCGGTTTCAGTCACACATCCAGCTTCAGAAGCTCGCTCATTTTCAGCAAATGCTTCCACTCCTCCGCCGCCAGCGCCCGAAAGAATCCTGCGGTTTTATCCTCCCTGGCTTCTCTGGCCAGCTTTGTATACAGGTCATAGGAGTTTGCCTCCACACCCATGGAGAACTCCAATATATCGTCCATGGTGGCGCTCCTGGCCCATTCCTTGGCGTCGGACAGCTTTACGCCCCCCTCCAGGCAGCATCCCTCCCCGCGATACCTGGAAGTGGCCCCGGCGATATCCTGGCCGACCAGGCTTTTGTATATTTCCCGAATCGAGTCCATATGACCCTTTTCAGACCCTGCCAGCTCCTCCAGCAGCGCCCTGGCATCGCCAGGATCCAAATCATCCAATATGAAGCGATAGAAAGCAGCCGACCCCTCCTCCATGGCCCAGGAGGCGGCCACCACTTCATCGAAAGGCGCTCCGGGCGAGAGGAACACCATCCCGGCGCCAAGGCCGCCCGTGGCCACCAACCCGTCCCAGGCGAACATTCCTCCATCCACATTGTAGACCTCCTTGAAGCCGGAGCTGAGCAGAATGCCCCCCGCGGCGGCGCTACGGTTTCCGGAGCGGCAATAGACATATATCTTTTTGGTCTTGTCCAGTTCGCCCATACGCTGCGGTATCTCCCCCAGGGGGATTAGGACAGAGCCCGGGATTCGGGAGTGCTCGTTCTCCTCCGGCTGGCGCACGTCCAGCAGCAGGATTTCATCCCGCAAGGGGCCGTTCATCTCCTCGCGAAGTTTATCCACCCGCACCGCCGGCGCCGGCTTGAAATATCCTTTCAAACTCATTATTTATCACTCCTTGCATTCATTATGTTGATCGGCGCCACCCGCCCATTCACACCTTAGTAGAGATGATAGCGGCATTATAATGATTCGGCGAATGTCGCCTCTCTTGATGAAGATTTGCTAGCCGCTCATGGCGGCCACTACGACGGGCTGGCACGTGGAAATGTAAACTCAACAAACCGTGCAGGTATGTCGAAGTAATGCGTGCCGGGCTGTGGAATCTATCGCCTTAACCTGTCTGGCCCCGGAACGTCCGCACCGGGAATCCTCCCTCCATATCCACTCTACCCTCCACCACATCCTCTATGGAGATAGAGAAAAGAAGGTCGTTGAAATGCTGGCAAAGCTTGGCCCACAGCGCCTGGGTGACACAGTCCTTTGACTTGGAGCAAGGCTTTTCCAGCAGACTTCTTTCGTCGGCGCATTCGGTGATGATCAGGCTTTCGTCCACGGCGGCGAATATGTCGCCAATGGTTATGTCGGTGGGGCTTTTGGCCAGATAGTATCCCCCACCGGGGCCACGGACAGACTTGACCAGGTTGGCCTTTCTCAGTTTCACAAAAAGCTGCTCCAGGTAGTTCTGGCTCAGGCCCTGCCGCTCGGCTATCATCCCCAGCGGCACAGGCGCCTCTTTTTGACAGATTGTCATGTCCACCATGGCCTGCACTGCGTAATGGCCCTTGGTGGAAATCCTCATGTCGCTCTCACTCTATGACATCCCGTTCGATCGGATCCACGCGCATGCCATCATTTTTCATCGCGTCAATGGCCGCATCCACAGCTTCCAGCTCGCCGGAGATTTCCATCTCCACGGATCCCTGATCCCCGGTGATGCGAGCCTGGCGGATGTTCAACACAACGTCGTGACTTTTTATGATCCTGCTGTATATCGGCTCCGCTATTTTCTCCGGCGGTATGAGCACACGCACCCGAATGGAGGCGATCCTGTCCGGGCCTTCCGCGTCCAGCACTCCGCGATTCCCTTCGCGAATCAGGGCGCCGCGACACTTTAACTCCAGGATGGCCGCATCCACATTCTGGTCGGGACCGGTAAGGCTGAGAACCAGCCAACCGGCCGAGTGGGTCACCGAGGCCTTGTACACCACTGGCTCCAGGCCATGACGTTTCGACAGCGAATAAAGCACCGGTTCGCGGACCAGGTCTACTGGAAATGTAATGGAAAAATATCTGTCGCCCATCGTCTATTTCTTTTTGATGATAAATTCCCAGTCGGTCTTGTTGAACTTATGGGGCCAGAGGATCACCTCGTGCCCCTCGTTCTCCGCGCTGCGTGGCACGTTTTTGGTGGCCGGCTCATGGTCCACCACCACGCGCAACACCTCGCCGGACTCCATCGACTCAAGTTGCAGCTTGGTCTTCACGAAAGTGAAGGGGCACACTTCCCCCTTGATGTTCAGTTCCCGGTCAGGCTTGATGGACATGTTTTCCTCCAATTGCCCTCAAAGGGTTATTATTTTTTGATGGGCGGCCACCGCTTCCACCAGTTCTGCGTACCCGATAAGCTTTATCCCAGCCTTCCCTCCACGGATCATGGCGTCCTCCTTCATGGCAAAGCAGTTCTCCGGCCAGTCTCCGATTTCGGTGTCGAGATCGTGGGCGGCCCTATGTCCGCCCGGTCCCCCGTAGTGGGACATGTGTCCAAACAGCGAAGAGCCATTGAACACCCCATCCTGCATGAGAATCACCCGGTCCGCCGCCTTGAGAGCCAGCCTGGCCAATTCGCCAGGATTCTCGCCCAGGGGCCGGGTCACCAATACCAGAGTTTTCGCGCTCATTTTTTTCTATTCCATGGAAAGTCGCCATGCACTACATCGCACTCGCACGTATCCGGCAGGACAGTGACGATGACTCCCTCGTTAAGGGTCTTGCCCAGTTCCACTGCGGCATGAACTGCGGCGCCGCCGGAGGAACCCACCAGAAGGTTCTCCTCCGCGGCCAGCCGATTAACCATATTGTAAGCGTCCTCGGTCCTTACCGATATCTTGCCGTCCAGCTCGTCCAGGTTGTATATGCCGGGTACCAGGGATGAGTCCATATGCTTGAGCCCCTCAATGCCATGCAGCGACTCCTCCGGCTCAACGGCGTAGCATTTTATATTCTGGTTGCGCAGCTTGAGCCCCCGGCTTGTTCCCATGATCGTGCCGGAAGTGCCTATCCCCGCCAAAAAATGGGTTACCTTTCCTTTGGTCTGTTCCCATATTTCAGGCGCGGTAGTGTACAGATGGGCCTTCCAGTTTTCTGGGTTGTTATACTGGTCCGGCCAGAAATATATTTCCGGATCCTGGTTGTATATCTCCCGGCAGAGTACTATGGCGCCATCGGAACTTTTGAACGGGTCGGAGTAAACCACCTCTGCGTGGTAGGCCGCAGCCATCAGTTGTTTGCGTTCGTTGCACACGTTGCCGGGCATAACAAGCTTCACCTTGTATCCCTTGATAAGGCCTATGAGCGCGTAAGCCACGCCGGTGTTGCCGGATGTGGAGTCCAGAATGATCATGCCTGGGCGAAGCTTGCCCGAGCGTTCTCCCTCCTCGATCATCCGCAACGCGGCTCTGGCCTTCACAGACCCGGAGGCGTTGAGCCATTCCGCCTTGGCGAGTATCTTCACGCCGGGGCACTCTTTGCCCGCGATTTTCGAAATGTTCAACAGCGGCGTATTGCCGATATGTTTGAGTATCTCCGGGGTTATTTCCTCTGGTTTGAAATACGCCGCCGCCGCCAGCTTGCTCATAACCTGCCTCGTCTTACGAAATAATCACATCCGACTCGTCGAGCATCTTTGCAGCGCCTTGCTCGTCGAGCGGAAGAACGTTGTATTTTGTCATTTCCATGCCTGTCTTTTTCATGGATGGTGAATGGGAGTATAGCTTCACCCCCAGCATTCCCAAGGTCTCCAGGCTCTTGTTTATCTCCATGTTGGATGGATTCTTGCCCATTTCGACGCCATTCACCGAATACACCCCATCGTCGATGAACAGGAGGCTGATCTGGTTGTCATCCTCCAGTGTCATCCCCACAGCCATTCGCAGCTTCTCCGCTGTATAAAAGTTCGGCGGACAGTTCACCACCAGTGTCACTCTCTTTTGGGTCATGTGAAACTTACCACCCTGTCGAAGTCCTGTATATATCCGGCCAGGTCGTATTGGCTGCCATACTTTACGCCCTCCACATTTTCCGGCGCCTTTAGCTGGGCGCGGTTGTGGTCGCACACGGTCACCGCTACGCCATGGCTTGTCAGCAGGAGAAAGTCCTCCCTGGCAAGCAGGGTCACGCCGTCGGCCATGGCGAAAACCTGGGTTTCGTGGCCGGCGTCCACTGCGGCCCGGGCGATTTTCACCGCGCTCTCTGCCGAGGGGCTGGAAAAGCCCTTGTGCAAAAGCAGAAGTATTTTCAATGTTCGCCCATCCCGCAGAAGAGTTCGTAGTCTATAAGCTCCGTCACAGTGGGGTTGTCTCCACAGACAGGGCAGTCCAAATCCCGCCGCAGGTTCAGCTTTCGAAACTCCACCTTCAGCGCGTTGTACATCAAGAGTTTGCCCACCAGCGCGTCTCCCTTGCCGAGGATCTGCTTGATCACCTCCACGGCCTGCAGCGTCCCCACCACACCGGCCAGCACGCCCAACACGCCAGCTTCCTGGCAACTGGGCACCATCCCCGGTGGAGGGGGCTCCGGATAGAGGCAACGGTAGCAGGGGCCGGTTTTCGGCTTGAAAACCGTCACCTGGCCATCGAACCGGAATATGGAGCCATGGATATTTGTCTTGCCCAGCATCACGCAGGCATCGTTGACAAGATATCTGGTAGGGAAGTTATCGGATCCATCCACAACGATGGTGTAATCGGAGAAGATCTCCTTCACATTTTCGGCGGTCAGCCGGACGTTGTGGATCACCACTTTCACGTCAGGATTTAGGTTTTCGATAAACCTTTTGGCCGACTCGGTCTTGGCTATACCCAAGGTATCCTTGCTGTGGATCACCTGCCGCTGCAGGTTGGACATGTCCACGATGTCGAAGTCCAGCACACCAATGGTTCCCACCCCCGCGGCGGCCAGGTATTGCAAAATCGGGGAGCCGAGCCCTCCGGCGCCTAGGCAGAGAACCTTGGCGTCAAGAAGCTTGGCCTGCCCCACGCCGCCCACCTCCGGCAGGATGATGTGGCGGCTGTACCGGTATATTTGATCTTCCGTAAAGTCCATGTGGTGTCTCCTTACACGAGGTCAGCGAATTGTCGGCAATGAGCCAAAGAGCCACCGATGGCGGTCTTGATGGCCATATCCCGCATCATGCTAGTCTCGGCCTCCGGCGATGGCGGGGATCACGGAGATGTCGTCCCCTTCGCTCAGTTTTGTGTTTTCCCCGTCCAGGAAGCGGATATCCTCCTCGTTGACGTAAATGTTGATAAACCTTCGCAGCTTGCCTTCTTCATCGTACAGCCGCTCCTTGAAGCCTGGAAATTTCACCTCCAGAGCATCAATCACATCCTTGATTGTCTCCCCGGACCCGGCAATTTCGCTCTCCCCGCTGGTGAGCCGTTGCAGCGGCGTGGGGATGCGGACTTTAACATTCGCCATCTCTCTCCTCGTTAATTTATCGTGCGCATTACATACTTGATTGGATTTCCTTGAACACAGAGAGCTTCGGCTCTATCACCACCGGGCTGGGCAGATGGTTCTCCACCGCCTCAGTGGTTTTGAGCCCCTGTCCCGTGATGGAAATCACTGTTAATTCATCCTTGCCGATCCTGCCCTGCTCGATCAGCTTTTTCGTCACACCAACGGCCACACCCCCGGCTGTTTCCGTGAATATCCCTTCCGTCCGGGCCAGAAGCTTTATGGCCTCCACGATCTCGGGATCGGATACATCCTCACCCCATCCACCGGTGCTGCGAGCCACTTTTATGCCGTAATATCCATCCGCAGGATTGCCGATGGCGATGCTCTTGGCGATGGTGTCCGGCTTCACAGGTTTGAAATCATCCATCCCTGCTTTGATGGCAGTGGTCACCGGGCTACACCCCGTGGCCTGGGCGGCGTAGATTTTGGTCTTCACCTCGCCGATGAGCCCCAGAGATTCGAACTCCTTTAAAGCTTTGTGAATCTTGGTGATCAGGCTCGAGCCGGCCACAGGGGTAATCACATTGTCGGGCGCCCGCCAGCCCAGCTGCTCGGCGATCTCATAGCCGAAAGTCTTGCTCCCATCGCCGTAAAAGGGGCGGATGTTTATGTTCACGAAGGCCCATGGAAATACCGTGGCCACTTCCGAACAGAACCGGTTCACATCATCATAGGAGCCCTTGATACTGATAATCTTCGTGTTGTATATGGAAGTGCCCAGAATCTTGGAGGACTCCAGGTCGCTGGGGATGAAGATATAGCTGTTCATTCCGGCGCTTGCGGCATGGGAGGCCACGGAGTTGGCAAGGTTACCTGTGGAGGCGCAGGCGATGGTGTCGTAGCCGAACTCCAGCGCCTTGTTCACCGCTGCGGCCACCACCCTGTCCTTGAAGGACAACGTGGGGTGGCATACCGAATCATTTTTCAGATAAAGATTGCTCACTCCCAGGGCATCGCCCAGGTTTTTGGCACGGACCAGGGGGGTGAATCCGTTGTCCAGCCCCACGAGAGGGTCCCCATCGATGGGAATCAGCTCCCGGTAGCGCCACATGTTGGCCGGGCGGGACTCTATCACTTCCCTTGTCAGGGCGCGTTTGATTCCCTCGTAGTCATAGCGAACCTCCAGCGGTCCGAAGCAAAACTCACATACATGAATAGGCTCTGTGGGATACTCCCTTGCGCATTCCCTGCACTTAAGCCCCTGCACAAAACTCATATACTCAAATAACCTTTCCTGTCGGAGAATCAGGTCCGGTCCGCCATGGCGTCGGCATGGCGGAAGACCATCACAATGCAATACCAGTCGCTTCCCCGTCGTTGGGTGAACGCATTTACATACAACGACGTACCACCACCACGGGCGCATATGGAAGCGCGCCTGGCCCCTGGGAAATACCCAAGTATCTTACTTGGATATTAGACGATACCTTATTGTTCTTGTCAAGTATAAGGTTCGGAGCGGCTGACCATTGTGCATAGTCATGCTCCTTGCCCCCCCCTATCCCCCCTATGCCGGCGGTGGATAGCTTTAAGAGTGTGGGGAACCGAGCTCAGGATAGGGATGGTGTAAAGATGGATGGCGCGCGCGAAACGTCTTTCTCCTCCAGGTGGAGGAAAAGACGCTCGCGCAACCAGGATCTGGGCATCGTAGCGACACGCAAGGGGCGTGCGCCCCTGGCGCTCCCTGTGGTATTCGAGGCCTTATTGCGCCCTGAACTGGCCAGATTTTGCAACAAATCTGACATTTAGGGTGTAGCCAGAAGGTATGGCCACCATGATTTCCTCTGCTCCGGTGACGGACTCATTAAGCAAGCTGGACCAGCCACGCTGGCAATTCTTTATCTCGCCGGAAGCCTGATGTCTTCTGCCATCCGCCGATGTCATGAAAATCTTGGAGCCTATAGTGTTCCCGTCTTCCACAAAACAAAGCTCCACCTGGTAGGAACATTGGGATGACTTGCCGGGGAAACCGTTTATCCAGTATTGCGATCTTTTCTTGCCAGCGCCACCTTCCTTGAAATCCGCAACCCCGATAATCGTGCCGCATCCCTGCTGGGCGAGGGCGTCCCCGCTTTGGAGGAATAAAAAAGCCATCAACATCAGGCTCATGCCAAGACCAGATTTCCACATAAACTTACTCATAAAAAACTCCTTTGTGTATATGCGTCTTGCGGATTTTATCACAGACGGATAAACAACGCGTTCAACAATATGTTCGCCCCTGTTTGGCGGTTATCCATATTGGAACGGACATCAATGCTTATCTTTATTTCAATCGGATGGCAAGCGGGCGCACCTTCTACTTTTGCGGTTATCTGGAATCCAAATAGAATCGGAACACCGCCTCGCCGTACCGGCGTGCGTCCACCAGGCAAAGACCATGCGCCGCTCTGTCGGGTGGCGCCGTCCGCTTATTCAGCTCAAGGATCAGCATCCCTCCGCCAGCCAGCAACGGCGCGGCCGCTTCCAGGATATCCTCCTCCAGCCCCGCCTTCCATGGCGGATCGGCGAACACATATCCGAACGGGGCTCCAGGGTCACATATTCTCCGCGCTTCGGTGAATACATCACCGCGAATGAGGGTATAACCACAGTCAGGTCCGGCGCCTAGTTTCTTCGCGTTCCTTTGAGTGATTTCCGGCGCGTCCCGTTCCACCGCTGTAACCATGGCCGCTCCCCGGGAGAGGGCCTCCAGCCCCACGGCGCCGGTCCCTGCAAAAAGGTCCAAAAACGCCGAACCCGCGATGGAGGCGCCGATGATGTTGAACAGGGCGCCCCTGGCTTTGTCGGACGTAGGGCGGATATCCCTTCCGCGCGGGCAGTACAGGGCGTGGCCTTTGTACTTCCCGGCGATGATCCTCACTTGGAGGCGTCCTCCTCCCGCTGCTTGATTAGCCTTTGCCCCACCAGGATCGTATCCACCAGCGCGGCAGCCCAAATCAGAAGGGCTATGCCCAGCAGCGGGAACAAGGACATGAGTACCTTGAACGCGTCATCAGTCACAAACAGCGGCTCCCCGGCCATCACCGGGGCGAAAACCATCTGCGCCATGATAAAAGTCCGGACGGTGATATCCACGAACAGGATGGCCGAGGGGATCACGAAGAGCAGCCCCTTGCCGCGCTGACCATTGGCGAACTGCCCCGCGCCGGGCAGAAACGCGGAAAGAAGCACAAGCTCCCACATTGTTTGCGGTTTCACCGGGGCATTGCCTCTGCCAGGGGGGCTGGCCCCCTTGGGTCTCACGCTCCCGGCGCCTGTGTCTCTTTCTGCCATGGTCACACTACCTCTAGAAGATCCTCGAAATGTGTAAAACTTTTAAGGAAACGGAACCTGTCGGCTATCTCGATTCTCTGCAGCTTGCGCAGCCGGTCTATGGAAAAATCCTCCACGGTAAACGAGGCCATCACCGAGCCCATGACGATGGCCTGGCGGAGTATGGTATCGTTCAGCTCCGGCTTGTTCATCCGGGCAATGTGACCCATGAATCCACCGGCAAAAGTGTCTCCCGCCCCGGTGGGGTCGAAAACATCCTCCAGGGGGTATGCGGGGGCGGAGAATATATCGCCTTTATGGAACAATAGGGCGCCATACTCTCCGCGCTTGATGATCACGGTGGAAGGACCCATATCCCGGATGGAACTGGCCGCCTTCTGCAGGTTGTTTGCGCCAGCCAGCATCCTGGCTTCACCCTCGTTGATTATCAGTATATCCACCCTGGCCAGCGTCTTTTTCAGCTCGGCCAACGCGCCATCTATCCAGAAGTTCATGGTATCGCACGCCACCAGACGAGGCTTCTCCATCTGGTCCAGCACCCTTTGTTGCAGCTTTGGGTCGATGTTGGCCAGGAACAGGTAGTCGCTGTCGCGATAACTCTCCGGCAACTTCGGGTCGAAACCCATCAGGACATTTAGTTGGGTGTCCAGGGTTTTGGCTTCGTTCAGGTCATAGCCGTACTCACCCTTCCAGTGGAACGACTTACCTTCAGCGCGCTCCACTCCAGAGGTGTCAACGCCGCGCTCTTCCAGTGTCTCCATGTCGATATCGTCGAAGTCCTGCCCCACCACGGCCACCAGGTTCACCCGGGTGAAGAAGCTTGCGCACATTGAAAAATATGTCGCCGAGCCACCCAGGGCGCGGTCCCTCTCTCCGAAGGGTGTTTTAACCGAATCGTAGGCCATGGTGCCCACCACAACAAGACTCATTATTCTCTCCTATTCTATAACTTACGAAATATTATATGGCGCAAGGCTATTTCCCCTCCCGACCTGGCCAATGGTCGAAGTACTGCATGCTTGTTTTCTTGAATTCACGGATGGAGAAAAGCACATCATACTTGTCTATCCCCACCGCCTCCGACATGCGCCTGGCGATGTCTCGCACCTCCTGCTCCGTCTGGCCATGGATCATGGTGAACAGGTGGTATGGCCACCCCTCGAATGAAGGCCGCTCATACGCATGGCTCACCTCGATAAAGGAGGCCAGCTTCTCGCCTATCTCCTTGCGGCTAGCCTGGTCCGGCACGCTCCATATCCCCATGCCGTTGGCGCGGAATCCGGCCTTCTGGTGACGCAAGGTGGCGCCGAATCTCCTGTAGTATTTCTTTTCGCCGTAATCGCGTACTTTGGCGATCACCTCCTCCTCGGTCAACCCCACTTTGGTGGCGATGTCGGCAAAGGGAGTGAGCGTCATCGGCAATGTACCCTGCAGATGAGCCATTATATCCGCGTCCCGCGGCGTTATCTCCTTTTTCATATTCCTCAATCCCCTCCCGCTTCCTTGAACTGGAAGTCAACCTTGATCTTGAACTTCTGGATCATCGGCATGTTATACACCGGCCCCATCCCGCATCGGCTTTCGATCTCACCCAGAGTGGCGGACACCGTCTCTTCGTCCGGGGCGATGAGGGTGAACCATAAGTTGAACTCATGCGCCCGTTCATAGTTGTGGGTCACTCCAGGGTACTCCCCCACCACTGCGGCTGCCTCCTCGATCCTGCCAGAAGGGACCTTCATCGCGCACAAGGTTGAAGTCCACCCCAGCCCACGGGAATCAAAGCTGGCCCCCAGCCTGCGTATCACGCCGGAATCCACCATCGCCTTCACGCGGTTGAACGCGTCCTCTTCGGACAAGCCCACCACCGCGCCGATGGACTGGTATGGGTGGCTCTCCACGGGAAAACCGGTCTGTATCATATTCAGGATTTTTTTGTCAACATCATCCATGGTCTATTGCCTTGAGTTATGGAAAATACTCCATGGCGGCAGTAAAAGCCGCCGGATCGAACAATAAACTTACACTTTGTGAAGGGGCGCCGTCTAGTCATAAGTGTGCCAGCAAAGCCATATTCCCCCTTCATGCTCCATTGCCCGTCTGGTATCATGGGCCGATCAGTTCCTTCTCCAGGTGACAGTCCTTTTGAATAAAGCGCATCTCTCCGGTATTGTGGCGGCGTTGACCGCGATCCATGTACTCGCCGCATGGGTTATTCCATTGCGCTATCCGGCATACTCCCCATCGGACGATCCAGCCACGTACTGGGTCGGAAAAAGCGCGGCTCACGCCAAGGCTGTCCTCCCCCTGGTTCCAGACAGGCTGCCTGGCCCGCTGGACGCATGGGCCGGTGGTGAGGGCAAGCGCATCGTCATGGAAGCGCCATCCTCGGGGGCGGTGATGGAGATAGCTTTCGCGGATACTCATGAGACGCAGCCGCCTCTGATCAGGGTATCGGCAGGTGAAGTGATCCTGGCCGAGTTCCGGCCGCCGAAAGGATCCGGTGGGGGAAAGGAAGATATATCCGATCCCTTCTTCACGCAAAAGGTCTCCGTCTCCTCCGCCCAACTGGCGTCCTCTGGAGGAGAGGTAACCATCTTTACAATGGATGGATCATGGGCCAGGCTCCATTCCGTCACTTTCCGGGCCATGCCGCCGATATGGGAGGCGCTCATCGCCATCATGGCCCTGGGCCTTTTCTTCTTCTTCAATACTCGCCCAGGCCCGGTGAAGGAGCGGGAAGAAGAGGCGCCGGCCAGCAGCCCTGCGGTCATTGCCGCATCCGCCATCGGTTCACTGGTAGTGGCCATTGTGCTGCCTGGGCCGCATTTCGGCCTATTGGATGGGCTTCCCCTCTCCACCCTGGAGGAGACCGTGGCGCTGATGGTGGCCATACCCGCGCTGGCTATTCTTGGCCCAAGGTTCTTCCGGTTGCGGTTGCCCGCCGCCGCCGCTTTCTTCTTGCTGGCGATTAAGTTGGGGCTCTGGATGGGCGCGCCGGTGGGAGGGATGGGATTGAAAATATTCGACACTCCTGTGGAAGCTGATCGCGGTGAATACAAACGCACATACGACACACTTGTCAACCCTGGCATGTCCGCCAGGATCACAGCTCCTCTTCTCGAAGGAAGCCAGTTTCCAGTAGACTGGTTGTGGCGGCGCGACTCCCGGTTCACTCTCATCTCCTACCCCTTCAAAAGAGAAGCCAGGGAATCCCATCAGGGGGGGCACTGGATCGCCGCGCGCGTAGAGGCATGGGTGGATGTGCCGCCCGGACAGAAGCTGGCCTTCATAACGGTGGGAGCGGAGAAGGGGACGATTTCCGTACTCACATCCGGCGCAGGGGAGAGAGAATACATATCCTCAACCGTAGGTGAGGAGCCCCTTGCGCCGGATCGGCTGATCCCCTCCGGTGTGTCACACATCTCTGGTGACTTTGTCTTCACCCTTGACGTGGCCAGGCACTACGCGCTGGCCCAGGCGCTGGTGGGTCCGGATGGAGATATGGCGGATGCCATAGAGGCTGGCGCCGTGTGGATGGACGAGGACTCCGCCCGCTCTTCTTCCCTCCGGCGATGGATGGCCCGGATAGGCGCGGCATTTTTGGATTGGGGTATGGCGGCGCTGCTGGCGTGGTGGGGGATCTGGACCCTCTCGTATATGCGTAGCCGGGGCGAGGCCAGTCCTGCCCTTCTGGTGGCAGGGATATTGGCGGCTGTCGCTCCCTTTGCCCTGGCGGGGGTGGACCTCTCTTCGGGCAGCGTGGCCTCAATGTGGATCATTCCTCTGATGGTGGCGGGCGCGATGGCGTACTGGGCGTGGGCGATGGCCACAGAAGTCGACGCGGCCCGAAACCAGGCGTTGACAGCCGCCGCGGCTGGGGGTTTGGCGGGTGTGGGGTTATGGCCGATTCTGGTCAACGATTGCGGCGGCGGCGCATGGACTCCCGTGGGATTGAGCACGCTGGTGGCGGGAGTGTTGTACGTCCACTGGCTCAAGGTCCGCCCATCGGGGCAGAATGATAAGGGAGGCGACCGACCTTCCTTCACCCTATTCACGGGGATGTTGATCTTTCCCTGGTTCATCTGGAAATGGCACGATAAGACTGGGAAGTTTTTCCCCTATGACGATTTGTCCGACTTCCTTACCTACCAGGTTTTCGCCCGGGAAATTTGGGTGGAGGGGGACTGGTGGCACGCCGCCGGGGAGCCGGTATTTTTCTACCAACCCGGCTACCGCTACATCGCCGGAGCGCTTCATGCCATGTTCGGCCAGTCGTTTCTGGCCCAGAGTATTCTGGAGCTTTGGGCGATCCTGCTGACATGCGCGGCGTTGGGCGTCATCGGGCGATGGGGGGGGCTTGGCGCCAGGACATCGGCGGTCGCCCAGTTCGCATATATCGCGTTGCTGTTTGGTCCCCACTTCATGACCCATGTGGGGCTTGGCATGCAGGAGCTGACCGCCAACCTGTTTCTCTTCGCCGTGATAATCCTGGTCGCCCGCTCCGGCGCCGATCCATGGCCAATGGCGGTGGCGGGGCTTGTGGCGGTATTGGCGTTCTGGCTACGCTTCGACAGGCTGGGAGTATTGGCGGCGGCGGTAATTTTCTGCATGGCCCCAGCGGGGGGAAGCGCCCGGCAGGCGTGGGGAACATTGTATGGCGAATTTCGCGCCAGGTGGAAACCGGTGGGCATATACCTTTCCATCCTGGCGGCGGGAGTGGCGGCGGTGGCTTTGCGGAATCTTGTATTCGGTGGTGATCCGGCCCTGCTCTATCGGGAGAATATGGATCTTCTGACGTGCAAGGATATGGCTTGCTCCCTGCGCGGATATCGCCAGATACTTGCCGGATCGATCACCTGCCTGGATCGGGCGGGAGTGGTGATGATAGCCGGGGTGGTGGGCGCCATCGCCGCCATGGTTATAAGACCATCATGGCTGCGTGGAGTCCCGGTCTCCATGGGGCTTCTTATCCTGGGGTTGCTGGCCCCCTATTGGGTGGGAGGGCCCACCAATTTCGAGCCGAAGTTTAGCATGCATCTTTTGCCGATAGCCGCCATATGCCTCGTCCTGACGTTTCACTCCATCCTGACCAGAAGGAGGATTTAGCCAGACCGCCTGGTTTCCTCCCTGGCTCCAGGCCACCGAAGCGGCAGAAAAGCAGACACCCCGCTTTTATATTTGACATACTCATCGCCGAACCTGGAGGTCAACCGCTCCTCCTCCAGCCTGGCGCCGAGGAGGATGTATATGGAGAGGATCAGATTGGTGACCAGCGCCGCATCGGTGAGCGGCCTGCTCCATAGCAGAATGAAAGCCAAGCTGTAGAGAGGGTGGCGCACATAGCGAAGGGGGCCGCCGGTCCTGAACTCTCCATCCACAGGAGGAGCGGAGGGCCCATGAGAAGGGGAGAGACCGGAGATGTTGGTCCCCCGATAGTGAAAGATCGCCCATATGAACGCCGCGACTACGGAATAGAAAATGGCCTGGCGCGCCATGTCCCATGACCCAAGGCGCAGCAGCGTCTCCCCTGCCCATCGTTTTTCCATAAGGACCGGCGGAAGGACCGTCACTATGGCGAAGATGTTGTACATCAGGCGATACCATGGGGCCAACCGGCCCATGACTCGCCGAAGGGCGCTCTCCACCGCTGTTGCGGCCAGGAGAGAGTGGAACAGGCAGAACAGCGCCCACGCCGCCGCCAATAAAGCGTATTGACTGGTCATCTTCAGCGGAGTTTAACTGCAAATCTTTCTGAACCGGTCAATCGGTTTCCGGCGGAGGCGGAGTGGCTTCCCTGGTTGACAGCTTGGCTTCCAGATCCTCTATTTTTTTCTTCAGCTCATCCATTTCGCTCTTGCGGGCCAGCCCCGCCTCGTCGAGGGCTTTTTTCACCCCATCCTCCACGGTCTTTTCCAGTTTTTCCTTGTACTCCGCCTGGTTCTTTTCAAATTCCTCGAAAAGCCGTTCACCCTCCTCCTTGCTGGCTTTGCTGATATCCGCCAGATCCTCGGAAAGTTTTTTCAGGTTCTCCTTGGACAGCCATATGGCGCCCATGCCAATCTTGGCTATATCCTTGAAAGCATCAAACATTTTCACACCTCCTGTTAATTGGTTGACTCCATTATTATTCACTCCAGCCTGCCGGATATGGTGATGGCCCACATAATCCTGATCCCCATCAGCAGCGACACTATAAATCCGGCCATTCCCAGCGCCGAATATCCGTAAATCACCGGAGGCGCCTGGGAGCTGAGCAACATGGCCGAGCCCACGAAAAGCGCCGCGTTGAGTATCCCGAACACCAGCCGGTTGGCCGAATGTTCCAGCCCCCTGTGCTCCATATGGATCTCCAAGGACCCAGCCCGGAACCGCTCCAGGATATCCGCCAGCGACGCCGGCGCCGTCTCCATAAAGCTTTCCATCTCGTCATAAAAGCGTCCCAGCTTTATCATCCTGCGTCCCACGGAGTATTTCATGACGTTCATTTTGGTCTGGTATGGGGCCACCAGGGAGATGAGGCTAAACTCCGCGGATAGGCACCTGGCCGAGCCCTCCAGCGTGACCAGAGTCTTTATCAGCAGCATGATTTCCACCGGCAGGACGATGTGGTGGCGGTGGATGACGGACACCATCTCGTTGAGCGCCTCAAAAAGGCGCAGTTTGGAGATGGGAAGCCCGCCGTAATAGGCGACAAAATCCGCTACATCGGCGCCCAGAGCGGAGTAGTCCAGGGCCGGCGGGGTGGAGCCGGCGCGGGTGATTATCCTGGCCAGTTTGTCGCTGTCCTTTTCGATGGCCGCGGAAGCCATGTCTTCTATATGTTCTCGCATCCTGGGGGAGAGCCTCCCCATCATTCCGAAATCGATCAGGCCCACCGTCTCCCCCTCGCACATCATCAGGTTGCCCGGATGCGGGTCCGCATGATAGAAGCCATTGATGAAGATCATTTTCAGGAATATTTCGGCGCCCTTCTGTGCCAGCTTTTGCCTGTTCACCCCCGCCACCGGCTGCTTGGCGATTTCACCAAAGGGAACGCCCTCCATCCACTCCATGATCAGAACCCGGCTGGTGGTGATGTCCTCCCTTACGTAGGGTATCTTCACGGATGGCTCCTCCTCAAAGTCCTCATACAGACTCATGATGTTGCGCGCTTCCCGGTTGTAGTCCATCTCCCGGGTAATGGTCCTGGCAAAGCTTTCCACCGTCTCCCTGGGACGGTAGTAGCGCGACTCGTCCACATAATCCTCCAGCAGCCCCGCCAGGTCCGCCAGGATTTCCACATCGGTCTCCACCATATCGCGGATCCCCTTCCGCTGCACCTTCACGGCCACCTTCTCGCCGCCGGGCAAAACAGCCATATGCACCTGCCCGATAGATGCGGACGCCACTGGCTCCCTCTCGAACTCCTGAAACACTTCCTCCGGGGGGGCGCCAAGTTCCTTGCCCAGGGTGCGCTCGATAGACTCGTAAGGCTCCGGACGGACGTTGGATTGCAGTTTTTTCAGTTCGTCAGACATGGGGATACCCACCAAGTCTGGACGGACAGAGAGAACCTGGCCGAACTTGACGAATGTGGGGCCAAGGTCCGTGAGTGCCCGGCGCACCCGCTCCTCGGTGGAGGCTTCCATCAGCTCCATGGAGGTCTGGCGGCCAAGGATCTCTTTTGCGAAATCCAGGTCCAGACGGTGGGCCCAGTCCGCCAGGCCGTACTTCACCAGTACGGAAAATATCTCCCGATACCGCGTGATATAGCGGCTCGCCTTGCGAAGTTTACCTAAGGCCATGATTCATCAGTTGTTTGTCCCTTATAAGGTAATTTTACACCAACAAACCGTTTAATCGATCAGCAATCGCGTCCAGGTCGGCGTAATTCATGGCGTTCCAGTCCAATGTGGTGTCCGCCTCGGCGCGAGAGGGGGCGGTGAATTCCAGATATGCCGGCTCCACGGTTTCGTTAAACTGGCGGATCACCGATTCCCGGGTACGGCCCCTGTAGGCCACATCCCGCTCTATCCTGCGGCGCAGACGCTCCTCCCGTTGAGCTTCTACAAATATTCTGTACCCGAGAAGCGGCGAAACGGCGGGAGAGTGAAATAGCAATATTCCCTCCACTATCACCACCCCGGAAGGCTGGATCAACGTGGCTTTCGGACGGCTGGAGTGGTTGGCGTAATCATATTCCGGGACCGGTACTGCGCGGCCCAGTTTAAGGCTGGCCAGATCCTGGGCCAACTGGTCGAAGTCCAGCGCCTCCGGCACATCGTAATTCAGGCGGATTCGCTGATTCTCCGGGATATCGCTGTGGTCGATGAAGTATCGATCCACCTCAAGGACAACAGGGCGGTGGGAACCCAGCCTTTGGGCCAGCAGCCGCGCCACAGTGGTCTTCCCTGCGGCAGACCCGCCGGAGATTCCCACAATCAAACACTCTTTCGCTCTCATATCCCTCACATATCCGATTAGCCAGGAAGCGTGTTTTCAAAGTATAATGCCAGATGTGATCGATTTGGGAGGATTGTTGCCCGCCGGGCATTAATTGGGATGTAAAGGCGATCCGGGGCCTTTTACCTGCCAGAGTATCTTAGACCTTGAGGGCGGGGCTCTGCCCGTTTTGTTTTTCGCCATTTGATTTCTAATTATGATTGAACCGAGAGTCTACATTATATCGAGAAAGGATCCGGCCCACATAGCGCTGGCGGAAGCCTTGAGGGTGGAGGGCTATGGGGTAACCATGGCTCCCCCCGGACCGGAGGCGCTCGAATCCATCTCCAGCGCCCTTCCGGAGATCGCCATCATAGACATGGAAGGGACGGATGGCGGCAGGTTGAAGCTTTGCAGGGAGCTGAAAACCAACGAGGCGACCAGGGGGATATCGCTTCTGATCGCCTCGGAGACAGATGTGGGGCGGAGCGTGTGGGAAGGGGTGAACCAGTGGGCCGACGACTTTTTGAAAAAACCGCTGGATCATCATGAGCTTTTCGCCCGATTGAGAATCCACCTGCGGATGCACCAGTATCACATGAAGCTCGAAAAGCTGGTTTTCTTCGCCAGAAAGATCTACGCCAGGGACCTGGATGGGATAGCCCAGGCGATGCGGGAGGAATTTACATCTTTTGTGAGGGCGGACAGGTATTCGCTCTTCGTGGTGGATGATGACGGAAGGAAGATGAGGCTTCTGGTGCATAATCACATAGAAGCCGCCATGGATCACATGGAAGTGTCGCTGGAAAACTCCCCCATCATGGCCGAAGCGCGGCGGAGGCTGACCGCGGTGCTGGAGACAAACTATACCGAATCCTCCTATTTTTCGGGGGCTACCAGGGAAAAGTATTCCGATGACTTTGCGCTCTGCGTCCCCCTGCATGTGGGGGAAGAATTCCTGGGGGCGCTAAACCTAAACGGAAACCAGGCCGGGTTTTTCAACCGGCTGAACATGGACCTGCTGGCGCTGATCGGCGAGATCCTCTCCGCCGGAATAAACAATGCCCTGCGCCTGGAGACCCTACGGCGGCTGGCCATTACCGATGGGCTGACCGGGCTTTTGAACCATAGAAGCTTCCACGAGCGGCTATCCTCCGAATTCGAGCGAAGCCGCAGGTTTTCCACCCCCCTGACATGCGTAATGGTGGATATCGATTTCTTTAAAAAGATAAACGACAAACATGGCCACCAGTCCGGCGACACGATCCTCGCCCGGCTGGCGGACCGGCTGAAAGGGCACCTTCGCAAGATAGATATCGCCGCCCGCTACGGCGGCGAGGAATTCGCCCTTCTGCTGCCCCAGACCTCGGCCAGGGACGCCATGGTTGTGGCGGAAAGAATCCGGGAGGATGTGGCGGCTTCCAGGATCGATACCATGGGGGGCAAAATAAAAGTGACTATCTCCCTGGGGATAGCCGATTCCGACGGGGAGAACATTTACACTGGAGCGGAGCTTTTGCATCGTTCGGACAAAGCGCTGTATGCGGCGAAAAGGGGAGGCCGAAATAAATCCGTGATCTTTGGAGTGGATGAATAACCATGGGACAACTGGCTGGAGTATTGTCCGCAAGCTACCTTCTTGGCGCCATCCCCATGGCCATCATAGTGGGTCGAATTGTGGGGGGGATCGATATCAGAACCGCCGGTAGCGGCAATGCGGGGGCCACAAACGTATACCGCCTCTTTGGTCTGAAGCCATACCTGATTGTTCTTGGTTTCGACATGTTCAAGGGATGGGCGGCGGTGGCCCTGGTGGCGCCGATCGGGGTTGGGGCCATGACCCCGGGGCGGACCGCTGTTTACTGCGGAGTGGCGGCGGTGACCGGGCATGTGTGGACAGTCTTCGCGGGCTTTCGCGGCGGCAAGGGGGTGGCCACGGCGGGCGGGGCCATGCTGGGGCTGGCGCCGATTGTGGCGCTGGTGGCTGTGGGAGTGTACCTGGCGGTGACGCTGACGACCCAATACGTGGCGCTCGGCTCCATGGCGGCGGCGGTCATCTCTCCGCTGCTTGTATACCTGCTGGTTCCCGGCGCTCCGCCGGAGCTTTACATCCTCTGCTTCGGGCTGGCGGTTTTTATCATATTCACTCACCGGGTGAATATCCGGCGCCTTATGGCTGGCGAGGAGGGGAAAACCGATTTTTTGTCCAAGTTGCGCCGTCAGAAGAAGGAGTAGAGGACAATTTCAACCGCGCGGTTTGCTGGTCCTGATTCCGGTTTTTGTTGCGGCGCCTGAAATACCCCACACCGTCGGCCGCCATGTTGTGTAAAATCATCTAAAGGTGGTGCTTTATGGATGAATTCCCCCGCGTTCGAAGCGTACAGGCGATGTCCTATGAGGAGGAGGGCGGCCAGATGGTTGCGCTTAACGCCAATGACGGTCTGGCCGACCAGGCTGTGGTGGTGTCGCTTCCAGCTTTCTACCTTATCACCCTGATGGACGGGAGCCGTGACATCAACCGCATATGCGGGGAGTTCCAGCTCCAGTTCCAGAGGGAAGTGGCTCCGGCCGATGTGGAAAACCTTGTGAATCAGCTCGATAAGGCGCTGATGCTTGACAATGACCGGTATCGCCAGGCGGCTAAAAGAGCTCTGGATGAATTCCTCGTCGCGCCGGTCCGGGCGCCGGTCCACGCAGGCAAAAGCTATCCCGATCAGGAGGAAGCCCTTTCGTCGATCATAGAAAAGGAGCTTGCCGACCACCCTGCGGCAGGCGCCGATTCAGCCGAGTCGGTAATCGTGCCGCATATCGATTTTCGGGTTGGCGCGGCGATGATGGCAGAGGGGTGGCGCGAGATTCCTTCCGGTCCAGACAATGTGATAGTGATACTCGGGACAGGGCACTACCTGGCGGATGATTTTTTTGCCTGTATCGACAAGGACTTCGAAACCCCCCTGGGGCCTATGGAGGTGGACAGGGAATTCCTGGCGGCGTTGGGGGGCAATTTCGGAGAGGATCTATTTAAAAACCGCATATCTCACAAGGCGGAGCATTCTATCGAATTTCAGGCCCTCTTTATGGCCTCCAGAGCCAGGAAAGGCTCTGCCGCCAAAGCGGTTCCCATCCTTCTCTCCTTTCCGGAGAACATATGGGAGATGGACCACCTTTTGTTCAATGGATCCAGAGTGGATCGATTCGTGGCGTCTCTGGTCAAGACTGCCGCTGAGTGCGGGCGAAAGGTCCGTTATGTGGCCAGTGTGGATTTTTCCCATGTAGGCGCCAGATTCGGCGACGAGGAGCCCTTGACCGATCATAGGCTCCGGATCATTGAAAGGGAGGATCGGGAATTGATGGAAGCGGTGAAAAATATCGACGCCAAACGATTTTTGTCCCGAATTCGCGAATTTAACCCAAAAAACCGCATTTGCGGTTTTCCACCATTGTATGTTCTGTTGAATTTGACCAAAGCCAAACGAGGCAAGATATTGGATTATAGGCAGAACCTGGAAGGAGAGATGGAAAGCGTTGTCAGCTTCGCATCCATGGCGCTTTACGAATAAATAAACAAGTTGAATTATCGATCTGGAACATAAATAAGATTTAAATTGCAATTACCGCTGTAAAAACGTTACTCTATATTCCAAATGGCAAGTTGCTGGCAAGGATATTGCCGTGTGACATTATAGGCTGGGGAGATGTGGTGTTCCATGGCAGCGTGTTGTTTTTCTCAAAGAATTGGTTATTAAGCATTGGCGGGGTGGAAAGAGAAGTTAATATGATGAAGATCGATCCCGGTATCAGTGACGGCTCATTAAATCTATTAAATCCGTGGAGAGCTCCGACCCGCAGAAGGGACGGATTTACATTAGTGGAATTGCTGATTACTAGTACAATCATCGCCATTCTGGCCGTGATAGCGGTACCCCAGTTCGCCGCGTATCGTTCCAGGGCCCTGTGCGGCAAGGCTATGTCGGACCTGACGAACCTTGCCATTTCCCAGGAGTCTTATTTTGTTTTCGCGCAGACATATGTTGCCGCTACTCAGAATCCAGATAACACCAGCAATATGCCGGGGCATATGTGGACTCCCGGAGTAACGCTCATCTCCTCCACAGCCACTAACGCATATTGGGAGGCGGTGACGGATCATGTCGCTTGCAACGATGGCCCATTCACATACAGTAGCGACAAGGGCGGTCTGCGGAGGAACTAAATATTCTCAGGTATTTCTCTCCGCCTGGCTTGACTTAGGTGGCAGGCGCGGTGTATCGTTTTTTCATAATCAGACTACTGGGGGAAACCGATGTCAATCTCTGCTGAGCAAGTGATAAACTCCGCTATCTATAACGAGAAACTGGCCATGGAGCATTACGCTTCTCTGGCGGAGGTCTTGAAAAAAGCCGGAGACGCCAGCGCCGCCCGATTCTTCGAGGAACAGGGGAAAAGGGAAAAGGGTCATTTTAACAGCCTGATGAAATATAAGGAAAAAATGTTTCCAGATTCCAAGGTCGCCGTGGGTGAGACCATTAGCTGGATTACCCGAGAGGTGACCGACGAAGTGGGAAGCTTGGCCGGCCTGGACGATGCCCTGAAGGTGGTGGAAGAATCGGAAAAAGCGGCCGAAAAATTCTATCGCGGCGCCATCGACGGGGCGGAGGAGCAGGAGGCCAGGATACTTTTCGAAAAGCTGGCCGATGATGAGGCCAGGCACGGCAGAATCATGGGTCGGCTGCGGGCTCGGCTGGAGGAGAAGGGGAGCATAGAGCCGCCCGATTTCGCCGACTTGGGAATGGACTGACACACCCGGCAATGCCCTCGCCAAAACCGGGATTTGACCGGCAACTGTGATTGACCTCGCAGGTCTATTTTTCAGCAGGGCCGAATGGCCCGATCATCGGATTTGAAAAGGGTCCTTTGATGTCAGAGGACTTGACAGTGGCGCCCCCCAGCTTTTCCATGGCGGTCTGCTCTATCATGACACAATACAGGTTCTCCCATGGATCTATGGAAATCACGCCGAAAGAAGAATCAAGGTCTTCAAGCGACAGCCCGTACCTCTCGCACACGCTTTCGATAGAAGGTGTCCCTTCCTCCCAGGTGATTTCGTACAACAACCTTGCCATGTCTCTACTCCCGGATGCCTTGCCACCCTCATTATACCACTCACGGCGTTGAAAATGGTATTGGGCAAGCCGCCGGGCCCGGAGATTTCTCCTAAGATCCGGCGGCTTGACATGTACTAGTATGTTGTCACTTCTCCTCCCAACCGCCACTCTCCATCTTTCCCATGAGCCCCTTCAGGTATCCCAGCTGGAAAATGGCCTCAGGTGATGAATCCTCAATCACATAGCGCAAAGCTTCCCAGCTTGCGTCCTCCTCGCCAGGCGCCACTTCATCTTCGGCGTAGGGAAATCCGGCGCCCTCCATGCCAGCTGTGGAAAGTGGATTCGCAGGCCTGGGCAGAGGAGGCCGGCCCACTGGGAATTTGGGTAGAGGAGGGCGGGGAAACGGTGGCTTTATTGGAAAACACAATTTTGGAAATCGTTCGCATAAGTCAAGCCTGGTCTTCGGAAAGAGTTTTTTGACGATCCCGCATCCATTGACCACACCATACCCATGCAGGTAGTCATATCCTGCCGATCCCAGATCCGTGGCCGTGCTGGTCAGAAGATTCCGAATGGCCGAAGGGGCTGTATTCGCCTGGGAGGGATTGTATGGCCTTGCGGACCGTACCGCCGCCACCACTCCTGATACCACGGGGCATGCGGCGGAAGTCCCTCCATCCGCCGCGTAGACCCCGGAGCCTTTGAAGTGTGTGTATCCACAAATATCCGGCTTCATTATTGTCAGGCGGCCGGGCCCGATGGCTGAGTATCCAACGCGGGTTTTGGTGGTGTCCACTCCCGCCACGCAAAGCACTGAACTTGAGGAATTGGCGCCGTAAATTGATCTATCCGTCACATTTTGGCAGCGCCCATCCGGGCAATCCTTTCCGCAGTTTCCCGCTGCGAAAACTATGTCGGCCCCCAGTTTTTCAACTGTGGCCACCAGCTTGTTGAATGGATGGTTTGGATTGTCGCTATAGTTGCCCGGAGCGCCCACCGGCCAGTCCCAGCTAGGGTGGAACATCCCCCAGCTGTTGCTGATAACCATGGTCTGAGGCTTTCCGTATTTCAATCCCGCCTGTAGTATAGAGGAAAGATGCCCGTATGCCCTGATGGCGTCAGACAGAAAGCTGTCCATCAGCACGCCCCCTGGTGGCGCCAATAGCCCGTGCAGCAAGGCAATGTCCAAAATCGTCGCCTTCGGAGCTGCTATGCACACGTCATATGCGCACATGGTCCCATGGCCCACCGGGGCGTTACCTGGCGTGACCACCGATGGATCCCAGGACCAGCTTCTGGCCGCGTCGAAGGATGGGGTTTTTCCCTTGCTGTTCAGGAAGGTCATGTTCACTCCTGTGTCCACCACGGCCACCATCACTCCAGAGCCGTCCATGCCCTTGGCGCGCATGCTATCGACGCATAAAAGCTTTTCCACCAGCAGATGGTCTCCCACCGGCCCTGCGCCAGGGCAAACCTGCATTGATTGAATCTGAGGATCGGCGAAAACTCCAACAAGCTGGCCACTTTTTGCCGCCTCATTCGTTAATTCATCAATATCCCCTTTCTCCACTTCACCCCTGACAATGTAGGTTGACGCCTCCATGCTGGTGTCGATCGAAAACGCCTCCGATGTGTCGTAAAGGTTGTTCGGGTCAAACTCAATCCGGGTCGTGCCAGGCAGGGCCACCGGCCCAAAGGATTCGTCATACTGCAAAAGTTTTAGCTCGGGAACCGCTTTTTTGTCCAGCCTTGGCGCCGCCTCGGACATCATTGCGGACATGTTGGATTCCAACTTCTTGTTGTGCGATAACTCGATGATAACCCTGATTTTCCCCACGATTTCCTCCGTTTCAAGTTGGGCCTGTCTCAAGCGTCTCTGGCGAAATACCGCTGCGCCGCCGCGCCCTGGGAAAGGCGATATAATTATAAACAGTAGTCAAACTATAACAACAGTATCGTGAAGTCAATAATATTATAGACCTGGTCATATACAGGATTCCGCGTCGGGCCACGGCGCGCGTCACGATTGTCCAGATCCGAGGCTAACATCGTGTCGTTTTACAGGATGCCAGCCGGCCACGAATGCAGTATCATGGCGCCATGCGTGAAACGATATTCAATGGCGACTCCTCCCTCATGGCGGGTCAACTGCTCGTCGTCGGATTCGAGGGGATGAAATACACCCGTGAGCTGGGGACATTTTTCCAAAAGGTCCAGCCAGGTGGCGCCATTCTCTTCTCCCGCAATATCAGGGATACCACCCAGACCCGGATCCTCGTGGGGGACATCGCCAGACTGATCGAGGATACAACAGGCGCCAGGGCGTTCATTTGCCTGGACCAGGAGGGAGGACGTGTCAGCCGGTTGCCGGGTGAAAGTTTCCCCACAGCCAGGCAGCTTTGCCAAAAGGGGGGCGAGGAGGCGGTGGAAGCGAGTTACCGGGCGATGGGGGAGAAGATGGCGGGGCTTGGATTCAATGTGAATTTCGCCCCCGTGCTGGATCTGGACACTAATCCGATAAATCCCATAATCGGAGACCGAGCTTTCGGGCCGGATGTGGAGACGGTCATGGTCATGGCGGCCGCCGCCAAACGGGGGCTGGACGCGGCCGGGGTGCTTTCGTGCGGGAAGCACTTCCCCGGGCACGGTGGCGCGGATAAGGACAGCCATATGGAATTGCCGTTGGACATGCGTCCGCTGGAGCGTCTTCTGGAGCGGGAAGTGGCCCCATTCGCCGCGTGGTCAAAGGCCCGGGGCCCCTTTATCATGACAGCCCATGTGGCATACCCGGCCCTGGACAATACCATGCTCCCTGCCACGCTTTCCAAGCCGATGATCACCGGCCTGCTTCGTGAGCGGCTGGAATATCAAGGGATCGTGATAACCGACGATATGGACATGAAGGCGCTGACGGATAACCATGACGACAGAGAAGCGGCGTTGATGGCTCTTGGCGCCGGATGCGATATTCTGCTCTCCTGTCACGACCCGAGTCGGATCACCGCTATCCATGAAACAATCAGAGGAGCCTTTGATGGCGGCTTGCCCGAGGAGGAAATGATCGCAAAGCTTGGGCGGGTTATGAATATAAAAGACAACGATGGTATCATGCGGGATGTTCGATAACCTTTCGCCGCGGATATAAGGAGAAAATGGATGCAAGAGATGAAGTCCGTTTTGGACGAGTACAAGATCACTGCGGCTGATATGGAGAACATGAGGGCCGTGGCGCCGCATGTTGCCCAGGCTCGGGAGTCGATAGCCGATTTCCATTATCAGTGGCTCCTCTCCAATAGCCAGACGGCCAAGTTCTTCCCGGACGAGTTTACTCTAAAAAAGGCTCGGGGGGCCTTCCTCGGCTGGCTGGATGATCTATTTTCCGGTCAGTACGATATAGGCTACTACACCAAGCTTAATAAAATCGGCGCCACCCATGTACGCATCGGTTTGCCGGCCTATCTGGTGAACGTCCAGATGTCTCATATCCGCGGTTATCTGTGCGACTTCATCGCCGGCAAGCTGAAGGAGGATCCGGATTTGACCACAAGGGTGTTGGGCTCGCTAAACCAGATGATCGACATGAACATGGACCTGATGACCCGCTCCTATCGTGAGGAGGAGATGAAAACCCATTTTCTATCCTACGGGCTGGACAGCTTCATCATGACGGTGGCGAAGTGGTTCGTCAGCGGATTCAACATGGTGCTGGTGCTGGGGCTGGTGATCACCGGGGCGCTGGCGCTGGCCATGGCGGTGAACGAGGCTATCCACACCGCCTCCATGGGGCTGGAGCGTGTGGTGCTGGGGCTGCTGGGGACGCTATTGATACTGTGGGTGGTCATCGAGCTGCTCGACACGCAGATCGGACATATCAGAGGGCGCGCTTTCGCCATAAAGGTGTTCGTCTCCGTCGCGCTGGTGGCGGAGCTTCGGAAGATTCTCACTTCATCAATCAGCCACGCCACTTGGGAGGATCAGGCGGCGCTGGCAGGCTCTGTGATGATACTGGGACTTATTTATTGGCTGATATCGAAAACGGAGAGGGCGTAATGGGGGACGCCGATCCCAAAGGCCTGTTTGTGGCTTGAGACTAAACCGAATATATGAATCTTCAAATTCAGGAGAGATATTTACGGGCATGGGATTTAACCACAACGCTGAAATTTATTTTGGCCAGAAGAGTTTTTATATGCTCGTAAATTCGATTCGCCATGCTGTTTAACTCCTATTCCTTCATATTCCTCTATCTGCCAATCGTTTTCATTGGCATGTTCTGGCTGGGGCGCCACAGTCACCGTCTGGCGGCGCTATGGTTGGGGGTCGGCTCGCTTACCTTCTATGCGGTATGGGATGCGCGTTTTGTCCTGCTGTTGCTGGCTTCTGTCGTCTTCAACTATGGAGCCGGCTACTGGATCAGCGTCAATCGAGGTTCAGATAAAATCGGACGATCATATCATTCACTGGTTGCGGCAATATCGGCAAACCTTATTCTGCTGGGTTACTTCAAATACTCCAATTTTTTTGTCCTTTCAATTAACCAGATCTTCGAGAGCCAATTTCAGGGGGCCAGTCTAATCCTTCCCTTGGGAATTTCATTTTTCACGTTTACGCAAATTGCGTTTCTGGTGGACGCCTATCGTGGTATTGCCCGGGAATACAATTTCACAAGCTACCTGTTGTTTGTCACTTATTTTCCGCACCTAATCGCCGGGCCGGTACTGCATCACAAGCAGATGATGCCGCAATTTTCTGATCCTAAAACATATCTCATTAATACAGAAAACGTCTCAGCGGGATTGGCAATCTTTGTTTTAGGATTGTCAAAAAAAGTATTGATAGCGGACAGGCTGGCGGGATACGCCTCACCAGTATTCAAAGCTGCGAGCCATGGAGCGGAATTGATGTTTGCTGAAGCCTGGATCGGCGCACTGGCATACACGCTTCAATTATATTTCGATTTTTCAGGCTATTCCGATATGGCCATCGGACTGTCTCTGCTTTTTAACGTGCGAATGCCATTGAATTTTGACTCTCCATACAAGGCGACTAACATAATCGACTTCTGGCGCCGCTGGCATATGACTCTTTCCGCCTTTTTGCGGGACTATTTGTATTTCACGCTAGGTGGCAACCGAAAAGGAAAGGCGCGTAGATACGTAAACTTAATGGCCACCATGCTTCTGGGTGGTTTATGGCATGGCGCCGGGTGGACGTTCGTAGTCTGGGGCGGGCTGCATGGAGTCTACCTTATGATTAACCACGGATGGCGAAGCTTTAAGGCACGTATGGGGCTGGGGGAAGGTGGCGGTTTGGCTCGCCTGGGCTCTGCCGCTCTCACCTTTTTTGCCGTGGTGATAGCTTGGGTTTTTTTTAGGGCCGATAGTTTCAAATCCGCTTGGGTCATTCTGTCTGGCATGGCGGGCTTCAATGGGTTATCACTGCCCCCCTTTACGCATGCCCGGCTAGGGCCCCTGGTGGAAGGCTTGCCAGCTTTGAAAATCACATTCGGAGGGATGGCGCCGATCACAGGGGTAGGGGCCATCTCCGCCATAATTGCAATAACTTTTGGTTTGGCTGTAGTGTGGCTATTGCCGAATGTACGGCAAATGCTAGTGGCCCACAAGCCAACCTGGGACGACATAGCGGGTAAAACCTCGGCCGAGCCGATATCCATAGGTTATATGAGTCAGATGCTTTCCTGGAGACCTGACAGTAGGTTGTGGCGTATTGTCTTGGGTATATTATTTGGTTTGTCGCTGGCCAGGCTTCACAATGCCAGCGAATTTCTCTATTTTCAGTTTTAGTGGGCCGCCATGGAATATAGAAAACATATATATGCCGTGATTCTGATAGGGCTGCTTAGCGCGCCGCTGTTCTATATCTTCCCGTCGGCTTCCAACGTTACGCTATATCTCCGTGCGCTAGCAGGGGCGCCAGAAACAGCCATAGTAGGCAACTCAGTTATCAGGGCAGTTTCGAAATGCGATAAGGACAAACGTTCACTGGTGGGGCTGTTGCGAAGCGGAAATAGCAGTATCCTGGATATGAGTTTCGGTGGGCAATCAATAGAATACACTGCCAATATGGCCGCTCTGGTGGCAAAGAACAGCAATGTGAAGAATATAATTATTGGTCTCTCCATGCCTTCGTTCAGCTCTTTTGATAACATGCCTCTGCGCGATCTGATCTTTTTTGGATTATCAAACCCAAGCCTATTAAATTCAACCGTTAGAAAACGAATCGAAGAAAAAACGGGCGTATTTGCTGGAAGGATGGCTTTCGGGCAAAAATCATTTGAGTATAAGGGAACTCGATATCCCAGCTATGAAGGACTCAAATACAGGTACTTTATAAAAGAAAAGGAAGCAATGCCGTGCCCGGAAAATGATGGATATGATATGGAGTTTGTCGAGGCGTATTACCACCGGGTGTACAGCTATGATATCACTGACAGGGCAGTAGCCGAGAACGTGGCGTTGCTGGCAAGTTTGAATTCGTCAATTGATAGCCATTCAAAAAGGCTTACTTTTGTGTTTATGCCTGTAAACCATCAATTGATCGAAAAAATGTCTCCTGCCACTGTTGAATCTATTAAGCATAATAGCAAGGCTGTCGCCGCGCTTCTGGAAGGCCAAGGAATAAAAACCCTGGATCTTTCTTACATGCTTCCTAACGAGGATTTTTGTGATCGCTGGTGCGCGTGTGGGCATCTGTGCTATACAGGGCGACAAAAAGTCGCGTCTCGGATTTATGAGTATATTTCAGAAAATAACGATATAGGAAACTAACTTTTCAGCTTTCAGTGGCGAAGCGTATCCTTGCTCAAAGCTTCTGGCGCCCTGAATGACAAATGACTCTTTCCGAATTCGTGTTCCGTAAAGCCAGAAAATATCGCCTTGCCTACACAATCAAAAGTTGACCTTATAGGCGTTCACCGGAGCGCTGAACCCTTTCAGATCCATAGCGCCAGCTTCGTCGAAAATAATCTCCTCACCGCACCCTTCCCGGACCATTTCGGATACTAGGATAGAATCTGGCTGGGCGATGGCGCATGGATCCATCGTGAATCTGCCTGCGCCAGCGGTCGATCAGTGTGGGAGCTACGCCGTTTTCCCGAGCCGCTTGCGCCTTGGTCAAGCTCCCGCCATCAATCTGGGCGATCAGACCGCGCTTGAACTCCTCGTCGTAACGCTGATACTGTTTCTTCATCTGTCCGATTCCTTTCCGGGGATTTTCCCCATTATCGGACAGGCGCACTAATTCCGGGTTAAAAACCCTCCAGTTTCAGGGGTGCAGTTCAGGCATCTTCTAAAGTCCTAATCCGCTTTTGGATGTCGATGAGCGACTTTCAATGGGTTCGGAAATCATTAGATATGTTTTTCTACTGATTACACTGTGATTACATATTGGAGTGTCAAAATCAGATGGGATTAAAAGTATGGCTAACTTATTGAATAATGGTGCCGAAGGGGGGATTCGAACCCCCACACCCGTAAGGACACATGACCCTGAATCATGCGCGTCTACCAATTCCGCCACTTCGGCTAAATGGAAAGATCGATTATAAACCTGTTTTTAAAAAATGCAATGGGCTTGTTGCCGTTGGCGGTGTTATAAAGTAGAATTATTAATTTCCTTTCTGGCGAAATATGTCTGAAAATCCGAAATTTTCTATGGTCGTCCCCATCTTCAACGAGGCGGACAACGTGGATAGGCTGATAGACGAGGTGATCCCCGTGATGGAGAGGCTCAACGGCCCTTTCGAGGTGATCGCCGTGGACGATGGGTCCACCGACACCACTCACGAAAAACTGGAAGCGCTTCGCCTCAAGGAGCCAAGGCTGAAGATTATCCGGTTTCGAGGAAACTTTGGCCAGACGGCCGCCTTCTCCGCCGGATTCGCCCAGGCGCAGGGGGAGATCATCATCACCATCGACGCCGACCTGCAGAACGACCCGGCGGATATCCCCGCCCTGATCGCAAAAATGGAAGAGGGCTACGACATAGTATCCGGCTGGCGATTCGACCGGCAGGACAAGTTCGTCTCCCGCAAGCTGCCTTCCATGATCGCAAACAAAATCATCTCCTGGACCACCAAGGTCCACCTCCACGACTACGGCTGCTCTCTAAAGGTGTTCCACAGGGATGTGGTGAAAAACATAGACTTGTACGGGGAGATGCACCGGTTCATCCCCGCTGTCGCCTCCTGGATGGGAGTGAAGGTGGCGGAGGTGAAGGTGAACCATCGGCCCAGGATCGCCGGTGTCTCCAAATACGGCATAGACCGCACGATCCGCGTGATCCTGGACCTGATCACGGTCAAGTTCCTCTTGTCATATTCCACCAGCCCGATCCAGATCTTTGGCCTGCTGGGGCTGTTTAGCGGCAGCTCCGGCTTCCTGCTGGCGTTGTGGCTGTCGTTCCAGAAAGTTTTCATGGACACTCCCCTCTCCAACCGGCCGGCGCTTCTTCTGGCGGTGTTGCTGATCCTGGTGGGAGTGCAGCTTATCTCTATCGGCCTGCTGGCGGAGATGATGAGCCGGACCTATCATGAATCCCAGGGCAAGCCTATTTACGTGATCAAGGATATCCTGGAATGACCAGGATGATCCCATTGCCTATGGGTCGGCATATCCCGGCGGAATGATGTATATGGTCGTGATCGGCATCCTGGCGCTGTTGGACATCGCCATTGTCGCTCTGTTGGCGCACCTCTTTTTCCTGCCGTTCCGCCTCGGCCCCGCTCCCCCCCGGTTGCTGGACGATGGCTTTTTCGCCGGTCCGGGGGCCATGCCGCAGATGCGCCTCTACATCGACGGTGAGGAGGCGTTTGAAGCGGTGTTTCAGGCCATCGAAGGAGCCCGCCAGAGCGTTCATGTGCAGACATTCATATGGAAGGACGATTCACTGGGCTCTCGGATGGTGGAGTCCCTTCTCGCCGCGGCGGACAGGGGGGCCCGCATGACCTTATCCAAAGATATTTTGGGGACATTTTTCGAGGTGCTTGGAAAAAAAGGCAGCCTGGGCCCCGCCTTCAAGGACTCCCGGTTGCGGAGCAACAAAAACATATCTGTGGAGATAAACCCGCTCAAACCCGTGGATCACAGCAAGTACTACATCATCGACGGCAGGGAGGTCATCTTCGGCGGGATGAACGTGGCGGATGAATATCATGATCAATGGCACGACTATATGGTGGGATTGCATGATGAAAGGCTGGCCGGGCTTATGAATAAAAAGCTTTTGAGTCATGACCACTGGCCGGAGGACGCCCCCTTCGTCATCGCCACAAACACGAAAAAGGAAGCGCAAATAAGAACCGGGATTGTTCAACTGATCGACGCTGCGAAGAAGAGGCTTGTTTTCGAGCATGCCTATTTCTCCGCCGATATCATCCTGGAGGGCATCCAGCGGGCTCTGGCGCGGGGAGTGGATGTGGACCTGATCCTGCCGAAGAATCCCTCCACCCACGGCCCGGCCAACCGAGCAACGGTGAACCGCCTGCTAGCCTCCCTCCACGCGGAACGGCTCCGTGTATTTTTCTACCCAACCATGACTCATGCCAAGGCCATGGTGGCTGATGGGCGGATAGTGGCCATAGGATCGGCCAACATGACCCCCCGCAGCCTATATGTGAGCGGGGAGACCGTGATGTTCGCCCACTTCGAGCCGGATCATTCCTTCCTCACCAGGCTCAACGCGCGGCTGGAAAGCGATATTCTGAAGAGCGAACGAATACGTGATCCGTTCGACATGGGGCCCTGGGAAGAAGCAAAGGCGCTGGCGGGAAAATATATATGGTGACCGGCAAATCAGCTTCCATAACCGCCGCCATTTTAATGGTAGCGCTGCTTTGGGCCCAGTCGGCCTGGTCGGCCCGGGGGGTGTCCTATTACAAATGGAGTAATCTCTACTCACCGAAAAGCGAGGGTAAACCCCACGGATCCTCCATGGTGGAGCTTCCAGGGGGGGACATCCTGGCCACTTGGTATGCGGCCACGGAGGAGACAAACAGCGAGGCCCAGATATTCGGCGCAGTATGGAGCAGAAAAAAATGGGCGTGGGGGAAGCCGTATGTGATCATTCCCAGGGGATACTCCAAGTCCGTTGGAAACACATCGCTGTATATGGACGATGAGGGAATTATATGGCTCTTTTTCGCAGCCGTCAGAATCGGCGGATGGAGCGGGTCTAACATCGACTATGTCCAGTCCCGCGATGGAGGGAAAACCTGGACCGAGGGGGAGACCCTGGTCAGCAGCCTGGGCCACCTGCCGCGGAACAGGCCTGTTCGGCTCTCCAAAGGGAGAATGCTGGCGCCCTTTTTTATCGATTTCTGGTACGAGGCCAACATGGTGGGAAGTTATACCATGATCATCGACCACCATGACGGGAAAATAAGAAAGACCCACTCCTTCCATCTGGACGACCATGACGCCATACAGCCGACTCTTGCCCAACTGCCGGATGGAATGATCCTTATGCTTGCCCGGGATAAAAGCAACAGGTTCATCCGCCGCTCATACTCCGAGGACGGAGGTCGTACATGGGCGCCCATGACGATGACCGATATTCCCAATCCCGGCTCGGCGGTGGACGCCATATACGTCAAAGAGCTGGATATAGTGTTGCTGGTCTACAATCCCTCACACCTGGCCAGCAATCCGCTCACATTGGCTTTCTCCAAAGATGGTGGTCGGGTGTTTGAAAAGATAGTGGATCTGGCCGGCGACCGTTGGGGCAAACTGGTGGCCTACAACTATCCCACGATTCTCCAGACCAGGGAAGGCCTGTTCCATATCCTCTGGTCCAACAAGAACCGTGAATCGCTCAAGCATGCGGTCTTCGACATACAATGGCTGAAGGACTCTATCCAAAACGCCAGGCTAAGCGGTAATAACGCCAGAAGATAGCTAGCCGCAAATGGAAAGCCGCCATGACCTGTGATGGAAGTTTACCAGGCTGAAATCCCTGTCTCCCAAAGCGCCCTGCCCACGACCTGTCTGCAGAATAAGCTGCCCGGCTAAAACAACCTGACATACCACGATTTTTGACTATCATTCCGAGTCAGGCGAAGAATATGTCCCATAGACATTATTGGCGCTATTAGATTCTTAGTCGCCTTCGGCTCCTCGGAATGACAAGTTAAATGACTTTTTGATAACCCGCCAGAGATCGATCCAGCCTGCCTGCTTAATGGGCAGAAAGAGGTATGCTGCCCGCTAAACAGGCGGCAAGCGGGCTGGCCAATTCGTATATCGTTGTATTTATTGAACATGCAATTTGGCCCGCAATTTGCCTTAACCAGTGTTCAAAACGACACCGTAATATCGCGGATGTCGCGCTAACGGGCTATTGGCTCGCAGGAGGTAAATGATGAAAAAGTTTCGATTCAGAACATTCAGCGCATTGTTGCTAGCCTATGCAGTGACGGTCTTTTCCAGTGGAGCGGCCCACGCCACTCCTTCCACCACGTTGTGGATTCCCTCGGTGGACATCCAGTCATATGGCGTGTGGCATTTTGGCGTGGATACATACACCTCCGTCGCCACAAAAGCAGAGGATGGCGGCAGAATGTTTCCCGTGGACTACGGCCTGACCGTGGGCGTGGCGCCCTTTGAGAAATGGGGCGTGGAAGTGGGAATCGACATGTTCGAATATTCCGACTATCCATGGTACCTCAACGCAAAAGCGGCCCTGTATGAAGGCGCCCTGGGGGACTGGTCGCCCGCGCTGGCGGTGGGTGGATACACCTTCGGAACCGAGGCGGACGCCACCGACTACAACATCGTGTACGTGGTGGCGGCAAAGACATTCGGCGCCATGGGCCGGATCACTGTGGGATATTTCAGCGGAAACGAAAAGCTGCTGGTGGACAAGGATGGGAAGAAGGATAACACCGGATTGCTGGCCTCGTGGGACCTGCAGATGACGGACAAATGGTGGCTGGCGTTGGATTACATGGGCGGCAAGAGCGCCTTTGGGGCCACCAGCGTCGGATTCGCCTACGCCGCGTCGGATAACGTGGGGCTGCTGTTCGGGTACAACATCTACGCGGACAACGACATCGGCGGGGAGAAGATGAACTCGAACACGCTGGAGTTCAACCTGGACGTGAATTTTTAACTGGACGCGAGTCATTGGCCGGGCTGATCGATGCCAATCGGGGGCGAGCAAACGCCCCCTTTCTTATTCGCATACCGTTGGCAGGAGTCTGGTTTGCTTGAAGTATCGCGCCCGGCATTCAATTACCGTGAGGGCCGATACGGTTTTATGAAATCGATCATGATGTCATCCCCCTTGCCAAAGCGCTGTTATGGATATATCATGGCGCTTTACACAGGGGAGAGCGTGCAGCAATGGAAACCATGAGGGGCTTATGCTGAATAAACCAGCTTTCATATCTCTTTTCACGTTTGCGCTTTGCGCCTTCATCGGTGTGGCCCACGCCAGCATAGACAATACCGCCGCGGCGAGCGGGAGCGGGGATCCCAGAGAGTATACGGAAGACTCAATCCTTTACTCCAGCCGCTGGGAAGTGAGCGCCGACGCCCTGGCCTTGCGAAAGGCGAAGAAAAATTACATGCTCCATTGCGCCACGTGCCATGGCCCGAATGGAGAAGGCGATGGAGAGCTGGCCGAGTTGCTGGGTGAAGGGATAACACCCAGAAACCATACGGACGCCAAGATCATGAGCCAGCGCGCCGACGAGGATCTCCGCAAGGTGATCGCAGATGGCGGAGACAGCATGGGATTTAACGCGGCCATGCCTCCATTCTCCACTCTGCTTCAGGAAGAAGAAATTCTGGGGCTGGTGAAGTATCTGCGCCTCCTTTGCAAGTGCAAAGGCAAAGATAGCTAAATCAGCCACCCCTTCCCAGCTTCCGGAGTTGAGGCATGCCGGCTTACCAATTTTCCCCGGCTATTGACCCATCCTTTGTCCGGTGATATATTACGGACACAATATCAATTAGATAACAGCGCTTTGTGAAGTAGCGCCTCAACTGGTTTTCGGGTTGGCCCGGATGGATTTATCTCTTGTCGACGAGGTTGAGCAGAAGCTGGGATTGCTGTTTGAGAGGATAAACACTCTCAAGACAGAAAACCGCAGCCTGAAACAACAAATATACTCGTTAAAGACCAACCTGGAGCAGGCCAGGGCCACCACCACCGGCGGCGATGATATGCATAATAAATTCAAGCAGATGGTGGAGGAGCGGGAGCGCCTGATCATGGAACGGGAAGTAGTGCTCCACAAGGTGCGGGCGGCAATGGAGAAGCTGGACGAATTGTCCGAAGAGGAGGATTGATGGCGCAAGAGGGAAAACGGGTCAGCGTCACTGTCTATGGGATGGAGCTTTCCATCGTCAGCTCCGAAGATCCCGCCAAGACCCGGCAATACGCCGAATATGTGGACACGATGATGCGCCAGATCGCCTCCAGGATCGGGGGGCACACGGACCTTAGCCGCGTGGCGGTGCTGGCCTTGCTGCAGATGGCCCATGAGCTTTTCTCTCTGCGGGAAAAAACTGAACTGAGCGGAAAGGCTTATGACGCGAAGATGAAAAAGCTGCTGCGGGAGATGGACGCCGCCGTCAGCCTCAGTGGCGTGCAGACCAGGATTGACAATACAGACCAGGAATGACCTTCCAGGTCAATCGAAAGCTACCCTCAATTACCACGCCGTCTATAATTAAGGCATGGAATATAAAAATCTTCTCGCGCTGAAAAGGGAGATGGAGAAGTGCGTGCGATGCGCCGCCTGCCAGGCGGGATGCCCCACTTATGAAATATCGTTTTCAGAGACCTTGTCCGCCAGGGGGAGGATAAGGATAGCCAGGGCGTTGTTGTCCGGTGAACTGAAGCAGTCACCCAGAATAGCCGCTGACTTTGAGATGTGCCTCTCCTGCCTCAAATGCGCGGAGGCCTGCCCGGCGAAGATAGACACAGTGGCGCTGTTCCAGGCGGCGCGGGCCGACCTGGCGGCGGCAGGCGGGATGGGCATCGTCAAAAAGCTGATCCTAAGACACGTATTGCCTTTTCCGAAGAGGCTCGATTTCATGGCAAAGCTGACCGGGCTGGCCGCTCTTTTTTATGCTACTGCGCCAAACGCCCTGGCGCGATTTCTACCATATTCGAGCCAGGGGCGCCGCAGGACCACTCCCCGCCTTTTGCGTGGGAACCTGCGCGGTCTGGTCCAACAGCGTCACCACCAGGGCCCGGCCAGGGGGGGAGCCTTAAGGAGGGTGGCGTATTTCAGCGGCTGCATGACAGACCTGGCTTATCCGGATACAGGGCTGAATGTCATGAGCCAGCTGGAAAAGGCTGGAGTGGAGGTGGTCTATCCGCAGGAGCAGGTGTGCTGCGGGGCGCCGGCATGGTTTGCTGGGGATAACGAGACTTCGCGCGAGCTGGCGGAGAAAAACGTGGAGGCGTTTTGTGATCTGGATGTGGACGCGATAGTGGTCTCCTGCGCCACTTGCGGTTCCATGCTCAGCCATGCGCTGCCGATGATAATGGAGGGGGATAAACGCGCCGAGACTTTGGCGGTAAAGGTAATCGATTTCCAGAAGCTGCTGGTGGAGCTTGGAGCGGAAAAGGAGTTTGAAAAGTCCCCTGGTGGCGGAAAGCTGCGGGTGACCTACCATGACCCGTGCCACCTGAAGAGGGGGATGGGCGTGAGCGCCGAACCGAGAATATTGATAAAGAGCCTGCCGAATGTGGAATTCGTGGAAATGGCTGGCGCCGATGTCTGCTGTGGCGGGGCGGGGGCGTTCACGCTGGATCACCCGGAGCAATCGGCCCGGTTTGGACAGTTCAAGGCAAGGGCGGTGGAAGAGAGCGGGGTGGATATCGTGGTCACCGCCTGCCCCTCATGCCAGCTGCAATTAGCCGACGCATTGGCCAGGGCTGGGCTGGATACGCCGGTGATGAGTACGGCGGACCTGGTGGCCATGGTCACAAGTGACGGCGCCATGGTGGATGGTATGCATGGAGATAGTGATGATTAACATAGGATAGGAATTGTTGCCATGGTTGTTTCGTTATTGATATTCCTGCTTTCGTAGCGTAGCGAGAAATATAAGAATGACAGTCAGTTCGCGTCCGGAGGCCGTGGTCAGCCGCATGGAGCCCGGCCATTGGGAATCGGACGCGATGGTTTGCCTGGCCAGCAAGGCTGCGTTATACGCGCTGGTGGAGAGGAGTAGCAGGATGACGTTCCTGACAAAGCTACCGGGAAAAACCGCCAGCCAGACCTCCAAATCGATCATTGAGCGCCTTAAGCCGCTTGACCCCAAGCTACGAAGGCGATTACCTATGACAGCGGATCGGAGAACGCCAATCACCAGAAGGTGAACAAGGCGCTGGGGACGGACTCGTACTTCTGCGCCCCATATCATAGCTGGGAGAAGGGAACGGTGGAGAACACCATAGGCCTGGTGAGAAGATGGCTTCCGAAGAAAACAAACTTAACTCAGGTTGCCGATGATATGATCGTGAAGATTGAGGACTGGCTAAACCACAGGCCAAGAAAATGCCTGGGCTACAAAACGCCAGCGGAAGTATTCAATGAAACAAGCGTTGCCATTGCCGGTTGAATCCACGCGTGGGGTCCGGAACGAAAGACATGAACCTGTAAATAATTCTGTGTAACTGCCCGATTACACTTTTTGCGGCATCCTGTCGGCGAACTCGATCATGAATCTGTTCAGCGCAGGTTTCCAGTTTCTGATAGGCATCGTCCACCTCCTCGCCGCAGCGTTGATAGCCAAGTATACAACTTTCAGCGCAGAC
>Ga0224496_10000150_pt1 | contig 51984 bp, 50 predicted proteins | sample SF_Jul11_sed_USG_2_FD_168127 | JGI IMG/M metagenome (GOLD analysis project Ga0224496, IMG submission 168127) | Sediment microbial communities from San Francisco Bay, California, United States - SF_Jul11_sed_USGS_8_1 | ecosystem: Environmental > Aquatic > Marine > Sediment | place: USA...
CAGGTCGTTCCGGTAGAAATCAAAATCCCGCCGCCACCCTGCCGAATCGCGCTCGACGATGGCGTGATCCATCACGCGGACCATTTTTTCCCGGGTGGCCGCCAGGTGCTCGATCCGGGAAGCCAGGGCCAGATCCCTGCGGGAGAGTTTTTCCCGCACCGTGGTGAAAATCCGCTCGTTGCGGGTGCGCTGCGCAAAATACTGTTGCTTGAAGCTTTCGTCCTTCATGAACAGGTAGCCGCGCAGGGCGCTCATCATGCGGCTGGCGGAATCCTGGTAGCCCATGAGGGCGGAAAGCACCAGATGATCCCCGGACGGATCCACCTCAATCCATCGGTCCATGACCAGATCCACCAGCGCGGAGGTACGGTCCAGCAGTTGTTCACCGCGGGTGTTGATCAGGTGCACGGCAGCCACGTTATCCGGTTTGTGGCTTTGTTCAAACAGGGCGAACGCCTGGGTTTCCAGCTTGTCCACCAGTCCGGAAACCCCATCCATGACCGCCAGACGCCGCTTTTCCGCATCCGGATCGGCGGACAGGTCCGCCGATCCCAGGCCCGCCAACGTAATGCGCGCCATCTCAAGCGCGTTTTCAAAGCGTTCCCGGTCCCCTTCGTCCAGCGTAACCAGATAGCGCTCAATGGCGCTTTGGGCCTCCAGCAGGCTGTTGACCAGGGTCATCACCCGAATGGACTCGGGCACCAGAACCTCCGATACCTCCTGCTCCATCCGGGCGTTCTGTTCCAGTCCCCGCATCAGGGGCAGCAGCGCGGCCACCAGTGCCAGGCCCATCACCAGCACCGCGGCGATGATCCTCGCACCGGGACCAAAACGGCCCTTGACGCCCTGGATGTCCATTCCCGTCATCCGGCGTCTTCCTGGGAGGCTGGCTTGCGCCCGGCAATCAGTTGCAGGTCACGGGCAACCTCCCGCAGGTGCTCCACCGCATCCAGGGTGGCTCCCGCCTGTTCCTCGGACTCGCTGGCGATATGGGAGAGGGACTCCACCGCCTCGGTCACCTGTTCCACCGAATAGACCTGCTCCCGGGTGGTGGTTTCAATCGCCTGGACGGCATCCGCGGTACGGGTCACCAGGGTAATGAGGGTGTCGAAATTATCCGCAATCCGCGAGGTCTTGCCGAGGCCGCGATCCACCGACTGGGCGCCTTCCGCGGTTGCCGCGCTGGTGACGTGGGCGGTGTCCTGGATGTCCTCGATCAGGGCACGGATCTCTTCGGTAAACTCCACCGCCCGCTCCGCGAGCAGCCGGATTTCTTCGGCCACCACGGCAAACCGGCGGCCGGATTCCCCGGCCCCCGCCGCCTCGATGGTGGCGTTGATGGACAGCAGGTTGGTCTGGGACGCCAGTTCGTTGATCATTTCCAGCACGCCGTTGATCTGCTGGGATTTTTCCACCAGCGTACGCATGTGCTCGGTAATGCGCCCCACCTCCCGCTTGATCTGCTCCATGCCGTGCTGGGAGTCCATCAGCAGGGCGTGCCCCTTGTGGCACTCCTCGGCGGCGTCCTTCGAGGTGCGCACCATGTCGTGACTGCGGTCGGTCATGTCGCGGAAGCTGGCCACCAGCTGCTGCATGGTGGAGGAAATCTGCACCATGGCCGAGGATTGGTCGGCCGCACTCTTCACGTGATACTGGGCGGCCCGGGTCAACTTGCCGGTGGAACTGGCGATCAGCGAAACCGGCCGATCCAGGCTGCGCAGGATGCGGATGGTGAGAAACGTCCCCGCCACCACGCACAGAAGGATCCCGAGCACCCCGACAAGCACCAGCCAGCGGGTCACTTCGCGCACGGTTTCCACCATGTGCGCGGTTTCCCGTTCCATCATCTCGTCGCCGTTGGCCTCCAGCCGGGTCAACAACTCGTCCAATTGCTGCTGAACCGAGAACATGCGCGCATGGAACGCCTCCCCCGGCTCAACCCCCGCGGTAATCTCCTCCTCCACCATCGCCGTCGCCTCGTCGTACAGTCGGCGCACGGTGTGCAGGTTGACCGTGTCCGCCACCCCGGTGGAGAGGGCCCGCTCATACTGGGTTTCAAACAACGCCACGGCGTGCCGGTGGGCGGCCCGGGCCTCATCCTGACGCCCGTGATCGGACAGCAGCGCGGCCCAGGCATCCTTGAACGAGCCGATGTTCATCTCCATCACCGCGTCCGCATAGACCCAGGAACGTTCCAGCTTGTCGAATCCGCGGTTCAGTTCCCGCAGCGTCTGGGTGCCGATCAGGACCCCCACCAGCAGGGTCACGCCCAACACCATCACTCCCAGTGTGATCAGGCGGCGCACCGGCATGGCGTTGCGCTGTCGGTAAAAGAAGAATTCGGCCGGGTTCTCCCTCCCGGGCGCCGACCGTTTCAAACCCCGAATGCCCATGGTGTCCCTTCCACTCCTCGCATAACCAGTTAACCGCGCGCGTCCAACTGCACAAACAGGGAATCCACGTCGGGAAACAAAAACAGCACGTCCCCGTGCGGCAGGGTTCCGCGTACCAGTGCCCTGACCGACGACGGCAGGGTGGCGGGCGGCTTGCCCATGCCCCCCTCGTCCAGTTCCACCAACCCGTGGGTGGCATCCACCGCCACCGCGGCATCGAACGTGGGGCCCGCCAGCACCACCAGTTCCTCCACCGGCAGGGTGGAACGCGGGTATCCGAACAGGGCCGGAAGGTCGTAAACCGTCACCAGGTCGCCGCGCAGATTGATCATCCCCAGCAGGTGTGGCGGGGCTCCCGGCAGCGGCATCACTTCCGGATTCCGCACCAGCCGCCGTACCCGCAGGATCGGCAGCGCAAAATTTTCGGGTCCCACACGCGCCTTCAAAAACCGACCCAGCCCGGTGGGTCCGGTCTCCACCGGCCGTGCCACCCCTTCCTCAAAATCCGCCTGCAAACGGCGCAGTTGCTCAAACAGCACCTCATCGCGTTCGCCAAACAACGCTTCCCCCACCGGGGCGGACTTCCGGACGCCGGCTTTCCGGGTCGGCGGATTCAGGTCGTCACTCATCGGGAAACACCTTTGGCCAGTGTTTGCGCCGAAAGAAGATAGGTCAGGGCACCATCCACATCGAGCATGCCGGGGCTGTCCGGATCCCCCTCCGGAAAGGTCACCGATTCCGGCTGGTAGGGGATAATGTCGGCCACCTCGTCCACCCGCCAGTGGCGGTCGTGGTCACCTTCGCGGCTGACAATGACCCAGGCCCGGGAATCCACCCCGGCACCCGCCACGGAGGGCTGTTCCCCGCCGATGGGACCGGACCAGACCTGCCGGAGTGCATGCGCCATGTCGTACACGCGAACCGGCCGGTCGTGCATGCGCACCACACCGACCACGCCGTCCGGCGTTCCGTGTTCCGGGGGTTTGGTGGGCAGACGGCTCACCTCCCTCAGATCCAGAATATCCATGGCGTACCGGTGACCACTTACGGTGAACACCAGAATTTGTCGCTCCGCCTCCACAAGCCCTCCGCGCAGACACCACCGGTTTCCTTTTCGGCCAGCGCCGCAACGCACTTGAACCGGGCGCCAACCGCCACCGGCGTGCATGGCCGGAAGGGAAACAAACACCACGCTTGTCAGCCGCCGGTGCGGTTCCTATACTCGGTGCATGGAAACGCTTACCCTGCTGCTGGATGAGGAGCTGGACATCTCGCGCCTGTTCGGGCTTTACGACGCCCACCTGAAGGCCATCGAAAACGAGCTGGGGGTCACCATTGCGGCCCGCGGCCGGCAGATTTCCATCGATGGGGGCGATGGGCAGGCAAAACTCGCGGAGCAGGTGATCCGGCGCCTGTCGAAGCAGCTGCGCAAGCGGGGTGAGGTGGGGCCGGACGATGTGGAGCTGTTCCTCTCCCAGGCACGTAGTGGGGGCAGCGTCGAACCGCAGCCGCTCAAACTGACCGCCCGCGCCCGCCCCCTGAATCCGCGCAACGACAATCAGGCGCGCTACCTGGACGCCATCGACAAGCACGACCTGGTGGTCGCCATTGGGCCCGCGGGCACGGGGAAAACCTATCTGGCCATGGCTGCCGCCGTTTCCGCATACAACCGCAAGGAAGTGCGGCGTATCATCCTGACCCGTCCGGCGGTGGAGGCCGGAGAACGGCTCGGCTTCCTGCCCGGCGATCTGGTGGAAAAGATCAACCCCTACCTGCGCCCCCTGTACGACGCCCTTTACGACATGATGCCCGCCGAGGCCGGACAGAAGCTGATCGACAACGGACAGATTGAGATCGCACCGCTGGCCTTCATGCGGGGGCGCACCCTCAATGACGCCTTTATCATTCTGGACGAAGCCCAGAACACCACCCCGGAACAGATGAAGATGTTCCTCACCCGCTTCGGCGAGAACTCCAGGGTGGTGGTTACTGGAGACACCACCCAGATCGACCTGCCCGCAGGCGACAATTCCGGCCTTGTGGAGGTGTCGACCCTGCTCCAGAACATGCCCGGCGTGGCCATCGTTCATTTCTCGGACCGGGACGTAATCCGCCACCCGCTGGTGGCACGCATCGTCAAGGCCTATGAGGACCGGGACAAGGAGCCGCGCTAGCGCCGCTTAACCACCCCCATGGCCAAGGAACGTCCCAGTCTGCAACTGCTCAAGCGCCCCCCGGAAGGGGCGAGCGCGCCCGGACGCGAAACCCCCATATGGACCAAAATCCTGATTTCGGGCGTTTCGCTGGCGGCCTGCCTGATGATTCTGGTCCCGGAGCCGGGAGGACTTCCCAGCCTGGAGGTGGGGGATACCGCCCCCATCGATATCATCGCCCCCCGTGATCTGACCGTGCCGGACGCCGAAGCCACCCGCGCGGCGCGCGAACGGGCCCGGGAAAAGGTGCCGGTGGTGTACGACCTGTCGCGGGCGGAAACGGCACGCCTGGAGGCGCGCATTCGCGATACCTTCGCATCCATCCGGGCCCTGCGCCTGCAGCCCGCGGACAGCGCGGAACCCGCGCCCACCCTGTCGGAACTGTTGCGTACCCGGCTTGGCATCCTTCCCCCGGAAACCCTTGAAAACCTGCCTCCGGCACGTTTTACCCGGCGGATGGAGGCGGAACTGGTCCGCATCCTCCGGCGCGTGCTGGACCGTGGAGTGCTGTTGAACCGGGAGGAGGTGGATGGCGGTCCCGATACCGACCTGCTGATCCGGATTCCGGGAGAACGCCGGGAAAGTTACGCCAAGCTGCGCGATGTCTACGACCTGACGGCGGCCCGCAATGCGGTGGTGGCTGCTGCGGAACAGGTGTATCCGGATGCCCCGGCGGCCCGGGAGCTGCTCGCTTTCCTGGGCCAGTCGCTGGTATTTGCCAACCTGGTGGAAAATCCGCAGCAGACCTCCATGCGGCGGGAAGCGGACGCCGCGCGGGTCACCCCCCTGTATCAACAGATCCGCAAGGGCGAGGTGATCGCCGCGGCGGGCACCCCCATCCTGCATCAGCAGGCGGCCGCCATGCAGGCGGCGAAGCGCTCGGCGGGCCCGTTTGCCGTGGCGCAGAAGGGCATCGGCCTGACGGTGCTGACGGCGCTCATCTTCTACGTCTTCTACCTGGACCTGAAAGGGGTTCGCTCCCGGGTGCTCACGGAACTGCCGCGCCTTGTCCTCACCGCACTCATTCTGGTGGGCACCCTGGCCATCTGCCGCCTCGCCCTGTTTTTGCTGGGGGCGTTCACCACCGGATTCGAAAGCGTGGACTCCGCGGCGATTCCGTTTGCCCTGCCGGTGGCCTCGGGGGCCATGCTGGTCACCCTGCTGCTGAACGTGCGCACGGCTCTGGTGTTCTCGATGATGTCCTGCATCCTCATGGGCCTCATGGTGCCGGAAGTGCCCCTGTTCACCCTGTATGGCTTTGTGGCCTGTCTGGTGGGCGTGTTCACCGTGGAAAACTGCCAGCGCCGGGGCCATATCCTGCGTGCCGGGGTATGGGTGGGGGTAGTCAGCGCCCTGGTGGCGGCGGGAATCGGTTTGCAACAGGCGGCCCTGTCGCAGCCGGAACGCCTGTACGACCTGGGCTTTGCCTTCTGCGGCGGCCTGCTTGCGGCGGTGGTGGTTTCAGCGGTGCTGCCGGTGCTGGAAACCGTGTTCAACCTGCCCACCAATATCCGTCTGCTGGAACTGTCGGACCTGAACCACCCCCTGTTGCGCCGCCTGCTGGAACAGGCGCCGGGCACCTATCACCACAGCATGATCATGAGCAACATGGCGGAGCAGGCCGCCAAGGCCATCGGGGAAAACGCCCTGCTGGCGCGGGTCGGTTGCTACTACCACGACATCGGAAAGATGCTCAAACCGGCCTATTACATCGAAAACCAGTGGGGCACCCACGAAAACCTGCACGACAAGCTTACCCCCACCATGAGCCGTCTGGTGCTGGTGGCGCACGTGAAGGAGGGGATCGATCTGGCCCGCCAGTACAACCTGCCGCAGGAGATCATCGACGTGATCCCGCAGCACCACGGCACCCGGCTGATCAACTATTTCTACGTGAAGGCCAAACAGGCCCAACAGGCCATGGGGGCCGAAACCGTCCCGCCGGACGAGGAGAATTTCCGTTACCCCGGCCCCCGGCCCCAGACCAAGGTGGCCGGCATCATCATGCTGGCCGATACGGTGGAGGCCTCGTCCCGGGTTCTTGAAGACCCCAGCCCGGCCCGTATCGCCACCCTGGTGGATCAGATGGTCAACACCATCTACCTGGATCAACAGCTGGACGAGTGCGAATTGACCCTCAAAGACCTGCGCGGCATTGCCGACGCATTTGGCAAAGCCCTTACCGGCACCTTCCACCACCGCATACAATACCCGGGCATGCAGATTCCCCCGACCCAACCCGATGCCGGTCCATCTGAACAACCGCCAACGGCGCTTACCCGTTGACCGGAACCTGCTGGTGGCGCGGGCGGAGTGGCTGCTCGAGCACCTGGGGGAAGCAAGAGCGGAGCTTTCGCTCACCCTGGTGTCCGATCCGGCCATGCGGCAGTTGAACCGGCACCACCGGGGCATCGACCGCGCCACCGACGTGCTTTCCTTTCCCATGTACGAAGGGGGACCGCGGGAAATTTTGGCGGCGCTGGGCCGGGACGCGGATGCGGGAATGGAACCGGCCCTGGGGGATGTGGTGATTTCGGTGCAGACCGCGCACCGGCAGGCGCGGGAGGCGGGACTGGACCTGGACACCGAACTGGCGGTGTTGCTGGTGCACGGCACCCTGCACCTGTCCGGTTGGGACCACGAGGCCGGCCCGGAACAGGCCGCTGTCATGCGTGGCGCCGAAATGGCGGCACTCGGGAAGCTGGGGCTAACCGCGCACGGTCTTGTGGACCGTGCGGAACACGAATAAGGAGTGTGTGGTGGCAGGATTGTTCAAACGGCTGTTCGGCGGCCTTTCCAAGAGCCGCACCGCCCTGGGAGGGCGGCTGGCGGACGCCGCCTCCGGCCACGACCGCATTGACGAGGCGCTGCTGGAGGAGGTGGAAGAGATCCTGATCACCTCCGACGTAGGGGCCGCCGCCACCACGCGCTTTTTGAAGACCGTGGATAACGAGGTGCGCTACAACCGGCTCACCGACCCGGCGCGCATGTGGGAGATCCTGAGGGACGACATGCTGCGCAGCCTGGCTCGCTGCGGAGACCGGAAACTCACGGTTTCCGCATCCCCCACGGTGGTCATGGTGGTGGGGGTGAACGGCGTGGGCAAGACCACCACCATCGGCAAGCTGGCCGCCCGCTACAAGGCGGAGGGACACAAGGTGATGCTGGCCGCCGGCGATACCTTCCGCGCCGCCGCCGGGGAACAACTGACCCTGTGGGGCCAGCGGCTGGGGGTGGAGGTGGTTCGCCAGCAGGAAGGGGCGGATGCCTCGGCGGTCGCCTACGATGCCTGTCAGGCCGCCATGGCCCGGGGTGTGGACCTGTTGCTGGTGGATACCGCGGGCAGGCTGCACACCAACGTGAACCTGATGGCCGAGCTGGAAAAGGTGCGGCGGGTGATCGGCAAGGTGATTCCGGGCGCCCCCCATGAGGTGGTGCTGGTGCTGGATGCCAATACCGGCCAGAACGCCCTGTCCCAGGCCAAAACCTTCGTGGATTCCGCCGGCGTGACCGGGTTCGTGCTCACCAAGATGGACAGCACCGCCCGGGGCGGGGTGCTGGTCAATCTGGTGGAAACCTACCAGCGGCCGGTCTACTTCATCGGACTGGGGGAGCAGGCGGAAGACCTGACCCCCTTTGATCCGGAAGGGTATGTGGCCGCCCTGTTCGGCGAGGCCGAATAGCCGGGCCCGGCGATCCCCTCAGCAGCAGCCGGAGGGGGCCGAGCCGTCCGGCCCGGTCAGCGCAAACATGCCCGCATACGGCTCCCGCGCCAGTTTGGCGGCGGTATCGGTGCATACCTCCACCACCTGCCCGCGCAGGAAGGTGTGCCCCTCGTCATCCACAAAGGCCTGACCCGGCCCCAGATAGGTGGCGGTCTGTCCCTGATACAGGCACCCGGTTTTGGCACCGCCCCGGTAGGCACGGAAGGTGGTGGAATAGAAGCGGATGCCGTTCACCTCTTTCCACAGGTATTCCCGGTCCAGGGTGATGCCGTAGAACCCGGCACCCTCGGCCAGGGTCGCGAACTCCCGCTCGGTGAGCGCTCCGGAGATGCACTCCCCCCACAGTTCGGAATCGGCACGCATGGCTTCCGGAACCGGCTGGTCGGAGACGATGTCCGAGATCACGAAGCGGCCTTCCGGGGCCAGTACCCGGTGGATTTCAGAAAACACCCCCGGTTTGTCCACCGACAGGTTGATCACGCAGTTGCTGGTGACCAGGTTGGCCTCACCGTCCCCCACCGGGATCTCTTCCAGGAATCCCTTGCGAAACTCCACCACGTCGTAGCCCAGACGGTCGGCCACCGCGCGGGCGTTGACGCGGGCCTTGGCCAGCATCGGCTCGGTCATGTCCACGCCAATCACCCGCCCCTCCGCGCCCACCATACGGGCCGCGATAAAGCAGTCGATGCCGCCACCGGAACCCAGATCCACCACCGTATGACCGAGGCCGGGCCGGGCCTGGGCAATGGGGCTCCCGCAGCCGTAGGAAATGGCCAGCACCTCCTCCGGAATATGGCCCACGTCCTCCGGCCGGTAGGCGGTGGGACAGCACAACTGTTCCTGGGGCGCCTCCGCCGCCGCACCATAGTAAGACTGCACCTGATCGCGGCTGACGCCGCCGGCCGCGTCGCTCCCGGCGCTCTCGCAGGACAGGTCCGGTCCGCAACATCCCCCGGCAGCCATGTTCAATCCGTCACTCATGCTTCGCTCTCCTGGCCGGACTGCGGAATTCCGCAGTCCTGATCAAACTTAAAGATGTGAATACCGCGATGGTAGCACGGGCGTTAACCGCCCCAAGGGTCGGTCTATTCCCGCCTCCGCCACCTGGCCGGGGGGTGCCTTGACACGATTCGCATTCGGCTCCAGACTTGCCATCCGGGCCTTTTCAGGTCCGGAACATTGACATAACCCCTCTGTTTTCTGGAAGATTCGCCCGTGGCCATTCTGCGCAAATCCAACACCGTCCTGCTTGGCTTCGTGATGGGAGGCGGCTTTTTCGGCAGCGTTCTGGCCGAAGCCCTCAAACGCTTTTCCTCCGAAGGCCTGCTGCGGGACGTGTTTCTGAAAGGGTTCGGCATCGGCATCAATCCGCCGTTCACCCTGGACCTGCACCTGTTCAGCTTCACCCTCGGCTTTACCATCGCCATCAATCTGTTCGTGGTGCTGGGCGCCCTGTTCGGGGTGCTGGTCTACAAGCAGGTGTGAGCCGGTCGATCCCGTTCAACCCGGAGTGACCAGCGTACCACCGGCCGCCTGGGCGCTCCGCAACTGGCCGCACGCGGCCAGAATGTCCTGCCCGCGACTCTTGCGGATGAAGGCGCGAATTCCGGAATCACTCAACACTTTCTGAAAGGCCAGCACCGTCTCCGGCTCGGATGGCTGATAAGGCGCTCCGGGGATCGGGTTCATGGTCATCAGGTTCACCTTGGCGCGCACCCCGTGCAGCCGACGCACCAGTTCCCGCGCCTGGGCCGGAGAGTCGTTCAGCCCCCGGATCAGGATGTACTCGAAAAAAATGCGCCGCCGGGGCGGCAACGGATAGGCGCGGCAGGCGGCCATCAGTGCGTCCAGCGGCCAGCGGCGGGCCATGGGGATAATCTCCTCCCGTGCCGCATCGGTGGCCGCCCCCAGTGAAACCGCCAGGTTGATCTTGGGAAATGCCTGCCCCAGTTCCGCCATCTGCGGCACCAGACCGACGGTGGACACGGTCACCCGGCGCGGAGCCAGATGAATCCCCTGTTCGTCCAGAAGATGGGCCAGGGCCGGAAGCACCCCCTTCAGGTTGTGCAACGGCTCCCCCATGCCCATCATCACCACGTTACTGATCGGTGTCTCCGGCGGGGTGCGGCGGCGCACCTCCAGATACTGCTCCACAATCTCCCACGGCTCCAGGTTGCGCGTAAGCCCCCCCTGGGCGGTGAGGCAAAAGCCGCACCCCATGGCGCACCCCACCTGCGTGGAAATGCACAGGGTCACGCGCCCCTCCTCGGGAATCCATACGCTCTCCACCGTCTCGCCGTCCGGCAGGCGGAACAGGTACTTGCGGGTACCGTCACGGGAGTGGGACTCGTGGGCCGGAATCAGCCGGGGAAGCGCGGCTTCCGCCTCCAGAACGGCACGCAGATCCTTGGGCAGATCGGTCATCGCGTCGAAGCTCTCGACCCCCCGGTGATACATCCACCGGTAGAGCTGGCGGGCCCGGAACGGCTTGTGGCCACGCTCCCCCAGCCAGGCGGCCAGTTCCTTCAAGGATCGGTTTTTCAGGTTCTCAAGCTGCATGATGCGGAGCCTACCACGCGGATTCGCGCCGGTAAACCGGGCGAAAAAAGCACGCAGAGTAGTTGGATAATGGTGAAAAAAAGGATAATATCTGGACGATTGAAAGCGCTGTGTGGAATTGTAGCGTGGAATCCGTCCAGGTGCCGGATTATCAGGGGGTGTATGGCAGAAGCGCCGAACGTGCTGATCGTTGAACCCGCTTCCGAACGGGAGGGGCTGGAATCGCTGCTCACCGGGCAGGGGTTCGGGTGCGTTGTTGCGCGCGGCCTTCACACCACCCTGGTACAGGCCGCCATCCGCACCCCGGACCTGGTGGTGGTGGACCTTTCCCGCCCCGGCAGTGCCGGCTGGGACGCGTGGACCCAGTTAAAGCAGTTTGCCCATTTCAGCCCCGACCGGTTTCTGTTGATTGGTGCGGACGGTGAGTTGCCCGCCACCGCCACCCCGGAGCAGGTGTGCGAGGCCGTGCTGGAAAGGCTCACCCCCTCCCACCCCCCCGAGCACCCGGTGGCAGATACGGAACCCGAACCGGAGCCCGAACCCGAGCCGGAAACCTCGTCGGCATTGACGGACCTGCTGATCCGCCTGGGGGTGACGTCGGCCACGACCACCGTCACCGTGTTCGGCCCCGACGGCTCTCTGGGGGAAGTTCTGGTGCGGAACGGCAAGCCGTTTCATGCCGTGACCGCGGACGGCCTGAGCGGCCCGGAAGCGCTGGACGCCATGCGGAACTGGCCCGCCGTGCGGGTGGCGGAGGGGGGTGCGCCACGGGAGGAGGCGCCGGTTTCCCTGAGCCCCCCCGAACCGGAGCCGGCCCCCGCCGCCGAGGACAAGGAGGCGATCCACCGCCTGCTGGCGGAGCTCGAAGCCGTGGGCGTGATCCACCGGGTGGCCCCGTGACGCGGCCCGTCAACGTACTGGTGATCGGCGGAGGGACCGAGGCGCTGGAGTGGGTTCCCCTGCTGTTCCGGGCCACGGAGTTCAACGTGCTGGCGGTGGTCTCCACCCACCCCGCGGACCTGATCCGCAACCTGGATATCCACGGCTATGCACTCACCACGCCGGGGCCGCTCATGGTGGTGCACGGCCTGGACGATCTGGGGGCACTGCCCGCACCCGACGTCATCCTCGACACCACGGTCAATCCGGCGGTGCTGCCACGCCTTGCGGCCGCGGGACTGGACGCGGTGCCGCGCCTGAATCCAGCGGCCATGCGGCTGCTGATGGCCGGAGCGGCACGCGCGGGCGGGCCGCCGGCCGCCGATGCCGATCTGGCGCTGCGCCTGACCAAGGAGGTGGGCCGGGCCTACCGCAACGGACGCACCCTGGGCCTGATCCTGATCGACCTGCACACGGACGGGAAGGAGCCGGACCCGGAACACACCCGTCGGGCGCAACAGTCGGTCGAGGAGGCGCTGCGGCTACAGGATGTGGTCGGCCACACCGGGGACGGCACCCTGGCGATTCTGCTTCCGGAGACCGGCGATGCCACGCATCGGGTGGCGCGCCGTTTGACTTCAAATCTGGCCGATCTTAAAATCGGCGTGTCCGGGGAAGAGGGACAATCCCCAAAGCTCGGCTGGGTCTGGTTCCCCCAGGAGGCCAAAACCGCGCAGGCCATGCTGGACAAGGCACGTGCCCGTATGGGCGACCGCCCGCCGCCCCCCCACTGATCGCCCGCCGTCACACCCGGAAAGGCACCCGATGGAACGAATCGACCGGCTGGAAACCAAGGTTCGCGAAATGATCGCCATGGTTCACTCCCTGCGCGAGGAAAACGGACGCTTGCAAGCCCAGGTCGCCGAATACGAAACCCGCATGTCCGGCCTTTCCGCCGAGCAGGGGGTGATCGACGAAGAGCGTTCCCGTCTGCGTGACCGGATTGAATCCATGCTTTCCGATCTGGAAGCGCTGGAGGCGTCCGCCGCCGGGCCTGAGGCGGTCGACGAACCCGCCCCTTCCGGATTCGGCATGGACGCGTCCCCGGAGCCGCAGCCGTCCGCCGATGGCCCCTCCGATGCCGGATCGGTGGAAATTTCCCTGCCGGAACCGGAAGCGGACGACGATCCCCAGTACGGCTTCACCCTGGAACCGGCCACCCGCAACGCCCCCGAAAGCGATTCCGAAACCGACGACACCGATCCGCCCACGCCACCCGGCAGCGACCCGGCCCACCCGGTGCTTCCGGGATTCAGCTAGGAGGTCACCATGTCCGATCAACCGGGTTCCCCCGGACCCAATTCCCGCGTGCATATTTTCGGACAGACGCTGACCATCAAGGGGTCGGCCGATCCGGCCTATCTGCAAAATCTGGCGTCCTTCGTCACCGCGCACATGGAACGGCTGTCCAAGGATTCCCCGCTCACCCCGCTGGCCCAGGTGGCCATGCTGGCGGCGCTCAACATCAGCCACGAGCTGTTTGAACTCAAGCGCCAGAGCGAGGCGCGGGAGGCCGATGTGGAGCGGCGCGCGAGCGAGTTGCTGGCCAGCATCGAGGCGGAGTTCGCCGCCTCCGGCCCCGGCTCCTGACCCCCTCCCCTCCATGAACCCGCACCTTTCCGAACTGCACCCGTACCCGTTCGAGCGCCTGCGCGACCTGCTGAAAGGGGTTTCCCCGGCGGACGGCCTGTCCCCCATCTCGCTGGGCATCGGGGAGCCCGCGTTGCCGGCTCCGGAACTCTTTTTGAGCACCGTAATGGCCGAAAAGGATGGCTTTTCCCGCTATCCGACCACGGCGGGCGACCCGCGCCTGCGGCAGGCCATCTGTGGCTGGCTGTCCCGTCGCTACGGCGCGGACGACCTGGACCCGGCCCGTCACGTGGTGCCGTGCGCCGGTACCCGCGAGGCGCTGTTCTCCATCTGCCAGGCGGTGGCGGGCGGCGGCAACCGGCGCAAGGTGCTGATGCCGAACCCGTTCTACCAGATTTACGAGGGGGCCGCCCTGTGGGCGGGGGCGGAGCCGGTCTACGTGGCGGCCACCGAAAAAACCGGGTTTCTGCCCGACTATGCGGGGCTGGGCGAAACGGTGCTGCGGGACACCGCGCTGCTCTACCTGTGCTCCCCCAACAACCCCACCGGCGCGGTGGCCCCGGTGGAATACATGCGGGAACTGATCCGCCTGTCGGCCCGATACGGGTTTGTGATCGTCTCCGACGAATGCTACGGGGAGATCTACCCTGATGAATCCACCCCCCCGCCGGGCATTCTGGGGGTGGCCCGGGACATGGGGCACCGCGATTACACCGGCCTGCTGGCGTTTCACTCCCTGTCCAAACGCTCCAGCCTGCCCGGCGCCCGCAGCGGTTTCGTGGCGGGCGATGCGGCGCTGCTGGCCAGCTACCTGAAGGCGCGCACCTATTTCGGCAGCACCATTCCGCTGCCCATCCAGTACGCCTCGGCGGCGGTATGGGGGGACGAGGCCCATGTGGTGGCGAACCGGGCCGCCTACCGCAGGCAGTTCGACGCGTTCCTGAACGAACTGGACGGGCACCTGCCCCTGGTTCGGCCGCAGGGTGGGTTTTGCCTGTGGGCCAGGGTGCCCGGCGGGGGCGAGGCGTTCTCGCGCAAGCTGTTCGAGCGGTGTAACATTACCGTTCTTCCCGGCGCGTATCTGGCCCGTCCGGACGGGAGCGGCGTCAACCCCGGCGCGGACTATGTGCGCATGGCGCTGGTGGAAGGGGAGGCCAGGTGCGCCGAGGCCGCCCGCCGTATGCGGGAAGTGCTGTAGCCCCGTTGCGGGGCGTTTTGCTTTTTTTTGATTTCAATGTGTGAGGTTCGGTTTGTCGATTCAGGATATTGAAAAGGTCGTTACCCAGGCGTGGGACCAGCGCGATGCCATCTCCCCCGGCAAGGCCGATTCCGGCGTGGAGCGCGCGGTACTGGCCGCCATCGACCTGCTGGACCGGGGCGAGGCGCGGGTGGCGTCCAGGGAGAACGGCCACTGGGTGGTGCACGAATGGCTGAAAAAGGCCGTGCTGCTCTACTTCAAGATGCACAACAACACGTTGATGGGCGACGAAGCCGCCCACTACTACGACAAGGTGCCGCTCAAGTACGCCAGCTATTCCGAGGACGACTTCAAGCGCGACGGCGTGCGCGTGGTGCCCCCGGCCACGGTGCGCAAGGGGGCGTTCATCGGCTCATCCTGCATCCTGATGCCCAGCTACACCAACATCGGCGCCTATGTGGACGAAGGCACCTTGGTGGACACCTGGGCCACGGTGGGCAGTTGCGCCCAGATCGGCAAGCGCGTGCACCTGTCCGGCGGCACCGGCATCGGCGGCGTGCTGGAGCCGTTGCAGGCCAACCCCGTCATCATCGAGGACAACTGCTTCATCGGCGCCCGCGCCGAGATCGCCGAAGGGGTGATCGTGGAGGAGGGGGCGGTGATTTCCATGGGCGTGTACATCGGCGCCTCCACCAAGATCGTGAACCGGGAGACCGGCGAGATCACCATGGGCCGCGTGCCGGCCTATTCCGTGGTGGTTCCCGGCACCCTGCCCGGCAAGGACGGCGGCCCCGGCCTCTACTGCGCCGTGATCGTGAAGCAGGTGGACGCCAAGACGCGGGCCAAGACGGGGATCAACGACCTGTTGCGGGAGTTCTGACCGCAGCCGCGTACACGCGGCGCGATTTGAAAAGGGGGCGGCGCATGGGAGGGGACGGAACACGCCTGAAACGACCGCTTCACCCGATGCCGGACTTTGCCAAAAAGGCGCTGACGGAATGCGGCCTGATGGACGCCTACATGGAGCGCCCCGCCTACCAGCGCAACGACTACATCGGCTGGATCACCCGCGCGAAACGACCGGAGACGCAGGAAAAGCGCCTCCGCCAGATGCTGGATGAACTGGAGCGGGGCGGTGTGAACATGAACATGGCGCATCCGGCATCAAAAAAGGACCGGAGCGGGATTTAGGGCGGACCGGTGCAGCCGTCAAAGGATGCCTCCGGCCTCTACTGCGCCGTGATCGAGAAGCCAGTGAACGCTAGGACGTGGGCGAAAACCGAGCTTATCGTACTATTTTAAGAAAATAATGAGCCGCCTGAGAATCTCTAGTTGGGGGAATGTAAAAGTGAATTACCAGCTTGACACGCTGTACCGCCACACAGAACAAACAGCGAAGCGAACGCGACATAGGTGTACGAAAGAGATAAATAACGCAAAAGAAGCCTTCCGGGTGTTATCCAGTCACTTCAATGAGGTTAGCAAAGAAACAAACAAGCCTGAAAAAAATATAAAATTATCGTTGATAACCCGCTTTATTAACCATCTTCTTTCTTATTTCTTGTTAATTGAAAGAGGATTGATATTAGATGCGGTAAATAGCTCACGAAGCGCTGTCGAGACAACGGCATTTTATTGGCTTGTTTGCGTTGATAAAAAATCTTTGCATGACTACGTTAACGAACGAAGTCCTCGGCCGGTGGATGTCCGCAAAAAACTTGAAGAGATAGGAATAGATGTCAGCCAACTTAAGGAAAGATACAGTCGTGAGAGCGCCGTATGTCACGTTGGAAACCCCCACGATCAACTCCAAATTAACTGGGAAAAAGGAAACTCTGGGAAGCTCCTGGTTGGGGGTGGGGGCTATGATGATTTACGAAGAAAAATGTTTCTTTCCATTGGCAACTATGTGGCAGCGTTTCTCAAGCACGATACAAGATACGAAGTTTCAGGTGACCCTTTTTCTGTCTAGAACTCCTAGCGAGCTATAGTCCAAGCTAAACTTCCTACCCCGCCGCCGGATAGTCCGTATACCCCTTCTCCCCCCCCGTATAAAACGTATCCGGGTCGGCTTCCGCCAAGGGGATGCCCTCCTTCAGCCGCCGCACCAGATCGGGGTTGGCGATGAACGGCACGCCGAACACCACCCCGGCCACGTTGGCCACCCGGTCCGCCAGGGCCAAAGCGGCGCGTTCCGCCGTGTAACCCGCGTTGATCAGCACCCGCCCGCCGAATACCCGCGCCATGTCACGGGTGAGCTGCTGCGGGCCGGGGGTGGGCGAGGGGGCGCCCATCTCGTTTACGTGCATGTAGGCAATCCGGAAACGCGCCAGCTGTTCCGCCGTATTGCGGAAGGTAATGCCGGGGTTGCGGTCGCTCATGCCGTTGAACGGGTTCCAGGGGGACAGGCGCACCCCGGTGCGGGCCGCGCCCACTTTTTCCGTTACCGCGCGGGTGATCTCCATCAGCAACCGGCCCCGCCCCGCCGGGCCGCCGCCCCAGTCGTCCTCACGGAGGTTGGTGCCGGTGCGCAAAAACTGGTCGGGCAGGTAGCCGTTGGCGCCGTGCACCTCCACGCCATCCGCCCCCGCCCGCATGGCCCGCTCAGCGGCGTTTTTGTAATCGGCGATGACGGCCTCGATGCCCGCCTCGTCCAGCGCCAGCGGGGTCTCGAACGGCTGCATGGAAAAATCGGCGGCCATGACTTCCCCCGCCGGGGTGATGGCCGAGGCCGACACCGGCGTTTCACCGATCAGCGACGAATGGCCGATGCGCCCGGTATGCATCAGTTGCAGCACAAAGCGCCCGCCGGCCCGGTGCACCGCGTCGATCACCTGCCGCCAGCCCGCCTCCTGCGCGTCGTTCCAGATGCCGGGCATGAGCGGATAGCCCGCCCCCTGACGGCACACCGCCACCGCCTCGGAGATGATCAGCCCGGCACTGGCCCGCTGGGTGTAATAGGTGGCCACGCACGGCTGCGGCACCCCGGAGGCATCCGCCCGGTTGCGCGTCATGGGGGCCATGACCACGCGGTTGTTCAAGGGGATGTCCCCCACCTGATCCGCTTCAAACAGGGTCGGCTCGCTCATTCCCGGCTCCTCTGCCAATGACAAAAACCCCGCCCGCCGAAGGATTGGCAGGCGGGGTTTTTATACACCAAAAATCGATTCCGGCGGGGGGTCTGCCCCTTCGGGTCCGGGGGATCCCTATGCCGCGGAGAGGGCGTTCAGGTCGATTTCGAACGCCACCGCGGGCACGGTAATGCCCCAGTTTTCCAGCACCTCCGGCGACAGTTCGCCAATGATGCCCACCGACTCGCGCCCCACCACAATGCGTCCGGCGCGGCCGGGGATATAGGAGGCGTGATCCACCCCCTCCAGCCGGTATTCCGTGTTCAGATAGAAGAACAGCATCTCCAGCTTGGCGGTCAATTCCGAGAAATTGGCCTCCGCGTGGGCCAGCAGCGCCGCCAGTTGCACCCGGGTCTCGCTGCCCATGGGGGCGTCCGCCTGGGGAATGGCCACCTCGCCCACTTCGAACAGGGCATGGGGATAGAACGCCCGCCCGCTCTGCTGCTCCATCTTCAACAGGGACGGCAGCACCGCGTTGCGCAGCACGCTGTAGGAGGCGGTCATCACGTTGGAGACCGACACCAGCTTGGCGCCGTGCAGTTCCATGTGATCGGTCAGTTCCTCGCGCCCCACCAGAATGTTGGACAGCACCTCCTGAAAGCCCAGCCCCACCATCTGCTCGCGCACCCGGTCGGAATATTTTTCCAGCGGCAGCAGGCCGCCCACGGTGAACTCGGCGGGCAGTTCGGCGGCAAACGCGTCGTAGCCACGGGAAATGGCGAAATCCTCGATCACGTCCACCGGGTGCAGAATGTCGTCCCGGTAGGGGGGAACCGTCACCTCCACGCCGCTCGCTGCGGTACGGGCCTGATACCCGTATGCGGTAAGGGCCTTTACCAGTTCCTCCACCGACACGTCCTCGCCCAGCACCCGGCGGAAGGCGGGGAGCGTTACCGCCTGCACCCGCTCCAGGTGACGCGGCATCACCACCGTGCGGCCGAATGGGGTCTCTTCCGGAAACACCACCTCCACCGGATCGATGGACGCGCCCCGGTCGGCCATGTTGGCGGCCAGCAGGTTGATCACCATGGTCACCATGCGCAGGTCGGTGCCGGTCACCTCGATGAACAGTTCGCTGTCGCCCACCTGCACCTCGCCCACCTGCCGGCTGTTGATCACCGGGGGGAAGGAGAGCACCGTGTCCGCATCGTCCACCAGCAACGGCCACTGGGCGTGGCGCGACACGATCGGCGCATACTGCTGCCCCTTGGGGTGCATTTCGGCAATCTGGCTCAGGGTCAGCGGCTCATCCATGCCCAGGGGCACAAACGCCGCTTCGGAGGGGGACACGCCCTTGTAGTGGAGCGGAAACTTCAGGCCCGAGGCGTCGTAGATGCCGATGGCGATGCTGCGCCGCTTGCGGCCGTAAACGTCGCACACCTTTTCCTGGGTCTGGATCAACTGGGTCAGCAGCGTGTCGTCCACCGTCACCCCGCGCGAAATGCAGGCGCCGATGTAAGGACGCACGCCGCTTACGCTGGCATCCACAATCACCTGCCGCTCGGCGGTCCGGGGGGCAAAGAAGTCATACCCCTTGCCGCTTCCCTCCCGATGGGCCACAAGCTGGCGGCAGATGCCCTCCACACACCACAGGTCGGGCCGGTTGGTGTCGTTCAGTTCCACGCGCATTTCGCCGGTGGCGGCGTCCACGTCGTCCAGTTCGCCCTTCACCAGTTCCAGCAGGCGTTCAAACTCGTCCGCGTCAAACGGGATCCCCAGCAGGGTTTCGAGGTCTTTGCGGTGTACGGTAATGGTCGGCATAAATTGATTCCCTACACGCCGCCACGGGTGGTGCGGATCAGGTCCAGGTCACTGGAGAACAGGTCGCGAATGTCGTGGATGTTCAGGGCCACCATGGCCATCCGGTCCAGTCCCAGGCCCCAGGCGATCACCGGCTCGCTGATGCCCATGGGGCCGGTCACCTCCGGCCGGAACAGCCCGGCGCCGCCCAGCTCGATCCACCCCAGCTTGGGGTGCTTGGCGTGCATCTCCACACTCGGCTCGGTAAACGGAAAATAGGCGGGCACGAATTTCACCTGGTCCGCCTTGGCCATCTCGTGGGCGAACATTTTCAGCATTCCCAGCAGGGTGCGGAAGTTGATCTGCTCGCCCAGCACGATGCCCTCCACCTGGAAGAAGTCCGGCGCGTGGGTGGCGTCCACCTGATCGTAGCGGAAGCAGCGGGCGATGGAAAAATACTTGCCCGGAATGTCCGGCCCCTCGGACAGCTTGTGGGCCGAGTCGGCGGTACCCTGGCTGCGCAGCACCAGCCGCCGGGACTGCATCTCGCGGAACTTGTAGTTCCATCCGGTGGAGCCGGTGTCGCCACCGTCCGCGTGCACTTTCGCCACGTTGGAGAAGAACGGCTCCTCCACCGGCTTGCTGTGCTTGGGATCGGCCACGAAGTAGGCATCGTGGATGTCCCGCGCCGGGTGAAACTGGGGCATGAACAGGGCGTCGTTGTTCCAGAATTCGTTCTGCACCAGGGGCGAGGTCATCTGCTGGAAGCCCATGGCCACCATCTTGGCCTTGATCTGGTCCAGATAGGCCCGGTACGGGTGTTTGCGGCCCACCGCCACCCGCGGCGGCTTGAGGTTGATGTTGTAGCGGCGGAACGCCTTGCCCTTCCAACTGCCGTCCGCCAGGATTCTGGAGGTGAGCTGGCCGATCTCCTCGATCTGGGCACGGTCCTTGAGCAGCGCCGCCACCTCGGAGCCCAGACGGGACAGCACATAGGTACGGGTGCGGTGCTCGTCCACCCGGAACACCCCCTTGGACTTGCCCCGCTTGCGGTGCAAGCCGTCCAGCGCCTGCTGCTGCTCTTCCGGCAGCGTGGCCTGATCGACGGTTCCCTCCGAGGCGACCTGGGCGATCAGCGCGCCAACCCGCTCAAACTGCGCCAGATCGGCACCGGGCACCATTTCCAGGGCGCCCCCCTTGCCGCTGGTGATGACCGCCGCCTTTTTGAGCGCGCCCACGGCGGTACCGGCCTCGGATTGCTCCATCTCCAGGGCTTCCGACAGGGATGCCATGGTCAACTCGCGCCCGGCGGTCAGCGCGCCGATGATGCGGGCCTCGGGGGTGCCACCGGAGGCATAGCGCTGGCCGGTTTCGGTCAGGCTGACCGTGTGCGCCACCGATTCGTGGGCACATTCGATGATGGATTTTTCGGCCAGCCAGCCACACGCCATGTCGCGCCGCGCCGGGTCCATCTGGGCCGCTTCGGCCAGTTCCGCGTCGGTAGCCTCACGGGCCTTGACCAGCGCCTGGATGACCGCCACTTCCAGCGGGTGCAGGCTGGAAACCAGGGATTCGGGATCGGGAAGGGTCATGGGTTTATTGCTTGGAGAGATAAATAATGGGCCGCGCGCGCACCGGACTCACAGCCCGGCACGCAGGGCGCTGATCGACGCCTTGTAGTCCGGCGCGTTAAACACGGCGGAGCCGGCCACGAACACCTCGGCTCCGGCCCCGGCCACTTCGGCGATGTTGTCCGCCTTGATACCGCCATCCACCTCGATGTAGGTGGACAGCCCGCGGGCATCGATCATGGCCTTCAGGCGGCGGATCTTGTCCAGGGCGCCGGGGATGAATTTCTGGCCCCCAAAGCCCGGATTCACGCTCATGATCAATACCATGTCCAGATCCGGCAGAATTTCGCCCAACGTTTCCACCGGCGTGGCCGGATTGATGGAAACACCGGTCATCACCTTGCGCCCCGCCTTCGCCCCTTCCTCGCGGATCAACTGCACCGTGCGGTGCAGGTGCGGGCACGCCTCCTGATGCACCGTCACGCAGTCGGCACCGGCCTCGATGAACTCGCCGATATACTGGTCCGGGTTGGTAATCATCAGGTGACAATCCAGGGGCAGATCGGTCACCTTGCGCACCCACTCCACCACCACCGGGCCGATGGTCAGGTTGGGCACGAAATGGCCGTCCATCACGTCCACGTGGATCACATCCGCCCCCGCGGCCTCCACGGCGGCCACCTCATCCGCCAGGCGCGCGAAATCGGCGGACAGAATGGACGGCGCAATCAGCTTATGATCCTTGGTAAACACAATGGACTCCCGGAAAAAAGGGATTATTTTATCACGACCGCCGCACCAAATGGACCCCAAAGAACGCGGCGGGCGCCACCCGGGGTGACAAACGGGGGGTGGGCCGTGGTGGTTCAGCGTCACCGTCACCGGCCCGCGGAGGCGGATCGCCACCTTCCGGCAGGGCGCGTGAGGTATCCAGATACCCCTCCGGGGAGATCCACGGGGCCGCCTCCGGCCCCAGCAGTTCGCCCGCCGGACGCACGGAAAACTCCGGGTGGTTCGCCAGAAAGGCCGTCACCTGGGCGGCGGTTTCCTCCGGTTCCCCGGTACAGACCGCATACACCAGCACCCCCCCCGGCTTGACCATGGGCGCCAGGTGGCTCAGCAGATCCCGCTGGGCAACGCCGCAGGACCGGATACCCGCCTCACTCTTCCACCACTTGCCTTCCGGGTTGCGGGACAGGGTGCCCAGGCCGGAGCAGGGGGCATCCAGCAGAATGCGGTCAAATGGCCCGTTCAGTTGCGGCATGGAGACCACGCCGGCGTCGGCGATGACCACCTGAACATTGTCCGCCCGCATGCGCTCCAGGTTCCGGTGCAGCCGCTCCGCCCGGCCCGGATCCCGCTCCACGGCCACCACTTGACCGGTCGGTCCAACCATTTCGGAGAGCTGCTGGCACTTGCCTCCCGGCGCGGCGCAGGCGTCCAGCACCCGCTCCCCGGGGAGCGCCGCCACCAGCCGCCCGGCCAGCTGGCTGGAAGGATCCTGCACCACGAAGGCACCGCCCGCGTACCCCGGCAGGTCGGTCACCCGGACCGGACCGGAAATCCCTACGGCGGCGGGCAGATAGGGCAGCGGAAGCGCTTCCGCCCCCATATCCATGCATTCCCTGACGAATCGGTCCACTTCCCGGTCCGCCGCCAGCCGCACGGTTAATGTCGGGGCGGATGCGGCCTGACGGGCGCGGGCCTCGGCCCTCTGCGGACCCTCATCCCGCCACCAGCGCTGCGCCAGCCATGGGGGCAACGACCATTCGGCGGCCAGCCGTTCGGGCCCCTGGGCCGGCAAGGCGGGCTCCCCCTCCCGCGCGAGCCCCCGCAGCACGCCGTTCACGAAGCCTCGGCGGCGGGGGTTGCCCGCCAGTTTCACGGTTTCGTTCACCGCCGCGTTGGGGGGAATGGCGTCCATGAACAGGAGTTGATACGCCCCCAGCCGCAGGCAGGTGCGCACGTTGCGGTCCAGATCCTTGAGGGGCCGCCCGGTGCGGGCACGGATGGCGTGGTCGAGGCGAAACCGCCAGCGCGCCACACCCCATGCGAGTTCCGCCGCCAGCCGCCGGTCGCGGGGGTCCCAGCCCGGCGTGTCGAGTGTCCGGTCCAGTTCCGCCGCCAGGTCGAACGGCTCCCGGTCCAGCCGTGAAAGCAGCAAAAAAGCGGCACGCCGGGGGTCGTTACGCCCCGGACGGCCGCTATTTCCAGGCAAATCCGGCCCGGGTCCGGGCATCCCGGCCCCTTACGCCCGGCCCCAGGAGGCAGCCATCTGCTCCAGACGGGCCACGCGCTCCGCCATCGGCGGATGGGTGGAGAACAGGGCCGTGATACCGCCGCCACGCAGCGGATTGACGATGTACATGTGCGCGGTGGAGGGGTTCACGTCCATCGGCTGCACGGCTGTACCGCGCTCAAGCTTTTGCAGGGCGGACGCCAGCCACAGGGGGTTGCCGCAAATCTTCGCGCCGCCTTCGTCCGCGCCGTACTCCCGCGAGCGGCTGATGGCCATCTGCACCAGCATGGCCGCCAGGGGCGCAAGAATCATCATCAACACCATCACCAGCGGATGCGGCGCGTTATCACCATCCCGGTGGCCTCCACCGAAGATCATCGCCCACTGGGCCATGTTGGCCAGCATGGAGATGGCCCCGGCCATGGTGGCGGCAATCGTGCCGACCAGAATATCCCGGTTGCCCACATGGGCCAGTTCATGGGCCATCACCCCGGCCAGTTCATTGCGGTCCAGAATCCGCATGATGCCGGTGGTGGCCGCCACCGCCGCATGGCTCGGGTTGCGGCCAGTGGCGAAGGCGTTGGGTGACGGGTCGTCGATGACGTACACCTTGGGCATCGGCAGGCTGGCGCGGGTGGCCAGTTCCCGCACAACGGAATACAGTTCCGGGGCTTCCGCCTCGGTCACCTGACGGGCGTGGCTCATGCGCAGCACGATCTTGTCGGAATACCAGTAAGCGCCCACGTTCATGATCAGGGCGAACGCCAGAGCGATCATCATTCCGCCCTGGCCGGCCAGCATGCCGCCTCCATACACCAGGATCAGGGTCAGAACGGTCAGCAGAAAAGTCGTTTTCATTACGTTCATCGTGGAATCGGTTCCTCGTTTCGGTCTCGGTCCATGGTGTCGCCAGCAGGCCTTGTTTAAAGGACCAGCCGGCGTATTGGCGGTTTCGTCACCGCCACAATGCCACCCCGTTCAGGGGGCGGCCAACACGGCACCCGCCTCGACGCGGGTACCATTCAAAAAATCCCTCGCGCTCATGGCGCGCTTGCCGGGCACCTGCACTTCCAGAATGCGCACCGTGCCGTTTCCGGCGGCGATCAGCAGGCTGTCGCCGTCCACCCGCAGGATGGTGCCGGGCACCGCCCCTCCGGCCTCCGCCTCGCCCACCCTGGCTCCGGTAATCTTCCACGGAGTGCCCGCATATCCCGTGTGGCTTCCCGGCCACGGCACGAATGCGCGAATCCGGTTGACCACCTCCGTGGCGGAGCGCTCCCAGTGGATGATGCCGTCCTCCTTTTTGAGGATCGGCGCCAAGGTCGCGACTGCGTCGTCCTGGGGCACGGGCTTCAACCCCTCCCCCACCCGCCGCAGGGTATCGACGATCAGCGGCCCGGCCAGCTCCCCCAGCCGCTCGGTGAGGGTGACCGCGTCATCCCCCGCCCGGATCGGAGTCACCGCCGTCAGGTAGGTCGCTCCGGTGTCCATCCCGGCATCCATCCGCATGGTGGTGAGCCCGGTTTCGGCCTCTCCGTTGGCAATGGCCCAGTTGATCGGCGCCGCCCCCCGGTACTTTGGCAACAGGCTGGCATGGATGTTTATGCATCCGAATTTCGGGATGTCAAGGAGTGCCTGAGGCAATATCTGGCCAAAGGCGATAACCACGGCGGCGTCCGGCGCCAGTTCCCGGAACCGATCGATAAAATCCGGCTCCCGCACCCGGTTCGGCTGCAACACCGGAATCCCCAGGGAAATGGCGGTTTCCTTGACCGCCGACCGGGTCACCTTGCCGCCACGCCCCTTGGGACGGTCCGGCTGGGTGACCACGGCGACCACCTGGTGCCCGGCCCCCACCAGATCCATCAGCGACGGAACCGCGATGCGCGGCGTGCCCATGAAAACCAGACGCATGCGTTTTCTCTCCGGCCAGCAGGGGGCGCCTTCAGGCGTCGCCCCGGGCCTGCAGTTTTTTGAAACGGCGGATAAACATGCCCCGCTTGAGAGGGCTGAGGCGCTCAATAAACAGAATGCCGTTCAGATGGTCGGTTTCGTGCTGAAACATGCGCGCCAGCAGCCCGGTGGCGTCCACCTTGATCGGGTTGCCGCTCCGGTCCCGGGCCTCCATCACCACCCGGGCGGAACGCTTCACCGCCGCCGTATAGCCGGGCACGGACAGGCACCCCTCCTCGTCCGACTCCTCCCCCTCCATGAGGGTGAACTTCGGATTGCACACCACCCCCACCCGCTCATGGTCGCGGGACACCTCCAGGTCGTATACAAACAGTTGCAGGTCCACGCCGATCTGGGTGGCCGCCAGGCCGATACCCGGTTCGTCCCACATGGTATCGGCCATGTCGGCAATCAGTTCGTCCAGTGCCGGACCGAACTCCGTCACCGGCTTCGCCACCCGTTTCAGGAACGGGTCCGGATATGTAAGAATTTCGCGTATCGGCATATTGCGGCTATTTTACCGAAGCCCTCACCGACACGCCATCCCGGAGTCCATCCGGTGCCGCCACCCGCCGCACGGGCAGGGCAGACCCGAACCGGAAACCTGTGCTAAATTACCGGCGATTCCCTGTTTTTCCCACCGGAACCATGCCTTATGTCGAGCCATAACCCCTTTTACCAGGCCGTGCAGGACCATTTTGCCCCACGACCGATCCACCTGCTGATCGTACTGGACGGCTTCGGTCTGGGCACCAAGCCGGAGTGGGACGCAATCCGATCCGCCAACGCCCCGCATCTGGAGCGCCTGTTTTCGGGCAGCCCATGGGCACGCCTGGCCACCCACGGCCCCTTTGTGGGCCTGCCCGCCGCCAAGGACCTGGGCGGCTCGGAAGTGGGACACTTGACCATGGGCGCCGGACAGATCCTGGATCAGGGCCCCACCCGCATCAACAACGCCATCGCCGACGGCTCCTTCTTCCGCTCCCCCGCGCTGATGGAACTGATCGAGCACTGCGCCGGCACCGACCATGCCCTGCACCTGCTTGGCCTGCTGTCCGACGGCAACATCCACAGCCACATCGACCACTTTGAAGCCATCATCCGCCATGCGGATGCCAGCGGGGTGCGCCGCCTGTACCTGCACGCGCTGCTCGACGGGCGCGATGTGGGAATCCAGAGCGCCCTGGACTACACGGAACCCATGGAGGCGCTGCTGGCCGACATCTCCCGCAAGGAGAATCGGGACTACCGCTTTGCTTCCGGCGGCGGGCGGGAAGCCATCACCATGGACCGGGACCACAATTGGGACCGCATGAAAACCGGGTGGGACGCGCACGTGCACGGTCGCGCGGCGCGCACCTTCGGCAGCATGGGAGAAGCCATCGCCACCCTGCGTGCCGAGACCAAAGGGATCGTCGATCAGGACCTGCCGCCGTTCGTGATCGTGGACAAGGGCCACCCGGTGGCCCTCATCCGCGATGGTGACGCGGTGATCAACGTAAATTTCCGCGGCGACCGGGTGATCCAGATTTCCCGCGCCTTCACCGAGACCGACTTCGACGGGTTCGACCGGGAAGGCACCCCGGACGTGCTGTACGCGGGAATGATGGTGTACGACGAGGACACCAACCTGCCGGAACGGCAGCTCATGGGCCCCACCAAGGTGGAAAACCCGTTCGGGCGGCGCATTCTGGAGGCGGGCATGCGCCAGTTCCGGCTGGCCGAAACCCAGAAATTCGCCCACGTCACCTTCTTCTTCAACGGCGGCTACCGGCTGCCGCTGGATCCGCGCATGGAGGATTACGAGTTGATCGCCTCGGACAAAGGCATCCCCTTCGACCAGGCACCCCAGATGAAGGCTCCGGAAATCGCCGCCCGCGCCTGCGAACTGATCCGGGGGGGACAGCACCGCTTCGGCCTGATCAACTTCGCCAATACCGACATGGTGGGCCACACCGGCAACTTCCGCGCGGCGGTTGCCGCCACCGAGGCGGTGGACCGGGCGCTGGGGCAGATCATGGGCGCCCTGTCGGAAGTGGGTGGCACCGCGCTGATCACCGCCGACCACGGCAACGCGGACGAAATGCTGGTGACCAACAAAAAGGGCGAGGCGGAGATCTCCACCAAGCACTCGCTCAATCTGGTTCCGGCCATTCTGTTCGACCCCACCCCCTTGGCGGGAATTGCCCTGCGCCGCCCCCGGCCGGAAGACGGCACCTTTGACACCCCCGGCCTGTCCAACGTGGCGGCCACCAACTTTCTGATGCTCGGACAGACGGTACCGGAAGAACTGCAACCGCCCCTGATCGTGCCTGCTGGAAACGGATGACATGCGGAAAGACGCCCCCGACCTGAACCACACCGCGCCGCGCAGCCCGGCCGAGATACTGGGCGACCTGGCCCACCTGGCACGCATGCTGGACAAGGCGCGCGCGCTTCACGCGGGCACCCTGGGTGAATACATCTACCCCTGCCCCATGGACCTGGCGCTGGCCGATTTTCTGCAAATCGACCCGCACCTGTTCCAGAAAGCGGCGGCCACCCGCACCGACGCGCAAATGATCGAGTGGATCACCATGCACGGGGTGGAGCGGAGCCGTGCCGAGAAGGCGGCATTTACCGCGGAGCTGCTGTCCATGGCGCCGGACGAGGAAAACCTGCCACGTTTTATCGCCGCCCGCGACGCGGCCCAGCCGGGGCGGGATGACGTGACCACCTGGGCACAACTCATCGACCTGGACGAAGGCCGTCTGGGCGGAGGCCCGCCTTCCGCCTAATCGTCCACCGCGCGGCGCACCCTGGCCGCCACTTTCGGGTGCACCGGCAACACCGTGTGCCCGATGCCGTCCAGCACCACGTTTTCCGCGCCATCCATCTCCAGCCGGGAGGAATCGAACGGCACAATGGTTTGATCGAAGGTGGAATAGATCGAGGTCACCCGGGTGTCGCCGGGGAATCCCCCTTCCGTGACGGTGGTTTTTAAAAAATCGCAGCCCGGCCGCATCTGCCGCACCGAATGACCGGGGGACAGGGCCCAGGTGCGGGTGCCGCCGAACGGGGTCCCCACCGCCACCAACCGGCGCACCCGCCCGGGGTTCTGGCCGATGTAACGGGCCGCGATCAGTCCACCCATGGAGTGGGCCACCAGATCCACCGGCCGCTCCGGCGGACAGACGCGGCTGACCAATTCCGCCAGCTGGGCCACGAACCGGTCGATATCCCCCAAGGCCGGATAATAATCCAGCAGATACAGGGGCCGCCCGGTGGATTTCAGGCGCCACCACAGCACGGCCATGGTCCACGGGGTCAGAAAGTAGCCGTGGATCAGAATGATCGGGATACCCTCGCCAGAAGCACGCTCCGGTGGGCGCCTGGCGCGCCTCAGCCACGCGCGGAGGGGGTTTTCTATTGCCCACACCAGAAACACCGCCACCGTCACCACCACTTCGGTCATCAGCGGCGGCGCCCCCCGCAGCAGATTCCGCAGCCATCCGATGGTGGTGGACGGCGCCTCATACCCGTCGCGGTTGGTCACCTCGATGAGGCGCGGTATCTGGCCCAGAGCCTTGAACAGGAACAGACCGAACAACAACCCTGAAATCATCCACATCGGCACTATTCCCGCTGGTGACCGGCACCCTGAAGGCACGTATTGTCAGTTGTGGCACCCACAAATTGCGTGCCCTGCGTCCGGTCATTCTACCCCCTTGGGGAGCGCCCTGAAAACATGGGGATCACAGCACCCCGAGGCCCCTCGCCCACCCGGTGCCGGCTTGACACAAAGCCCCTACGGGACGTACCTTTCCCGATTTCCAAGCCGCGAACCGCGCACACCGCATCGCAGCCAATTCATGCCATCGGCACCTACCGGAACAGGGGGTTTGTATTCTCGTGCAAGCTAAGGCGCTCAACTTCCAGGAACTGGTGCTCTCGCTCTCCAATTACTGGGCCGGACAGGGGTGCGTGCTGGCGCAGCCCTACGACCTGGAGACCGGCGCGGGCACCTTCAATCCCGCCACCTTCCTGCGCTCCCTGGGGCCGGAGCCGTGGAACGTGGCCTATGTGGAACCGAGCCGGCGCCCCACGGACGGGCGCTACGGTGAAAACCCCAACCGGCTGCAGCACTATTTCCAGTTCCAGGTGATCATGAAACCGAGCCCGGACGACATTCAGGAACGGTACCTGGAGTCGCTGCGGGTGTTCGGCATCAATCCCAAGGAGCACGACATCCGCTTCATCCGCGACGACTGGGAATCCCCCACCCTGGGCGCATGGGGCCTGGGCTGGGAAGTGCGCCTGGACGGCATGGAAATCACCCAGTTCACCTATTTTCAGGAGGTGGGCGGGATTCCGCTGGACCCGATCCCGGTGGAAATCACCTACGGCATCGAGCGCATCGCCATGTACATCCAGGGGGTGGAGAACGTCTACCACCTGGACTACAACGGCGACCTGACCTACGGCGACATCTACCACGAAAACGAGGTGCAGTTCTCGCGCTACAACTTCGAGGCCGCCCACGTGCCGAACCTGTTCGAGCAGTTCACCATGGCCGAATCGGAAGCCAAACGGCTGGTGGCCATGGACCTGCCGCTGCCCGCCTACGACCAGTGCGTGAAGGCCAGCCACCTGTTCAACCTGCTGGACGCGCGCAACGCCATTTCGGTGACCGAGCGCACCGCCTACATCGGCCGGGTGCGCGCCCTGGCCCGCGCCTGCGCCAAGGGTTTTTTAGAGAACCGGGAGGCCAAGGGCTTTCCGCTCCTGAAAGGGCATGAGCCGGTGGGCGAGGTGACTCCATGAGCCAGGTGGATCTGATTCTCGAAATCGGCTGCGAGGAGATCCCCCACGACCTGCTGGCGGACGGCATTCAAGCCTTGAAAACCGGCCTGGAAAAAGGGCTGGACGGAAACCGGCTGCTGGCGGAAGAGGTGGCCGTTTACGGCACCCCCCGGCGCCTGACCGCCATCGTGCGCGGCATCCCCGCGGAACAGCCGACGGTGGAGGAAACCATCACCGGCCCGCCGCAAAGCGCCACCAAGGACAAGGATGGCAACTGGACCCGCGCCGCCGAAGGATTTGCCGCCAAGCAGGGGGTGTCTCCCGACGACCTGCTGATCGTGGATACCGGACGTGGCCCCTATGTGGCCGCCAAACGCACCCTGACCGGACAACCGGCCTCCGAGGTTCTCCGCACGCTGCTGCCGGAAATCCTGGGTGGCATCCACTGGGCCAAGGCCATGCGCTGGGCCAACAGCCGGGGGCCGTTCGTGCGCCCGATCCGGTGGATCTGCGCGGTGCTGGGGGGTGAGACGGTCGAATTCGAATTCGCCGGGGTAAAGTCCGGCAACCAGAGCCGGGGCCACCGCTTCATGGCGCCGGAGCCGTTCACCGTGACCGATCCAGACCAGTACCTGGGCGACATGGACATGCGCAAGGTGCTGGTGGACCCCGCCGCCCGTGAGGCGCGCATCCGCGAGGGGCTGACCAAGGCCGCCAAAAAGACCGGCGGACAGGTGATCGAGGACCAGGAGCTGGTCTCCATCACCGCGGCCAAAACCGAATGGCCGGTGCCGGTAACCGGGCGGTTCGACGACAAATATCTGGAAGTCCCCCGGCAGGTGCTGATCACCTCCATGCGGGAACACCAGGACGACTTTGCCATCGAGGACAAGGAAGGCAATCTGCTTCCCGCGTTCGTCAATTTTGCCGACATCGAGGCCGCCGACCCGCAGGTGATCGCCCACGGCAACGAGCGGGTGCTGCGCGCCCGGCTGGAAGACGCCCGCTTCTTCTACTCCGAGGACCGCAAACAGCCGCTGGCCGCTTACGCGGAGCGCTTGCAGAGCTTTCTGTTTCAGAAGGACCTGGGCTCGGTGGCGGAAAAGGTGCAGCGCATCACCACCCTGGCGCGCCTGCTGGCGGAGCCGCTGGGGGCCGACCTGGAACATGCTGCGCGGGCGGCGGAGTTGTGCAAGTGCGACCTGGTTACCGGCATGGTCTACGAATTTCCCGAATTGCAGGGGGAGATGGGCGGCGCCTATGCCCGGGACTCCGGCGAGCCGGAGGCGGTGGCAAAGGCGATCATGGAGCACTATAGGCCCCGATTCTCCGGCGACGCGCTTCCCGCCACCCCGGAAGGGCGTGCGGTGTCCCTGGCCGACAAACTGGACACCATTTGCGGTATTTTTGGCGTGGGCCTGATCCCCTCCGGCTCCGCCGACCCCTACGCCCTGCGCCGCGCCGCGCAGGGGGTGGTGCAGATGCTGATGAGCGAGGCCACCGGGGTAAACCTCACCCGCACCATCGAATCCGCCTCCGCCCTGCTGGCCGCACGGGTGCAATCGGACAATCTGGCGGATCAGGTGCAGAACTTCCTGCGTGACCGGCTCGCCCACCTGCTTGGGGAGGAGGGCATGCGCTATGACGTGGTTTCCGCCTGTCTGGCGCCGGGCATCGGCGACGTGTATGACGCCCGCCAGCGGACCCTGGCGCTGGAAGCGGCGCGCACCAGCGACCCCACCGGGTTCGATAACCTGATGACCAGCTTCCGGCGGGTGATGAAGATCATCCCGGTGGGCTTTGCCGGCGAGACCGTGCAGGCCACGCGTCTGGTGGATGGCGCCGAGCGCAACCTGTGGAACGCGTTCTGCGAGTCGCGCGATGCCATGTGCGAACCCGCCCGCCCCGCCTCCGACCGGCTGGCGGCCATGGCCGGACTGCGCCCGGCGGTGGACGCCTTCTTCGATTCGGTGCTGGTGATGGACCCGGACGAGAACGTGCGCGCCAACCGCCTCTCCATGCTGTCGGAAATCCGCGACACCTTCGGCGGCTTTGCCGACTTCTCGCTGGTGGTGGTGGACTGACCGGTCCGGTGTTCCGCGGCAGCACAACCGGTGCCCGGCCGATACAATGGGGGCAGCGGCACCTTCGCCTTCACCCGGTTGACCGAACGGTATGACAGCAACCATCAAAAAACGGATTCTGATCGGCATGAGCGGCGGGGTGGACAGCTCCGTGGCCGCCGGGCTGCTGGCCCGTGAGGGGTACGACGTGACCGGCGTCACCCTCAAGCTGTGGGAGGGGGAGGACAATTCCGACGCCCGTTGGCAGGACCGCTCCTGCTGCAAGGTGGGCATTGCCCGCTACGTGTGCGACGAGATCCGCATCCCGCATACGGTGGTGGATCTGCGGGACACGTTTCGCGCCAACGTGGTGGAAGACTTTCTGGATACCTACGCACGGGGAGAAACCCCCAACCCGTGCGTGCGCTGCAACGAGTCGGTCAAGATCACCGGCCTGCTGGCCTACGCCCGCGCCAACGGCTTTGACGCCATCGCCACCGGCCACTACGCGCGCATCGAGCGCACCGGCACCGGCGCCCGACGCCTGCTGGCGGGCGCGGACCCGCTCAAGGACCAGAGCTATTTCCTGTACCGCATCCGCCGGGAAGACCTTTCCGCCATCCGTTTTCCGCTGGGGGCACTCCGAAAAACGCAGGTCATGCAGATCGCCCGGGAGTTCGGCTTTCCCGCCGACGAGATCGCCGAAAGCCAGGAAATCTGCTTCGTAAACGACGATTACCGGGAATTTCTGCGGGCGGAACGTCCCGAAGTGGCGCAGCGCGGGGAAATCGTCGACATCGACGGGCGGGTGCTGGGCACCCACGGCGGCGTGGCGCTGCACACCATCGGCCAGCGGCGCGGCCTGAACGTGGCCACCGGCAGCCGGGTGTACGTGGTGGACACGGACACCGCCAGTGGCCGGGTCACCGTCGGCCCCCCGGAGGCGCTGGAGGCTGCGGGCCTGGAGGCGGATCAGTTGAACCTTCTGGCTCCCCTCTCCGGCACCGTCCGGGTGCACGCCCGCATCCGCCACCGGAGCGCCCCGGTGGCGGCCACCGCGCGAATTGACGGGGAGCGGCTGACCGTCACCTTCCACGCCCCCCAGCGGGCGGTGGCGCCGGGCCAGAGCGTGGTGCTGTACGATGGCGATACGGTACTGGGCGGCGGCGTGATCCGCCGGGCGATTCCCACCCGGTCCGGCACGGAGCGGGCGGCATGATCTTCGAGCACCTGCTGGTGGGCGCGTTCCAGTGCAACTGCTTCGTATTGGGGTGCGAACAGACAAAACAGGCGATCGTCATCGACCCCGGTGACAACCCGGACGCGATTTTAAAAAAAGTGGCGGAAAAGGGGCTGACGGTGACGGCCATCATCGCCACCCACGCCCATCTGGACCATGTGGGCGGCATGGTGGGAGTCCACACCGCCACCGACGCCCCCACCTGCATGCACAAGGCGGATCAATTTCTGTACGACGGGCTGGCCATGCAGGCGGCCGCCTTCGGCCTGCCCACCCCTCCCGGCGGCCCGGTCACCCGGTATGTGGACGAGGGGGATACGGTGGCGTGGGGCAGCCACGAACTGCACGTGATCCACACCCCCGGCCACACCCCCGGCAGCATCTGCTTCCACCTGCCGGGCGAAAACCTGATTTTTTCCGGGGACACCCTGTTTGCGGGCAGCATCGGCCGCACCGACCTGTGGGGAGGCAACCACGGGCAACTGCTGAAAAGCGTCAACGAGCGGCTGATTACGTTGCCCGAGGCCACCCAGGTGCTGCCCGGCCACGGGCCGGGCACGACGATCGGGCACGAAGCGGGGCATAATCCGTTTTTGGTATAGCTCCCGCCCACTTTTAGACTGGGAACCAAACGTTCTGTAGCTTAGTGGTGCAAACTACCGGCCAGCACCCACACGGGCATCCAACTCCACATCAAGAGCAATAACCGCCTCAATGAATTTATCCAGGGGGTTCTCACGACAATATTTCGCCAACCACGCCATGTGTCCTTCCTCATCAGTGTGAGTGACTCGCCCTTTAGAATGGTTTGCCCCAGTTATGAATCCACTGATCCAATTCGCCCACAGCCACTTGAGAGAGTCCCCTATTTCATCGCTGTTGAGTCCATCTGTGAATTTTCCACAAGAGATGTCGGGAGCATAATAGGTCGCCCCACGGATTCCCGGCGGTGGCCCACTGGCAGCAGTAATTTCCTCCAGTGTGTAAGTTTGATTTCCCTTGTGCTGTGGTGGATCAAACCGGTCAAACGGGTTCGGGGTGTCCCCCGCCCACCCGGACCCGGCCAATAATACAACCAACACTGCAACCAGTACTGTCCGCATATCGCCCTCCATCTCTACCCACCTTGCTGCCCATCCTGACGAAACGAAGCCCTTCCGTCAAACCGTGGCCGGGCCCCATCGACAGGTCAAACCGACAACCGCCCCCGCCCCCCACCTTGAGTAAACACCCCCAAATCCCCTAGAATAGCCTGTTCAACCGAGTTCACCCGGACGCCGGTGCGCGGGACGTTTTTTACGCCCCCGCTGCAAGCGGCATCCCGTATCTTTCCGCGAGGCGCAGATGACGGCCAAAACCCTGTTCGAAAAAGTGTGGGAAGCCCACGTGGTGCGTATGGACGGCGATGTGGCGTTGCTCTACATCGACCGCCATCTGGTGCACGAAGTCACCAGCCCGCAGGCCTTCGAAGGGTTGCGCATGGCGGGCCGCACCCCGCACCGGCCCGATTTCACCTTCGCGGTGCCCGATCACAACGTGCCCACCACGGGGCGTGAGCTGGGCATCACCGATCCGGTCAGCCGCTTGCAGGTGGAAACGCTGGATGCCAATTGCGAGCAGTTCGGCATCACCGAATTCGCCATGGGCGACGTGCGCCAGGGGGTGGTGCACGTGATGGCTCCGGAGCAGGGCATCGTGCAGCCGGGCATGACCATCGTCTGCGGTGACTCCCACACCGCCACCCACGGGGCCCTGGGGGCACTGGCCTTCGGCATCGGCACCTCGGAGGTGGAGCACGTGCTCGCCACCCAGTGCCTGATCCAGAAAAAGCCGAAAAGCATGCGCGTCACCGTGGACGGCACCCTGGCCCCGGGCGTCACCGCCAAGGACATCGTGCTGGCGGTCATCGGCAAAATCGGCACCGCCGGCGGCACCGGCTACGTGATCGAGTTCGCCGGCTCGGCCATCATGGACCTGACCATGGAAGGGCGCATGACCGTGTGCAACATGGCCATCGAGGCGGGCGCCCGGGCCGGCATGATCGCCGTGGACGAAAAAACCATCGACTACGTGGAGGGCCGCCCCTACGCGCCCAACGGCAACGACTGGGATCAGGCCACCGCCTGGTGGCGCACCCTGCATACGGACGCCGGGGCAAAATTCGACGCCGAGGTGCATATCGATGCCGCTTCCCTGCAGCCGCAGGTGACCTGGGGCACCAGCCCGGAAATGGTCACCGGCATTGACGGCAAGGTGCCCGATCCGGCCGCCGAACCCGATGCGGTGAAGCGGACTTCCATCGAAAACGCGCTGGCGTACATGGGCCTGAAAGCCAACACCCCCATGCGCGAAGTGACCATCGACCGGGTATTCATCGGCTCCTGCACCAACGGCCGCATTGAGGACATGCGCGCCGCCGCCGCCATCGCGCGGGGCCGCAAAGTGGCCGCGGGGGTGTCCGCCATGGTGGTGCCCGGTTCCGGGCTGGTGAAGGAGCAGGCCGAGGCCGAAGGGCTGGACCGGATTTTCATCGAGGCCGGCTTCGAATGGCGCGATCCGGGCTGCTCCATGTGTCTGGCCATGAACGCCGACCAGCTCGCCCCCGGCGAACGGTGCGCCGCCACCAGCAACCGCAACTTCGAGGGGCGGCAGGGCAAGGGCGGGCGCACCCACCTGGTCAGCCCGGCCATGGCGGCAGCCGCCGCCGTCACCGGACGCTTCACCGATGTGCGGGACCTGACCTAGAAGGTTTTGGCGCTTTTTGTATTTACCGACTTATCGGGATGATCTGAAATGCAATCGTTTGTAACGCTTGATGGATTGGTGGCCCCCCTCGACCGCGCCAACGTGGATACGGACGCCATCATTCCCAAGCAGTTTTTAAAAAGCATCCGCCGCACCGGCTTCGGAAAATACCTGTTCGACGAGTGGCGCTATCTGGATCAGGGGCAGCCGGACATGGACGTGACGAGCCGCCCGAAGAACGCCGATTTCGTGCTCAACCAGCCCCGCTATCAGGGGGCGGAAATCCTCCTCACCCAGGACAATTTCGGGTGCGGCTCGTCCCGTGAGCACGCCCCGTGGGCGCTGCTGGACTACGGATTCCGCTGCATCATTGCCAAGAGCTTTGCGGACATTTTTTTCAATAACTGCTTTAAAAACGGCATCCTGCCCATCGTTCTGCCGGCCAAGGCGGTGGACGACCTGATGGGGCAGGTAAAGGCGCATGAGGGATACCGTCTGGCAGTGGACCTGCCTGCCCAGACCATTACCACCCCGGATGGCGAAGCCATCCCGTTCGAGGTGGATCCGTTCCGCAAGGACTGCCTGATCAACGGCCTGGACGACATCGGCCTGACCCTGCGCCACGTGAAGGACATCCGTGCCTACGAAACGCAGCGCAAGACCCGGGCCCCGTGGCTGTTCGCGGGCAATTAATCTTTTATCCGTCATTTCCAGACGCTGAGTGCAAGGAACTTCGAGCATGGCCAAGAAGGTGGTGATCCTCCCCGGAGACGGGATCGGACAGGAAATCGTGCCCCAGGCGGTACGGGTGATGGACCTTCTGGCGAAGGAGTACGGCATCGCCATCGAGACCGAGAGCCACCTGATTGGCGGCGCGGCCTACGACAAGACCGGAACCCCCCTGCCCAAGGAAACCCTGGCCGCCTGCAAGGCCGCCGACGCGGTGCTGCTGGGGGCCGTGGGCGGCCCCAAGTGGGAAGGGCTGGACTATTCCGTGCGCCCGGAGCGCGGCCTGCTCGGCATCCGCAAGGAGTTGCAGCTGTTTGCCAACCTGCGCCCGGCGGTAGTGTTTCCACAACTGGTGCATGCCTCGTCGCTCAAGCCGGAAGTGGTGGCCGGGATCGACGTCATGGTGGTGCGCGAACTGACCGGTGACATCTATTTTGGCGAACCCCGTGGCGTGACCGGCGAGGGCGACGCCCGGCGCGGCCTGAACAGCATGGTCTACACCGCGCCGGAGATCGAGCGCATCGCCCGCAAGGCGTTCGAAGTCGCCCGCGTGCGCAGCAATAAGCTGTGCTCGGTGGACAAGGCCAACGTGCTGGAGTGCACCGAGCTGTGGCGCGACGTGGTGAACGAGGTGCATGCGGATTATCCGGATGTGGCGCTGAGCCACATGTATGTGGATAACGCGGCCATGCAGCTGGTGCGCTGGCCCAAGCAGTTCGACGTGATCGTTACCGGCAACATCTTCGGCGACATCCTGTCCGACGAGGCCTCCATGCTGACCGGCTCCATCGGCATGCTGCCGTCCGCCAGCCTGGGGGAATCCCACGCCATGTACGAGCCGATCCACGGATCGGCGCCGGATATTGCGGGCAAGGACCTTGCCAACCCGATTGCAACCATCCTGAGTGTCGGTATGATGTTCAAGTACACCTTCGGCAAGCCGGAGGCGGAACAGCGGGTGGAGCAGGCAGTGTCCCGGGTGCTCGACGCCGGGGCGCGCACCGCCGATATCGCCACCGGGGATGAAACCGCCATCGGCTGTGCCGAAATGGGCGACCGGATCGTGGCCGCCCTGGGCGACTGACACCCGGCCCGCCGCGCGGCGGGTTATTCACCTTTTTGACCGGCATTGCCGGGATCGGACCAGACAGCGATGTTGCAGGCCAAGGAACGGTATAACGTAGCCGTGGTCGGCGCCACCGGCGCCGTGGGCCAGGAGATGCGCGAAATCCTCGAGGAGCGGCAGTTCCCCGTGGATCAGGTGCGCATGCTCGCCTCCGAGCGCTCCGCCGGACAGGAAGTGGAATTCATGGGGCGCACCGTAAAGGTGGAAACCCTCACCGAAAATTCCTTTGCCGGAATCGACATCGCCCTGTTTTCCGCGGGCGGCTCCCGCAGCGAGCAGTTCGCCCCCCATGCGGTCAAGGCCGGGGCGGTGGTGGTGGACAACTCCAGCGCCTTCCGCATGCACGACAACGTGCCGCTGGTGGTGCCCGAGGTGAATCCGGAGGCCTTGCAAAACCATATCGGCATCATCGCCAATCCCAACTGTTCCACCATCCAGATGGTGGTGGCGCTGAAGCCGCTGCACGATGCGGCCACCATCCGCCGCATCGTGGTGTCCACCTACCAGTCCGTGTCCGGCACCGGGCAGAACGCCATCGAGGAATTGTTCACCCAGTCCGGCCAGGTGCTGAACATGCAGGAGGCCACGGCCAAGGTCTATCCGCACCAGATCGCCTTCAACTGCCTTCCGCAGATCGACGTGTTCGACGAGCTGGACTACACCAAGGAAGAGTGGAAGATGGTGCGGGAAACGCAAAAAATCATGGGGGACGACACCATCCGCGTGACCGCCACCACGGTGCGGGTGCCGGTGTTCCGCTGCCATTCGGAAAGCGTGAACGTGGAATTCGAAAATCCCATCACCCCCAACGAGGCGCGCGCCCTGATGAGCGCCTCCCCCGGCGTGGTGGTGTTCGATGACCCCTCCCGCAACATCTACCCGCTGGCCACCGATGCGGCGGGCGCCGATGCGGTCTACGTGGGCCGCGTGCGGGTGGACCCGACGGTGGAAAACGGCCTGAACATGTGGATTGTCTCCGACAACCTGCGAAAAGGGGCGGCGCTGAACGCCATCCAGATCGCGGAGCAACTGATTCGGAACGCCCGGGGCTGAGGGCCACACCATGACGGCCAAGACCACCATCTACCTGGACCACGCCGCCACCACCGGGGTGCGGGCGGAAGTGGTGGAGGCCATGCTGCCGTACTTCACCACCTGGTTCGGCAACGCATCCTGCACCTACGAGCTGGGAAAAGCCTCACGGGACGCACTGGACACGGCACGCAGCGAGGTGGCCGGGGTACTGGGCTGCCGCCCGCGTGAAGTCATTTTTACCAGTGGCGGCACCGAGGCGGACAATCTGGCCATCCTCGGCGTGGCCCACGCCCTGGCGGACCGGGGACGGCATCTCGTCACCAGCGCCATCGAACACCACGCGGTGCTGCACACGGTGCGCGCCCTTTCCGAAGAAGGGTGGCGGGTCACCGTGCTGCCGGTGGACGGCTATGGACGGGTGGCGCTGGCGGACGTGGAGGAGGCCATCGGCCCGGAAACCACGCTGGTTTCCATCATGCACGGCAACAACGAGGTGGGCACCCTGCAGCCCATCGCGGAAATCGGCGCCCTGTGCCGGGAGCGCGGGGTGCTGTTCCACACCGATGCGGTGCAGTCCTTTGCCCATGTTCCCACCGATGTGAAGGCCCTGAACTGCGACCTGCTGTCGCTTTCGGCCCATAAATTTTACGGCCCCAAGGGCGTTGGGGCCCTGTACGTGAAAAAGGGGGTCAGACTTTCCCCCATCACCCACGGCGGAAAGCAGGAGCGGGGCATCCGCCCGAGCACCGAAAACGTCCCCGGCATCGTCGGCATGGGCGTGGCGGCGCGCCTTGCGGCGCAGGAAATGGATGCGGAAGTGGCCCGCCAGACCATGTTGCGGGACCGGCTGATCGAAAAACTGACCGCCCTGCCGGATGTGCGCCTGAACGGCCACCCGAGCGAGCGCCTGCCCAACAACGTGAACGTGAGCGCCGCCGGGGTGGAGGGTGAATCCCTCAACCTGCGCATGGGGCTGCGCGGCATCGGGTGTTCCACCGGTTCCGCCTGCACCACCGGCTCCCCGGCCCCGTCCCACGTGCTGACCGCCATGGGCATGGTGGAACCGTGGCTGAGCGGCAACCTGCGCATGACCCTGGGCCGCAAAACCACGGAAGCGGATGTGGATGCCGCCGCGGCGGCCTACGCGGAGATCGTGCGCGACCTGCGTGCCCAGTCGGCCACCTATGTGCAGGGGAACCCGTGAGCCAGGAGCACCGTTTTCCCAGGCGCGACCGACAGGCCGTGTATGAGGCCATTTACCGCCGCCGCGACATGCGGGAAGGCTTTACCGGCGAACCGCTCGACCACGAGGTGCTGGCGCGCCTGCTGCTGGCCGCCCACCACGCTCCCAGCGTCGGCTTCATGCAGCCGTGGAATTTTGTACTGATCCGCAACATGGACATCCGCGAACAGTTGTGGCGCGTGGTGGAAAAGGAGCGGCGCTCGGCGGCGGTGATCTTTGAGGGTGAACAGGCCGACATGTTCCCCACCATCAAGATCGAGGCCCTGCGCGAGGCGTCGGTGGTGATCTGCGTCACCGTGGACCCGTCCCGGCGCGGCCCCCACGTACTGGGGCGAAACAGCGATGAGGACACGGACCTGTACAGCGCCGCCGGGGCCATCCAGAATCTGTGGCTGGCGGCCCGGGCCGAGGGGCTGGGCATGGGGTGGGTATCGTTCTACAAAAAGCCCGACGTGCGCCTGACCCTGGACCTGCCACCGCACATCAACCCCATCGGCCTGCTGTGCCTGGGTCCGGTGGAGGCCTTTCCGGACCAGCCCATGCTGGCGGAACTCGGTTGGGGACGCCGCATTCCGCTTCCGGAACTGATCTATTTCGAAAAATGGGGCCGCACCGAAGCCGAAACCGGCGGCCCGTGGGACGGGTTCGTGGAGGTGGTGGAGGCGACCGTTCACAAGCCGCTGGGAGGCGGGTCATGAGCGGCGGCATCCTGCCCATTCAGGCCCTGCGCGCGGCCCACGAGGCAAACCGGATTCAGTGCCCGCCCATGGATGAGGGGCAGTTGCAGCCCGCCAGCCTGGACCTGCGCCTGGGTCCGGTCGCCTACCGCATCCAGTGCAGCTTTCTGCCTCAGGACCGGCCGGTGGAAGAGGTCCTGCCGGAACTGCTCATGTACGAGGTGGACCTGTCCAAGGGGGGAATCCTTGAGCGCGGCAACGTCTACCTGATCCCGCTCATGGAAGCGCTGGACCTTCCCGACGACGTTTATGGCCGCACCAATCCCAAGAGCAGCACCGGGCGGCTGGATATCTTCACCCGCGTCATCACCGACCGCTCCTGGCGTTTTGAGGAAGTGCGCGCCGGATACAAGGGCCGCCTGTATCTGGAAGTGGTCCCCCGCTCCTTCACGGTGCGGGTGGTGCCGGGGCTGTGCCTCAACCAGTTGCGCCTGTTCACCGGCCACGCCCGCATGAGCGATCTGGAACTGAGCGACCTCTACCGCAGGGAACAACTGCTATACGACGAGCACGGCCAGCCCATCTCCCCGGAGAAGGCCATCATCCGCGACGGCCTGTACATGAGCGTGGACCTGAAGGGTGAGCAGTCCGACGGCGTGATTGGTTACGTGGCCCGGCGCAACTCGGCCATCGTCGACCTGACCCGGGTGGGCGCCCACCCGGCCGCCGATTACTGGGATCCGATCCGCGCCGGATCCCGCGAGTCGGTCATCCTGGAACCGGAAGAGTTTTATATTTTCGCCTCCCGCGAGCACGTGCGGGTGCCCGGCACCGTGGCGGCGGAAATGGTCGAGTACGATGCCGGATCCGGCGAACTGCGCACCCACTATGCCGGTTTTTTCGACTCCGGCTTCGGGTACGGCCCTCGTGGTGAAATCAACGGCACCCGCGCGGTGCTCGAGGTGCGCCCCCACGATGTGCCGTTCCGCATCGAACACGGCCAGCCCTGTTTCAAGCTGGTCTACGAACGCCTTACCGACCCCCCGGAATTCACCTACGGCCTCGGTTCCCACTACCACCGCCAGTCCCTCACCCTCTCCAAACACTTTTACATTCAGTGACCCGCGGGTCGCCTGCGGTGGCATGGGACGGCGGCCGGAGCGGATGGTGGTGAAAAAAACAGGAACATCCGTGACGCCCGGCGAATCCGAACAGGGCCTGACCGCCTCCGATTTCGACTTCGATCTGCCCCCGCAGCAGATCGCCGAGCGCCCCGCCACCGTCCGCGACGCCTCGCGTCTGATGACCCTGGAGCGGGCCAGCGGCGCCACCGGCCATCACCGCTTTACCGACCTTCCCACCCTGCTGTCCCCCGGCGACCTGCTGGTGCTCAACGACACCCGCGTGTTCCCGGCCCGCATCGGCGCCACCAAAACCGGTACCGGCGGACGGGTGGAGCTGTTGCTGATGGCCGCGGACCCCGGTGGCGAATGGGGAGCCATCGGAAAAGGGAGACTGCGGGAGGGGGATACCCTCACCCTGGACGGTGGCTTGGACGGCCACATTACCGGCGTGGAAGGGGACGGCTTTTACCGGGTGCGCTTCACCTGCTCCCCGGCGGAAGTCACCGGCCACCTGGAGCGGCACGGCATCCTGCCCCTGCCACCGTACATCCGCCGTCCGGCGGACGCGACCGACCGGGAACGCTACCAGACCGTGTTCGCCGCAAACACCGGCTCGGTGGCCGCCCCCACTTCCGGCCTGCACTTCACCGATGCGGTGCTGGCGGCGCTAGGGGAGCGGGGAATCCAGACCTGCCGCGTGACCCTGCATGTGGGACCGGGCACCTTCCTGCCCATGCGCGTGGAACGCATTGAAGACCATCGCATGCATGCGGAACGGTTTGTGATCCCGCCGCAGGCGGCGGAGGCGGTGCGCCAGACGCGCCAGCGGGGCGGACGGGTGATCGCCTGCGGCACCACCGTCACCCGCGCGCTGGAAACCGCGGCCAGCGAAGGGGGCACGCTGGAACCCATGGAGGGGGAAAGCCGGTTGTTCATCCGCCCCGGCTACCGGTTCCGGGTGATCGACGGACTGGTGACCAATTTTCACCTTCCGCGCTCCACCCTGCTGATGCTGGTGTCGGCGCTGGTGTCCCGGGAAGCGGTGCTGGCCGCCTATGCGGAGGCGGTGCGGGAAGGGTACCGGTTTTTCAGCTACGGCGACGCCATGCTGATCCGCTGACCCGCTGACCTGCTGATCAGCCGCTCACCCGATCCTCCCGACCGGCACGGCCGGGGGTTGCCCGGGGGGCCCGGAACCGCACCTGATCGCGCCCGGCACGTTTGGCCGCATACACCGCCCGGTCGGCGGCCTGCAGCAGGGACACGGACTGATCCGAACCCTCGGAGCCTCCGGAACTCACCCCCAGGCTCACGCTGATGCGCAGGGACTCCCCCTTGACCGGCAGAGTGATCTCCTTCACCGCCAGGCGGATTTCCTCGGCCTTCGATTCGGCGCCCATCCGGTCGGTGAGGGGCATCAGAATCACGAATTCCTCCCCGCCGAAGCGGGCGAAACAGTCGGTCTGGCGCAGGGTGGCGCCCACCACGCGGGCCAGTTCCACCAGCACCTTGTCGCCCACCGTGTGGCCATGGCTGTCGTTGATCCGCTTGAAGTGATCCACATCCAGCATGATCAGGGACAGAGGCAGGGAGTGCCGCTCGGCGAGCAGAAACTCCTCTTCCAGACGCATGTCGAAAAAACGCCGGTTGTACACGCTGGTGAGGGGATCGGTCACCGCAAGTTGATGCAGGGAGTGGCGTTCCGCCTCCAGGGTTTCGTGAATGTAGGCATTCTTGAGCGCCCCCGCCGCCATGTTGGCCACCAGTTCCGCCACGTGGGCGTCCCGTTCGGAAAAGATGCCGCGCCGCTTGGCCAGTGACAGCATCAGGGTGCCCAGCACCCGGTCCCCCAGGGTCAACGGCACCACCAGCAGGGAACGGATGCCCACCTGAGCCAGTTTCCCGCGCACTGGCGCGGTCAGCGGGTTGTCCGCCACGTCCGACAGGCGCAACACCTGCCCGGTGGCGGTGGCCTGGGCCAGTTCCGGGTAGTCGGCCATGCGAATGCGCAGGGTACGGGTGGCGGCTCGCTCATCGGCGGCCAGAATCTCCCGCGAAACCAGAATGGTGCCCTGCCCGTCCGCGTCCAGATGCACCACGCTGCACCGCCAGGCGGACACCAGTTCCGCCATGGTGCGGATCAGTTCGCCCAGCAGTTCACCCTGGTTGAGGCTCGCCCCCAGGCGGTGATTGGCGCGCACCACCATCTCCAGATCGCGGCGGCGCGCTTCGGCCAACTGCTGGCCCACGGTCTGAATGCGCACCCGCTGGGCCATGTAGCCAAAGGCCGCGCCCATGGCCGCCAGCATGGCGGAGCGGAACGCCAGCCCGGAAATATCCGGTGCCGCGCCGCCCGCCAGGGCAGCGGCCCGCAAATCGAGCCAGGAAAGGCCGCCGTAGACCCCGGCGGTCACCGCCACGGTGGCGAACAGGCCCGGTTGCCCGTGAATGCACGCGGCCAGCCCCACCACCGGCAGGTACAGGAAAAACGCCTCCCCGTCCGCCGCTCCCAGCCGCTGGACGGCCACCGACACCAGAAACAGGTCGAACAGCACCAGCAGGAACCAGTGCGGTCGGTATTCGAACAACGGCGCCGGGCCCGCATGCAGGATCAGGTTGGAACCCAGCAGCATCACCAGCGCGGTGGTCAGCGCCGCATCGCCGAACAGGCCGGGACCGGAGAGCTGCACCAGTCCCGCGGCCAGCAGCAGGGTCAACCAGCGAAAGTTGAGAATCAGTGTTTTACGGTCCATCCGGCCTTTCCAAAGCGAAACGCAGGTCGCCAAACCGGCACACCCCACCACCCGGCATGCTCGTATTTTCGGCAGTTTTCGGAGGAAACTTGACCCGCAAGGCGGGATCAGGCGGGACGGGCGTCCCGCACACGGCGTACCATGAACGCCGCAAAGAACAGCATCACCAGCGCCAGCACAATGGACCCGCCGGAGGCCAGGTCCCACAGATAGGAACTGGTCAGGCCGATGAACACCGCCAGCCACCCGGAGAGGATGGAAATGCCCAGAATGCCGCGCCAGTTGTCGGCCATCTGGAACCCCACCGCGGCCGGGATCACCAGCAGGGCCGAGGCCAGCACCAGCCCGACCACGTGGATGGCGGCCACCACCGTGCAGGCGATGGCCACCAGCAGGCCGTAACCCAGCAGGCGCGCCGGAACCCCGGTCACCCGCGCCACCTCCTCGTCAAAGGAGACGAACAGCAACTCCTTGTAGAAGAAGCCGATAAACCCCAGCACCAGCACCGCCACCCCGGCCAGGGACACCAGTTGCCCGGTACTGACGGCGAGGATGTTGCCGAACAGGTAACTGAACAGGTCCCCCTGGTAGGTGCCCGCAAAGCCCACCAGCACCACGCCGAAGGCCATCAGGCCGGTGGTCAGGATGCCGATGGCCACGTCTTCGGTCAGGCGCCCGGTGCGGCTCACCGCGCCGATGCCGAAGGCGGTGGCCACACAGACCAGCAGCGCGGTAAGCAGCGGGTTCACCCCGGTCACCAGCCCCAGCGAGATGCCCCCCAGCGCCGCGTGGGAGATGCCCACCCCGGCGAACGCCAGCCGCTTGAGCAGCACGAACAGGGACAGCACCGAGCACAACAGACTAACCAGCAGTCCGCCCACCACGGCGCGCACCATGAAGTCGTACTGGAACATGTCGGCCAGCGGCGCCATGTCAGTGCTCCCCCTGGTGGTCGTGATGGTGGCCGCCGCCCCCGTGGGGGTGGTGGGAGAAAAAGTCGAACTCGCAGGAATAGGCGTTGCCCAGATGGTGGCTCTCCATCACCTCGCGCGGGTCCCCGTGCACGTGCAGGGTGCGGTTGATGCACGCCAGTTCGTCCGCATAGCCGGACAGCATGGACACGTCGTGGCTCACGGTGATCACCGTGAGGCCGCGCTCCACCTGCAACTCCTTGAGCAGCTTGTAGAGGCGGTCCTGATGGGGCAGATCGACCCCTTCCGTCGGTTCGTCCAGTACCAGCAGACGGGTTTTGCGGCACATGGCGCGGGCAATCATCGCCCGCTGCACCTGTCCGCCGGAAAGGGACCCGATGGGGCGGTTCGCCTCCCCGGAAAGTCCCATCCGCTCCAGACTTTCCTCCACCAGCCGCCGGTCCTTGGCTCCCGGGCGCCGCCCCAGCCCGATGCAGCACACGCGTCCCATCATCACCACGTCGTACACCGAAAACGGCGCGTACCGTCCGGCCAGTGCCCGTTGCGGCACATACCCGATGTGGTGCGCCCGGTGGCCCAGTTCCCACGGTTTGGAGCCCAGCACCCGCACGCTGCCCCGGGTGGGGCGGTGCACCCCCAGGATGACTTTCAGGCAACTGGTCTTGCCGGCTCCGTTGGGGCCGATCAGGCCCAGAAAGCGGCCCGGCATGAGGGAGATGGAGATGTCCTCCAGCACCTGACGGCCGCCCAGGGTCAGGTCCACGTGCTCCATCTGGAGCACCGGTTGCAGGGTTTCGGTCACCGCTCGGCCGCCTGCTGGAAGGAATGCACGATGTGACGCATCAGGTCCTCGTAAGAGGCGCCCCGGTCCGGGGCGCCGATGGGATCGGCGGTCACCACCACCCCGTCGAACTGGGCGGCAATGGTGCGGGCCACGCGCGGGCTGAACTGGGGCTCGATGACCACCACCCGCGCGCCCTCCCGGCGGGCTTCGTCCACCACGTGGGCCATCCAGCGGGCGGACGGCTCGCGCCCGGGGGCCGGCTCCACCACCGCCACCTGGCGCAGCCCGTAGCGCGCGGCAAACCGTCCCCACGGACCGTGGAAGGCCACGAACGCCAGGCCGTCCAATTGGGCCAGAACCGGTTTGATTTCCGCATCCAGCCGGGACAGGCGCGCGGCGAACGCGGCGGCCCGCTGCCGGTAGGCATCGGCGGCGCCGGGATCGACGGCGGCCAGCGCCTCGGCGAGGGCCGGCACCAGCCGCTCCCGCACCAGCACCGGGTCCAGCCACAGGTGCGGATCGGGGCCGTGGTGGGCATGGGCGTCGGTATCGTGATCGGCGTGATCGGCGTGATCGGCGTGATCGGCGTGATCGGCGTGATCGGCAACCGCGTCCATCAGCACCAGCCGGGGGAGTTGGCCGGGAACGGCCCGCGCCAGCCGCTCGGCCCACGGGTCCAGCCCGCCGCCCACGGTGACCAGCAGGCGTGCGTCGGCCAGCCGCCGCACCTGGGTGGGGGCCGGTTCAAAGCCGTGCGGAGACGCACCCGGCGGCAGCAGGGTGGAAACGGCAACGGCTTCGCCGCCCACCGCCTGGACCAGCAGGGCGACCGGATGGATGGAAACGGAAACCGGCAGCGGCGCCGCACCCGCGGGAACCGCGAGCAGCGCCAGGGAAAGCACCGTGGTGATGCACCAAAAGCCCCGCACCACTCCGGACGTGGAGTGGCGCGGGGCCAACCGGTTGCAATACCGGGCAAGGCGGAAGGTTCCGATCACGGAAAACAGCATCACCCTGCCCCTGGTGTACGGATTGCCGGAAACCCGAATGCGTTTCCCGGCGGTCGGGCCGCCGGGAGGGGGAAGTGCCGCCCTAGCGGCTGCGCCGCTGGTGCCGCGTCTTCTTGAGCAGCTTGCGGTGCTTGTGCTTGCGCATCTTCTTGCGGCGCTTCTTGATGACCCTCGACATTCAGATCTCCCTGAAAAAACCCACTAAAAAACCAGAGTACCAGCCCGCTCACACAGGCAACACGGGGAATGGCACCCACCGAAACCAAAAGAGCGGAGTAGGTTACCACATGGACCGCCCGATGAACAATCACTACCGTTTCCCGCCGTTGGCGGCGTCCCGCTCCGGGCGCGCGCGAAACCCTGCCGGAAGAATCCGGCAACACCGGTCCCCCACCTGCCGGGCCGGGAGGGGATGGGGCCGAAACCGGCCCGCAACACATTCAGAAATGGGGCGGGAGGCAGAAAAAAAGGGGGACGCCCGGTGACCACGGCTCCCCGTGTCACGCAGGCTTCCCCCCGATGGAACTGCCCTTCCGGGAACCGCCGTGCGGCCCCCGGAAGGCATATCCGGTCACTACTGGCACAACTCCCAGGTCAGGTGGTCGTCGCCGCAGTTTTCACACGGGCCGAAGGTGTCTCCGGCGGTTGCTTCAATCTCTTCACCACAGGTGGTGCATTCGTAGGTGCCGGTTTCCGGCACCTTATCGCCGATCTTGTTTGCAATCGTGGAGGCGTCCACTTCGGCATCGCCCTGATAATTAAGATCGTAATCCATTGAAATCCCTCGTAACTCAAAACAGAAACAAAAGACCCGGCGCGGGCCCGGAAAAATTTTTGCGCGGGAGCCAGTAACTATATCCCGGAACCGGTCTACTGGCAAGGTTTGCCCTTGTACCCGCCGCGCAGGTGCCCTACCCTAGTGCCACTCACACCATTTTGTAATTCTGGAGACAGTGTATGAGCGAGACACCGACTTACAAGCCGGTTCAATTGGGTGTTCCCGGCGGGGCGGGAGGGTTCCTGGCCATTGCCGCGGTGCTGGCGTTGTTTTTGTTGTACAACACGGCGTTTGTCACCGTCGGGGCCGGCGAACGGGGCGTGGTGTTCTCCAAGTTCGGCGGCGTCAAGGAACACGTGCTGGGCGAGGGACTGCATTTCAAGATGCCGTTTTTTGAGGAAGTGATCACGGTGGACGTGAAGGTGCAGAAGGTCCAGCCCCGCGCCGAAGCCTCCTCGCGCGACCTGCAGACGGTCACTTCCACGGTCGCCATCAACTTCCATGTGGACCCGCTCAAGGTGGCGGTCGTCTATCAGGAAGTGGGCCTGGAGTTCGGCAGCCGCATCATCGATCCGGCGGTCCAGGAAGCGGTGAAGGCGGTCACCGCCCAGTATTCCGCCGAGGAGCTGATCACCCAGCGCTCCAAGGTGCGCGACGACATCAAGGAAATCCTGCGGAAGCGGCTGGCCGGCTTCCACATCCTGATGGACGAGTTCTCCATCGTGGCCTTCGATTTTTCGCGGGAGTTCAACGCCGCCATCGAGGCCAAACAGACCGCCGAGCAGAACGCCCTCAAGGCCAGCCGCGACCTGGACCGGATCCGGGTGGAGGCGGAACAGAAGGTGACCCAGGCCCAGGCCGAGGCCGATGCCCAGCGCCTGCAGGCCCAGACCATCACCGCCGACATCCTCAGCCTGCGCGCCATCGAAAAGTGGGACGGCCACCTGCCGCAGGTGGTGGGCGGCGACGGCGCCGTGCCGTTCCTGAACATTGGCGACCTGAAATCCTCGAAGCGATAATCCGGCCCGGCATCCCCGGCCGTTACCCCACAGGCCCTTTCACGCAGCGCGTGGAAGGGCCTGTGTGCGTTCGGAGCCGGCCATTTAACCCCCTGAGCCGCGGGCCCGTGCGCAAACGGCTTGCAGGGGGCATTCCGGCGCATTCCGCGTGGATGCGGGCGGGTGGATGGGAAAAGGTGGGAGGCCCTGCCCGGTGTCTCAACCGGGCAGGGCACTAAATCCAGGTGGGAATAGAGACGAAAGGCCCCTCTTTCCCAGGCCGAAGCCGGGGATCAGAGAATGTGCCAGCGGTGAGCCGGCGAAGCGCGGCGGCAGTAGTAGCCAGGCAGGTAATGCGCTCCATCGGGGCCCCCTCTCGGAGGAAGCATGTCTGCACCCCGAGAGCACTGCATAGCACGTGCCACGTCGTGACAATACGCCGGAAAAATGCATAACTAACTGAAAAACCAGGCGGTTAAACGGTTAGCTGAGGGGCTACTGGAATGTTTAGGACAAGCTGAACGCGCGGGAATCGCGCAATATCGTCACGGTTTTGGCTGTGGGTGCGCCAAAATGTCATCCATGGTGAACAAAGCCTCCAGGGCAAGGCCCTGGGCGGCCAGCCCCTCGCGCCCGCCTTCGTCCCGGTCCACCACCGCCAGGGCGGCCACCACCTCGAAACCGGCCTCGCGCAGCCGTTCCACCGCCTCCAGGGTCGATTTGCCGGTGGTCACCACGTCGTCCAGCACGGCGATGCGCATGGGGGGGGTGGCGGGGCCTTCGATCCAGCGGCCGGTTCCGTGCCCCTTGGCGGCCTTGCGCACGATGATGGCATCCATCGGTTCGCGGCCCAGGTGGCTGGTGAGCGCCACCGCCGACACCAGCGGGTCCGCCCCCAGGGTCAGCCCGCCCACGGCCAGAATGCCGCGCCCCTGCAGCCGGGAGAACAGCAGACGGCCGCACAGGGCGGCGCCCTCGGCGCTCAGGGTGGTTTTTTTCAGGTCCACATAGTGGTTGCTGTGCTTGCCGGAGGAAAGGGTGAACCCCTCCTCCGAAAACCGGTACGAGTGCAGGGTAATCAGTTCCAGCAGGCGCGCGGCGTCCGCGGCAGGGCTGGTGGTGGCTTGGGTAAGGTTCATGCGGGGGAAACGGCTCGGGGTGGATGGGGCGGGTCAGCGATCCCGCTCGACCACGTATTCGGCCAGATTGACCAGCGCCTGACGGTGGGGGCCGTCGGGGAACGCCCCGGTGAGGATTTCCCGGGCGCGCAGGGAAAACCCGCGTGCCCGCTCCAGGGCGTCGTCCAGGGCGTGGTAGCGGTCCATCAGGGCCAGCACAAAGGCCAGATCCTCTTCCGGCGCATCATCGTCCCGGGCCACGATCCGCTCCACCCGTGCGCGCTCGGCGGCGTCGCACCGTTGCAGGGCATACAGCAGGGGCAGGGTGATCTTGCCGTCTTTCAGGTCGCCCCCCAGGGCCTTTCCGAACACCTCGGTATCGGAACGGTAGTCCAGCGCGTCGTCGGCCACCTGAAACGCGATGCCCATCAGGCGTCCGTATTCCGCCAAGGCGTCGCAGCGGGCCGCGTCCACTCCGCCCAGCATGCCTCCCACCCGTGCGGCGGTGGCCATCAGCGAGGCGGTTTTCAATTCCACAATCCGCAGGTAGGAGTCCTCGGTGAGCCCGGCGTCGCCGCACACGGAAAGCTGGAACACCTCCCCCTCGCTCATCTCCTCCACCGCCTGGGTGAGGGCCTGCACGATGTCCAGATCGCCCACCGAAACGCTCATGGCCAGGGCGCGGGCATACAGGTAATCCCCCACCAGCACGCTGCCGGCATTGCCCCACAGGGCGCGGGCCGCATCCTGGCCGCGCCGGATTTCGCCATCGTCCACCACGTCGTCGTGCAGCAGGGTGGCGGTGTGAATGTACTCCACCACCGCCCCCAGCAAGGCCATCGCCGGGCTGGATTCGCCATCCGGGACCGCTCCCGCCATGCGCGCGGCAGCCGCCAGCACCAGCGGACGAAACCGCTTGCCGCCACTGCCCAGCACGTAGCGCGCCACCTCGCCCACCAGAGCCACGTCGGAACGCAGGTTCGCGGAGAGCTGCGCCTCCACCTGTTCCAGGTCGGTTCGGTAGCGTGCCCACACCTCCTCGGCGCGGGTCCGGGGGTCTAGCTGTTGTGCCGGACTAGTCATCGGAAAGGCCTAATCATGCATGGATGCCCCCCCTCTCTGTCAAGATGCTTCCCGGTGCCGGACGGGGGAATGGGGTGGGTTGCGGTGCTGCGCGCATGGCGGATTGAGGTGATTTGGGGGGGGCACTGGTTATATATATGAATGGTTGGGTGGCGGCTGTCGCATGGGTCCCGTGGGGTGGTCTGTGTTTTCTTCCATGTCCTTTCCGGCCCCCCAATCGTGCTACGCGCACGGCGATATGGCTGGCGAGTCAAACCGTACTCCACCCCGGAGGCGGCACTCGGTCGTCCGGAATTATCGCCGTGCGCGTAGCACCGCACGGCGGTATGTGACTGTAGAGGACTGTTTGGAGCTCTTTCGGTGGAAATGACCAGCCGCCTTGCGTTCCGTATTGGCTATCGTCGATGGGCCGCACTGTGGGGGGGATGCCGCTGGTCCCGAGGGGTGGTCTTTCATATGAATGTGAGTGGTTGGGTGGGGTGGGGTGCATGGGTCGTATGCCGTTTCTTTTGT
>Ga0224496_10000151_pt1 | contig 51295 bp, 43 predicted proteins | sample SF_Jul11_sed_USG_2_FD_168127 | JGI IMG/M metagenome (GOLD analysis project Ga0224496, IMG submission 168127) | Sediment microbial communities from San Francisco Bay, California, United States - SF_Jul11_sed_USGS_8_1 | ecosystem: Environmental > Aquatic > Marine > Sediment | place: USA...
AGGAACCTTCTCCCCGGACCCTCCACCACCGCTGGGGAGACCGACACTGGCGCTCCACGCCGTTCCGCTTGGGAAACCGACCCGCACGTATCTCAAGTTGGTTGCTGGTTGAGAAAACGTCCAAATCCGATGTCGTGTGACCGCCGATAAGCCCGACGTGGCCGTCTGGTGGGAACGAACCCCTCTATGGGGACTGGCCTGGCCAGTCCGTCGGCAGAACCGCCCACCGTACTGCAATGTGACCGAAGGTCACGCTACCTCCGAACTACGGTCACAGGAACCTTCTCCCCGGACCCTCCACCACCGCTGGGGAGACCGACACTGGCGCTCCACGCCGTTCCGCTTGGGAAACCGACCCGCACGTATCTCAAGTTGGTTGCTGGTTGAGAAAACATCCAAATCCGATGTCGTGTGACCGCCGATAAGCCCAACGTGGCCGTCTGACGAGACCCGGCCCCTCTACGGGGACTGGCCTGGCCAGTCCGTCGGCAGAACCGCCCACCGTACTGCAATGTGACCGCAGGTCACGCTACCTCCGACCTCCGGGCACAGGAACCTTATCCCGGACCCTCCACTACGTTCCGCTGGGGAGACCGACGCCGCGCCCCACTGTGTCCGGTGGGGATACCGACGAGTGTTTGTTGGTCCTTGGTCGCTGCATCGTTGAGAAAGCGTCCGAATCCTATGTGGCCTGACCCACAATCCGGGCGTGCCGGTGCTGGGAACACGAGGAGTGGCCATGCCAGTCCCCCCACAGAACGGTGCACCGTTCGGCACGGTGACGAAAGGCAACGCACGATCCTTCCCGGACCATCCACTTCGTTCCGCTGGGGAGACCGACACTGGCGTTCCACTACGCTCCGCTGGGGAAACCGGTCCAGGAACTGCATAGTTCGTTTGTTGCTGAGTCGTTGAGAAAGCGTCCGAATCTCAGACCGTGACCGGCCCGATGCGAGCCTGCGAGCAGCCATTACAATTTCGCTCGTGAAAACGCGCTATCTCTTGTTTTGGTCGATCGGCCTGCTCGTAGCAATTCTCGCCGCGTCGGCGATCTGGTTCATTACGGATCCGTTCGGATTCCTCAACGCCACCTAGCCGTTCAGGACCGAACGACGACGGCTCCGTGGGGCTCGATCGTCCAGGAGCCGTCGGCATAGCCATCCCGCAGGTCGCTTGAGACCAGCACCTCGCCCGTGACTGTTACGGCTACTGATGAAGCTGCAAAGCTGACTGCCACAACCACTCGCTCATCGGCGGCGAGCCGCTCGTACATGAGCACCTCATCGTTGCCTGATTCGAGCTCGTGATAATCACCAACCGTGAGCGCTTCGGATGATCTGCGGACAGCCAACAGCCGCCGGTAGAGATTCAACACCGAGCCGGGATCAGCTAGCTCGGTCTCGACGTTTCGATTCTCGAGATCCGGCCCCATCGGCAGCCAGGTGTCGGTCGACGTTGAGAATCCGCCGTCTGGGGTCCATTGCATCGGTGTCCGGCAGCCATCGCGACTCACCCCTTCAAGGTTCACACCCCACGGATCGAGGCCCAGATCAACGCCCTCGAGCATACCGAGTTCGTCGCCGTAATACATCGTCACGGTCCCTCGCAGCGTGAGCAACAGGACGGCCAGGCGCCGGATCGAGTCCTCGCCATAGCGTTTGGCCAGACGCGGCTCGTCGTGATTTCCAATCACATAGTTTGGCCAGGCACCGTCCGGTAGAACGGCCTCCTGGCCGGCAATGGCTGCCCGCAAGGAAGCCGGATCGGTCGCCTGGTTGAGCAGAGCAAAATTGAAGGGCTGATGCATCTCGTCAAGGTTGGCCCCAAAGTACGAAGCCCATTCTTCAAGGTCGACGATGTGCGCCTCGCCAATCGTGTACCGATCGTCGTACTCATCAACCACAGCCCGAAGCCGCTGGTAAAGCGGATGGATGTCTAGGTGAGCTTTCGAGTGAATGTGATTGAGCGTCTCGAACTCCCCCATCGGCTTGAAGTGATCCGATGGAGCGTCTGGATCGGCCGGAGGATTATCTCGCATCTCCGGGTCCTTGACGATGTAGTGGGCAACGTCGATTCGGAACCCGTCGACGCCCCGGTCCAACCAGAACCGAAGCACGTCGAACATGGCAGCCTCGACATCGGGGTTGCGCCAGTTCAAATCCGGCTGTTCCTTGAGGAATGTGTGCAGGTAGTACTGGCCGGTCGGTTCGTGCCACTCCCACGCCTTGCCGCCGAAAATGCTCAGCCAGTTGTTGGGTTCACTTCCATCTGGCTTGGGGTCTCTCCAGACATACCAATCGCGTTTGTCATTGTCTCGCGAACTGGCCGACTCGAGAAACCAAGGGTGCTGATCAGACGAGTGATTCGGAACGAAGTCCACGATCACTCGAATGCCTACCGCGTGAAGATCTGCAACAAGGTGATCGAAGTCCTCGATTGTCCCGTACTCGGGGGCGACATCCACGTAGTCGGAAACGTCGTAGCCGAAGTCTTTTTGCGGAGACGGATAGAACGGTGAGAGCCAGATCGCATCGATCCCGAGTACGTCTGACAAGTACGGCAGCTTCTGGCGAATGCCCTCCAGGTCGCCGATCCCGTTGCCAGTCGAATCGGCGAACGACCGGGGATAGATCTGATAAACGACCCCGCGTTCCCACCATTTTCGATCATGCTGCATGGCCCGAAATGGTAGCGCTTCCAACTTGAGCCGCATCCGCTCGGCACTGTGGGCGCCGCAAGGCAGCTGAACACCTTGGGTGAGGCATTCGGCACTTGGGAATCCCTAGTCTGAGGGTCATATGAGCAACGACCCCAACATCCTTCGGCCGCCGCTTTGGTATAAGGATGCGGTCATCTATGAGGTTCATGTTCGAGCGTTCGCCGATTCCAACGACGACGGGATCGGCGACTTCGGCGGCCTCACCTCTCGACTCGACTATCTGAGCCATCTCGGGGTTGACACGATATGGCTCTTACCGTTCTACCCGTCGCCGTTGCGAGACGACGGATATGACATTGCCGAGTATTTCGATGTTCATCCGAGCTACGGGTCGCTCGATGACTTCACGACATTTCTCGGTGCCGCGCATGCCCGAAACATGAGGGTCGTTACCGAGCTGGTCGTCAACCACACCTCTGATCAGCACCCATGGTTCCAGAGGGCTCGTCGTGCCGCGCCAGGAACGCCCGAACGCGACTTCTACGTTTGGAGCGATACGCCGGATCGATTTGAGGAAGTCCGCATCATTTTCTCGGACACCGAAACATCGAATTGGGCATGGGACCCGGTCGCCGGCGCTTATTACTGGCACCGTTTCTTCTCCCACCAACCGGACCTCAACTACGACAACCCACTCGTGCGCGAGGCCATCATCGACGTGTTTCGATTCTGGCTCGACCTTGGGGTCGACGGTCTGCGCCTCGATGCAGTCCCCTATCTGTTTGAGCGGGATGGAACAAACGGAGAAAACCTCCCCGAAACCCACGAGGAGCTGAAACGAATCCGGGCTTTCGTTGACGAAAACTACGAAAACCGGATGCTGCTGGCCGAGGCCAACCAATGGCCAGAGGACTCCGCCGCCTACTTCGGTGACGGCGATGAATGCCACATGGCGTTCCACTTCCCGTTGATGCCCCGCCTCTTCCTGGCGCTTCAGCTAGAGAGCCGCCTCCCCATCATTGACATCCTTGAGCAAACTCCGGAGATCCCCTACGACGCCCAGTGGGCGATCTTTCTGCGCAACCATGACGAACTAACCCTCGAGATGGTGTCTGAGGAAGAGCGGGACCTCCTGTGGAGGGCCTACTCCCCGGACCGGCGAGCACGGTTGAACCTGGGTATCAGGAGAAGACTCGCCCCTCTCCTAGAAAATGATCGTCGCCGCATCGAGCTGTTGTTCAGTCTCCTGCTTTCCCTGCCGGGCACGCCGGTTATCTATTACGGGGACGAAATCGGGATGGGCGACAACGTGTTTCTCGCCGACCGTGACGGGGTCCGGACTCCGATGCAGTGGAGCAATGACCGCAATGCCGGCTTTTCGAGAGCCAACGCGCAGTCCCTCTACCTACCAGTCGTCGTCGATCCACAATTCCACTACGAGACGGTGAACGTCGAGGCCCAACAGGCCAACCCGAATTCGCTGCTCTCATGGGTACGTCTCATGATCCGGCACCGCCAGCGGCACCCGGTTTTCGGGCGCGGAAGCATCGAGTTCTTGTCACCCGACAACGATCAGGTGTTGGCCTATCTGCGCGACAGCGAAGACCAGACGTTGCTCGTCGTTGCCAACCTCAGTCGCCACTCGCAGTTCGTCGAACTCGATCTCGCCCGATTGGCCGGACAACGCCCGACGGAAATGCTCGGCCGGACCGAGTTTCCGATTATCGCCGAGACGCCCTACCCACTTTCGGTGGGACCCTATGGGTTTTATTGGTTCACGATCGCCTCTCCTGACTCGCCGACTCAGGAGAGGCGGGACGCGCTCGAGATCACCGGACCGCTCGAAGGGGCGATGGCCGGTGAAGGAGCCCTGGCCGACGCGGTTGGCAGATTCATGTCGAACCAGTCCTGGTATCAGGGTCGACCTCCTCGACGGTCGCAGACGACTGTCGTCGACCTGGTGCCTCTCACCCCCGGCGAGCAAGACGCCGCCTTCTGGGTTGCACTGGTCGCGGTCGGCCACGACTCCGGTTCGCAGGATCTGTACGTTCAGACCATCGGCATCTCGTTCGAACCAGATGCCCAACTCCCCGCCTCGGCCATCATCTCGGCAGTACATCGTGACGGAACCGACGGGTTCGTCTTCGATGGTTTGGCCGATCCGCGTGGACGCACGGTACTCCTCGACCTGGTGCTCGCCGGAGACACCCTGCTTGGCATCGCAGGTTCATTGTCCGGCAACCTGGCGCCGACCGCTGCCGATGTCACTTCCGATTCCCCGGTTGATTCGACTGTCCATACCAACGATCGCGGCGAGACCTACATCGATTATGCCAATGGGCTTACGATCAAACTCTTCCATCGAATCGAACCAGGCACGAACCCGGATCTGGAACTCCGTAGATTCCTCACGGAACGGACGGCTTTTGAGGGGGTCGCCGACACCTATGGCGCTCTCGAATACCTGTCCGGCGAAAGCCATACGGTCGGCATCCTCCAGCAATCCTTCACGCAAACTCCGAGCGCCTGGAGTGTGTTCGAGCAACACTGTCACAGCTGGCTGGCGACCGTACCTGACAGAATGCCACCTGCCGATCCGCCCCCGATATGGAGCCGCTCCGACGACGCCGCCGGATTCTCGCTCCCGAGCGTCGACCTTCTCCAACCGGCACTGGATCTGGCGACCGAACTCGGCTCGATGACCGCCCGCCTCCACCTGGCGCTCGGGTCTTTCAGCGAGGACCCGGACCTCGGTACCGAGCCTTTCACACAGCACTACCAACACTCGTTGTATCAATCGCTGCGAGCTGGAATCCGTCGCGAGTTCCGGGCTATGCGCCGACTGAAAACATCCGCCGGTCCGGCAATCGAGGAAGCGATTGACGACCTACTGCGGGCCGAACGTGAATGCCTCGACTGGCTCGACGCAATTAGGAAAAAGCGGATCAAGGGAGCACGCATTCGGCTTCATGGCGATTACCGACTCGACGAAGTGTTCCTCGTCGATGGGGAATTCGTCATCGAGGACCTCTCGGGCGATCACTCGCGCCCGATGAGCGAGCGACGGCTGCGCGGTTCGGGGCTGGGCGACATAGCTCAGATGTTGCGATCGTTCGAATACGTGGGATCGTCGTGTGCCCTCGACAGATCGCGGGCGGACCAGGCCTGGTCGGTTTGGTGGTCGCAGCTGGTCGGAAACGCGTTCGTGACCAGATATTTGACCGATCTCGACGGCTCATTGTTGCTGCCCGACTCATCGGAGGCGATCGACGACCTTCTCAGAGCCTTCTTGATGTCGCGAGCACTTCGCGAACTTCATTGGGAGCTCCAGAATCGCCAGGAATGGGCAAGTATTCCTCTGGCAGAACTACGCCGGATGCTCGAACAGCGACCGTGGTTTGTCGATCGTGATTGAACCTGAGCGCTTATTCCCCGGTTCGTAATCGTCGCTCCGACCCGAGTATTTCAAGCGCTTCCGCAACCTGTTTTGGATCGCCCACCCGGTGGGTGGCCCGGGTACCCCCAGGGCCAACTTTCACTCCTACATCCGGCAAATCCAAGATGGCAAATACGTCCTCGTCCGTCACGTCGTCCCCGAAAAACACGACCCGCTCGAAGTCGTCCCGCTTGCGCATATGGCTGATGGCGGAACCCTTGTCACCGTGACCGACCATGATCTCGACCACCTTCTTGCCCTCAAGGACGCGAGCGTCGAACCTGGCACCAACGGTCCGGGCGGCGTCAGCCGCCTGCTCGGGCTGGGCTACGTGGCGGTAGTGGAATGCGGCTCCGAGTGGCTTGGGTTCAACCGTCGCACCCTCGAACTCGTCGGCAATCCCTTTAAGTTCCTTCGTGATCTCTCTGACGGTTCGAGATGCAACGGGATCATTACCCGACAATCGGACACCGTGATCGCCGATGAGTTCGATGTCCGCGTGCGTACCGACAAAACCGAGCAGCGTATCGACAGATCTACCCGAAATGATCACCGATCCGACACCGGCGTATCGCGCCAGATCAGCCAGGGCATCGACAGCCGGGCCGTACGGAAACGCCGCCGCCGGATCTCCCACAATCGGCGCCAACGTACCGTCATAGTCGCAGGCCACGAGCAGCCGGGAGGCCCGGGCCGCCCCACGCAGTGCGGCGACGAGCGGAGCGTCGATCAAAGGGCGTCCAGACTGGCCAGGCAGTCACGCGCCCAGTCGAATACATCCGCTTTTCGCACGACGTTTCGGAGCTTCCTCATACGTTGACGCTGCTCGGCTTCGGGCATTTTTGTTGCATATGAGAGGGTCTCCACGACTGCGTTGACATCGTACGGATTCACAATCAAGGCGGCCCGGAGCTGCTCGGCGGCGCCGGCAAACTCACTAAGGACAAGCACGCCGTCATTGCCGGTTCGGCTGGCCGCGTATTCCTTGGCGACGAGATTCATCCCATCGCGTAGAGGAGTCACCAACATCACATCAGCCGCCACGTAATACGCGATGACCTCTTCCAACGGGAGCGTTCGATACAGGTATGACACGGGTGCCCAGCCTGGTTCCCCATAGGCACCATTGATCCGCCCGACCGCCTGCTCGATGTCGATTCGCAACTGCTGGTAGGCCGGAACCTGTTCGCGGCTCGGAACCGCCACCTGGACGAATGCGTACTGGCGCCGATCGGTTGGCGAGCCCTTGAGAAGGCTTTCGAAGGCCTTCAATCGCAGATCAATGCCCTTGGTGTAATCAAGCCGGTCCATCCCGAGAATGACATGGTCCGGGTCACCCAGCTCCGCGCGGATTTGGGCAGCTCGGACTTGGACGGCCGCCGACCCGGCCAGCTGTTCAAATTCGGCGGTATCGATGGCGATGGGGGCGGACTGCAAGTGCACCGACCTTCCGTTCCAAACCAAATCACGACGTCCCACTGCTTCGGCGCCGGCCAGTCGGCGCGCCGCCCGAGCGAAGTTGTCGGCACTTTGTCGAGTTTGGAAAGCGATCACATCGGCATCGAGCAAGCCCTCGATGATCTGACGCCGCCAGGGCAAACGGGCAAACACCTCGATTGGCGGAAACGGGATATGCAGATAAAAGCCGATCGTGGCGTCCGGAACAATCGCTCGAAGCATGCCCGGCACGAGCTGCAACTGATAGTCCTGTACCCAGGCGATATCACCCGGACCGACGACACTCGCGGTTGCTTCGGCGTAGCGCTGGTTCACCTCGACGTAAGACCTCCACGTGTGCCGGTGGAATTCTGGTGCAACGATGCCGTCGTGGTAGAGCGGCCATAGCGTCCCGTTACAGAACCCGTAGTAGAAGTCGTCGACCTCCGCCTCATCGAGAGTCACCGGTGTCTGGTCGATGCCGTCGTGGTGGAATGGTGCGGGATTGAACCCGGGAATTCCCGGCCATCCAACCCAGGCACCCTGCGCATTTTGCAGGACCGGTCGAAGCGCTCGCACCAGTCCCCCAGGACTGATAGACCACTCCTCGCCATCCCAAGCCACCGGGAGCCGATTGGCGACAACAATTATCCGCTTCAGAGGTTCCCTCTTTGTCCGACCTCGACCGAGACTAGTGCGCCTCGGCGACCCTCACGCCGTTGCCTACCACTCCCATGCGGGTGCTCCGTCGATCATCTCCCAGCCAGATCGACACTCGGCGATCCGGGCTGCGTCGACCCCATGCGACCACGACCGCGGCGCCGATCGGTTCGGCCTGACCAGAGAGAATGGACTGGATGACACTTGCCCTTCTGGCTTCGGCACTCCTGCCGCCCATTCCAGCTCGAGGGATGTCCCCAGCTGGCCCAAGGCTCGTTTGGGTCGTTTGACCAGGCTCTCATACGTAACGGTCAGCAAGCCGTCCCCCAACATCGTCCTGGCCGTGACGGCCACCGCGGCCTGATAAGCGCCATGCCATACCCAGAACGACGGGTTCGCAGCCTCGATTCGGGCCAGCACGTCACGAGCCGGCGATTCCGGGAAACGACTCGACACGACCATCTGTGGCCCCCACACCCATCCGAGCTGAACATGGGACCGGCAAACAGCCACCGGATGACGCTCCAACAACACCACCCGGGCGTCGAGAGCAGCTCCGATCGACGCCGCCAACAACGGAGTCACTTCCTTGACGACCAGCCGACCGTCCTTTGCCGCAATCTGTTGAACAAGATCGTTAAAGGTCGGCGAGGCCACGGATTCGTGGCTGAACGGATCCAGGCCGGCAGCCAGCAGCCCTTGCGTGATCGGTTCACGCTCGTACGTAACCCCATCAGCCATGCCGAGAACCCACCCCACCCAACTTGAACCACTCCTCGGCAAGGAAGTCAGCAGGATCGATCGTGACACCTAATCGGCCTCGGGTTTCTGACGATTCCGCTTTCGTTGCGACCTGGCACGCTTGTCGGAGAGCCGGGCTTCGTGGGCACGCCTCGGAATCCGGGTCGGTTTTCGGGTCGGACGGGGCCGGAGCGCTTCGGCGATGGCATCGGCCAACCGTTTGCGAGCCATCTGACGGTTACGCCACTGAGACCGGCTTTCGTCGACCGTAAACGTCAAAACACCGTCATTGTGCGCCAGTTCGAGGTCGAGCGTTTGTTTCTCGGTCTCGGTGAATGCCGCGGACTCAAGAACGTCAAACGAAAGAATCGCCCGCGTATTCGAGCGGTTGGCGTGCTGGCCACCGGGCCCCCCAGAGGGACCGAAGGTCCAGCTGAGCTCACTCTCCGGAATCACATGTTTGGGGTCCACCCGCAAGTCGTCGTTCACGCGAACAAGTTTCGCACAGCCTGCCGTCGGACTTTGCCAAGCGACGTGCGGGGCAGCGACTCGACGGATCGCCAGGCCTTGGGAATCTTGTACCCGGCCAGAGTTGCGCGTAACTGATCGGATAACTCGTCGAAAGACACCTCGCCTGATAGCTCAACCGCTGCGGCGACAACTTCACCCCACGTCACGTCCGGCAGGCCGACGACGGCGGCAGCGCGCACCAAATCAAGGGATTCGAGGGCTTCTTTGACCTCGCCGGCCATAACGTTCTCGCCGCCGCTGATAATGACGTCCGACGTGCGGCCGGTGATGCGGAAGCCACCGTCGGCATACTCTCCGAGATCGCCTGTAATGAACCAGCCGTCATCGGAGTGGGCCGGAGCGTCGAGATACGTGCCCGTAACCATCGGGCCCCGCACCTGGATCTCGTTGCCATTCACGAGACGCATACTGGCTCCCGGAATCGGCACAACCAACCGGCGCGGAGGCTCCCCGACCACCGAAGTGGCAATTTGGGAGCCCGCTTCGGTCATCCCGTAGGTGGAGAGCACCCCCAAGCCGCGGGCATACGCCCGATCAAGCAGGGATTGTCCGGCGGGTCCGCCTCCCACCAAGACCGCCCGCACGTCATAGGGTCGCTCGTCCAGGTCAAGGACGGCGGCCAGCTGGGTAGCGACGAACGACGCCAGGGTTACCTGGTCGAGTCCGGCGGCGACCTCCTCCGGTTCGAACCGGTCGTGCAGGAGGACCGCCGATCGGCGAGCGGCGCATCTGATCAGTATTGCGGCACCGCCGACATGGAACATCGGCAGTACGGCCAGCCACACGTCCTCAGAGGTGTGCCCGAGATGTCGAGCGGACGCGGCCTGGCCGGCATCGAGATTGCCCCAGCTGAGGACGACGCCTCGCCCCCGCCCGTCCGACCCCGAGGTAAAAACGATCAGGCACTCGCTGGTTGGTTCGTGTAGACGGCCTCGATGGGGCTGGCCCGCCAATTCAGGATGGATCGAAGGCACCGACCACTCTCTCCCAAGTGGATCAACGATGAACGAAGCCGCAGACTCGGCAAGTTGATCGACAACTTCGGGTTCGGTGAGTCGGGTATTCACGAGGACACAGGCCGCCCCGGCCCGCCAGATCGCAAAGATAGCCACGATCGTCGACAGGTCATTGTTGGCCCACAACGCAACGCGGTCTCCACCACTCACGCCGAAGTCGAGCAACCCGCCCGCCATGCGCGCCGCCCGATCATCGACCTCAGCGAACGAATACGTCGCTCCGTCGATCATAAGAAAGGTGCGATCAGGGTCGACAGCCGCTGCCGCAGATAACCAGTCCTCAATCACAGCCTCTACAGTATCGGCCTGACGCGAAAAGGACGATCATGGTTTCGGAGTTGTTCGACCCACAAGCATGGGACAAGGTGGACGGATTCGACTTCACCGACCTCACCTATCACCGCGCCAAGGCCCATGGAACCGTTCGCATCGCCTTCAACCGGCCCGAAGTACGCAACGCTTTTCGCCCCCATACTGTCGACGAACTGTTTCAGGCCCTTGATCATGCGCGGATGACCAGCGATGTCGGCTGTGTCTTGTTGACCGGCAATGGGCCGTCCCCCAAGGACGGCGGGTGGGCGTTCTGCTCTGGAGGTGACCAACGCATCCGCGGCAAGGACGGCTACAAGTACGAGGGCGACTCCGGCCCTGACCCGGCCCGGCTCGGTCGGCTCCACATTTTGGAGGTCCAGCGACTCATCCGCTTCATGCCCAAGCCGGTCATTGCCGTCGTGCCTGGTTGGGCAGCAGGGGGCGGACATTCGCTCCACGTCGTTTGCGATCTGACGATCGCCTCACGCCAGCACGCCATCTTCAAACAAACGGATGCCGACGTTGCTTCCTTTGACGCAGGCTACGGCTCGGCCCTGCTTGCCAGGCAAGTCGGCCAGAAGTTCGCCAGAGAGATCTTCTTCATCGGGCGTGACCATGACGCCGAGGAGTCGTATCGGATGGGCATGGTCAACCTGGTCGTTGACCATGAGGACCTCGAAAAAGCGGCTCTCGAATACGCTGAAGCGATCAATGGCAAGAGCCCCACCGCGATCAGGATGCTCAAGTACGCATTCAACCTGCCAGATGAAGGTCTGGTTGGCCAGCAGTTGTTTGCCGGCGAAGCCACTCGACTGGCCTACGGGACCGACGAAGCTCAGGAAGGTCGCGACGCGTTCCTGGAAAAGCGCGATCAGGACTACCGCCGCTTCCCCTGGCACTTCTGACGTGCATTCACCGTGGGTCCAGGCAGCCCGACCAGCCACGTTATGGGCTGCGCTGGCGCCGGTGCTGGTGGCTGGCGGACTGGCCAGCGGAGACGGGGTGTTTCGCTGGGACGCGTTTATCGCCGCGGCCCTGGGCGCGATCGCCATTCAGATTGCCACCAATTTCGCCAACGACGCCTCGGACGCCAAACGAGGTGCTGACACCGAGGACCGAATCGGCCCGACCCGGATGGTGGCCACCGGGGTCATTACGGAGCGCCAGATGTGGACGGCTACTGCCCTGACGTTTGGGGTGGCAGCGCTGGCGGGGATCTGGCTGATCACGATCGCCGGATGGATCATCGCCATCATCGGGGTCGCTTCCATCCTGGCCGGACTTGGCTATGTGGGCGGACCACGCCCGTATGGCTATCGCGGGCTCGGCGAGTTGTTCGTCTTTGTCTTTTTTGGCGTTGTTGCGACAGTCGGTTCCCGGTTCGTGCACGATCAAACGTTCCCGCTCGATGCCTGGCTTCTGGCGATCCCCATGGGCTTTCTCGTCACCGCCATTCTCGTGGCCAACAACATCCGTGACCTCGAGACCGACCGGTCGGTGGGGAAACGGACCCTGGCCGTCATCCTCGGCCGCCCGAAGACCGAACAGCTGTACGCCGGACTGATCTACGGCGCATTCATAGCCATCACGGTTTTCGGGACACTGCGTCTCACCCCTTTGGCCACGCTGATCGCCGTCTTCTGGCTGCCGTGGGGCGTAGGTCTGGTCAGAACGATCTACAACGAAACCTCGGGTGCCGCGCTCATCGGTGCGCTCAAGGCAACAGCCCGCCTGCAGCTACTCGTGGCGTTCTCGCTGGCGTTGGGGGCTTCGGCCTGAGATTCCTGGTCACTGATAGAGAAAACGGCTGATGCGATCGCCGAGTTCGGCAGGCGCCTCTCCCACCACGGCGTGGCCCACTCCATCGATGATCGCCAACTGTGAATCCGTGATCGCGACGTGCATCGACTCGGCGATGGCGGCGTACTTCGGATCGGCGGCGCCAGCAACAATCAGGGTGGGCACCGCCAATTCGGACAACCGGTGACCCAGATAAGGCTGCGTTCCCTGGCCAAAATCGACCAAAGCCGACGCCAAGCCCTGAGCTGAGTTCAACAACCGAGTCTCGCGATCGACCGCCCGCCAGATCTCATGGCGTTTGCCTAGGCCGGCGAACAATGGATTGGCCAACCACGTATCGATGAACTCCTCGAGGCCCGCCCCGGTCACTGTCGACGCAAGCCGCCCGTCGCTCTGGCGGCGTTCGTCCCTCGCCGTCGGATCTTCGATGCCTGGTCCCGTCGAAATCAACACCAAACGCTCGACAGGTCGCTCTAATGCGTACCGAAGCGCCAACCTCCCGCCCATCGAGTAGCCGATTAGCACCGGGGGTTCCCCGGCTGCCAGCCACTCGATCAGCCTCGTGACCGACTCGAACGTCGTCGGCAAGTCGCTCGAAGCTCCGTGACCCGGTAGATCGGGAGCTTCGACATGCCTAGGCAGGTAATGGGACAGTTCATCGAACATTCGACCTGCCTGGGTGAATCCGTGCAATCCGATCAGGGCGCTCACCCGACCATTGTGCCACCCCGGAGTCCGGCGTGACATATCGCCAACTAGCCTGGCCCGGTGCCGAACAGAAACTACCGACTCTCCTTGCCCCTACTCGGAGCTCTTCGAGACCTCGGCCTGGACCACGTTGCCGTCAGCCCCGGTTCGCGCAACACTCCGCTGGCCATCGCCGCTGCCGAGACGGCCGGCCTCAAGATTTCGGTACACCTCGACGAGCGCAGTGCCGCGTTCTTTGCCCTGGGTATGGCTCGCGCCACCCAACGCCCGGTTGCCTTGATCTCGACCTCGGGCACCGCCGCAACCGAGTACCTTCCGGCGGCGACAGAGGCTCGACTGTCCCACATCCCGTTGGTCATCCTCACTGCCGACCGACCTCAGGAACTGCGCGACACCGGCGCACCCCAGACCATCCACCAGGCCAACCTGTTCGGAACATCGGCCAAATGGACGCACGACGCCGCTCCGCCCGACCCAGCCGCCGATCCAGCCCGGTATGCGGTTCGCCTGGCCACTCAGGCATGGACGATCGCCCAGGAAAGCCCGGCAGGACCGGTTCACCTCAACCTGGCCTTCCGGGATCCACTTTCCCCCCAAGCGTCCGACGAGACCGCCCCCGAGGCGCCCGCCACTCCCACTGTCCATCTCGGAACGCTCACGGCCTCGGACGGCGCCGTCCTAGCCGTAGCCCGCCAGGTGAGCTCAAAGAAGACCCTGATCGTTGCGGGACCTTCCAGCGACCCGGAAACTCCCCCGGCGATAGTCGAACTTGCCAGCGCCCTGGGAGCTCCAATCCTGGCCGACCCCGTGTCCGGGTTACGAGCCGGCCATCACCCGGTCGAGCAGGTGGTCGGAATGGGCGATGCGCTCGCCAGGGCAGGACGCCTCGATTCCGACCTACGCCCGGACGTGGTGCTCCGCTTTGGTCCGGTTCCCACTTCGAAGGCCCTATGGACCTGGCTTGCCGCCACCGACGTCCCCCAAATATGGATTGATGCGGGCGATTGGCGAGAGGCCACGTCGAGCGCATCGGTGATCGTCCGGGCGGACCCGACAGATACGGCTCGCCGACTCGCCGACCTGGTCAGAGCAGGTGAGCCACAGTGGCGCGCCAACTGGGCCGAGGCCGAGTCGGCAGCTCTCGAAGCTCTCGGAGCCCTGCCATGGCCATCGGAACCCGCAGTGGCTGCCGCACTCGCCGAGGGGGTCGTCGACGGATCTTCGCTCGTAGTGTCATCCTCGATGCCGATTCGCGACGTTGATCTGTTTTTCGGCGTCCAGGATCGTCCGATCCGGGTATTCGCCAATCGAGCGGCGAACGGCATCGACGGAATCATTTCCACGGCGCTCGGCGTGGCGGCCGATGGGCGCCCAACGTATCTGCTCATCGGCGACGTGGCGTTCCTGCACGACGCCACGGCCCTGGCGAGCGCTCACCGCTTGGGACTCTCGATCACCATCGTGCTCATCGACAACGACGGCGGCGGGATATTCCATTTCTTGCCGCAAGCCGATTATCCGGAACACTTCGAGGCTCTCCTCGCAACCCCCCACGGCGCGGACCTCGTATCTCTGGCGGAAGGCATGGGTGCCACCGTCGTGCAACCAGCCACAGCTGAAGACTTTATCGGCCACCTCACGGCACCAAGCGGGGTGACCGTTATCTACATCAAGACAAATCGAACCGAAAACGCGGCCGTTCACAAGGAGTTGCTCAGCCGGATCAGTCCTTGATCGGGGGATTAGGCCTCAGCGAGAAGGCTCATCATGGTTCGGAACTTGAGGCGGGTTTCTTCCAACTCGGCAGCCGGCACCGAATCCCCCACGATTCCAGCTCCGGCATAGAGATGCGCCGTCCGTCCCCGGATGAGCGCACACCTGAGCGATATGGCCAACTCACCGTCACCCTGACGATTTGCCCACCCAACGGCGCCGGCGTACCAGCCCCGATCGATGACTTCCTCCTTGGCAAGGAATCGGCTGGCCTCGTCCCGGGGACTCCCTCCTACGGCCGGGGTTGGATGGAGGCGCCCGGCCAAGTCAATGACATGGGTTGGCTTCGTCAGCGTGCCGTTGACCTCCGTCGACAAATGCTGAACGTGAGCCGTCTTGCGAAGCGACGGACTCTGATCCACGTGCAAGTCGGTGGTCATGGACTCAAGCCGTGCGGTGATGTCATCAACCACGAACCGATGCTCGCGCCGGTCCTTACCTGAGGCCATCAGCAACTCGCCAAACGCCCGGTCCTCATCCTCGTTGCTCCCACGGGGCGCCGAGCCGGCTAGTGGATGAGACCGTACCTGATCTCCGCGCCGCTCGACCAGCAGCTCTGGGGAAGCGCCGACGAAGACACTGCCCCCTTCCTGCCAACCGAACACATAGCACTCGGGATAGGTGAGGCGGAGGCGGGACACCAGGTCGAACGGCCGGTATGGTACGTCAGACGTGACGAGTACCGACCGCGCCATGACAACCTTCTCGAGGGTCTTGGCCTTGATGGAATCGACTGCATTGGCTACCGATCCTTCCCAATCGGTCGGAGCCGGGCGCGACTCAATCGACAGATCAGTTGTACGGCCGGTTGCCGGCCGGCCGGGAGCGACCAACCGCGCCAAGACATCCGCCAGCGGTGCCCACATCCGGCCTGGGGGGAGCACCACGACTAGCTCGGAGGAGTCGGGAGTGCCAATCACACTGATGATGGGAATCACCGAGGCGGCCGGCCCGAAGCCGTCCCACTCAGATCCAAGACCCCCCTCGGGTAGATACGAGAATCCGGTGAAGGCGCGCTCATCAATCCGGCAGGATTCCAGCTGCTGCGCCAGATCGGAGAACCGGGAATTCCCATCGACCCGGTCAGATCGCCAGGCAACCCCGAGTCCGCCGGCTTCGTCGAGATCGGGACGCCCAAAATAGGCGGCAAAGGGAAACAGGTGAGCACCGGAGCGAACCAGGGAGAGCGGATCGACCGGGACGTCAGCTCGGGCCACCCGGTAACCCTCGGCGACTCCCGCCCCGAGCTGGGATCCAAGCGCATCAATAGTGGAAGGCGAAAACATGACACGCAATGTTAGGGCCTTGGCAGGTTCATAACTTCCGCACGAATCCATCCAGCGCGGTGATGATCACCGACGCCAGCGTTCCTGGCTGCTCCATAGGCGCAAAATGCCCGGCACCGGCGATGGAGGCGAGTCGCGAGTCGGCGATCCGATCCCTCAGGAGCTCCACATAGCCGGGCGGGTAGGTATCGGTATCTTCTCCGACCACAAGCCAGATCGGGACTGCCAACTCTTCGAGGCGATCGTGAACACCGTCTGAGCCCGACCGGGAAAACACTTCCGCTTCGTGCACGGGTTCACAGGCCAACGCCCAGGTGTCAGCTTCTGGCACTAGCCCACCTTCGACGTAGGCGGCCAGCGCGTCATCAACCCATCCCGAGAACACCGCCTTATCTGCGAAGTTGCCGAGTGCGTCCGCTACCGATTCGAATTCCCGCCTCCGGCGGGAGGCACCGATCACCAGCGGATGGTCCAGGGAGTCGAACGTCAATGGGGGAAAAACAATCGGTTCTACCAGAACTTGCCCGAGATACCGCTCCGGGGCAACCAGAGCGCTTTGCAGTAGAGCGGTTGCCCCCATCGAGTGGCCCACCCCCACGACCGGTCCGCCTACCCGGGACAGGATCTCAGCTACGTCATCGCCAAAACGGGTCCAGGAGTGATCTTCCAGCTTTGGAGAATGCCCATGCGATCGGAAGTCAAAGGCCACGATTGGTCCATCGAACCCCTGGGTTCTCAGTTCCGCTACCACCGGCCGCCAAACGAGCTTGTTGAAACCTGTGGCGTGCGCAAGCACCAGGGTCACCGGGCCGGTTCCACCCCATTCGACCGTCGAAAGGGTCATCGCTGCGTCAGCTGAGCTAGGTGGTTTCCTACCGGGCGTGGTGGTCGATCCCGTGGTAGATGTCGATGAAGTCGTCGACTTCGGCGCGAACATCGTCCGTGAGATCATCGAAGTAAAAGACCCGCGACCAGGCGATCGCGGCAGCCCGATAGCTGGTGCCATCCGGATCCTGAATCGCTCCATCGTAGGGCGTCATAACCAATGTCGGCTCCGGTCGGCCATCGACGTAGCTCGCCAGTGATCCGGACAAATCGTCGCAACCCGTAGGACAGTTGTACACGAACACCACACCGGCATCTTCAAGATTGTGAATGTACAGCTCTGGCGGGATCGGCTCTTCGCTCACGCCCCATGGCCCTAACCCACCGAAGTGGGGGCCGGAGGATGGTGGGGCGGAGTTGTAGGGAACATGCGGTTCGGCAATGTCGGTGAGGTGGAAGTTACCCTGGCTTGGATAGGGAATCCCGGGAGGAGCCGGAGCAAACATGATCCAGGCGGTCAACCCGGCAACGGCGGCCAGAATCACTCCAACGGTGAGGAAGCTCTTCTTTCGAACCTCGGCACTCTGGTTGGCGGCTCGTTCTTCAGCCTTGCGGATCTGCTCAAGTTCGAGCGTCCGCCCTTTTCCCTTTGACGACATCGGTGTTTGGCTCCTGTTGACTGGCCGATAGGTTACCGGACGGCCACAGTTTAGTCACAGCTGGGACAAGTCCACCTGGCTCAGGTTCCAGCCGAGGTCCACGCAAGTTTGGAGACCACCCGCACCACCCCGTCGAGGCGCCGGGTTAGTTCTTCGAGTAGGCGTGCGTCCGCCTCTTCGGGAAGTTCGCCTTCAAGCGTCACAACCCCTTCGCTGACCGTTACCTCAATAAGGTCTGGATCGAACATAAGCACGCGACCCAGTACGTCTTCCCTGATCTCATCCTCGATCACGTCGTCTGGTCGAGCGAATGCACGGACGATGTCGGATCGGGAAATGATGCCGACAAGATGGCCGTCTGCGTCAACAACCGGAAGCCGCTTGACGTTCTTGTTCGCCATCGTTCGACCGGCAGCAGCGACCGTCGTGTCTGCCATCACCACCAAAGGATGGCGGGTCATGGCGTCGCCGACGGATTCCCCCGGCTCCGGGACCGTGTCGTCGATAAACATCTTCAGCAATCGGGGACGGGGTCCAGGATCTCGAATCAAGAAATCCGCCTCGGTGATGATCCCGACCACCACCGAATCGTCCTCGACGACCGGAAGGCCAGAGATGCGGTTGTCGACCATCAACCGAGCCGCTTCCTTAAGGGTGTGTTCTGGCGTGACCGTAATCACATCATCCGTCATGACATCCTGGACATGCATCATGTCTCCTTTACGACAAGCACATCACAATGTGCAAAGTGCAACACTCGATGCGCAGTGCTACCTAGAAAGAACGCGGCGAGTTCGGACCGGCCTCGCGACCCGACAACGGCGAGGTCACATTCCCGCTCAGCTGCGAAATCGATCAAAACATCAGGTGGGTATCCCCGCACCGAATGCTCTTCGACTCGCACCCCCCGGCTCCGGATCTTCTCGACGACCGGAGCGATCACATTCCACACTTCGTCAATCTGCGCCTGCTCAATGGCGCCGATCTGGATGGGGGCAATGCCAACCGCTTGCAGCAGGTTCGGTGACATGTGCACCGCATATACCACATGCAGTTCCTCCTCCAGGGCGTGGGCGATTTGACCGGCCCGTTCGAGCGCAGCAACCGAATACGACTGCTCATCGACCCCGACGACAATCATTCCTGTCCTTCCCATGACTCTGGGGGGAAGGCGGCTTCTTGTCTTGCGGCCAAGCGGGCGGCATAGGCGGCGGCTTCCGATCGACGGCTCATCTCCAACTTGGCGAGAAGATTCGACACATAGTTTTTGACTGTTTTCTCAGCGAGATACATTTCTTCGGCGATCTGGCGATTGGTCAGCCCATCGGCGATATGAAACAGGATTTTCGACTCCTGGGGCGATAGTCGGGCCAGCAAAGGGTCTGATGGACTGTCACCGCGCAGCCGGGCGAAAAGCTTGTCGGTCATCTCGGCGTCGAGCAACGACTCGCCGGTGGCGACGCGCCGGATGTTCTCGATTAGCGCCGAGCCATCGATCCGCTTGAGTACGTACCCGGATGCTCCGGCCATGATGGCCGACATCAGTGCTTCCTCGTCGGCGTAGGACGTCAGCATGAGTACCCGGACATCGGGCCACCGCGAGCGGATCTCACGGCAAGCTTCGACACCCGACCCGTCGGGTAGCCGGAGGTCAAGGATCACCACGTCGGGGCTGTGGTATCCCGTCCGGCGAATCGCCTCGGCAACGGTTCCCGCCTCCCCGACCACGTCAAAATCGTCCTGGGACTCCAGCAATGCGCGAATCCCTCTGCGCACCAGTTCGTGATCGTCAACAAGAAGCAGCTTTACCGACATATCGATAAATCTACAGACAGGTCAACCGGTATGCCCAAAGGGATGGCCTCAATCATGTAGAGCACAAAGTCCCAAAGCTTCGATCGCGAGCCTTGACGATGGGGCAAGTAGTGTGTCAGGGATGCTCCAACGCCCCGACCAAATCTCGGACCTGATTGAAGCCGCTGCCAGCGTCGTCGGTCAGTCCGACCTCCGTGCGGTCCTCTACGAGACCGTCGAAGCGGCCATGCACATGACCGGAGCCCAATACGGGGCTCTCGGCGTGATCGGGCAGCATCAATCCCTCGTCGAATTCCTCCATGTGGGCCTGGCCCCTGGACAAGCTCAGCTCATTGGGCCTTTACCGACTGGCCGGGGAGTCTTGGGGACGCTTATCCGATCGAAAGAGACCATCCGGCTCGAACGACTACAAGACCACCCCGACTCGGCTGGATTCCCTGCCAACCATCCTCCGATGGGCAACTTCCTCGGGGTCCCGGTGCGTCTCGGCTCCCATGTGTACGGCAATCTGTACCTCACCGAAAAACCGGGCGGATTCACGGCGGCAGATCAAGATCTGATCGAGTCGCTCGCCGTCGTAGCTGGAGCCGCCGTGAGCACTGCTCGGCTCCAGGATCGACTGAGACGAACCGCGGTCGTCGAAGATCGTGAGCGAATCGCCCGCGACCTGCACGACGCAATAATCCAGGATCTATTCGCGGTCGGTTTGTCTCTGCAGGGGATGAGTCTGCGCGTCGAAGATGTAGAGCTTCGAACGATGCTGACTGAGTCCGTCGAACGCCTCGACAACGCCATCTCTGAGCTGCGGCGCTTTATCTTCGGTTTACGACCGCCAGTTTGGTCAGGCCGCAACCTGCGGACAGAACTAGCCGAATTGATCGGTCAACTCTCGGACTCCTACGAGACGACGGTCGACCTGCAGGTGCCAGCCGACCTCCGGACCATCGATGCGGGAACAGTCGAGACTGCTGTGCAGTTGGTCCGTGAAGCCGTGTCCAACGCATTACGCCATTCAGAGTGTCAAACCGTAACCGTGTCAATCGACACGGTCGATTCAGACCTGATGATGCTCGTCGCAGATGACGGTCGCGGCTTTGACCCTGCCACGATCAACCGGGGAATGGGCTTGGACAACATGACGCAACGGTCGACCGATGCCGGCGGTTCCGTGAATATCCGAAGTCAAATAGGCGCAGGAACTACGATTTCGATCCGGTTACCTGCCTGACATCGTCCAAACGCGGCGGTTGATCCAAACCGGCGACGATCCGATCCACGAACGACTTCACGCATGCTTCGGTGAGCCGATGAAACAGCGCCGGATCCGCCCCGGTAGGTAACCGATACGAACCCCGCAAGCTGATCTGACATCGATTCGGGCCGATCGGCGCTACGACAAGATCACCTTCCAGCGCAGCAAACAAGCCAGCAGGTCCGTCGGCAATCCACTCGATAACCATCGCCGTATGATTCGACTTTTGGATCGGCTCGGTTACGTTCAGCCTCACCGACGATGCCACGAGGTCTTGACCGACCAGTCGACTCCGCAATGATTCAGCGTTCCGATAGGCTTCGGCTGCCCATGTAGCGAGATCGAGGTCAATGAGGCGGTCCCCAATGACTTCACAAGGCCGCCTTACATTGGCGAAGTAGTAAACGAACATCGCTACAACCTCCAACCGGCGCTTGCGACAGCGTCGATTCGAAACGTTTTCATGGTGACAACGTACGGCCTCGAGCCTCATGATTCCTAGGGCACTACGGCACACCACCATGGGCTGACCGGCCGCAAACCGCTTCCCTGAATGCGGATCATCAACCATCGGCTTACGGGACCGGGCCAAACGGCCCTGCTACGCCCCTCGGCACACCTGACAGACTGGCCCAATGATTGATTGGAAAGAACGTGCTGCTTGCCGGGGTATGGACCCATCCGTCTTTTTCCCACCAACCGGAGATCGTAAGGCGCTCGCCAGAGCGCGCGCCATTTGTGAGGGGTGCCAGTCCCAGGCCGATTGTTTGGTCACCGGCCTCGACCAGACAGACGGCATCTTTGCCGGGACGACGCCCCGGCAACGCAAGTCCCTCGCACTAGTCGGCTACTGAAGGCAGATCGGCCAGTTCCGGGGACCAACCCTGCCGGATTGGCTTGATGCGCACCCGACCATCAACCACCACAACACCCTGACCCGGCTCTCGTACGATCACCGGATTCAGGTCCATCTCGGCCAATTCCGGCACCGCCTCGATGAGCGCCGAAACCCGCAGGAGGGCTTGCTCCACGGCCGGGACGTCACCAGCCGGGTGGCCACGATAGCCGTCGAGCAGTTTGGCAGATTTGATCCCCGTGACCATCTGCGTCGCCTCGCGATCGGTGATCGGAGCCACACGAAACACCACATCCTTGAGCAGTTCAACAAAAACGCCACCCATCCCGAAGACAAGCAGCGGGCCAAACGATGGGTCCTCCGACATGCCGATGAGCACTTCAATGCCCTCAGGGACCATTTCCTGGATCAGGACCCCTTCGGCGTCGCCGACCAGCTTCATCATGCGGTCATACTCCTTGCCAACTGACCCAGATCCCGTCACGTTGAGAGCGACTCCCCCGATGTCGGATTTGTGCAGTGCACTCGGAGCGACCAGCTTCATGGCGACGGGACCGCCGATGTCGCCGGCGGCCGCCACCGCGGCTTTCCGGGATATGACCACGGCCGATTGCGGCGTCTGAATACCGAACGCGCCCAGCAGACCTCGGACTTCATCGTCGCTGAGCCAGCCGCCGTCGGGACCCAACCGAGCCAGCGCCTCAGCTACGAGTTGTTTGGCCGCGTCGGGATCGACATCGGCAAACACCGGAACTTCGCCGTAAGGCGTCCGACGCCACTCGGCATAGGACGCGGCCCTGGCCAGCGCTTTGGCTGCCGCCTCAGGAAACTCGTAGGCAGGAATCGTCATCGCCTCATTGCGCATCGAGGCCCGGCCTGAACCGGACTCCATAAGGACCGCAAGCTGAGTCTTACCGGAGGTGATTGCTGCCTCGAGGACCGGGAGACCCACGTCGGGACCATTCTCGATCGTCTGAATATGGATCGTGATGATCGCGTCAATTTCGTCGGACGCACCAAGGACCTCGGCCACGTGCCCATACTGAGAAGGCCCAGCCGAAGCGATGAGATCGACAGGGTTGGTGACCGATGCCTCGGCCGGCAGTCCCACGCGCAGCTCGGCCTGAAGGGCCTCACTGAACACCGGCAACTCAAGCCCGGCGGCCTCGAGCGCGTCAGCTGCCAGAATGCCAGGACCTCCGGCGTTGGTCACCACCCCAACCCGGCGACCGTCGGGCAGCGGCTGGTTGGCGAGAAGCGACGCAACGGCGAAGAGTTCTTCAATGGTATCGGTCCGGATCATGCCCGTCTGGGCGCTCAACGCGTCGACGGCAACGTCGGCGCTGGCCAGGGCGCCAGTATGGGAGCTGGCCGCACGGGATCCGGCTTTCGACCTTCCGGATTTCACAGCCACGATGGGCTTTTTTCTCCCGATTCGACGTGCTATTCGTCCAAATTTGCGCGGGTTGCCGAACGATTCCAGATACATCACGATGACGTCAGTGGCGGGATCTTCCTCCCAGCTGAGGATCAGATCGTTACCGGAAACATCCGGTTTGTTTCCAATCGACACGAACTGCGAGATACCAATGTCGTGACGGCTCGCGTAGTCAAGGATGGCGATCCCCAAAGCCCCTGACTGGGACAACATCGCCACGTTGCCCCTTGGCGGGTACACCGGCGCGAACGTAGCGTTGAGATTCACGGCCGGGTCGGTGTTTACCAGCCCCATGCAATTTGGTCCGATCATCCGCATCCCGGCCGATCGAACCAACTGGACGAGCTCCTGCTCCAGGGCCGCCCCTTCCTCGCCGACTTCTGAGAAGCCGGCGGAAATCACCACGAGGCCGCGCACACCTTTGGCCGCACATTCCCGAACAACGTCGAGTACCGCGAAGGAAGGTACTGCGATGATGGCGAGGTCGACGCTGCCCGGAATATCAGTGACCGACGGATACGCCCGCACGGATCCAACCACTTCGGTTTGCGGGTTGACGGGGTACACGACCCCGGAGAATCCACCTTGCAACAGGTTGGCGAACAATCGCCCGCCGATCGATCCGACGGTTCGCGAAGCCCCGACTACCGCTATCGAACGCGGATAGAACATGGGCAGGATCGAAGCCGCGATGGCCCGTTGTTCGCGACGAGCATCAGCGGCTTTGGCGTCTTCGGAGGCACCGACCGGGAACTCTACGTTGTAGACACCTTCGTCCAGGCTCCTCGTCAGTGTGTACCCCGAGTTGCGGAACACCCGCATCATTGAGAGGTTGTCAGGAAGAACATACGCCTGGAACGATTTCACACCGTGCGACCGGGCATAGGTCGTAAGGATCTGGAGTAACTGTGTGCCGATGCCTCTCGACTGTTGGTCGTCAGCCACCACAAAGGCCACCTCGGCCCTGGTCGGGTCATCACCGTCGCGGTCATAGCGGCCGACGCCCACCATCTCGTCCTCGTGGAAAACCACAACCGCCATGCGCGATTCGTAGTCCACCGTCGTGAAAAACTCGACCTCGGCGTCGGTCAAACGCTCTTTGGCTCGAAAGAACCGGTAATAGCGCGATTGTGTCCCGAGTCGCTCGAATAGCTTGACGAGCGATCCGGCATCAGTTGGCTTGATCGGTCGGAATCGACCGACCACGCCGTCGCGCAGCACAACATCTAGTTCGTATTCGGCTGGATATTCCATCAGTCTTCCTTTGAGCAAAATTTGAGAAATCGGTCGAGCGACCACGTGTTGACGCATTGTTCTGGAGCGAGCCAGCCCCGCTGGGCTTGCTGCACACCCCACCTCATGTAGTCAAGTTCACGCACCCGGTGGGCGTCCGTATCGATCATGAACCGCACGTTCCGTCCGCGAGCTTTTCTGATGACGTCACTGGTGGCATCAAGTCTTTCCAGATGGGAGTTGATCTCAAGTGCAACGCCGGTCGTCTCGGCTCCCTCGAGGACGGCATCAACGTCAAACTCGATTCCTGGCCGGCGCCCGATCATCCTTCCTGACAAATGTCCGATCGTCCGCACCGCCCGATTACCCATGGCAGTCAGCAACCGAAGCGTCTGACGTTCGGCTGGCAAATCAAAATGGGAGTGCACCGAGGCAACCGTGTAGTCGAAGCCCGCCAGGAAGTCTGCGTCGTAATCGACATGGCCATCGGGGTCGATATTGAGCTCGGTTCCATGGAGGAGGTGAATTGAGGGAAACCGGTCGGCGAGTTCACGCAGCTGCCCGCGCTGATCGACCATCTGCTCGCGGCTTGCCCCATTGATCGTGAGATCCTCGGCGTGGTCGGTTATCGCCATGTACGCGTAGCCGCGATCCACGCAACCTTGAATCATCTGAATCAACGAGTCTTCTCCATCGCCCGAGAGGTCCGAATGTACATGGAGATCTCCCCGGATCATGTCGAGGCTCACCACTGAGCCGACCGCCTCGGCGGGGGCTTCGATCTCTCCGGTATCTTCACGGAGCCGGGGCGAAACGTACGGGAGGTCGAGAGCCGCATAAATCTGGCTTTCTGTTTCTGCGGCTACCACGGCACCGGTTTCTGCGTCCGCCAATGCATACTCGTTCAAGGTCCACCCTTTGGTGAGCGCTCGTTGACGCAGGGCGATGTTATGAGCTTTGGAGCCGGTGAAATACATGATGGCCGCTCCGAACGACTCCGGCGCAATTACTCGGACATCGATCTGCAGGCCGGCGTGGGTGAGAAAAGCGACCTTGGTATCTCCATCGGCGATGATCTCCCCGACGACGGGCAAGTCACGAACCCGTTTGGCGACCGGCCCCGGCGTCGCGGTGGCGACCAGAATGTCAACGTCGGCGACCGTGTCCCGCAGCCGGCGAAGGCTCCCACAGATCTTGACCCCGACGACCCCATCGACGCCGGCCAGCTCGGCGGCTACCCGTTCGGCCACCGGCATTGCTTCGGCGATCGGCGTGCGCCGATCCTTGCCGAACATGCCGAGGCGACCGATCGCTTTGGCTAGTTTCTCTTCGGTTTTGGCTCCTAGGCCGGCGACATCACGCAGTTTCTCCCCGGCGATCGCCTCGGTCAGCTTCTCGACGGAGTCGACGCCCAATTCGTCACGCAACTTGGCCGCAGTTTTGGCCCCGAGTCCGGGAATCTTGACCATCTCCCGGTAATCGGTCGGGAAAGCGAGCCGAAGCCGATCGAGTTTTTCGATGCCACCCCGGTCGACGAACTCGGCGATCTTGTCAGCGGTTGACTTGCCGATCCCCTTCAAGCCAACGAGCTCTGTTTTCGTCATCGTCGTGACGTCGGGCTGAAGCTCGCGCAAGGAACGAGAAGCAGACTCATAGGCTCTGGCGCGAAACGACTGAGGGTTTTGATCCTCAAGTTTGGTGAGCTCGGCGAGTTCGTCGAACAAGTCAGCAAGAGTGGCGTTGATCACAAAAGCAGCCTAGGTCAAGCCACGACCCGCTCAGTCCAGCTGAAGTGGCCGATTGGCTCCGTAGTTCGACAGATAACTCTTCAATCTGAGCTTACGAAGCGTCGACTGCGAGGTCATATAGCGAACCTTGCCGAAAATGTCCCGTTCCGGCCCCCAAGCACGGTCAAACCGGCCAAGCACCCAGTGAATTCCCGAAACCGAGTTGGGATCGCGACCGTCGAGGGCGTATCGATTGTTGAGTTCGAACATGACATCGTGGGCTACCACAGGATGTTCGGTCCACTCCAAGATCTTCTTTCCCCACAGCATGCGAAGATAATTGTGAATCGTCCCGGTCTCGACCAGTTGCCGTTGGGCAGCGTTCCACACCTCGTCGTGGGTACCAGCGCTGGCGAACTCGTCGAGGGAATAGAGGTGGTCACGCGGATCGGTGGCGTGTTCTTGAAGAGTTCGCCTGGCCCATTCAGGCAACGCGTCGTACTGGTCGTAGGCGCTGTCGCGGTAGGCAGCCCGATATCCGATGTCGCGCCACGTAACGACCTGATCGAGAAAGCCTTCGGCTTGCTCGGACAAGCCCCACCATCCAACCCGTCCGCCCCGCGAAGATGGACTCAGTTCCGTCGGGGACCAGTCCTCCGACCGGGTGACCGCGAGAAACACGTCATGAACCGATATTTGGCCAAAATGCAGGAATGGCGACAGTCCCGACTCGGCTTGCGCGTCTGGTTGGTTCCGTTCGTCGTACCGAAGCAAACCCGAAGTGACAAACTCGGCGAGTCGAGTTTGAGCCGCACGCTCGCCTCCGATGAGCGCGGTAGCGCCAACGCCGTGGTCGATCGGCAGATCGGCGACGACGTCTCGACGCACTGGAGCGCTCGGAAAGCCAGCCATCACCGACGCGACGCCTGCGGGCATCGTTTCGGTAAGATCGGCCAGGGGGTCAGCATCTGGCAGGTCATCAAGATGGTCAGGGAGCACCTGTTGATTGAACCGACGAAGGTCGACAGCTCGCCGGAATTCTCGGTCGGTGGCCGCCATCGGGACGAGACCATTGTGGTCCACCACTTCGAACCGGCATTGCGTTTGTCCTACGGCAGCCTGACGAGCCGCAGGAAGAAAGAAGATAGGAGCGTCGTCACCGACCATCACGGCGGCATCGCGTGTCAGTCGCTTCAGCAGGCCCTTTGAAGCCGCCGGTTCCGGCTCGACGTAAGCAACACACGCCACCCGGCCGGCGCAGCCAGCAACCACATCGGCAATTCCGTCGATCGCGAACGCGTGGATGCGATCGTTCGCCCACGGATAGTCGCTGCGCAACGCCACAAACACGACGAGCGGCAACTTGAGGTGGCGGGACCAGTCCGCTGCTCGTTGCAGAGCAAAGTTCGACCGCAGGCGTCGGTAGCCAGTCATCCAATAAAGGACGTAGTCGCCGGTGGGCGGCCGATCAACCAGCGTCGAGATCCGCTCCTCAGGAACTGTGGACTTCAAGAACGATTCGGTCGCAGGAACTTCAAGATGGCCGCCGCCGTCTGGTCCTGCTGCTCCTGGCGACCAATAGCAGCAGATCCATCGCCGGCCTGCGGGCCATAGCTTCCGAACTGCGCATGATTGCCGCCTTCGATCAATACCAACTCGGCGTTTGGCGACAGGAGCTTGCCGACCTTTTCTTCCACCTCGGCGGGCGTCGCCAGGCCGTCTTCGGAGCCATAAATCACCAGGCTCGGGAGGCTGCGGAATGCCAGATTCGACGAATCGCCCGGATAGGCCGCCAACAAGACCAGCCCCGAGATTCGTTGGTTGCGTTCGGCAAACTCAGCAGCCATGGCTCCGCCCAGTGAATGACCGGCCATTACCCAATTGGTGATCTCGGGATGTTCGAGCAGGACATCTCCAGCCTCCGATACACCGAAGAATGCGAAGTTGAACGGGTGCTTGACCACAACCACGAGCGCTCCCCCGTCGGCAATCTGACGGGCCAGCGGCGCGTACGCTTCGGGATCTACCCGGGCGCCGGTGTAAAACACCATGCCAACGTTGGGGGTCCGGTCCGCCGGGGCGAAGGTCAGCCGCGGCTCGGTCGTGACGCTGACCGCATCGTCCGATATGAGTAAGACGTCCACGTCGGGGGTTGAGTGAAACGGCGAGGCGTAGTTGTCGTAGGCGTAGAACGTTCCAAGCGCCAGCGTGGCAATGAGCAGTCCCCTGATGATCCACTTGGTGTCCATGCCGGTTCATTCTCCCAGGTTTGTGGGCCCGGGCCCGGATTTCACCAACCTGTCCAACGCGGCCGATCCGGCAGCCGGGCGGATTCATCGTATGGCAAGACGTGGAGTAGCTCGCCACCGGCAACGAGCCGCTGGATGTTCTGCCAGGCATCAGGAGAGAACATGTCACGATGTTCTGATAGAAACACCTCTTTGAGCGGCGGCGACAGCCCCAGGAAACGTTCATGCTCCTCCGGGAACACGTCGGTGTCCCCGACGCTGTACCAGGCGTCAGCGGCCATCTCGTCCTCATCGCTCCGAGCGAGCGGGATCTTGCGAAAACGCATGTCGGTCAGGGGGCGTAGCTCGTCGTAGTCATAGAACACGACGCGCCCGTGACGAGTGACCCCGAAGTTCTTCAACAACAAGTCGCCAGGAAAGATATTGGTCGAGGCGAGGTCTTTGATCGACCGCCCGAAGTCCAGGACCGCCGCACCCGCCGCCCGTTCCCCTGCTTCACGGACATAAATGTCGAGCGGGATAACCCGGCGCTCCACGTAGACCTGCTTGATAACCACCACGTCGTCGCTGATCTCGACGGTATCGGCTGCGTCAGAAGCAAATTCCTCAAGCAATCCCTCAGAGAATCGTGACCGTTGGATCTCGAGATGCTGAAAGTCGTGCGCATCGACCAGGCGACCCGCCCGGTCGTGTTGGAAGACCATCCGGTACTTGTCCATGATGGCTCGACGGGTCGTGCGCTTCTGCGGGGGAAACTTGTCGCGGATGATCTTGAAGGCGTCGTCGAAACCAGGCATCGTAAAGACGATCATCACCAGCCCCTTCGTGCCCCGGGCGATCTCGAATTGCTCATCGGTGGAGGCCATATGCCTGCGGAGGTCCCGATACAGCTCGGTCTTACCGTGTTTGTTGTACCCGATCGCGATGTAGATTTCGGCAACGCGCTTTCGGGGCATCAGGCGCTTGAGGAATCGAACCAGATCGTACGGTCTGGCGACGTCGACCAGGAAATATGAACGGGTAAACGAAAACAGGATCGAGACTTCGTGCTCTTGAGTAAGTACGGCATCGATGGCGACGCCCGAGTCATCGTGGGTGAAGGCCATGACCAGGGGGATGGTGTGGGAGCCCGAATGTAGGCGAGCCACCAGATAGGCAGCTTGTCCCCGATAGAAGATCGACCGGACCAGTTCCGCTCCATCGAGACTCATCAAGGCTCCGACTTGCTCAAGGCGTCCCTCGATCCTGTCGGTGACCGCCGCTAGGTCACCGGGGCGGTCGGCAAGATCAAACGGGCATTGGTCCAGCATCGCTTCGACCATCGACGACACAGACTTCGCCCGGCCAAGGGCGACGAAGACTGGTTCCGCTGAGCGGCTGGGTGGGGTGTCGAAGTCCGTATCAACGAACTCAATGGCCTGGTCCACCCCCACCGTCGTGAAAACACGACGGGTGATCGAGTTGAAGAACGTTTCGGCGATATCCCAGTCGTCTCGGTCAGAGATGAGCGCGGAAAACACCGCTTTGATGGGAGCCCAAAGCGACTGATCTTCCGTTCGCTCGCCCAGCAGCGCCTCGATGTCCGCCAGGACCTCGTCCACCACGTCCCGATAGAGGCCGAGCCGTTCAGACGCATCAGCCTGCATCCCATGCCAATCGCGCTGCAGAAAGCGAACTTCGGCTCGGGAGGTAATCACGCGGAAGCGGGCAACGTAGTTCTCGTATCCGGCCAAAATCGTGTTCGCACCAACAAACGAGCGGCGACTATCGGTTAGCGGTGCGTCCATGCCGTGAGCCTAATAATCGACGTCCGATCGACCTATTCGTCGAACGCTCGATCTCGTCAACAGCGACAACCCATCATGAGGGGTAGTACCCCGGGGGGGACTTGAACCCCCACGCCTTGCGGCCGTGGATTTTAAGTCCACTGCGTCTGCCGATTCCGCCACCGGGGCTGGCTGTCAACCGGACACTAATCCAACGGCCACCCCATGCAGTAGGTCCCATTCCGATACGACCATCCCGGAGGCGCCGACGGCCCGTAACGCAGCCTCGAGAACCACCAGACCTCCCAGGATGACAGGAGCTCGCTTGGTTCCGATTGTGCCGACGGAGGCAATCTCCTCGGTGGTCAGGGTTGCCAGCCTCCCGAGGAGTTCTGTAACGGCATCGGGGCCGATCGTGGCCAAGTGGACGATCGACCGATCGTGCACGGTGAGTCCGAGCAGAGTCCCGGCGACAGTCGTGCAGGTACCGGCAACGCCGACCACGGTTTCCGAATCAGCGACATCGATCCCGGCGAACAACCCGGCCGTGACCGACCGGGCAGCCGCAAGCTTTCTGGCCGGCACGGGGCCGCCACCAAGATAGAGGTCGGTCAGCCGTACCGATCCAATATCGACGCTCACCGCCGTCTCGACCCCGGACCGGCCATGAACGAATTCTGTGGATCCTCCGCCGATGTCAATAACCGTGATTTGCCGGTCCGGCAACGCCCGGGAAGCTCCCTCGAACGAAAACCGCGCTTCCGCTACTCCATCAATGAGCGTCGGGCGGACGCCACAGATACGCTCGACCTGATCGAAGAAGTCCTCACGGTTCCGGGCATCTCGCGAAGCCGACGTCGCCACGATGATCGAGTTGTCTGAATCGGCAAAAGCGGTTGCGAAGGAGCCGAGGGCGTTGACCGCTCGCTCCATGGCGTCCGGTTGTAGAAGCCCTGTGTCGTGCAATCCCCGTCCGAGCCCTACCACTTCGGTCCGCACGTCGACCTCGGTCAAACTCGAACCTTCGACATCGGCTACCAGCAACCGCGCCGTGTTCGTTCCGATGTCCCCCACGGCAACCCGGGTCACTTCGGTTCCCGCCAATCCGGATTCCGGGCGACTACGCCCGCCACCTCGGTAACGCAGGGTATCTCGCAGTGCAGCGGTTCAACCCAGGGGGCGACGAGCGCACCAACGGGATTGTCATTCCCAGCCGCGTGATCGGCGTAGTGGGCATGAAGACATTTCACTCCAACGGTCAGGCCAGCCACCCCACCGGATGGCCGATGGACGGCATCGACGGGAATCGCAGCGTCGCGCTCAGCCTCGTAGCGGCGGTGGGCATCCGCCATTTGTGCGGCCAGGTGGGGATCTTCGCCGAGAGCACTCTCCATCGCCTTGACTCCCCCGGCCCCTTCGAGTCGCCCAATCCGCTTGTTGGCCAGCGGGCAGGTGAGCCAAAACCGGGTTGGAAACGGCGTGCCGTCATCGAGAACGGGGGGGACGCGTATGACCGTAGGGAGACCGAGCGAACAACGAGCACGTGCTTCACTCGCCGCACGCAACGGACGTTCGATCTGGGCGGCTGCGATTTCACTGTCGAGCCTGGCGGTGCCGCCTGGCGGACCGTCGTTATCGAGAGACAAGATCCTCGCCGGTCAGGAAGTCCGCCACCACTCTCCACCACGCACGACGCTCGGGAATGACAATCGTCGGCTCGGCTACAGGGACGTAATCCGACGGGGTGGTGATGACGTAGGCAATCTCGCCCTCGCGCACGTATCCGAGGTCCTTGCGGGCGATCCGCTCCAACTCGGTGTCCGTCGAAAGCGCCTCAATCTTGTTCTGCAGTCGAGCGTTCTCGGCCTCCAGATCGGCGAGAGATTCCTGAGCAACCTCAACCTTGGTTTCCTGGGCCAGTATCACCCGGAACGGGAACACATTGGTGACGATGATCGCCAGAAACAGCATCAAGCCAATCGGGACCACCGTCTGGAGTCGACTACGGGTCACGATCTACCGGCGAAGGTCGACCAACCGCCGTAGCGCGCTTGGGTCCCCAAGGTCTCTTCGATGCGTAACAACTGGTTGTACTTGGCGGTCCGTTCTCCCCGGCTGGGGGCACCTGTCTTGATCTGACCTGCGTTCGTAGCCACCGCTAGATGGGCGATGAAACTGTCTTCGGTTTCTCCGGAACGGTGCGAGACCATCCTGGCAAACCCAGCTCCGAGAGCAGTGTTCATCGTGTGAAGCGTTTCCGAAAGCGACCCGATCTGGTTCACCTTGATCAGAATCGCGTTCGCAGCCTTTTCGTCGATTCCCCGCTGCAGGATCTCCTCGTTGGTCACAAACAAGTCATCACCGACCAGCTGCGTATGCGCACCAAGCCGGGCCGTCAGCGTCTTCCAACCATCCCAGTCGGCCTCATCAAGTCCGTCCTCGATCGACACGAGCGGAAAGTCGTCGAGGAGCCCGACGTAATAGTCGATCATGTCGTTGGCGCTGAGCTGCTGACCTTCGAAGCGGTACGTCCCATCCTCGTAGATTTCAGAAGCCGCTACGTCAAGGGCCAATGCGATATCGTCACCAAGCTTGTACCCGGCCTGTTCGATGGCCTCGGCGAGTAGCTCAAGGGCCGCCCGGTTGGATGGAAGGTCGGGCGCGAACCCGCCCTCATCCCCGACGTTGGTCGATAACGACTGGGAAGTGAGAACCTTCTTGAGGGAGTGATACACCTCCACCCCGGCTCGCAGGGCCTCGCGAAAGCTCGGCGCCCCGGCCGGAACGAGCATGAACTCTTGAATGTCAACCGAGTTGGCCGCATGAGCTCCGCCGTTGAGAACGTTGAGCATGGGAACCGGAAGAACCCGCGCGGCCGGCCCACCCAGATAGTTGAACAGGGGAATATCCAACTGCCCGGCCGCGGCCCGCGCCGTCGCCAACGAGACTGCCAGGATGGCGTTGGCGCCCAGGTTGGCCTTGTTCGGTGTGCCGTCGAGATCGAGCATGATCTGATCGACGAGTTCCTGACGGGTGGCGTCGACTCCTGCCAGCGCCGGTGCAATAGTCTCTTTGATGTTGGCAATGGCCCGTGTAACGCCCTTGCCGCCGTAGCGGTCCCCGCCGTCTCGTAGCTCGATGGCTTCGAGTGCCCCGGTCGATGCTCCAGACGGTACGCCAGCCCGGCCAAACCCACCTCCAGCAAGGCGAACTTCAGCTTCCACGGTTGGATTGCCTCTGGAATCGAGGACCTCACGGGCCCAGATTTCGCTGATGTGCGTCGTCATGGACCCTCCTTGTGAAAGAAAATGTACCACGACCGGTTATCCCTCGTTGTCTTTTGCCGCTTCCCACCAGCGTTCAAGGTCACTGTTGGTAGCCGCGGCGAGGTCACCGTGCGACTCCATCCACTTGAGGCGTCGCTCAAACCGTTGGGTTGCGGTCCGCAATGCCAGCTCAGGGCCGATGTTCAGGTGCCTCGCAAGGTTGACTACGGTAAACAACACGTCGCCAAGTTCGTGCAGCTTCTCTTCTGCGGTTTCGGCGCCTGCCAGCTCGGCAATCTCTTCCCGAAGCTTGGCGAATACTGGGTCGGCCCGGTCCCAGTCGAAACCGACCCCGTTCGCCCGCTCCTGGACTTTGGCGGCCTTCGTGAGCGGTTCAAGGTGCTGAGCTACGCCGTCAAACAGACTCCGACTCCCTTTCTCGGCGGCTTTGGCCCGCTCCCATACCTCCAGGACGTCTTCGGCGTTGTCGGCCAACTCATCGCCAAAGACGTGGGGATGTCGCCCCGTCAGCTTGGCTATGAGCGTCTGGGCAACCGCGTCGGCCCGTAAAGCCCCTGACGGTTCACCGATTGCGACATGGAAGATCACCTGCAACAGGACATCGCCGAGTTCCTCCTCGACATCGGCATAAGCACCGAAATCCGGTTCGTCACCGGCAGCCGGAAGAGCGGCGAGTGCTTCGGCCAGCTCCGCCGCTTCTTCCGTGAGGTTGGCGATGAGGGAGTGATGGGTCTGCTCGGCATCCCAGGGACATTCGCGACGCAGAGTTCGCATGATGTCGATTACCCCCAGCCAGCCCGTAGGCCGCTGGGGCTCGATCACGAGACTCGTGCGCAGGGACGCAATCGAGCTGTCGAAGTCCCTGACCGGTCGGGTTTCGATCCGGGCCTTCTCACCGCCCGCGTCCGTGACAACCGTGATGGGTGCTTCGTCCCCGAGCAGCTCAGCCAACCGGCTGAGGACGTCGACAGCGATCAGGGGCACGTCAACCTGAGCGATGATCGTCGGCACGTGCAGCGGAAAGGGATCGGGAAGATCTCGGCCGTCAAGGACCTGCAACCCGTGCTCAAGCGGGTCGATTCCCATTTCGGCGCAGACGGCGTCGATGAACGATTCCGCACCGACTACTTCCACGGGCACCCCGCGAGCTGCGGCGAGACGACGGATTCTCGGGACGGTGAACTCCCCCACCGAAGGACTTCCCGGGACGGCGAAAATGACCGGACCCTCGTCGTAGTAGCCCATGACCCGGGCGGCGAGCCGGTCGTAGACGGACTCGAAGTCGTTCAGGGATTCGTAAAGGTCATCGCCGGAAACAACCTCCCTCGTCGCGGCCAGTTGGGCCAATCCCGGGTGGCTGGTTGTGCGGACCACCAGACAGAAGGTCGGGTCGAGCAGAAGGTCACGCGTCGAGCCGGGGAGCCGATCGAGCTCACCCGGCCCAACGCCAACGATTACGAGTCGATGGTTCAGGGAGCCACGATGGTCGGAGGCTGCGTGGTGTCCTCGGGAAGGGTCCACGTGCCGTATGACTCTGCCACTTGAACGTCCGCGGTGCGGATTTCGTTTATGTACCACTCGGTAAGAAGGGTTGAAGCGCTGGCCGACTTGAGGTTGGCAGCGATGGTGTCGTGATACTCGGACAGGTCAGGGAGGGTTCGTTCCGACACCACGATCACGTGGAAGCCGAACTCCGACTCGACCGGCCCAAACGGCTCATTAAGCGGCGCTTCCATGACAGCCGCGGCGAACGGAGCAACATACCCACTCGGAGATGAGCAGCCGAGATCACCGCCTTCGGCTCCCGAGACGGTGTCGGTCGACAATTCGATCGCCATGGCTGCGAAATCCTCACCGGCCACTGCCCGATCATAGATATCCTGAGCGTCCTCTTCGGTTTCAACCAGGATGTGGCGGGCGCAGACCTCGGCGAGTTCGGCCGAACCCGCGTCGAACGTGGCCTGAATCTCCTCCTCGGTTGGCTCCGCCACCTCGCCGGCGAAGTGCTCGGTCAGCTGGGTTTGGATGCGATCCTGACGGACAATCATCGGCAGGACCGCCTCGCTAAACCCGTTCTCGCTCAGCGCTACGTCGAGGGTGACGCCCTGGCCCGCCAGCGATGCCTCAATCTCGCTGATGCCACCCTGGATATCTTCGTCAGAAACGGCAATATCGAACTGGTCCTGAGCGGCTTTCGAGACGATCTGATCGACGATGACCTGATAGAGCATGTCGTTGAAAGCAGCCTGCTCCGGCGCAGCAGGATCGGTGAGCAGATCGGCAACCTGGGCGGTTGAGATGGTCGTACCGTTTACGACGGCGGCCGACCCCGAGCTACAAGCGCTACCCACAAACGCGAGCACGGTAGCGAGAAGAATGGAACGTTTCACGAAGTCACCTTAAAGTTGAATTACTCGACTGCAGTCGATGTTGCCCCCTACATGGTAGGACTCGGGCGGATCCAAACGAAAACGATCAAACCCACATCGCCTGGATAAAGCCAATGAGCTGGTCGACCACTTGGGCGTCTGGAGGGGCGGGTAGGAATACGGAACCTTCGCCGGCGCGCAGAACCGATTTCGGAGCCAGGCGTTTGAGACGGATCTCCTGAGAATCTGAAAGGTCGACCGGTCCGATCCGGATCTCATCGCGGAGTTTGACGATCTCGGTGAGCCCCACTCGTATGGCCTCGGTCCTGAGTCGGGCCAAACCAATGAGCGAGTGGCCACTCGGTGGCAGCTCACCGTACCGATCAGTCCACTCGACGGCGACGTCCGACACCTGGTCGGACGTCAGGGTGGCGGCGAGCCGACGATAGGCTTCAATGCGGGCAGCCTGATCGGCTATGTAGTCGTCGGGGAGATGGGCATCGACGGGCAGGTCTATCCGAACCTCAGGCGGATCGTCAGTCGCCTCGGTCTTGAAGCCCTCCAACTCGCCGACTGCTTCTGCGACCAGATTGACATATGTATCGAACCCGACCGCCGAGATGTGACCGGATTGGACTTCCCCGAGCATCGAACCCGCTCCCCGGATCTCCAGGTCACGCAACGCCACGTCAAAGCCGGATCCGAGGTCGGAGTGCTCACCGATCGCTTCGAGGCGCCGGTGGGCATCCTCAGACATGATCTGATCCGTCGGGTGGAACAGATACGCGTAGGCACGTTGATGCGACCGACCTACCCGGCCGCGCAACTGGTACAGCTGAGCCAGGCCAAGCAAATCAGCTCGTTCGACAATAAGCGTGTTGACCTGGGGTAGGTCCAAACCCGACTCGATGATGGTGGTGGCGACGAGGACGTCGTATTCGCGGTTCCAGAAGTCGAGCATGACCTGCTCGAGCTGACCTTCGGACATCTGCCCGTGGGCTATCGCGTAGCGGGCGTCGGGGACGAGGCTGCGCAGCTGCGCGACTGCCCGATCTATGGACTGGACCCGATTGTGCACATAGAAAACCTGGCCCTCCCGAAGCATCTCTCGCCGGATGGCGGCCGACACCGACATCCGATCGTACGGACCGACATAGGTAAGAATCGGATGTCGATCAACTGGCGGCGTGCGAATATGGCTGACGTCGCGGACGCCCGTAAGGGCCATTTCGAGAGTACGCGGAATCGGTGTAGCCGTGAGCGTCAAGACATCGACGCCGACTTTCATTTCCTTCAACCGATCCTTGGCACCAACCCCAAATCTTTGTTCCTCGTCCACGACCATCAGCCCGAGATTCTTGAAGTTCACGTCCTGGGAGAGCAACCGGTGCGTCCCGATAACCACGTCGACGTCGCCGCTTTCGACTCCTGCGAGGACTTCCCGTTGCTGCGCGGCCGTTAGAAAACGACTGAGCACCTCAACCCGGATCGGATACGGGTCAAACCGTTCGGAGAACGTTTGAAAGTGCTGTTGAGCCAGCAGGGTGGTCGGACACAACACGGCCGCCTGCTTGCCAGATACGGCCGCTTTGAACACGGCGCGGATGGCGACTTCCGTCTTGCCGAACCCAACATCGCCAAAGATCAAACGATCCATTGGCTTGCCTTCCGCCATGTCTTGCTTGACGTCACCGATTGCCGTCAGCTGATCTGGAGTCTCCTCGAAGGGAAAGGCGTTTTCGAGCTCCTGCTCCCACGGAGTGTCAGGACCAAAGGCATAACCAACCGCCGCAGCCCGGCGCCGATGGAGGTCAACAACCTTCTCGGCGATGGCCGCCACCGCCTTACGAACCTTGCCCTTGGTCTTGGCCCAATCGGCTCCGCCCATCCGAGAAACTCGCGGTGCTTCGCCTCCCGTGTACTTGCGGACCGCCGCCAGCGAGTCGGTCGGGACATAAAGCTTGTCGGCACCGGCATAGGCGATGATCAAATAGTCACGCTCGACACCGCCGATCGTCCGGGTAACGAGCCCCTCAAACCGACCGATGCCGTGACGGTGATGGACAACGAAGTCGCCATCAGCCAGATCCCTATAGCCAGGGCCGGACCCCTGCCCGGCTCGAGCGGTCGTACGGCGGTGGGCTCGGCGCCGACCGGCGATCTGCTGCTCGCCAACCACTGCGACACCCGGTCCCGACATCACAAATCCCTGATGAATCCCGATCGACGTGATGGCCGGGGACGGCTTTTCCAGGACATCGAGTCGGGGCAGGGCAAACCCCTCTTCGCCGAGAATTCGGGCGACCCGGTCGGCGGCGGCCGTCCCATCCATCGCCACGACAGTTACGATTTGTCGGTCGGCGAGTCGCTTGAGGCCCGCCGCCACTGATTCGGCTACCCCTGGCTGAGCGTCAAGGCTGCTCACGTCGACGATGTAATCGGCGGGGCCGGTAGGCAGGGAAGGTGCCTGGACAACGGTTCCCGCAACCCGTGCCAATTCGGCACTGAGGTCAAGATACAACGCCGGATGATCGCCGGCTTCTGGGGCGCCCACACCCCAGGTGGGGGCGAGGGCTTCGGCAAGATCGCGCTCCTCGCCGACCAGTTCGGCAGCCCGGTTCATGCAGCGGACCGGGTCAAACACGTACACCCGGTCGGGCGCTTTGGTCAGCATGCTGTCCGGTTCCGCCAACCACGGCATCCATGATTCCATACCGGGAAAACTGACCCCTTCGGCGATTCGATCCCAGGCGTGGGCCGCCCACGGTTCTTGAAAAACCAGTTCGGCAGCCCGAGCTCGGACCTCGGAGTCCGTACGGAACTCGCGCGCTCCGTGCAATGACACGTGATCGACTGCCCCCATGGAGCGCTGCGACGAGACTGCGAACTCCCGGATCGATTCCACCTCGTCGCCCCAGAACTCGATCCGCACGGGCTGAGCCGTTCCTGCGCCGAATACATCGATGATCCCACCGCGCACCGCGAATTCTCCACGGCTCTCGACCCGGCTGACCCCTTGGTAACCACTCTCGGCCAGCCAGGCAACGAGGTCATCAAAGCCCGCCTCGGCCCCCTGGGCTACCAGGAACGGGCTCGGTCTAGTGGGCGACAACCGCTGGATTACCGCTCGCACCGACCCGACCACAACATCGCCTGGTTTGCCGCCGGTCAGCACAGACTCGGCGCGGGCTCTGTGGGCCATCGTGCTGACGTTCGGGCTCACGTGCTCGAATGGCAATGTTTCCCAGGCCGGCAGGTGATACGTGCGATCAGAGAAGAGCGCCAGATCGTCGGCCAATTCTTCGGCTTCGCGTTCACCGGCGACGACCACCAGCATCGGATGCTCAGCGTGAGCGGCCAGCCCGGCCAGCAGGAAGGCTCTGCCGGCGGGAACGATCGCGAACCAGTCGGGCAGCTGATTGAGTTCGTAGGCCGACCAGCGGTCGACGAGGGGCAGTAGCGGAGGACTCATATGCGGGAACGCATCGTAGCGGCGGCGATCGTCAGTCGACCCGCCGCTCCGAGCTGCTCGGCGCAACATACGTGCCGGTGGCAATCGCCACGATCGTCTCGGTGTCGTCGCCGACCCATAAGTGGATACGCCCGACCATTCCTGCCTGCCCTGCTTTTAGGATGATGGCCGCCGCGTACAGATCGCCGCCAGCCGCCGGTCTCAAAAAGTCAATGGACATCCGAGCAGTGACCGCCATCGGCTGAATGCCCACTACGGTGAACACGGCAAACCACAGGGCGGCGTCAGCCAAAGCAAACTGAGTTGGGCCCGAGATGTATCCGCCTGGCCGGAGCTGGGCTGGATCGTATTGCCAGCGGGCGGTGGCGGTATGTGGACCGACCGCAACACACGTCGTTCCCCCCGCTGCAGCGGAAGGAAACTGCGTCGAAACGAACTCATTGACGGCCTCGGCCGTCAGGCGTTCCACGATCAGCGAACCTCCCGACTGTCCGCCCAGCCAATCAGTCGCTCGAAGGTTTGCGTGGCCGTTCGATAGCTCAGCCCCAGTTGCCTAGCTGCCTCCGAGCCGTCATGGATGTGATCAACCGCCATGGTTCGAATCATTTCGGCGCACAAATCGACACCCACCCGTCGACCGATCGGCCCGAGCAGCGGGCCCAGGTACGCCAGCGATCGCACGAGCGCGGCCGGAACGAATCGGACCGATAGCTCACGATGAGTCATCTGTTCCAATAACTCAAGAGCCTCTCTGGTTGTCACCGTGAATCCCGATACGATCAGGCGTTCCGCTCCGATACTGGCATCGGCGGCCAGTCGAATGGCGAGTGCACAATCCGCGATATCAACAATGGAGATGGCAGTATCGATCATGAACTTCACGCGGCCGGAGACGATGTCGAGAATCAGCTTTCCAGTACCGGTGGTTCGCCCGGGTCCCTGGACCGAACTCGGGGCAATCAGCGCCAGTTCGACGTCACTGGAGGACGCCGCTCGCTGGAGGCGTTCATCAGCTGCCCACTTGGTTTCGGCATAGAACGAGGTCCGTTGGCCAACTGCGGCGACCGATGAGATGTGCACCATCCGACGGACCGACGCTTGCGCAGCGGCTTCGTACACCGCCAAGGGAGCTTCGACATTGACATCCCACATCGTGGTGCGGTCCGACACGCACAACGTGTTCACACCAGCGATATGAAAGACAACTTCACAGCCTGCCACGAGTTGAGCGACCGAGGATGAATCTCCGAGGTGACCTTTCACTACGTCAACCGCAGCCGGAAACGCCGCTGCGGCGGTTTCGGATCGAGCGAGGGCACGCACCTGCCATCCCGATCCGAGGAGTTCCTTCACTGTTGCGGTTCCAACCGTCCCCGATCCGCCGGTTACCGCGGCGATTCGCATCAGACCTCCGCGCGCCGGGCAAAGAAAGTCTTGATGTAATCCCAACCCGAATACAGCGTGAGCAGCACTGCGACGCCCATCAAGTATTCGTCAAGGAACCATCCGCCAATTCGATCGCCGGTTCTTATGATCGCAAACCCGAGCGCCACGAATTGGGCGTTGGCCTTGAGCTTGCCCCAGATCGATGGGGGTACGTGAACCCCTTGCAGCCCGGCCAGACTTCGCAGGGCCTGGACCGCGAACTCGCGGGTAATGATGATGCCAGCGACCCAAATCGACGCCCGATCTACTGCGATGAGCGCCAGGAAAGTTCCGGTGACCAGCATCTTGTCCGCCGTCGAATCGAGGAAGGCTCCGAGTACGGTGAGCTGACCCATTCGTCTGGCGAGATATCCGTCCAAAAAATCAGTGATGGCCGCAACGACAAACAAAACCGCCGCCCATGACCGAACGTCGCTGATGATGAGCGCCATGACCACGGGAACCAGGATCATCCGCAGAATCGCTAGTTGATCGGACACGGAAACTCGCATGATGGTCGATAGTACCGCGCTCGGTTGTGTGGCTGTTCCCCTCCGATGATTTGGATGCAAACCAAAGCGAACTTAGCGTTCCGGGTATGTCTAACTCATGGTCGCGCGCTGAGCATCTCAAAGATCTGGCCGACACCGACGAACTGGACGTCCTCGTCATCGGTGGGGGGGTTATCGGAGCTGGCTCCACGCTCGACGCGGCAACCCGAGGCTTGCGGGTCGGTTTGGTGGAGATGTCCGATTTTGCGTCCGGCACATCGAGTCGATCGACGAAGCTCTTCCACGGCGGCATCCGCTACCTGCCACATTTCGAGTTCGGTCTTGTGCACGAAGGTCTGGCCGAACAGAAGATTCTGGCCAGAACGGCCGACTTCCTGTACGACCCACTCGAGTTCCTCATCCCCATGTATCGCGGCCGGCGATTAGCCGACCTGCCGTCGTGGGCTTCGGCTCCCCGACTCGCCCCACTTGCGATGCGTATCGGGCTGCTCCTGTATGACACTCTGGGACGACGCCCCCGGGGATCACATCGGGCCGTTTCGCGCAACGAACTCCTCGCCTCGGTTCCGACCCTCCTTACCGATGGCCTGAATGGTGGGTTCGGATACATGGACGCCCAGACCGACGATTCGCGACTCGTGCTCACGGTCATCAAGACGGCGGTTGAACGGTACAACGCGCTCGCCGTGAACCACCTGGTTGCCACCCGCATCGAGCGAAGAGGCGCCGGCTATCTGGTCCACGTTTCCGACCAGCTATCGGACGCCAGTTTCGCCATAAAGACTCGCAGTATTATCGCGGCAACGGGGGCTCTCAAACCTCCCCCGGCCGGAAACGCGGAGCCCGCCGACGTTCGGCTCTCGGCCGGGGCCCATCTCATCATGAACAAGGCCGAGATCGGCCTCGGCGATGAAGCGCTCCTCCTGCCAGAAACCGATGACGGTCGAGTGATGTTTGTCGTGCCCTGGCTCGACACCGCCATGGTCGGAACCACCGATACTCCCTATACCGAGAACCCCGCTCACCCTCGCGCTACCGACGACGACGTCGCCTACTTGATGAGGCATCTGAGAATGTACCTTGACATCGGTGACATCGAGCCCATCTCAGCCTTCTCGGGCCTACGGGCATTGATGGATGATGGGGGCTCGACAGCCGAAGCTTCTCGCGGCCATGAGGTAATCAACGTGAGTCCTGGTTATGTTCAGGTCGCAGGAGGCAAACTGACCACGTACCGTCGGATTGCGCAGGAAACCGTCGACGTAGTCGCCAGGTATCTCAAGGCCGACGCATCCTCGAGAACCGATGTGGAGCTTCTGATTGGCGCCGCGGTCGGCGCACACGCACAGGACATCGTGTCAGAACAACTCTCCGGCCTGGGCGTCGATTCGGCACACAGCCGCAACCTGCTCAGGCGCTATGGAGCGAGAGCCCAGGAGATTGTCTCGACCATCAAGGAAGATCGCCGGCTGGGTACCTCTTTGTCCGACGCAACAACCGTCCTCGCAGAGGTTCGGTATGCGGCCAACTTCGAAGGCGCCGCCACGATTGGTGATTTCGCCCTCCGGCGGACCCACGCAGCCTGGTTTTCGCGCAATCACGCCAGGGATGACGCCAAACTCATCGCCGATGAACTTGCCGTAGCTTTGGGATGGTCCGACCGAGAAACAGCAAGCCAACTCGATGCCTTTGAATCCGAGTTGATCGTCGAAGGCCTTTAGGTCGGCAGCTATACCCAGTCGAAGCTTTTGGTGACGGCCTTCTTCCACGACGCGTATTCGGCTGCCCGGCGTTCGGAGTTCATGTTCGGTTCCCACCGCTTTGAGATCGACCACTTCGACCGAAGAGCTTCAAAATCAGACCAGAACCCGACCGCCAGTCCGGCAGCATACGCCGCGCCAAGTGCGGTCGTCTCTGAAACGGCCGGTCGGACCACCGGGACGTCGAGCAGATCGGCCTGGAACTGCATGAGAAGTTCATTGCCGACCATACCCCCATCGACCTTCAGTGCCGCTAGTTCGACCCCGGAGTCCAGGTACATGGCGTCCAGAACCTCCTTGGTCTGGAAAGCCACCGCCTCGAGCGTTGCCCGGGCTATGTGGCCCCGGTTGGCGTAGCGAGTGAGTCCGGCAATCACTCCCCTGGCGTCATCGCGCCAATAAGGAGCAAAAAGCCCATTGAACGCGGGGACGATGTAAACACCCCCGTTGTCCTGCACCGACGCCGCGAGGGCTTCGATGGCATCGGCCGAATCAATGATCCCGAGATTGTCTCGCAACCATTGGACCAGCGCTCCGGCTATCGCAATCGACCCTTCTAGCGCATACACCGGTGCGGCCCCGTCCAACTGGTAGGCAACGGTGGTCAGCAGGCCGGCTTCCGACGGAACCGGTTCGGCGCCGGTATTCAACAGCATGAAACAGCCCGTCCCATACGTATTCTTCGCCTCGCCTGCAGAAAAACAGGTTTGCCCGAACAGGGCCGCTTGCTGATCGCCCAGGATCCCGGCAATCGGCACCCCGGCTAGGTGTCCGGTCGCCTCCCCGTACACCTGCACCGACGGCCGGATCTCCGGTAAAACGGCTTGCGGCACCCCCACCGCCTCAAGTAGGCCGGAATCCCACTGAAGGGTGGCGAGATCCATAAGAAGCGTACGGCTGGCGTTGGTGACGTCCGTGATGTGCAAACCCCCACGAGGGCCTCCGGTCAGATTCCAAACCACCCACGAATCCATCGTTCCGAATGCGACCTCACCGGCTTCGGCCCGGGCGCGCAAGCCGACGGTGTTGTCGAGCAGCCATGCAATCTTCGGACCGGCAAAGTACGTAGCCAGCGGGAGTCCGGTGCGGGCCCTGAACCGGTCCTGGCCATGCTCGGCGGCGAGTTCGTTGCAGATCCCGGAGGTCCGCACGTCTTGCCAGACGATGGCGTTTCCAATCGGTTCACCCGATTCGCGATCCCACAACATGGTGGTCTCTCGCTGATTGGTGATGCCGATCGCAGCGAGATCCTTTGGTGCAGCCGACGCTTGGGCCATGGCCTGCTCAATGACTTGATCGACCCGATCGCGGATTTCGTTGGGGTTGTGTTCGACCCATCCGGCCTGCGGGAAGATTTGCTCGTGCTCTTTTTGGGCCGACGAGACAACCTTCCCGTCCCCGTCGAACAGCATGAAGCGGGTGGAAGTTGTGCCCTGGTCCAACGAACCGATGTACGCCATGGTCCGCGAGACTACAAGACTGAATCCGGCGGGCGCCGTACCCCGGCCATCTGGATGGCCCCCGGTTGATCTGTAAGAAAGCGTTCGACGACATCAGCGGCGTCGTGGACCAGCAGGTCGATTTCTGCGCGCTCTGCCTTGGCGAAAGGCTTGAGCACATAAGTAGCCGGATCCATTCGCCCCGGTGGCCTGCCGACTCCAATCTTGAGGCGCCAGAATTGGTTCGTCCCCAAAGCCGCCGCCACCGATTTAACGCCATTGTGCCCCCCGGCTCCGCCGGCACCAGCCAGACGAAGTTTGGCAAACGGCAGGTCAATGTCGTCGTGGCAAACCAGGAGGTCGCCGATTTCAGCCTTGAAGTACTTCAGGAGGGATACAACCGGCGGACCGGACAGATTCATGCTGGCATTGGGGAGCGCCAGAATGACCGACTCACCACCAACCGAACCCCGGCCAACCATGGCCCGCACCCGCATCGGGCCCCGTTTGATTGGGAAGTCCCACCGGCGAGCCAATTCATCAATGACTTCGGCACCCACGTTGTGGCGGGTCCCTGCGTAGGCAGCATCCGGATTGTGGAGGCCAACGATTACCTGCATCGCGGCCGATTGGTCCTGCTTATTCGCCGCTGGCTTCGGATTCGGCCTCACCGGCGTCGTCACCGGACTCGCCAGCAGCTTCCTCGTCACCCTCTTCGCCTTCGACGGCTTCCACTTCGGCAAGAACCGAAGACGGAATGGAGACCGTAACAATGGGCGTGTCTTCGTCGTCGAGGTAGGAGACACCCTCGATCTTGGGCAGATCAGCGATCGTGAGCAAGTCATGGATCTCAAGATGACTGATATCAACCTCGATGTGACCGGGGATGGCGGTTGGCAGAGCTTCGATTTCGACCGAGACCCGCATGGTCTCGACGATCCCGCCGTCGTTCCTGACTCCGAGCGGTTCTCCCATGAACTCAAGACCGACTTCTACGGTCACCAACTCATCAAGCGAGATCTGGAGGAAATCGACGTGGTTGATGAACGGTTTGGTTGGGTTCTTCACGATTTCTCTGGCAAGGGTCGTAAACGTGCCATGGCCGTCGACGTCAAGCGAGATGATCGCGTTGTCGCCGGCTTCTCCTTTGAGGATGGCGGCGAATTCGCGGTGGTCTACTGAGATCGGAAGTGGTTCACTGCCGTGTCCGTAAAGGACCGCAGGCACCGACCCGGCTCGCCGCAAACGACGAGAGGCCCGGCTGCCTTGTTGACGGCCTGCTTCGGCGCGTAGGGATACTTCCATGACCAAACTCCTGGTGAGGTGTTGCGGGGAAACCACATTATGCCCAAATAACCGCCAATCAGCAAAGTGGCACCGACCGCGACCCACTCCCGCCAGTTACCGTTGCGAGACGTTGGTCATCACCCACTCCGCAATGTCAGCCAACGCCGACCCGGGGGTGAAGATTTTGGCAAGACCTGCTTCAAGGAGAACGTCCACGTCGGCCGCGGGGATCACCCCACCACCGAACACCACTATGTCTTCGGCGTCGGCGTATCGCAGCTCGTCCATGACGAGCGGAAAAAGGGTGAGGTGGGCACCTGACAAGGTCGATAACCCGATGGCATCGACATCTTCTTCCAGCGCCATGGCCACGATTTGTCCGGGAGTCCGATGCAATCCTGAATAGATGACCTCGCAGCCGGCATCGCGCAGAGCCCTGGCAATCACTTTGGCTCCCCGGTCGTGCCCGTCGAGGCCCGGCTTGGCGATGAGAATTCTGCGTGGCATCCCGGCGAGTCTACTGACGTCACCTACGGGCTGGCCGGTCAGTCGGCTTTGCGGATCGGCGCCCACGCCAACAGGAGTCGCTTGACGCCCTCGCTCTCGAATCGGACGTCCGCCTCGGCGCGATCGCCGGTTCCGCGAATGTCCATGACCATCCCGGCTCCCCACTTGTCATGGCGCACCCGGTCTCCAATGGTGATATCGGAGGCGTCGACCGTCTGGCGAGGCTTGTCGACCCGTTGCGGCATGCGACGCTCCGCCCGAACGTACAGATGCTCGGGAATTTCTTTGAGAAACCGCGATGGCGGGTTGTAGTTCGTCTGGCCAAAGAGCATCCGGCTGACCGAATGGGTCAGGAACAGCCGATCCATGGCCCGGGTAATCCCCACATAGGCCAGTCGTCGTTCTTCTTCGAGTTCGGCCGGGTCGCCAAGACTGCGAATGTGTGGGAAGACCCCGTCTTCCATCCCTGCCACGAACACCACCGGAAATTCGAGGCCTTTGGCGTTGTGGAGGGTCATCAGGGTCACGGCGCCCGACCCGTCTTCAAGGTCGTCAACGTCGGCGACGAGTGACACCGCTTCCAGATAGGACTGCAATTGGGCAAGTCCGTCCATGTCGTCCCACTCGACATCGTCGACCAACGAACCCTCCATTCCGGCGACGAAATCCTGAATGCCCGACTGGAGTTCTCTGAGGTTTTCGGCCCGCCCGAGGGCTTCGACGGTGCGTTCGGCTTCAATTTCGTCGAGATATCCGGAATCGACCAGGACCGAGTCGAGTGCCGCCTGAGGCCCACCACTCGATGCCTTGGCCACGATTGCGTCGTAGAGCAGCAGGAAATCCTTGATTCGTCCGAGCGCCCGGGCATTGAGTTGCGAAACGTCATCGACCCGTCTGAGCGCTTCATAGAAGCTGATTCCGTTGGCCTGGGCGTACCGATCAACGTGCCCGACCGACGTAGTGCCGATCGACCGCTTCGGGACATTGATGATCCGCTTGAACGCCACCTGGTCGTCCGGATTGACGAGCACCCGCAAGTAGGCCAGCGCATCTTTGACCTCGCGCCGCTCATAGAACTTCAGCCCGCCCACCACGTTGTACGGAATCCCGTATCGGACGAAGACGTCCTCGATAACGCGCGATTGGGCATTCGTTCGATAGAACACGGCGATGTCGTCGAGCGATCTGCCGGCTTCTTCGAAAGCGGAGATCTGATCAGCGATGAATGAACTCTCGCCGTGTTCGTCATCGCCTTGGAAGTACGTGATCTTTTCGCCAGGACCGCGATCGGTCCACAGATGCTTCGGTTTGCGCTGCGGATTGTTGGCTATCACCGCGTTGGCGGCGTCAAGGACCGTTTCCGTTGACCGGTAGTTCTGCTCGAGAACGACCACCCTGGCGTCGGGATAGTCCTGCTCAAAGTCAAGAATATTGCGCAGGTCGGCCCCCCGGAATCGGTACACGCTCTGATCTGCGTCTCCCACGACGCAGATGTTGCGGTGGTAGCCAGAAAGCTGCGTTACCAGCCGATACTGAGCAAGGTTCGTGTCCTGATATTCGTCAACCAGGATATAGGCGAAACGTTTCTGGTACTCCTCGAGCACTTCTGGAAACGCCCCGAACAACTCGACCGTGAGCATGAGCAGATCATCGAAGTCCATCGCCGATGCTTCCAAAAGCCGCTGCTGATAGAGCCGATAGATATCCGAGATCGTTTCGTGATAGAACCCGGAGTCCTGGGACTGGAAGGTCTCGTAGTCGATCAGTTCGTTCTTGGCGTTCGAAATCACTGCCCTGATATTGCGGGCGGGAAACCGTTTCGAGTCAAGATCAAGATCCGAAATGCACATCTGGATGAGTCGAAGCGAGTCGGCCGAGTCATAGATGGAGAACTGAGATCGATAGCCAAATCGGTGAGCTTCCCGGCGCAGAATCCGTACGCAGGCCGAATGGAATGTTGAGACCCACATGGCCCGGACAGCTCCCCCAACGAGGTGCTCCACCCGCTCTTTCATCTCGTTGGCGGCCTTGTTCGTGAACGTGATCGCCAGAATTCCGGAAGGAGCCACCCCGAGGTCACGCACAAGATGGGCAATCCGATAAGTCAGCACCCGGGTTTTGCCCGATCCGGCTCCGGCCACGACGAGGACGGGCCCATCGACAGCGGCCACAGCCTCCCTTTGCACCGGGTTGAGGTCCTCGAATAGATCAGATTCAGCTGGATTGGAAAGGTCAGAAAACAACACGTGACCAACGATGGTAACCGGTCTGGAGGACACTAATCACATGTCGGTGATTTACACCCTGACCGGTAGCGCAACCCGCTCGTCGGCCGAGGTAGTTCTCAGTGTGAAACAGAAACGGGCACCCACCGGAAAGCGCGGCTCGTACCAAACGTCGCCACCCATCGCCCTGGCCAGGTTCCGAGCAATTGGTAGCCCCAGGCCGATCCCCTGGTTGGCCCGACTATCGCCCTTTGATACCTGCTCGAAATGACGAAAGATGATTTCGCGTTCGTGCTCTTTGACGCCTTGACCATTGTCCGAGACGACGACCATGAATAGCTCACCGACGTGCGCTCCTTCGATCAGGACCTGATCGCCGCCATACTTGCGGGCGTTTTCGAGAAGATTCCGGAGCACTTGGCCAACCCGTCGGCGGTCGGCGAACACCATCGCTCCGCCAGGAATGGTGGTCTGCGCCTCAGCATCCGAATCTCGGAACGTGAGGGCAGCCAGCTCATGGGCCAGAACCGAAATGTCGAGCAGCTCAGGTTCGAGGCGAAGCCGACCCGCCTCCAACCTCGGGATAACCAATACATCTTCTACGAGTTCTTCGAGATGTTTTGCCTGGGACACGACGATGTTGAGGAACTCATTGACTTCGTCGACGCCAAGGTCTTGCCAACCCTCGGCCAATAGTGAGCCGAAGCCGGAGATCGAGGTCAACGGCGTCCGCAGCTCGTGGCTCACCATCGAGACAAAGTCGTTCTTCATGCGGGCGGCCCGCTCAGCCGCCAGGACGGCCGCTCGTTCGCGGCGCCGTGCGAGTAAGACCGCCACGAGACCAACCCCACCCACGAGGATGGACAGCACAGCGAAGAACGCTGATTGGAGATCCATAGTGATCATCCTTGTTGCGCAACCTACCGGTCGCACGTCTCGGTTAGTTTTTGTTAGTTCTCATAGAGGCTCGACAAGCTGTGGCGTGCCTCTTCCTCGATCAGTTTGGCGTGGTGGATCGACGAGTCGATCACCGTTGCCATCGGGGAGCTGATGGCGCGCAGCGTCTTGGCAACCCCGGGAGCAAATGCGTTCGGCGTTGTCGCCCCGAGCAACAACAACCCGATCACATCTCCACGCATCTTCAACTCTACGGCAAACGTCGACTCCAGTTTCTCACTATCGGCCTCAAGCATCTCAATGGTGTCGGAACGCCACACCTGCATTGCCGAAGGTTCATAGTTGAGGTCTGCCCTGGTGTGTAACTCCAGGCCGGCCCGATCCACGAACGATTCGAATTCATCAATATCAAGCGCCCGGTCGACATGCACCGAAATGGCTTTTTCGTCAACCAAAGCGAGCGCCGCCACCTCGAAGGACACGAACCTGCGAACGATAAACATCAACTCGACCAGGGTGGTCTTCAGGTCGAGGGGGCGGGTGGACAGCGTGACGATGTCGTTGACAACGGTCATTTCGAACAACTTGCGGTCAAGCATGGACGTAACCCGCTCTAGAACGTCCATCTGGTCGAGATCAATCGGGTCGGCCTGTTGTGCGCCGCTCAACTCCGACAATGCCCGCGACGCAGACACGGATTTCACCGCAGCCGCAAGATCATCACCGAGTGCTTCTTTTGTCAAGTAACCATCGGCGCCCGACTTGGCAGCCCAATAGCGATCCTCGGTGGAATCGTGAGCGGTGAGAATGAGCACCGGGATGTGCGCAACCGTCCAGTCCTCTTTGAGAAGGCGACAGGCCATGTAGCCGGTCATCCTGGGCATCTGGATATCGAGAACGATGAGGTCTGGCATCTCGCGGTATACCGCCTGAATGGTGCCAATTCCGTCTTCGGCGGTCACTATCTCATGACCGTCCGCGCTCAGCACGACCGAGACGGCCGTCCGGATCACCGGCGAGTCGTCAGCGACAAGAATCTTCATCGGCCGGCCTCCGCGACCGATTGGCCAAGCAACGACCACAGCGTGGTGGCGAGGGCACCCTGACGAAAGTCCGCCTTGTCGATATATGCATCGACTCCTTCGGCAAACGCTCGCCGTTGGTCGCCCGCCGCCGCAACCCCCGAGACCATCACGATGGGCAAGGCACGTCGCACCGAACGAACCTGTCGAACAAGTTCGATCCCGTTTTGGCCAGGCATCTGAAAATCAACCACAAGGGCATCAACGGGAGAATCCACCAGCATCTTGAGCGCTTCTTCAGCATTCGGGGCGACGGTGGTTTCGAAGCCGTGCACCCCCAACGTTGCTGAGATGAGCTGGCGCACCCCGAGACTGTCATCAACAATCAAGACCTTCGGCCGATACGGCTTGGAGTCATCGGGCACCCTGGCATCGACCACGATCTGGCGGGGATCGATGACAACGACAACTTCCTCGCCGCCAAGATGGGCCGCGGCGGCCACCTGCGGGGAACCATCCAGGATCGGGCCAAGACTCTTGACGGCGACCTGGCGCCGGCCGACGATTGCCGAGACCAGCAAACCGATCTGTCCTTCGGGACTCGCAACAACCAACACCTGATCGGGTTGGGTGGTTGGAGTCGCCCCGACTATCGATGCAAGACTGCGCAGGGCGAGCGGCGATCCGCGGAAACTCATCACGCCGTCGTGGACATTCGTGGCAGCTAACGCCGTAATGACCGACGCCTCGGGGATGCCCCATTCCTGACCTTCGGCCTCCACGATCCACAGGTCCTGGAGGATCAACGAACGAGGAACCACCAGCGAAACGACCGTGCCGTGGTTGTCCGAGGCGATACGGATGTCTCCGTTGAGCACCCGGGCGGCTTCGTAGGCGGAGGCCAGACCGGCTCC
>Ga0224496_10000152_pt1 | contig 51084 bp, 46 predicted proteins | sample SF_Jul11_sed_USG_2_FD_168127 | JGI IMG/M metagenome (GOLD analysis project Ga0224496, IMG submission 168127) | Sediment microbial communities from San Francisco Bay, California, United States - SF_Jul11_sed_USGS_8_1 | ecosystem: Environmental > Aquatic > Marine > Sediment | place: USA...
GAGGGCAATCACACCTTCGTGCGCATCGAGAAGCGCCTGCGCACCACGGAAGAGGTGGCCCGCGACCTGGCGCGCGCGGCCGGGGTGTCGGCCCGCGACGTCGGCTACGCGGGCCGCAAGGACCGGCGCGCGGTCGCGACGCAGTGGTTCTCGGTTCCCGTGCTGGATCCCGAGCGCGCGCTCGCGCTGGCGCTCCGCGGCGCGCGGGTTCTCGAGGCGGCTCGACACCCGCACAAGCTGCGCACGGGTCAGCTGCGGGCGAATCGCTTCGACCTGGTCGTGCGTGATGTCGACGCCGCCGCCTGCGCCGCGGCCGAGACCCGCCTGGCTGAGGCGATCGCGCGCGGCTTTCCCAATCGCTTCGGCGGCCAGCGCTTCGGCCGCGACGGGCGCAACGTCGAGCACGCCCAGCGCATGCTGCGCGGAGAGTCGGTGCCCGGCGGCCGTCGCGCGGCGCGCTTCCTGCTGTCGGCGCTGCAGGCCTCCGTGTTCAACGCCGTGCTCGCCGCGCGAAGCGCGCCGCCGCATCGGCTGGAGCGCGGAGACGTCGCCGTGCGGCACGATTCGGGCGGTCTCTTCCTCGTGGAGGACGAAGTGCTCGAGGCGCCGCGCGCCGAGGCGTTCGAGATCAGCCCGACCGGGCCGATCTTCGGCACGCGCAGCCTGGAGCCCGCCGGCGCCGTGGCGGAGCGCGAGCGAGCGGTGCTGGCGCAGCACGGCGTCGATCTCGCGCGACTCTTCCCGCCGCGCGGGATCCGGCTGCGGGGCGGGCGGCGCGCGCTCCGCGCCCGGCCCGAGGACGCGCTGCTCACGCGCGGCGCCGATCACGTGCGTCTGTGCTTCACGCTGCCGTCCGGCAGCTACGCGACGGTGTTGATCGAGGAGCTGCTCGGTGCGGACCTGGCGGAGGGTTTCGAATGACAGCGGGCGGGTCCACGGGGTATGCTGGCGCGCCAATCGGGGGTCCATCGCATGAGAATCGCAGACAAAGTCACCGAACTCATCGGCCATACGCCGCTGGTGCGGCTCCACCGGATCAGCTCGGGCGTCTCACCCGAGATCGTGGTGAAGCTCGAGAGTGCGAATCCGGCCAACAGCGTCAAAGATCGCATCGGGCTGGCCATGATCGAGGCCGCCGAGCGGGACGGGTTGCTCGAGCCGGGCGTGAGCGTGATCGTCGAGCCGACGAGCGGCAATACCGGCATCGCGCTCGCCTTCGTCGCGGCGGTGAAGGGCTACCAGTGCATTCTGACCATGCCCGAGTCGATGAGCCCCGAGCGACGCGCCGTGCTGCGCGCCTTCGGCGCCAAGCTCGTGCTCACGGATCCGGCCAAGGGCATGCCGGGCTGCATCGAAGTCGCCAATGAGATCTGCTCCAAGGTGCCGAACGCCTTCATGCCGCAGCAGTTCCGCAACCCGGCGAATCCCGAGGTCCACCGCCGCACCACCGCCGAGGAGATCTGGAACGACACCGATGGAAAGGTCGACGCGCTGGTGGCCGGGGTCGGCACGGGTGGGACCATCACCGGCGTCTCCCAGGTGCTAAAGGAGCGCAAGCCCTCCTGCCGGGCGATCGCGGTCGAGCCGGCTGCGAGCCCGGTGCTGTCCGGAGGGCCGCCCGGGAAGCACGTCATCCAGGGCATCGGCGCTGGCTTCATCCCGGACGTGCTCGATCAGTCGCTGATCGACGCCGTCGTCACCGTCAGCAACGAGGAGTCACTCGAGATGGCGAGGCGTCTCGCGCGCGAGGAAGGGATCCTGTGCGGGATCTCGTCCGGTGCGGCGGTGAGCGCAGCGGTGAAATATGCGGGCGGCGCTGGGGCCGATCTCGAGCTGATCGTCGTGATCGTTCCGAGCTTCGGCGAGCGCTACATCCAGACCAGTCTCTTCGATCCCTACCGGTACGACGGGAGTGACGACATCGGAGTCTGAGACGCGCTCCGGCCCGTTCCCGGGTGCGGTGGTCCGCGCGTATGCGGGCGCGCGGCCTCGCATCCACGCGTCGGCCTGGCTGGCGCCGGGCTGCACGGTCGTGGGTGACGTGGAGATCGCGGCCGACGCGAGCATCTGGTACGGGACCGTGGTGCGCGGCGACGTCAATGTGATCCGCATCGGTCGCGCGACCAACGTGCAGGACAACAGCGTGATTCACGTGGAGCACGGGAATCACCCCTGCATTCTGGGCGACGAGGTGACCGTAGGGCACCGCGCGGTCGTGCACGCGTGCACCGTTCGCGACGGCGCGCTGATCGGGATCGGGGCGATCATCCTCGACGGTGCGGAGATCGGCGCGGAGGCGTTGATCGGAGCGGGGGCGGTCGTCACGCCCGGTACGGTCGTGCCGGAAGGGGTGCTGGCGGTGGGAATTCCCGCTCGCGTCGTGCGCGTGCTGAGCCCCGCGGTTCGCGCCCAGCAGCGGGAGCACGCGCGCCGCTACGTCGAGACGGCGCGGGAGAACGCTCGGGCGGTCGATCGGTGAGCGAAGTCGACTCCGAATCGCTTCGCGAGCAGAAGAAGGCGAAGTCGCGGCGGCGCATCCTGGAAGCGGCGCGCGAGATCTTCTTCCGCGACGGATTCATGCACGCCAACCTCGACGAGGTCGCACAGCGCGCAGGTGTCGCGAAGGGCACCCTGTACCGGTACTTCGACAACAAGGCCGAGCTCTACGTGGCGGTGCTGGCGCACAACGGCGAGATCTTCCAGGAGAAGATGCGCGAGTGCGCCGCCACGCGCGGTGTCGATCCCCCGGATCTGATCCGCCGCGTCGGTCGCTTCTACTTCGAGCACTGGACCACGAACCGGGACTACTTCCAGATCTTCTGGGCCATGGAGAACCAGTCGGTCATCGGGGAGCTGCCCGTGGGTGTCGTCGACGAGGTGACCCGACTGTGGTCGCAGTGCGTCGAGATCGTGGCGCAGATCGTGCAGCGGGGCGTCGACGAAGGGTTCTTCAGGCGCTGCGATCCGTGGGAGGTGGCGGACATTCTCTGGACGCTCGCGAACGGCTTGATCCAGTCGGAAACCAGCCCGGCCCATCGCAGGTTGCGCCGCCGCCGATTGGAGCACACCTTCACGGATGCGGTGGATCTCGTCTTGGAGGGCCTTGCGACGCTCGCGAAACCCGGTTGACACGACCGTCCTCCTGCGGGATCCTGCGCGCCGACCACGTGGCGAGGGGGAGACTTTCACCGCGGTGAACGTCCGGGGAGCGCGTACGGACCGTCGGTCCAGAGCGCGTGGCGCTTCGGACCGCGAGAGAGCGGCGCTGCACGACCGGTTCGGATTGCGAGAGTCAGAGGTCTTGGAGCTCAGCGAAGAAGACCCAGCGTGAGCGAACACGACCGAAGGGACCCAAGGGAGAGGGGAACGAAGATGGCGGACGGTCTCGAGACGAAGATTCGATCGATCCTTGCAGAACAGCTCGGTGTGGAAGCCGAGGAAGTGACCACGGACGCGAACATTCTGGATGATCTGGGCGCGGATTCGCTCGACGTGGTCGAGTTGGTCATGACCCTCGAAGAGGCCTTCGACATCGAGGTGCCGGACGAGGAAGTCGAAGAGATGCGCACCGTGGGCGACGTCGAGCGCTACGTGATCAAGGCGGTCGGCGCGGCCGCCTAGCCCGCGTCCGACATGCTGCGCCGCCGCGCTCGGGTTCCCGTGCGAGGGGCGCCCGCTGGCCGCTACGCTCCCGAGCGTGCCGCAGAGCGCTCCGCCCGACGCACCCCACGTCGTCATTGTCGACGGAACCAACACGCTGTACCGCGCCTTCTTCGCGATCCCGGGCCTGCGCGCGCCCGACGGGACCCCCACGAACGCCGCCTACGGCTTCGTGAACATGCTCGGGAAGGTGCTGCGCGAGCAGCGACCGGATCGCGTCATCGTGGTCTTCGACGCGCGCGGCGAGACCTTTCGCCATCGCATCTACGACGCCTACAAGGCCCACCGCGACGCGCAGCCCGAGGATCTGTCCGCCCAGATTCCCCTCGTGCGCGAGCTGGTCGAGGCGCACCGCATTCCCATCATCGAGGTCGAGGGATTCGAGGCGGACGACGTCATCGCGACGCTGGTCCGGCGCACCCCTGGCGCCGCGCGCATCTCGATCGTTTCGACGGACAAGGATCTCATGCAGCTGGTGGACGATCGGGTTGCGCTGCTCGACGGCATTCGCGAGCGCCGCTACGGACCCGAAGAGGTCGAGGCGCGCTTCGGAGTGCCGCCCGAGCAGATCCTGGATCTGCGCGCACTCGTCGGGGATCCGAGCGACAACATTCCCGGCGTGAAGGGCATCGGGGAGAAGGGAGCGGCCAAGCTCATCCTCGAGTGGGGCGATCTCGAGACCCTGCTGGCGCACGCCGATGAGGTCGCTGCCAAGCGCGCGCGCAGCGCGCTGAAGGAAGGGGCCGATTCCGCGCGCCTCTCGAAGCGGCTGGCGACGCTGCGCACGGACGCGCCGCTGCCGCTCGATCCGGAAGCCCTCGCGCCTCCCGAACCCGACCGCGAGCGCTTGCGCGAGATCTTTGCCCGCCTGGGCTTCACCCGTCTGCTCGAGGCGCTCGGCGGCGTGGCGCAGGCGCCGGAGGAGGCGCGGTCCTCGGGCGAGCTGCTGGTCGAATGTGTCAGCGAGGCGGATGCGCTCGCCGCGCTGGGGGAGCGCGTGCGCGCTCTGCCCCGGCTTCCGCTGGTGGCGGTGGTGGACGGGGAGGGCAGCGTGGCGTGCCGTCCGGTCGGATTCGCCCTGGCTCTGGCCCCGGCGCGCGCCGCCTACGTGCCGCTCGCGCCGCTGGGACCGGCATTCGAGGCGCTGATCGAGGCTCTGCGTCCCGCGCTGGCCGCACCCGGAAACGTCGCCTGGCTCGCGCCCGATGCGAAGCGCATGCAGGGCATCTTCGCCGAGCGCGGGCTCGAGCTCGGGCTGCCCTGCTTCGACGTCGAGCTCGCCGGGCAGCTGCTCGACGCCAGGGGCGCGCGCGGTGTGGCGGCGCTCGCCGCGCAGCACCTGGGGCGCACGCTGGGCAGCTGGGAAGAGCTGGCGGGTCGCGGCGCCAAGGCCAAGGCTGCCTCGGAGCTGCCCGTGGACGACGTGGCGCGCTGGGCCGCCGAGCAGGCGTGCGCTGCGCAGGCTCTCGTCGAGCCACTCGCTCGGCAGCTCGAAGAGGCGGGGCTCTCGGCGCTCTACGACGAGGTCGAGCTGCCCCTCACGCGGGTGCTGGCGCGCATGGAGCGCGTCGGCGTGCGCGTCGACGAAGCGGCGCTGGAACTCCTGTCGTCCGAGTACGAGTCGGAGCTCGCGCGCATCGAGCGCGAGATCCACGCGCTCGCCGGTGAGGCGTTCCTGATCTCTTCCCCCAAGCAGCTCCAGCAGATCCTCTTCGAGAAGCTGAAGCTGCCGGTGGTCCGGAAGACCAAGACGGGATATTCGACTGACGAAGGCGTGCTCGAGCAGCTCGCGGCGCAGCACGAGCTGCCGGCGCGCATCCTCGCGTACCGGCGCCTCGCCAAGCTCAAGAACACCTACGTGGATGCGTTGCCGCGCCTCGTGAACGAGACCACGGGGCGCATCCATCCCACCTACAATCAGCTGGGCGCCGCCACCGGACGGCTCTCCGCCGCGAATCCGAACGTGCAGAACATTCCGATCCGCAGTGAAGAGGGTGTGCGCATCCGCGAGGCCTTCGTGCCCGCGGAGGGCTGTCGGCTGGTGTCCGCCGACTACTCGCAGGTCGAGCTGCGGATCCTCGCGCACTATTCGGGCGATGAGAGCCTGATCGAAGCGTTCCGCCGCAACGAGGATATTCACCGCCGCACCGCCGCGGAGGTCTGGAGTGTGACACCCGAAGACGTCACGCCGGAGCAGCGCGCGCGCGCCAAGGCCGTCAACTTCGGCATCATCTACGGGCTTTCCTCCTTCGGTCTCGCCAACCAGCTCGGCATCGCCGCCGCCGAGGCCCAGGCCACCATCGAGACCTATTTCGAGCGCTACCGCGGTGTGAGGCGCTTCCTCGACGAGACCGTCGCCCGCGCGAAGCGCGAGGGATACGTGCGCACGCTGCTCGGGCGACGCCGCGCGCTGCCGGATCTGAACTCGCGCAACCGCGTGCTGCGTCAGGCGGCGGAGCGCATGGCGGTCAACACCGTCATCCAGGGTACGGCGGCCGATCTGATCAAGAAGGCGATGCTCGCGGTGGACGCGGCGCTCGAGGCGGCACGGCGGCGGGCGCGCATGATTCTGCAGGTCCACGACGAGCTCGTGCTCGAGGTGCCGGAGCGCGAGGTCGAGCCGGTCTCGGAGCTGCTGCGCGAGCGCATGGAGAACGTCTTCCCCCTCGGGGTTCCGCTGCGCGTCGATGTGGGGAGTGGCCGAAACTGGCGCGAGGCGCACTAGGCCGCGAATCAAACGGACGCCGGCTGCGTCGAACGGTCGAGTCCGCGGGTACTTCGGGAGGTCCTTGCGATGCGTTCCGCCGCCCGGCCCACGTCGGAGCTACCCGACGCTGAAGCCGTGGCGCGCGCCCGGAGCGGCGATCACGAGGCGTTCCGCGTTCTGGTCGAGCGGTATCAGGCCCGCGCGTACCGCCTGGCGCTGCGCATGCTGCGCGATCCCGAACAGGCCCGCGACGCGGTCCAGGAGGGATTTCTCAAGGCCTACGCAGCGCTCGATGCCTTCGAAGGTCGCTCCGGATTCTACACATGGTTGTACCGCATGGTGTTCAATCTCTGCATCGATACGAAGCGGCGCGACCGCTCCAATCGCCACGTCGCCTGGAACGACGAAGTCGCGGTCGAGGTCGCATCCTCGCCGGTTCCGGCGGCAGCAGCGCTCGGCGCTCCCGAGAAGGACGCCGCGCGCGGCGAGCTGCGCGCGGCGGTGCTGCGCGCCGTCGCCGCGCTTCCGGAGGACGCGCGGCGCACGCTGCTGCTGCGCGAGGTGGACGGCTTGAGCTATGCGCAGATCGCCCGGGCGCTGCGAATTCCGAAGGGGACGGTGATGAGTCGGCTGCATCACGCGCGTCGGCGCGTGCGAGAGATTCTGATCGAGGCGGGTGCGCTGGAGCCCCAGGTGCCCCCCGCCGAAGAAGGAGGTGCGGCATGAGTGCGATGCGGCACGCCATGGACGGCCGGAACGCCGAGCGGCTCCATGCATACCACGACGGAGAGCTGTCCGGCCTCGCGCGCCGGCGGTTCGAGCGGCAGCTGCGTCGCAGGCCGGAGCTGCGCAGCGAGCTGCGAGCGCTGGCCGCGCTGCGCGCCGCGCTGCGCGAGCTGGACGCGGCGGCGCCGGCGCCCGATCTGTGGCGCGAGATCGCGCCGCGCCTCCCCGCCATCGATGCGCGTGCGAGGCAGGCGACCCGCCGCGACGCGGAGAGGCTCTGGTTCTGGCTGCCGAGGCCCGTCGCTGCCGCGACCGCGGCGGCAGCCGCGGCGGCGCTCGTCGTGGCCGTTGCGGTGGGCCTGCTCTGGCCCCAAGCGCCGCAGGGCGGCCAGGTCGTGCGCTGGATCGACGGCGGCGCTCGCAGCGTCATGGTGCTCGACGACGATCCGGACACTACGATCATCTGGGTGCTCGACGCCTCGCTGGACGAGGCCTCGACGGGAGGCAGCGGCAATGTGGTCTAGCAGCGCGATTGGCGTGCGCAGCGCGCTGCGCGCCGTGGTGTTCTTGACATGGATGTGTGTCGTTTGGGTCGGCGGCGCGTGGGCGCAGCCAGGACCGCCGGCCGCGGCGCCGGCCCCGAGCGACGTCATCCAGGCCACGCTGATGGTGACGCACTTTTCGAATCGCGATGGCGGCATCGATCCGCGCGCGCGCGGGCTCAGCGAGCGGCTGCAGCGCCAGAACATCCGCTATCCCAGCGCCCGGGTGCTGCTCGAGCGGCGCGCCGCGCTGCGCCTCGAGCAGGTCGAGACGCTGGCCCTGCCGGATGGCCGCAGCGCCCGCTTTCGGCCGATCCACGTGGGCGCGCAGGGCGTGCTGATGGCCGTCGACGTGGAGCGCGCCGTGAAGATGGACGCCCGTGTGCGCCGGGGGCACATGCTCGTCATCGACGCCGGTCGCTTCGAGGACGGCAAGCTGGTGATTTCGGTCGAGCCGGACTAGGCGGCGCCTGCTCGCGCCCCCCCTCGGGGGCGCGAGCATCTTCCGAAATTTTTCTTGCCACCCCGACCGGTTGGCGGCCACTTCCGGGTAGACAGCAAAATCCCCTTCCCAGGGAGGCCCGGAGCTGGAGTCAGCTCTGGGCCTTTCCGTTTGGAGCCGCGCCGCCTAGGCCGCCGCGGGGCCCGGGGCGTTCGGCAGGCTCACGCGGAATGCGGCGCCGCGGGCCGTGCGCACCAGGTCGATGCGGGCGCCCTCGGCGCGCTGCGCAGAGAGGGGGTCCAGGCGCAGCGTCACGCCGCTCGCTTCGACTTCGACGTCGTCCGCATCCGGTGGCGCGAGCAGCACGCGCGTGCGGTAGCGCGCGTCGACGCTGAGCCGCAGGGCCAGATCCGACGGCGCTTCCCGGTCGGCGATGCGCAGCTGCTCGGCGGCGGCAGCTTCGATCGTGAGCGAGGGCGTCTGCGCCTCGTCGCGCGCGACCCCGAGCGTTTCGTGCAGCTCCCCGCTTGCGAAGGTCTCCATCACGATGTCGCAGCCGCCCACGAATCCACCCCGCACGTAGAGCTGGGGGATCGTCGGCCAGGACGAGAAGGTCTTGATGCCTTCGCGGATGGCGGGATCGGAGAGCACGTCGACGGTTTCATAATCCGGCAGGAGGTGGTCGAGGAGCTCGACGACCCTCGCGGAGAATCCGCACTGCGGTGCTTCCCGCTGCCCCTTCATGAAGAGCACCACCTCGCTCGAGTCGATCAGCGTGCGGATGCGTTCGCGCGTCGCGTCGTCGAGAGGCGCGGCTTCGGTCATGGTCACTCCGTGGCGGCTGGAGCCGGCGCTTCCGGGCCGGCGGCCCGATTTCCCGGCGAGCGGATGCGTGGTTGCGGGCGCGCACAGCTTAGGCGTGGAAGCCGCGTGCACGCAACGCGCTAAGGTCCACGCCATGCTTCTGCGGCTCGACGCGGTGACGCGCTCGTTCGGGGGCCGGACGCTCTTTCGCGATGTGTCGCTCACCGTGAGTGCCGGTGACCGCATCGGGATGGTGGGAGCGAACGGCACCGGCAAGACCACGTTGCTGCGCATCGCGGCCGGTGAGGACGCCCCGGATGCGGGCGCTGTGCACACCGGGCGCGATGTTCGCGTCGGACTGCTCAAGCAGGAGATCGATCCCCGCGTCGAGCGCAGCGTGCGCGAAGAAGTCTCCCGCGTGTGGAGCCGCCTGGACGCCCTGGAGCGCGAGATGCGCGATCTGGAGGCGCAGATGGAGGCCGGCGCGCGCAGCGGCGCCGAGATTTCCCCGGAGCTCGCGGAGCAGTACGACCGCTGCCGCGCCTCCTTCGAGCTCGGGGGTGGATTCGAGCGCCAGGCGCGCGTCGAGCGCGTTCTGGACGGACTGGGCTTTGCGCGAGACGCGCTCGATCGGCCGCTCGGGAGCTTCAGCGGCGGTTGGCTCATGCGGGTGGAGCTGGCCAAACTCCTGCTGTCGGCGCCCGATGTGCTGCTTCTGGACGAGCCGACCAATCATCTGGACCTCCCGTCGATCCAGTGGTTCGAGGAAACGCTCGCGGCATACCGCGGCGGCGTCGTCGTCATCTCGCACGACCGCACGTTTCTCCGGCGTCACGCCGGGCGCATCGCCGAGCTCGAAGCCGGGCGCTGCCGCGTCTACGAGGGGGGCTGGGAGCGGTATCTGGAGCAGAAGGCGGAGCGCCACGAGCAGCTCCTGGCGCGCAAGCGCAACGAAGACCGTCGCGCCGCGGAGACCGAGCGCTTCATCGAACGCTTTCGCTACAAGGCGAGCAAGGCGCGGCAGGTACAGAGCCGCATCAAGAGCCTGGAGCGCATGGAGCGCGTCGCGCTCGAGCCCGAGCGCGGCCGCACGCTGCGCATGCGCATTCCGCCGCCGGCGCGCGCGGGGGAGATCGTGCTGCAGCTGCACGGCATCCACAAGCGTTTCGCGGATCATGTGGTGTACGACGGGGTCGACCTCGAGCTCCGCCGCGGCGAGCGCGTGGCACTCGCCGGTCCCAACGGCGCGGGAAAATCGACGCTGCTGCGCATCGCCGCCGGGGTGCTGGCGCCCGACGCCGGGGATCGGCGGCTCGGCCACAACGCGGTGGCCGCCTTCTATGCGCAGCACCAGCTCGAGGCGCTCGACGCCGGGCGGACCGTGTTGGCTGAGCTCGAACGCGTTGCGCGCAGCGGGGATCACCCGCGCCTGCGCGGCCATCTCGGAATGTTTCTCTTCTCGGGCGACGACGTGGAGAAGAAGGTGGCCGTTCTCTCGGGCGGCGAGAAGGCGCGCCTCGCCCTCGCGAAGCTGCTGCTGCGCCCCGCGAATCTCCTCATTCTCGACGAGCCCACCAATCATCTCGACATGGCCTCGTGTCAGGTTCTCGAGGAGGCGCTGCGGGGGTACGCCGGCACGCTGCTGTTCATCTCGCACGATCGGGCGCTGATCAACGCGCTGGCCACGCGCGTCATCGACGTCCGCGCCGGGCTGCTGCGATCCTTTCCGGGAGACTACGACGCTTACCAGCACGGGCTCGCGCGCGGCACACCGGAGCCCGCCGCGCTGGAGGCGCCCGCAGCGCCTTCCGAGGCAAAAGCCGAGCGCATGGCGGCGCGCGCCCGGGAGAAGCAGCGCAGGCGGCGCGGTGAGCAGGCGCGCAGGCGGCTCGAGGAGATCGAGCGGGAGCTGCTCGCTCTCGAGGAGCGCCTCGAGGAACTCACCCGTCAGCTCGCCGAGCCCGAGGTGTACCGCGACGCAGATCTGACGCGCGCTGTCGCGGCGAATCGCGCCGAGCTGCGCGCTGAAATCGAGGCGCGCTACGCGGCGTGGGAGAGGACGGCCGCGGAGATCGAATCCGCTTGACGCTCGAGGGGCGCGCGCGCCCGTGCGCGCGCGCAGCTGGGGCGTGGGCGACGCTTTCCGCGCTCGCCAGGTCCGTCCGCAGGCGAAAGGGATCTCAGTTGTCTTCGTACTTGAACGAGACGCGCACCTTCGCGCGATACGCGAGGATGTTGCCGTCCTCGATCTGCATGTCGAGCTCCGAAATCTCCGCCACGCGCAGGTCGCGCAAGCTCTTCGCAGCCCGCGATACCGCCGCCTTCGCCGCGGCCTCCCAGGAATCGGTGCTCGTGCCCACCAATTCGATGATCTTGTACACACTCTCCGACATCGGGACCTCCTCTGGGCCGAAGGCGGCGCCGCACGGCGTCCGCGGCCTGCATTCCATCGTAGGCCCGCAGCGTCGCCGACCCAAGCGAAAAGCAGCGGGGGCGCCCCGTGGGCGAGTGTGCATCGCTCCGAAACGAAAACGGGTCGCGCCTGGTTGGTGCGACCCGCTCCGTATGGGAAGGGGATTGTGCTGTGCTGTTGCTCGGGGAGTGGCCGTCGCGGGTCCCGGGGTGACGCAGATTTTTCGAGCCCGGCTGAAAAATTCTCGAAGTTCTCGAAAATCAAGGGGCTTTGGCACGGGGCGCGGGCGCGAGGCGGCACTCCCCGCGGTCGTGGAGTGGCGCCCGGGCCTTCAGAGCTCCTTCGGGTGCGCCGAAGCGTCCAGCGTGAGCCATGCGCCGTCCGTCCTCATCCTCGACGATGGAGAGCTCGATCGCCTCCAGCACGTCCTCGAGCGGCTCGGCGCCGATTTCGAGCGGCTCAGCGGAGATGCCATCCCCGAGGAGATCCTGCCGCCCCGGGATCTGTTGATCACTTCCGGGCGGCGCGCCATGACCATGCCGCGCCTCGGCCCGGTGGCGCAGGGCGGCACCGAACCCTTCTGGGTGTGCATCTACGACGTGGATTTCCGGCCGCTGCGCGAGCGATTGCGCGCACTCGGCGTGCACTTCCTGATCCACGGTGAGGTCGATGCCGAATCCGTGCGGCTCTTCCTGACGCAGCTGCTGCACCGCGGCGCCGAGCGCCGCTGTTGCCGCCGCATCCCGCTGCGCTGCGAGATCGAGCTCGAGGTCGGCAGCGACCGGCGCAAGGTCGATCTCGTCGAGATTTCCGAAGAGACGTGCCGCTTCGTGACCGACCGCGACATCCCGGGCGGAGCAGCCGTGAGGCTGCGCCTGCCGACATCGCTCACCGCGGGGGAGCCCTGCGAGCTCGTGGCGCGTCGCATCCGTGCGGCAGCGTGTCAATCCGCCGCGGGTGAAGGCGCCCTCGGCATCGTGGTCGGATTCCAGGATCTCGAGCCCGAGGCGCGCCTGCAGCTGCAGAAGATGCTGGCGGGGGGGCAGATCGGCACCCGGGTGACGCCGCTCGCGAGCGAGCCCAAGAAGACGGATGCGGTAGCGCCCTGCCCGGCGGAAAGTCCGGCCGATCCGGAGTCGCCTGCGCCCGCGCCGTGGGATCCGACGCGCGACGGCGAGCGGCGCCGCCACCCACGGCATGCCTACGGCCGCCGCGTCGAAGCGCTGCGTTGGAGCAGCGACGAAGGGCCGCGCGTGGCACTCGGCAAGGATCTCTCCCTGTCCGGCGTGCGCATCATCACCAGCTCGCGACCCAGCGCCGGCGCACGCGTGACACTCGCCCTCTACGGCGGTCCACGCGAGGAGCCGATCGTTCTCGAGGCCGAGGTGGTTCGCGTCAACGGCGCGGAGTCGAGTCTGCGCTTCGTCGGGATTCCCGCGGACGAGAAGCGACAGCTGGAGAAGCTGTTGGGCGACCAGCCCCAGGTCGAGTCGCTTCAGGAGGAGCCGCGGGAGCGCCTGGTCGTGGCGCGCCTCCTGCCCGGTGAGCTCGTCTCGGAGCGCTGACGAGGGGCGCGAGCGCATGGCCGTCGCCCGCGCGATCGCGCAGCCGGTCTGTGCCGAGGCTGCGTCCCGCGCCGTGCGAGATTCCGAGCGCTGCCGGATCTCGACGCTGCGTCGTGATTTCGTGACATCCGTCACAGTTGCAATCCACTGGATCGCACACCATGGCCTCCCCGAGTCCACCGGGCCGCTGGGGCTCCGGACGAATCGGGCGCTCGAGGAGGGATGCAGCATGCGAACGATCGTGACGGGAATTCTTGTCGGTGCCGCGCTTCTGCTCGCTGGACCGGCCTTCGCGGAGGCGCAGGGCAAGGGTCAGGAGAAGGCGGCCGAGCAGGCCCAGGAGGCCGTGAACAAGCAGACGCCCGCCGCGGTGAAGGCTGCGCCGCCGGCCGTGGCGGAGCAGGCGGAGAAGGCGAAGAAGGGCGAGAAGGCCGCCAAGGCGACCTCCAAGCACGCCGTCGAAGCCGTCGAGCAGGTGGCGGAGTAGCGCGCGGGCGCAGGCCCGCGCAGCGGCTCGCTGCCCGGGCCGTCCGCGCGGACGGACACGCGGCAGCGCCGCGCTGACAGGTCCCGCCCGCGCCGGGCGGGGCTGGGTCAGTCGTCTGCGTCGTCTTCCTTGTCCTCGCCGAGCACGACGAGTCGGTTGCGACCCCCGTGCTTGGCGCGGTAGAGGGCGGAGTCGGCCGCCTTCAGCAGATCGAGCGCGGAGAAGCCGTCGCGCAGTACGTCGGAAGCGGCGAGGCCGGCGCTCATCTGGAGCTTGAGCGAGTTCGTGCCGACGGGCACCTCCACGTTCGAGACTCGACTGAGCAGGCGGCGCGCGGCGCACTGGGCTTCGGGCCCCTCGACCTGGGCGAAGATGATGCCGAACTCGTCGCCGCCGAAGCGGCAGGGAATGTCATACGGCCGGCAGCTGCTCTTGATGGATTGTCCGGCCGAGCGCAGCATCTGATCCCCGACGCCGTGACCGTAGCCGTCGTTCACTTCTTTGAAGTGGTCGACGTCGATCATCAGGAAGCCGACGGGTTGGCCGGTGCGCTCGTGCGCGGAGGCCGCGGCGACGAGCGCATCGTCGAGTGCCGCGCGATTCCAGAGACCCGTCAGCGGATCGATGCGCGCTTGCTCGCGCAGCAGATCGACCATCTGCTTCTCGCGCAGGGCCACGCGCACGCGCGCCTGCAGCTCGATCGGATTCACCGGCTTGCGGATGTAGTCGGTGGCACCGCAGTCGAGGGCGCGCGCCAGGTGGATCACGTTGGTGTCCACCGTCAGGAAGAGCACCGGCACATCCCGTGTCGCCGCGTTCTCCTTGAGGACCCGGCAGACCTTGAAGCCGTCCATGTCGGGCAGATTGATGTCGAGCAGGATGACATCGGGAGGCGACTCGAACGCGAGCCGGATGCCGTCTCCCGGGACGTACGCGCTGTCGATGCGATTCACCAGATGGGGGCGCAGCGAGCGCTCGACCTCCTGGTGGATGTTGGCGTCATCGTCGATCACGAGTACGCGGACTTCGTGCATGGCGTTCCCCTGGTGCGGCTGAAGACTCCGACCGGGTGCCCCCTGCGGGGGCACTCCCTGCCTTCGATTCGACCAGCCGCGGCGAGGACTTGATCGCTCTCGCACATCTCTCTGACACGCGCGGGCTCGAGTGGCCACATCCGGGAGGAAGCACACGGAGAATGGCCCGGGGCGCGTCCCCGGCGCCGGGGAGGATCGCGATGCTCCGGATGGTCTGCGCTGGATTGCTCACGGTGTTCATCGCGCTGTCGACCGCGAGCTCGGGGCGCGCAACGATCTCGGATCCGCAGCCGGCGAACGCACCGCCGCTCGCGAGCACGCCGGCCGACCCCTCCGTACCGCCGCTCGTCCCGCAAGACGGGGCAGCGCCGCCGGTGCTGGCGCTCGAGCTGCCGGGCTCGAGGGCGGGGCTGATGCTGCGCGGAATCCTGGCGGTGTTCTCGGCCGCACCACTCGGCGGGGCATCGGGCGTGAGGCTCCTCGTGCCGCCGGGCCCTCCGGACTTGATCGGTCTGGTGAACCTGCCCGCGCCCGTCTCTCTGTTTCCCGGTCGGGGTGCACGGCCCTTCGGCGGTTCGCCGCCCAGCGCTCCGCCGGACGGCGACTCGGGTGTCGTTCCGGAGCCCCAGACCGCCGTGCTGGTGCTGCTCGGCCTGAGCGGCCTGGCCGTGGCGGGACGCAAACGCAGCTGAGGCCTGCGCTGCGGCGGGACGCGCGCTGACGCGAGCGCGCAGGCCTCGTGCGCACGGGGCGAGCCAATTCCTAGGCCTGCACCGGCTTGGTCTGGATGCGCCCGAAGGCGATGCCCTCCGGCGTCTCATCCGGGGGGCATCCGAACGATGCTGCGGCGGGCAGCTTGCGCATCAGCCGTTGCACGCGCCGCTGCGTCGGGCGGTCCGGCTCGAGGAACAAGAGCAGCCAGCCGAGATTGCCGTCGTCGCGAACCGCTTCGACACAGAGCCGCACCGGATCTGCCTCGCCCGCTTCGAAGAAAGCCACCTCGAGCTGGTCTCCGAGCTGGATGCCCGGATGAGGCTCGACGCGGATGCCGCGCTCCGAGAGATCCGCACCCACCAGCACATACTGCACCCTCGCCGTGTGCGGATCGAGCACGAGGATCTCCGTGTCGAAGCGTGTCCGGGGATGGCGGCGGCGATCGCGTGCCTGCGTGCCCGGCATGTAATGGTGCGAGAGATCCATGCGGCAATGGCTCCGCAGCCCCGATCCGCCTGCGCGCTCGGGCGCTCCTGAGTCTGTCCTGGGGCGTGGTGTATTCACCTCAAATATCGTTCATCCGGCGCAGAACTTCACCTCTTTGCGAGACTCGCCTGCGCGAATTACCGTGCACTTACAGTAACTTGCCAGTCTGCTGCGCGGCTTCTGCGGATCCGCTGCGCGCTCGGGATCCGATCCGCCATGCGGCTGCGCGCGCGGGTCCGGCTCGAGCGCCCGCTAGACTGCTGCGCGTGCAGGATGCGGTCGGGCGCGGTGCGGCGCGTTGCTCGCGCTGGGTTTGCTGGCTCGGTGCGATGTGCGCCGCTGCGGCACTCGCCTGCGCCTGGGGTGAGCGGCGTGCGCAGCCCGGCCAGCCCGATGCAGAGGCGGTCGCGGAGCGCGCCGCCGCGCCTCCCGAAGGGGTGACCACACCCAGCCCCGACGCGCGCGCCGCGGCCGCCCCCGCGCCGCGTCCCGCCGAGCCTGCGGCCGCCTCCGCGCCCGCGACAGCGCCGACACCGGAGCCGGACGCGGGAGCGCGCGCGGCCGAGACCGGGCCGCCCACGAGCGCTGCAGCGGAGACGACGCTCGACCTGGCGGCGCTCGAGCACAGACTGCGCGCCACCCGCGCGCTGGGTCCGTTCACGAAGCTCGCGCTCAAGAACGACATCGACGATCTCGTGGCGCAGATGCGCGACTTTCACACCCAGGGGCGCGGCGACCTCAGACGGCTGCGCGAACGCTTCGAGCTGCTGCTGATGAAGCTGTTGAGTCTGCTCCAGGATCGCGAACGCGACCTCGCCGACGAGATCGCCCGCTCGCGCGACGCGCTCTGGGCGCTGCTGGTCGATCCGCGCGCGTTCGCGCGGCTTTCCGAGAAGAGTTGAGGGGGAGTGCAATGACAACGGGCAAGCGGGTGCGACTCACGCTGCTGATGCTCGGTGTCGCGTGGGCGGCGCCGGGACTCGCGCAGGAGGAGACGCCGCCGTCGCGCGTCGAGGTTCCCGCGGATCTCCTGGCGGTGATTACGCTGCGCGGCAAGCCGTGCGGGGAGGTGGTGCGACACGAACGTCTCGGCGCGGATGACTATCTCGTGCAGTGCGCCTCCGGACACCGCTACCGCGTCTACGTGAACCCGCAGGGTCGCGTCGTCGTCGAGTCGCGCTGACGCGCGCGCCACGGCGCGCAGCGGACGTGTCCTCGGCGCCGGGGGCGCTCGTCAGGCGCTTCGCTTCGGAAGGATCAGCGCGTCGACGGCGACCGCCCGGTCCGGCAGGGCCGTCAACGGGTTGACGTCGATCTCTCCAATCCACTCGCCCAGATCGCCCGCGAGCGCCGCGAGCCCCAGCGCCGATCCGATCACGGCTTTGAGGTCGACCGGAGGGCGACCGCGCACGCCGCGCAAGAGCGCCGCCCCGCGCAGGGAGAGCAGGGCCTCCCGGACGGCTTCGGCTGTGGTCGGCAGCATGAGCATGCGCACGTCCTTCAGCACTTCGACGAGGATGCCGCCGAGCCCCACGGTCAACATCGCACCGAATTGCGCATCGTTGACCACGCCGAGGATCAGCTCGACGCCCGGCGGAATCATCTCCTGCACGAGAACCTGCGCGCCGAGGCGAGCCTCGAAGTCGCGATAGGCGGCGGCGAGCGTCTCGGGCGTTTCGATGTCGAGGCGCACGCCTTCGCGTTCCGTCTTGTGGAGATCGCCGCTGGCGGTCTTGAGCGCCACCGGGTAGCCGATCTCCCGGGCGGCGCGCAGCGTCTCGTCGAGCGAGTCGGCGCGCAGCTCGCGCGTCACGTCGAGCCCGTATGCCTGCAGGAATTGCTTGCTGGCGTATTCGTCGAGCGCTCCAACGGCGTTCGCGAGCTGGGCGCGCAGCGCGTCCAGGTTGCCGGGCTGCGGCACCTCGCGCGTCGCCTCTCGCTTGCCCTGCGCGCGCGCCCGCTGGAACGCGCTGTACTCGAGCACGTGTCGGGTCGCGCGCAAGCCCGTCTCGGTTCCCATCAGGACGGGCACGCCCATCTCGCGCAGCTGCGCCATCTGCGCCTCGCTGGCGGTGAGGCTCAGGTGCACCATGAACGCCAGCGGATTGCGCAGTGCGTCTTTCACGGGGCGGACGATCGACGGGTAATAGGATCCGGGGTCGTCGAGGGGATAGAGATCCACCGCGAAGAGATTCAGTCCCGTCGAGGGATCGGCGTCCAGGGCCTGGAGCGACTCGACGTAGATGTTCGCGGAGCCGTTCCCGGTGCCCCACGCATCCAGCGGGTTGATCGGATCGAGGCCCGGCTCGAGCACCTCGGCGAGCTTGGCGGAGGTTGCCTCGGTGATGGGAGCGAACGCGACGCCTTCCGCCTCGGCGAGATCGACGAGCAGCGCGCGCTGTCCTCCCGAGTCGAGCAGCGCCGACACGTACGGGGTGGCGGGCCGCATGCCCGTCGCGAAGAGCTCGAGCGTGTCGATCATCTCGTCGATGGAACGGACGCGGCGCACGCCGTAGTGCGCGAAGAGCGCGTTGTACGCGCCGTCGGCTCCGGCCAGCGCGCCGCTGTGGGCCCTGGCGAGCTGCGCGCCCCGTTCGCTGCGCCCCGTCTTGAGCGCGACGACGGGGATGTCGCGTTCGGCGGCCTCGGTCAGCGCGGCGGTGAACGTCGCGGGGTCGCGCACGGTTTCGAGAAACAGACCGATCGCCCGCGTGGTCGGATCGTTCAACGAGAACTGCATGTAGTCCGCCATGCTGGTGACCATCTCGCTGCCCGGCGACACGATGTAGTTGAAGGCCATGTCGCGGCGATTCTGCAGGAAGGCATCCCAGACCGATCCGCTGTGGGAGATCAGCGTGACGTTGCCCGCGGGCGTTCCGGGGTTGGTGGGGTAGCCGGTGATCGGCAGCCGGCTCGCCAGCGAGACGAAGCCCATGCAGTTCGGACCACACACGATCATGTCGTGGGCGAGAGCAATCTCCCGGAGGCGTTGCGCGAGGGAGGGCTCGCCCTCCGCGGGCTCGGAGTACGCGCTGGCGAAGATGACGGCGGCGGGGATCGCGCATTCCGCCGCGTCCTGCAGTGCGTCCACCAGGCGCGCGTTGGGCACCGCCAGCAGGGCGCAGTCCGGTCGCTCGGGGAGATCGCGCAGGGAGCCGTAGCAGGGCTGGTCGTACAGGCTCTCGTAGCGCGGATTGATTCCGTAGATGCGTCCGCCGTAGCCGAATCCTTCGAGGTTCTTGTAGAGGATGCCGCCGAAGCGATCCGGCTGGCTGATGCCCACGATGGCGACCGACTTCGCCTCCAGCAGCGGCGTCAGATCCTGGCGGTGGTGCAGCGGATTCCTGGTGTGCATGCTGTCTTCGACGCCTCGCGATGGATCGGATCCGTATTCGTCGCACAGCCCGTGTCGCCGCGCCAGACCACGCGCGCGAGGATCGGCGCCCGCGCAGGGCTCAGACCGGCTCGATCCGCACCCGCGTGCCGTGCACGCTCGAGCTGTTGCCCATGTCGCTGCGCGTGCCGGGATTCAGCGCGTTGACGTTGCCACTCGTTCCGTCGAGCTTCGACCAGCGACCCTTGTGCGCGAGCGCCACGCCGGGCAATACCTCGTCGGAGACCGCGACGCGCAGGGTGAGCTCGCCCGTCGCGTTGAACAGGCGCGCGCTGTCCCCGGGCGCGAGTCCGCGTGCGTGCGCGTCATCCGGATGCAGCGTCACGCGGGGCTCTCCGAGTCTGCGGCGCACGCTCGGGTCGTTTGCGTAGCTGTCGTTCATGAGCCAGACGCTCGCCGGCGACAGCAGCCGGAGCTCGCCCGCGCCCGGGCGCGCATCCACCAGTGCCTCGGGCACGCGCGGGTAGCCCTGCGCCTCGGCGCGCGCCGAGGCGAGCTCGATGCGGCCCGAGGCTGTCGGGAACTTGCCGTCTGCAAACTGGATCACCGGCTCGCGGAAGGGGTCGATGGTCCCGCGCCGCGCGAGGCTCTCGAAGTCGATCCCCAGCTCGGAGCGCGCGAGCAGGGTATCCAGGATCTCGCGATCCGATGCGTGGAGCTCGGGTTCTTCGAATCCCATGGCTCGCGACAGGCGCCGGAAGATCTCCGGATTCGGCAGCGCTTCTCCGGGGGGATCCACGGCCTTCACCTGCGCCGAGACCAAGAGGTGAAAGTAGGGGAGGACCAGGTCGTCGAACTCGAGGAAGCTCGCCGCGGGGAGCACGAAGTCCGCGTAGTCGGCGCTCTCCGTCTGGAAGAGATCGATCACCACGCTGAAGAGATCCTCGCGCGCGAGCGCGCGGCGCAGCGCCCCCTGGCGCGGCGCGGAGGCAGCCACGTTCATGTTCCAGCAGAAGAAGGCGCGCGAACGCGCCGGGTCCGCGAGCACATCCGCCAGGTCCATGTGGCTCACGCTGTGCTCGGGCGCCCGGCGCAGATGCGGCGCGCTCACGATGTCGGTGTCGATGTCGCGCGGGCCGCTGCCATTCAGGTAGCAGATGCCGGTCCCCGGCTTGCCGAGGTTGCCCGTGATCGCCGGCAGCGCGCCGCAGGCGCGCATCACGTTGCCGCCGCGGGGCTGGCGCTGCAGCCCCTGTCCGAGCCAGAGCATCGAAGGCCCCTCGGCGTAGCGTCGCGCCAGCGCTTCGATCGTCGCCACGTCGATCCCCGTCGCCTCTGCGGCCCAGCGCGGCGTCGTCTGCTTCACGATGCGGGCGAGCTCCTCCCAGCCGACGCAGTGCGCCTCGAGGTACGCCTCGTCCAGCAGACCGTCCCGCTCGATCACGTGCATCAGGCCGAAGGCGAGCGCCGCGTCGCTGCCGGGGAAGAGCTGCACGTGGAGATCCGCCTTGGCGGCCGTTGCGTGGCGAATGGGATCGATGACGACCAGCGATGCGCTCGCTTCGTCCAGCCAGTGCTCGTGGACGTGGGGGGCCGAAGCCGAAGGGTTGGCGCCCCAGATCACCAGGCAGCGCGCGTCGCGAATCGTCTTGGGATCGAAGCCGTCGCTGGAGGTTCCGTACATCAATTCGAGCGCGACGTGGCCGGCGTTGTTGCAGATGGTGTCGGGCTCGACCTCGGTGGCACCCAGCCGGTGGAAGAAGCGCATGGGGAAGTCGCCAGCCAGCACGGAGCAGGTTCCCGTGTAGTGCGCGTGCAGGATGCTCTCCGCGCCGTAACGCTCGACGCTGTCGCGCAGGCGCTCCGCGATCTCCGCGAGCGCCTCGTCCCAGGACACGGGCGTGAAGCAGCCCGCGCCCTTCGCGCCGGAGCGGCGCAGCGGCCTGTGCAGGCGCGCCTCGGGGTCGCGCCACACGCCGTTGTAGGCCATGGCGCACTTCGCGCACAGCTTGCCCCGGCTCACCGGATGCGCGGGATCTCCGAGCACGCGGGCGATGCGGTCGCCGTCGAGTTCGACCACGACGCCGCAGCCGTCGTAGCAATCTCTCGGGCAGGTGGTGCGCAGCTGTCGCTTCACCGAGCGCGTCTCAGCCCAGCAGGCGGCCGAGGTCGCGCTTCATCACGCCATTCAGGATGATCGAGCGCATGATCTCGGAGGTACCCTCCCAGATCCGGTCCACGCGCACGTCCCGATACAGGCGCTCGGCCGCGTAGTCGGCGCAATAGCCGCGCCCGCCGAAGATCTGCACGACGCGGTCCGCCACGCGGTTTGCCATCTCCGCCGCATACAGCTTGCACATGGCGGCCTTGGCGTGGAGCTCCTTCGGGTTCGACGCTCCGGCATCTTCTTCCCAGCCCGTGCGATAGGTGAGCAGGCGCGCCGCGAAGAGCTCGGTGGCGGAGTCGGCGAGCATGAAGCCGATGGCCTGGTGCTCGTAGAGCTTGCTGCCGAACGCCTCGCGCTCGGCGCACCAGCCCTTGGCTTCCTCGATCAGGCGCTGGGCTGCGCCCAGGCAGCGCGCCGCGATGTGCAGGCGCTCCTCGCGGAACCACGCCTTGCTGATCGAGTTGGCTTCGCCTCGCTTGCCGAGGATGGCCGAGTCCGGCACTTCGCAGTCCTCGAAGAGGATCTCGGGATGGCGGTCCGGGTGGCGATGCATGAAGCGGGGAATGCGCTTGATGCGCATGCCCGGCGTGCCGTGGTCCACCAGGAAGAGCGTCTCTTCGCCCGGTCCCGTGAGCGCGTGGCAGATGATCGCGATCGACGACTCGCCGCCGCTCACGAACCACTTCTCGCCGTTGATGATCCAGCGATCGCCCCGCTTCTCGGCCCGGGTCTTCAGGTTGGTCGTGTCGGATCCGGCGTGCGGCTCCGTGACCGCGTAGGCGGCGGCCCACTCGCCGCGCAGCGCCGGCTCGAGATACTTGGCCCGCTGCTCTTCGTTGCACTGCATGAGCGCGTTGTAGGGTCCTCCGACGAAGGACCACAGGCCGTTGGTGGCGCGCCCGGCCTGCTCCTGCACCACGATCTGGGCCAGCACCGACGAGCCCAGGCCGCCGAGCTCCTTCGGGACGTTCATCGGCCAGAAGCCCTCTTCGATGGCGCGTCTGCGCAGTCGATCGCGGACCTTGGCGGAGAGGGCTTCGGTCTCGTCCACCTCGCGCTCGTGGGGAATCAGCTCTTCCTCCACGAAGCGTCGCGCCTTGGCCTGGAGCTGCTTGAGTTCATCGCTGAGATCGAAGTGCATGGCGTTCTCCTCGAGCCCGCGGGGCCGCGACGGCTCGAACGGGGGTGATGCTCTCCGCAGCGGGCGGAGGGGCGATCAGGGTAGCGGCGGCCCCACGGCGGTGGCCACCGAGCGCCCCCTCGAATTCGCCCGTGCGATGCGGCATCGAAGCGCTGCGTGCGCGGCCGTGTACACGCGGAAGAAGACCGGGTCGGATTCGGGCCGAAACGCAAGAGCCGCTGCGAATCGCGTCTCAGCGTTCGCGTGGCGTCTGCCGCGCGGGTTGAGTGCCTGCCGGCCTGCCCGCTGCCTGCCTCGGAGTTGCCGGTGGGCCCTCTGCGCGCACCCCTCTTGCCGGCTTCGACACCTTCCCACGCAGCAGGGCCACCTAGAGGCGTGGGGGAGCGTGCCCGCCGCCACTCTCCGAGCGCTGTGTGCGCACAGGCGGGCGCGTCCGTGCGGCGCGGGCGATGCTCCGCTATCGGAAGGCCGTCGAAATTGGCCCGAGCATAGGAGTGCAGCGGAATGCTTCGAAACATGGACCGGACGTTGCGTGGGGATTGGCTTCGATGTCTCGCGCCGCTCCGCGCGCCGGCGCTCGCTGCGCTCGTCGTCGGCCTGGCCTGGAATGCGCAGGCGGGGCCCGCGATGTTCACGGCGAGCTTGAGCCAGCACGCCTTCGGCAACGACTACACGGCGGGTGGCTTCTATCCCTACAGCACCTACGTCCTCACTGCGCTTCCGATCGGTCGCGCCTGCGGTGCGAGCGCGCCCTACACCACCGGCGGCGCCGCGGATCCCGCCTACTGCACAGCGGGCGTGCGCGCGGCCGGCGCGCCGGCGACCGGCAGCGGAAGCCTCTCACTCGCGGCGACGGTGGGCGCGCCCGTGCCGTTCCAGCTGCCGCAGTCGGCGCTGGGCATCAGCGCGACGGGATCGGTCCGACCGCGCACCACCTTCACCGCGACCTACGTGTTCAAGGGCACCTCCGCCGCGTTCGTGAACGGGCCGGGCAGCTTCTTCGCCGGGGGCGGGCCGGGGGCGGTCAACTTTCGCTACCCCTACGGGGCTTTCAAGGGATGGGTGGTGATCAGCCCCGGGCCGCAGCGCTTCGGCGGGGCGATGGGCCTGATCGGCAAGCTCGGCATGTCCGGCGTCTACACGCGTTCAGGACAGTCTGGCCAGTGGTCTCCGACACAGAGCTGGAACATGGCCGCGGTGCTCGGGCAGAACGCGAGCTACCAGAAGCAGGTGAAGTTCGAGAACGCGGCGCTCGCAGCGAGCGAGATGCGCATGATGAAGGCGACCGGCTTTGCCTGGACCACGGGCGAGATCCTGGTTACGGCGCGCGTGGGCGGCTTCACGACGACCATGCAGCGCACGGGCTACGACGACCGCACGGCCATGGGTCTCGGCAACATCCAGCTCGTGACGCCGGTGCTCACCCACTGGGTCGGTGCGAGCCCGGGCGATCACACCGCCCAGATCGGTGTGCTCAAGCTGCACTTCGTGCCCGAGCCCGGCGCTGGCCTGCTGCTCGCGGCCGGCGCGGTCGCGCTGCAGCTGCTGCACCGCGCGGTGCGGCGCGGGGGCTGCGCCTAGCGCGGCGTCGGGGGCGTTCCGAGCGCCGCGGCGCGCCGTGGCTCAGGCGTGTGGCTTGTCGCCCGCCTCACGGCGCTTCGTGCCGCGCACGGCGTCGAGGGTGGTGTCGGCCGCCCAGCTCTGCATGGCGTGCTTGAGCTGGCTCCAGGCGCCGTGCAGCGGGCACGGATTCGCCTCCCCGCACGCGCCCCAGCCGAACGCGCAGCGGCTCTCGTCCCCGTCGGTGTCGAGGTCGAGGGCGATCAGGATGTCCTGGAAGCGGATCTGCTCCGGAGGCCGGGCCAGCACGAAGCCGCCGCCCTGACCCTTCTGGGAGGTGAGCAGTCCCGCGAGCACGAGCCGCCGCAGGATCTTCGACAGATAGTGCAGGGGGATCTGCGTGGCCTCGGACATGTCGCGGGCGCGCACGGGCTGCTCTGGGGTCTGGATCGCCATCCACGCCATGGCGCGCAGCGCGTATTCGGCGGTCTGGGAAAGCAGCATGGCACTCCGAGCGAATCTCGATTCCCCGTGGGGCGATCCGTTCTCCGGAACGGCCGGGCTGTGGTTTCCGGATCGGAAGCCTCTTGATGCCCGATCGCGATTGTAGTACAAAATCGAGTAATCGATATATAGATCTATTTATCTCCGGATGTGAATCCCGCGGGTGCGGACAGCCTGAAGGCTGGATCGGGGGAGGACGGCGCCAGGCGTGCGGCGGGAAGGGCGCTCCAGGCGACCCGACCGGACGGCACAAGCCAACCACACCTCGTTGCGAGCCGGTGCAGGTGAGAGCCTCGGGAGTCCCGAGCTGGGCCTTCAAGCGAGAACGCGGAAAGGAATGCGTCGTGAAGGGGATCGTTTGCTCGGCAATCGCAACAAGTTGTGGTGAAGCGGAGGGGGTGCCGCGGGCGGGCGTCCGCGCCGCGAGCCGGCTCCGGCTGCGCGCGCCGCACATCGTCGGCGCGCTGGCCTGCGCGCTCGCGTGGCTGCTGCCGGCGGGAACGCTGCGCGCGGCGGAGGGAGACGGCCTGCACGCGACCCCCTCGGTCTACTGGCAGGACGGCGATCACCGCCTCGACCTCGGCGTCGAGTTTCGCTGGCGCCCGGAGTGGTGGGACGCGACCCAGGGCAGCACGGATGGGATCCAGGGCCTGCGCACGCGCGTGCACGCCCAGTATGACTTCCGCAAGCTGGTGACGGCCTTCGCGGAGTTCCAGGACGCGCGCGTGCTGCACATGGGCGCCGACGCGAGTGGCGCCGCCCAGCTCTATCAGCGCTTCTCCGAGAGCCCCACCGACAGCGCCACGTCTGGACAGGACATCCGCCAGGGCTGGCTCGAGGTGCGGCCGCTCCAGGGTCTCGCCATCCGCGGCGGGCGCATGGATGTCAATCTGGGCACGCAGACGCCAGCCGCGGAGGCCAACTGGAGATACCTGCAGCTGTGGCGCGCCGCGCTGCGCCTGGTGGGCACGGTGGTCTGGACCAACGGCGAGCGCTCCAACGACGGCGGCTCGCTCGCCTACGAGACGGACGCCTACCACCTCTTCGTGTTCGGCGCGAACCCCACCACCGGCGTCTTCGACATCCACAAGGCCTACGAGCACCAGAGCAACCTGGTCCACGGCGGCGTGCAGCTCACCGCCAAGCGCGGCACCTGGCTTCCCAACACTGAAGTGCGTACATTCTTCCTCGGCTATCGGGATGGCCGCCCCGCGCGTGAGGCCGGCTCCCACGACGGCCAGAACGTCGTCACGACGGGAGCCATGGACATCGACATCTACACCTTCGGCTTCTCGTCGATCGGTGTCTACCCGTTGGGCGCCGGCCTGGCGGATCTCTTCGTGTGGGGCGCGGGACAGCTCGGCGAGTTCAACGGCCGCGACCACGCCGCCGGCGCCGGAATCTTCGAGGCGGGCTATAGGCTTCCCGAGCTGCCCGCCAAGCCGTGGCTGCGCCTGGGCATCAACGTGGCCTCAGGCGGGGACACGAGCGGGGATCACACCACCTTCCACAACCTGCTGCCCACCAACCACCCGTACTATGGCTTCGCCGACCAGCTGGCCTTCCAGAATCTCATGGATTTGTTCGGCCAGCTGAAGCTGCAGCCGCACGAGAAGGTGGGGCTCAACCTGATGCTGCACCACTTCCGCCTGCTCAACGCGAAGGACGCGCAGTACTTCGGCAGCGGCGCGTTCTCGAAGCAGGGCACCAAGGCCGGCGCGTTCGGCTATGGCGGCGTACCGGCCAGCACGCACGGCTTCAACCATGACGTGGGCACCGAGCTCGACGTCGTGATCGACTGGAAGCTGCACCCGCACGCCGCGCTGCAGGGCGGCTACGCCTATCTGTGGGGCGGTGACGTCTTCAAGGCGAAGACCCGGACGACCACGAGCGATCGCGACGTGCAGTTCGGCTACCTGCAGCTCTCGCTCAGCTACTGAGCAGCGGCACGCGTCTTCGCACCAGGGGGGTCGAGAGAAGCCGGCGCCTCACCGGCGGCCTGAGCCGCCGGTGAGGTCGCCTGCATCAACGCGCCGCGTGCTCCGCCCACCACGCGTCGAGCGCGGGCAGGAAGTAGCGCAGGCGCACCTTCTTGAACTCGCGCTCGCTGAAGAGCACCGCGTAGTCGCCGATGCCGGTCTCGCACGCGAGTCGCGCGGCCAGCTCGTGGCAGCTCTGGCGGTCGGGCCCGTGCGTCATGCTGTAGAGCGTGTAGGGAAATCCTTCGATCGGATTGCGCGCGTAGCAGTGGCTCACCTCGGGGGCTCGCGCGAGCTGCAGGCCCACCCTCGGGATGTCAGCCTCGGGAACGCGCCACACCACCATGCCGTTCTCGCGCACGCCGAGCTTGCGGTGGCGCAGCGTGCCCACGTAGCGGCGGATCGCCCCGCCGAGGTGACGCTGTGCGAAGGCGAGCAAGGCGTCCGCGGATACGCCGGCGTCCTCCGCGAGTGACTCGAAGGGGCGCGCGAGCATGGGAAGCGGTGTCTGCAGCGCGCGCAGCTGCCGCACGGCGTTCTCCGAGAGTGCGAGGGGCTCCACCGCCGCGGTCGGCGCGAGCGCCGACTGGTTGCGCAGCGTCTCCGGGTCGAAGTTCACGCCGATCTTGAAGACGTGGCTGCGGCGCAGCGCGTGGAAGCTGCGCACGCCGGTCTCGCGCGCGAGCAGCTCGAGCGTGGCGTCGAGGCCCATCTCGTGGGGCACCGCCAGCGTGAACCAGAGGTTGTAGGCGTGGTCGCGCAGGTAGTTGTGGGTGACCGTCGGGTGGCCGTTGACCACCGCGACCACCGCGTCGAGGCGCGACGCCGGCACGCTGCCCGCCACCAGCGCGCTGTCGTAGCCGAGCGCGCCGCCCTCGAGCACCGCCGAGATCTCGCGCAGCACGCCGCTCTCGCACCAGGTGCGCAGCTGCTCGAGCACCTCGTCTTCGCCGAGCCCGAGCTCTGCGCCGAGCCGCGCAAAGGGCCTCTCTGCGAACGGCACGTTCGTCTGGATGGCACGCATCAGCGCGTTGTGCGCGCTCTCCGCTGCCCGCTCGACCGCGGCCCGCGCCCGCGTCACAGGCCGATCCGGAAGGCCCGCCACACGCCGAAGATGCCGGAGGGCGAGGCGAGCGTCTGCTCGTCTTCGATGCGGTGCGTGCTCGCGTTGACGAGAAAGAGCCGGTCGGCGCCGTTGGCGCTGATCAGCACGTGGGAGCCGCGCGGCGTGAAGTCCATGTGGTAGATGCGCTTGCCCACCTCGAAGCTGTGCGTCACCTCGAGGCGCTCGGTGTCGACGATCTGCACGAAGGCGTCGTCCTCCTCGCCCGAGAAGCTCACCCACACCTCGCGCTCGGTCGGCGAGCGCACGGCGTAGACCGGGTGGCCGCGCAGCGGAATCGAGCGGGCGAAGCGCCAGCTGCTCCGGTCCAGCACGGCGAGACGATCCTCGCCCACCAGCGGCACGAAGATCCACGGCCCCGCCACCGCCCAGGACGCCATGTGCGGCAGCTTGACGGGCACGTCGCGGTCGAAGGCGCGCTCGGGGTCGCGCAGCGACACCTCGCGCACGCCCGCTTCGGGCCGGGCGAGGTCGAGCACGGAGACGCGCTCCGAGCCGATGTGCCCGACCACGTAGTAGCGGCCGTCGGGCGTGATCATGGCGTCGTAGGGCGCGTCCTGCGGCGTGGGGATGCGGTGCTCGATGGGGAAGTCGGGCCGGGACGCGTCGATCACCCAGATCTCGGCGCCCTCGATCAGCACGCAGACGAAACGGTTGCCGGGCGCATCGACGATGCCCGTGACGCGCGAGGTGAGCTGCTGGCCGTCGCGGCTGAAGCGCGCCGGCTGTCGCTTCAAGAGCTCGAGACTGCGCGCGTCGACGAACGTCACGCCGCCGGGCACGTACTCGGCCGTGGCGATCACTCGGCCGTCCTGGCTGATGGCGTTGTCGATCGAATTCTCGGAGCTCATCACCACGCCCGCGCGCTCGAGACGCTCGAGATCGATGCGGCTCAGCTGCCCGCTGCGCGTGGCCAGGTAGCCGTAGCGCAGATCCGGCGAGAAGATCATCGTCGCGTGGCGCAGATCGCCGAGATCCGTGATGCGCTTGGGCAGCAGCTTGCGCTCGAGGTAATCGTAGACGGCGAGACTCCCCGAGGCGCGCTGCACCACGAAGACCCGCGATCCCAGGCCCTGCGCCTGTGCCGCAGCGGCGCACAGCAGAAGCAATGCCAGGCTCGCGCATGCGAGCGCGGCGGCGCGTCGCATCAGGCCACCTCGCTCGCGACGCGCTCGCCCGGTGCGGTGCCCACGCCGATCTCAGCGTCCTCCATCACGCAGGCCGGATCCGACGCCCAGGCGTCCCGGTGATGGGCGAGGGCGCGCTCGCGGTGCGAGCCGCGACACAGCACCCGCTCCGCGCACTCCGCGCAGCGCCCCTGGATGAAGTCGAGCCGGCGGCGCAGCTGCTCGCGCAGCGGGTGCTCGAGGATGGCGGCGAACTTCTGCTGGCGCAGATCTCCCAGCACCGCAGAGCGCCAGAACTGGTCGGGGTGCACGCGACCGCGCGAATCGATGTTCAGGATCTTCTCGCCCGCCGAATTCCCGCCCCGCGCGAGCAGCAGGGCGCGGACGCGCGCGGCGGCGCCCGCTCCGTAGCGGCGCTCGATCCAGCGCAGCAGGAATACGCCATCGGAGTCGTTCGAGCCCGTCACGATGCGCAGCTCGCTCTGCGCCTTGCGCAAACTCTCCGCGATCTCGAAGACGCGCTCGAGAATCGCGCGCACGGCGGCGCGGGCCAGGTCGTCGTCGGCTACGTGGAAGCCGCGTCCCGAGTAGAGCAGGTGGGAGAGGTAGAAGCGATCCGCCGCGAGGTCCCCGGCCAGAGCGATCATGGCCTCGATCTGGTCCGCGTTGCGGCGGGTGAGCGTCGTGCGCAGCCCCGTACGCATGCCGGCGGCCTTGGCGCAGCGCAGTCCGCGCACGGCTGCCGCGTGGCCGCCGTCGAGACCGCGGTAGTCGTCGTTGAAGGACGGAATCCCGTCGATGCTGATGCCCACGTAGGCGACACCGGACGCCGCCAGGCGCTCGGCGCGGCGCTCGTCGATGCACACGCCGTTGCTGGAGAGCTGCGGCGAGATGCCCAGCGCCGATGCTAGGGCGAGCAATTCGAACAGGTCGGGCCGCAGCAGCGGCTCTCCGCCGCTGAAGATGACCACGCGCACGCCGCACGCCGCCAGCTGCTCGAGCAGGTCGCATGCCTCCGCGGTCGTGAGGTCGGTGGGGGAGGGCGAGGAGACCGCCGCCGCGTAGCAGTGCGGGCAGGTCATGTTGCAGTGCATGCACACGTTCCAGATCACCACGGGCGCCGCAGCGGAGGAGCCGGCGAAGCGCGCAGGGGCGCGGGAGCGCACGTCGCTGTCGCTCGTGTGCTCACTGGCAATCTCGAGGAAGTCACTGACGGGAATCATTTCGGCCTCTCCGCCGCGCGCAGCATAGCCCAGCCTCCCGCTGGGATTGTCCGCCCCGCTCGGCGCGGATGGCGCCGCGCCGCTTGACCGGGGGCATGCGATGCCTCAGAGTCGGCCCCTTCGGGAGGCCGGACTTGATCGCGCGCACATCGCTCGGGCTCGTCCTCGTCGCCAGCGCCGCGGCGCTCGGCGCCGAGTTGGCGCCCGCAGCGGCGCCCGAGCTGACGCGCACGCTGTATCTGCAGCACTGCGCCGCCTGTCACGGCGCGCGGCGCTACGGTGGCACTGCGCCGCCGCTCGGTCCGGACGCGCTGGCGCGCAAGAGCGATGAGACATTGCTCGCGACGATCCGGGACGGGCTGCCGAACACGCAGATGCCCGCGTTTGGCGCCAGCGTCACGCCGGAGCAGGCGCGCGCTCTGGTGCGGCTGCTGCGCGAGCCCCTGCCGGAGATGCGCTGGACGCTGCACGACATTGCCGCGAGTCGCGTGGCGGAACGCGGCGAGCCGCACCCGTTGCCCGCCGGCGTCCGGCGCGAGAATCTGACGCTCGTGGTGGAGCGGGGCCGCAGCAGCGTTTCCGTCCTCGACGGAGACACGCTGCGCGAGCTGGATCGGTTCCCGGCGCGGAATCTCCACGGCGGCATCAAGTTCGACCGCCACTGGAGCAGCGCCTTCGCGGTGACGCGCGACGGCACCGCCCTCGCGTACGACCTCGTGCGCGGCGTGTTGCGCGCGACGGCCGTGGTCGGCGTGAACACGCGCAACGTGGCCATCTCTCCGGACGGCGACTTCGTCGCCGTGGCCAATCAGCTCCCCGCTGGACTGGTGCTCCTCGACGGCGAGCTGCGGCCGCTCGCGGCGTTCGCCTTCGAAGGGCAGCCGAGCGGCGTGTACGCCCTGCCGGGCGGGGATCGCTTCGCGCTGGCCATGCGGGACGTTCCGGTGCTGCATCTCGTGCGGATTCCCTCGCTCGATCTGGAAACCGTCTCGCTCCCCGAGCCCTTCGAAGATTTCATCTTCGTGCCGGGGACACAGCGGATTGTGGCGAGCTCACGCGCGGGCGAGCGCCTCTTGCTCTACGACTTCGGCAAGCGCGAGGTGCTCGCGTCGCTCGAGACGCAGGGGCTCCCGCATCTCTTCTCGGCGTGCTTCTTCCGGCGGGGCGGCGTGCTCCACGCGGCCTTCAACCACATCGGCGTGCCCCGCCTCTCGATCGTCGACGTCGAGGCCTTCGAGATTCGCCAGGAGATCGCGCTGCGCGGATCGGGATATTTCGCGAGAACGCACCCGGCAACGCCGTACATCTGGGTCGACACCAACACCGAGACCGTGCAGTTGGTGGACAAGCGGAGTCTCGCGCTCGCGGAGCACTCGCTGACGCCCGCACCGGGAAAGAAGGCGATGCACGTGGAGTTCACGGCGGAGGGCGACAAGGCCTTCGTGAGCGTCTGGCACCCGGAAGGCGCCGTGGTGGTCTACGATTCCAGCAGTCTCGAAGAGCTGGCGCGACTTCCCTATGCGATGCCGGTCGGCAAGTACAATGCCGCGAGCAAGACGCGCCTGCTCGAGTGAGGCGCTTTCAGCGCGCGGAGGTCGCAGCCATGAGAGATGTATTCCGAAGACACGGGTCTCGACGAAACGCAGTGCGGCGCTGGACGCCGGGGGCGGCGCTCGTCGCCAGCCTCGCGATGGCGCATGTGTCGCCCGCGTTCGCGCGACCGGACGTCCCCGACGAGATTGCGTCCAAGCCGAACCCCGCGGTTCTGGACGGAGACGAAGTTCGTTACTACGAGCGGCAGTATCGGGGCAAGTGCGCGCGCTGTCACGGCGCCGACGGATCCGGCGGCGGCGAAGAGGCGGCCGCGCAGGCGGTGCCGCCCGCGAACTTCACGGACGCCGCCTTCATGGCGAGTCGCAGCGACGGGCAGTTCTTCTACCAGATCCTGATGGGGGGCGGCACGCGCTGTGCGATGCCGGCCTTCGGGCCGGAATCCGATTCCGGCTGGAGCGAAGAGAAGATCTGGCACATGGTCGCGTTCGTGCGCCGCTTTGCCGCGACGCCGGCGCATTAGCGCGCCATCGACGGCGCGGCGCGCTACTTCTTGGCCTCGCGCTTCACCGCCACGAAGGTACTGGCCGGCGTCGAGACATTCGTCGCCTGCGGCGTGTGACACATCACGCAGTTGTAGCGCGTGCCGGGAACATCCTTTGTGGCGCGGTAGCTCCGAATCACCCAGGCCATCGGATTTCCCTTCTCGCCCGGGCCCATCACCGCGCGCTGGAAGTGGCTCTTCGGAAGCGGCGCATCGTCCGCGCTCGTCGCGTTGTCCGGGTGGTGGCAGTTCAGGCATTCGTTGTCGTTGGCCGTGATCGGCAGCATGTCGGCCACCGAGTGTGGAATCTGAGGCGGAGCATCCGGAAAGGCGCGCTCGAGCCGGGTGGACTCTCCGGCGTCGGTCTCCGGATACAGCGGGATGGCCTGATTCGACAGCTCGGCGAGGTCCGCGTCGCGGAAGTACACGTCGAGACCGTCGTCTACCTCTCCGGCCTGGCTCTGCAGCGCGGATCCCAGCGCCAGCACGATCGAGAGCGCGAGGATTCCGTGCCACCGGTTGGGCTGCAATGAGCGGTGCATGCTGATCTCCTTCTTGGACTGGATTCGCTGCGCCTCGGTGTCGGCGCGGCGCGCATCGCGACTTGGTTGTGACGTGCGCTCGTGAATCGGGTCTTGCGCTGTCTCCAGCCAGCTCACGGCTCCTCGATTCCCGTCAGATCGTTCATGTCCCGAAGCACAGCGTCGAGGTGGCTCGCCCAGCTGGGGTGATCGGGCCCCCGCTGCGGCGCCGTGAAGTCCACGGTTCGGCGCGTCCCGCGCGCCGCGTCGGGACGAGCCTCTTCCTCGGCTCGTGGTCGGGCGAGCGCAGTGGGCAGCACGCGGATGGCCGCTTCGTCGAGAATGCACGCGTGCTCGCAGCGGCCGCAGCCGGTGCAGTGATCCGCGTCCACCAGCGGCCGGAATCTCGCGCGATTCTCGGGGGACCGCGCAGCCTGCAGCTCGAGCCGGAGTGCCCTGCCCGTGAGCGGACACGCCCGGTAGCAGGCTTCGCAGTCCTGTCCGCGGCTGGCGAGACAGCTCTCCGGCGCCACGAGGACGGCGAGGCCCATGCGCGCATCTGCGATCGCCGTGCGCTTGTCGAGCGCACCGGTCGGACAGGACGCGATGCACGGGGCGTCATCGCACAGGAAGCACGGATTGCGTCGCGCCTCGAAATAGGGTGCGCCCGGAACGCGTTCGGCTCCGCTGCCCGCCAGGGCGAGCGTGTCGAACGGACAGGCCTCGACACAATCGCCGCAGACCGTGCAGCGCGCCAGGAATTCGCCCTCCTCGCGCGCCCCCGGTGGGCGCAGCCGGTGCGGGTCGCCGCGCGCCCTGCTGAACGCGCGTGGCGCATCCACGGCGCGGTCGGCGGCCGGCGTCCCCTGGCGCCTGCGAAACGCGCCCGTCAGCAAGTCGCGCCGCGTGAGCTCGCTGCGCCTGCGCACCGCTATGCCTTTCCGACCTTCACCGCGCACTTCTTGTAATCCGTCTCCTTCGAGATCGGGCAGGTGGCGTCGAGCGTCAGCTTGTTGATCAGGACGTTCTCGTCGAACCACGGCACGAAGACGAGTCCGCGCGGCACGCGATCCCTTCCCTGTGTCTCCAGCCGCGCCTTGACCGCGCCGCGCCGCGACTCCAGCAGCACCTCGTCGTTGCGCTTGAGACCGCGCGCCTCGGCGTCGGCGGGGTGCATGTAGCACTTGGCGTAGGGAACGGCGCGGTTCAGCTCCGGCACGCGCTTGGTCATGGTGCCGGAGTGCCAGTGCTCGAGCACGCGTCCCGTGCAGAGCCAGAGGTCGTACTCGGCGTCCGGGCTCTCGGCCGGCTCCGCGTAGGGTCGGAAGAAGATCTTCGCCTTGCCCTTGTGCGAGAACTGCTCTCCGGTCGGACCTCCCGACGGAATCGTCTTGAACGCCTTGCCGTAGAAATTGAAGTCCTCGCCCGACTTGACGTACGGATCGTATCCCTCGCGGAAGCGCCACGGCGTCTCGCGCCCGCCGACCACCGGCCAGCGCAGACCGCGGACCCGGTGGTAGGTGTCGAAGTCGGCCAGGTCGTGACCGTTGCCCTGGCCGAACTGGCGATACTCCTCCCACAGCGCCTTGTGCACGAAGAAGCCCGCGTCTTCGGCGACGTCGTTCGCGTGGCCGTCCGCGATGGGATCCGGCCATGCGACCTTCGCGAGTTCCTTGCGGGCGAAGAGCACTTCGTAGAGGGTCTGCTCCGGGTCGTACCCCATCTCGCGCGCACCGGCGAGCACATCCGGCAGCTTGCCCTTCTCGAAGCCCTCGACGTCGAGGCCGGGCAGCGGCTGCTCCTTCCAGACCTCCTTCAGCTTGAAGCGCTTGGAGAACTCGAGGATCTGCCAGAGGTCGGCCTTGGCTTCGCCCGGGGCCTTCACCTGCTGCCGCCAGTGCTGCGTGCGCCGTTCGGCATTGCCGTAGGCGCCCCACTTCTCGTAGATCATCGCGACCGGCAGCACGAGATCCGCCAGCTTGGCGGACACCGTCGGGTAGGCATCCGACACCACGATGAAGTTGTCGCCTTCGCGGGCCGCGCGGATCCACTCGTTCGCGTTGGCGAAATCCTGGAAGGGATTGGTGACCATCGCCCAGAAGAAGCGCACCTTTCCGCTGCGCAGATCGCGCACCATCTGCACCGCGTGCGTTCCCACCTTGGGATTCAGCGTCCCGGAAGGGAGGTGCCAGAGCGCTTCGGTCTCCGCGCGATGTTCGGCATTTCCGACGACGCGGTCGGCCGGCAGTCGGTGGGCGAAGGTTCCCACCTCGCGCGCCGTGCCGCAGGCCGAGGGCTGTCCGGTGAGCGAGAAGGCGGTGGAGCCGGGCGTTGCGATCTTCCCGGTGAGGAGATGAATCATGTAGGCCTGCTCGTTCACCCAGGTGCCGCGCGTGTGCTGGTTGAAGCCCATCGTCCAGAGGCTCACCACCTTGCGCTTCGGATCCGCGTAGAGCTCCGCGAGCGCTACCAGCTTCTCTTCGGGCACGCCGGAGAGCTGGCTCACGTAGGCCGCCGTGTAGGGTGCGAGCTCCTTCGCGAATGTCTCGAAGGAGATCGACCAATGCGCACCCGCCTTCCCGCGCATCGACTGCCCCGCCTCGCGCGGGTGATCGTCCGGTAGCCCGTAGCCGATGTCGGTGGGTCCCGCCGCGAAGATGCAGTGCTTGTCGACGAACTTCCGGTTCACGGCGCCCTTCTCCACGATGTGACGCGCGATGAAGTTCATGATCGCGAGGTCGGTCTGCGGCTTGAAGATCAGCTCGAGATCGGCGCTGTCGCTGCTTCGGTTGGTAAAGGTCGAGAGGTTCACGATCTTCATGTTCGGGTGGGTCAGCTTGCGATCGATCACCCGGGACCAGAGCATCGGGTGGCATTCCGCCATGTTGGCGCCCCAGAGGACGGCGGTATCCGTCAGCTCGATGTCGTCGTAGCAGCCCGGCGGCTCGTCGATGCCGAAGGTCTGGATGAAGGCCGCCACCGCCGAGGCCATGCAGTGCCGGGCGTTGGGGTCGAGGTTGTTCGAGCGCACGCCGCCCTTCATGAACTTCGCGGCGGCGTAACCCTCGTCGATGGTGTACTGGCCCGATCCGAAGATGGCGACGCTCGCCGGGCCGTACTCGCCGTAGTACTTCTTGAACCGGGCCTCCATGACGTCGAAGGCCTGCTTCCAGCTCACCGGCGTGAACTGACCCTGCTTGTGGGGCTTCCCGTCCTTCATGCGCAGCAACGGCTTCGTGAGTCGATCCGCGCCGTACATGATCTTCGCGTTGAAGTAGCCCTTGATGCAGTTGAGGCCTCGGTTGACCGGCGATTCGGGGTCGCCCTTGACGGAGACGATGCGCCCGCCGCTGGTGGCGACCATGATTCCGCAGCCGACCCCGCAGAAGCGGCAGACCGACTTGTCCCACTTCCAGTTGGACTCCTTCTCCCATTGCTCGGCCGCGGCGCGCGAGGCCTTCGGAACGGAGAACCCCAGGCTGCTCGCCACCGAAGCGGCGACGGCGGTCTTGATGAAATTTCGCCGGGTCTGATCCATGCTTGCCTCCGCGCTAAGTGGCTTCGACGCAGTACTGGGCGAGCTCGGCCATCAGGACGCGAGGCAGACCCTGCAACTGCTTGAGTCGTTCGATGCTCTCGTCGACGTCGGCCGCCTCGATCGTGACGACCAGCCGGCCCGCGGGCTCCGTGTGGTGGACGCTCGCCCACGCAAGACCGTCGACCACCGCGATCGTGGCTGCGAGGTCTTCGGGCCGACAGGCCATGACGATTCCCGAGATGTTCACGCGGACCCGTCCTGGCCGCGAGGCAAACAGGCCCGGGCGAGTGCATGTGCCACGGCGTTCCGCAATCCAGGCGCTCTGGTTGCGGGCGATGCGGTCGCGAGCGGCATGAAGTGCGTCCAGTCAGGGCAGATTCTACACAACGGAACGGGCTCGGAAACGCATGGTTCCCGCGGTCACGGACAGGGCGACCTTCACCATGGCGGTGAAGAGCAGCGCCCCGATCGCCCACACCCCCGCCGCGACGGCGACTTCGTTCAGGCTCGGGTTGTACGTGTAGGTCTCCCCGAGCACGTCGGGCGTCATGCCGGGGAGCAGCAGTCCGAGCCCCTTCTCTACGAAGACACCGCCGATCGCCAGGATGCACGCGCCGACCAGCACGGTCAGCTTGCGCCGCAGCACGGGAACCATGAAACCGATGAAGGCGGTGAAATTGCAGGCCAGGGCCGTCCAGGAGTAGATGGCGATGTCCTTGCGCTCGTGCGTTCCAAACCACTGGAGATGGGCGTGGATGGAGTGCGCGGTCTCGCCATAGAACTCGGTGAAGACCTCGACTCCGAGAAAGAAGAGATTGACCGCCATCGCGTACGCGAGCAGCTCTCCCACCTTGAAGAGCGTGTGTTCGGAGACGGGGAGTCTGCCGATCTTGCGCAGCACGAGGAAGATCAGCACCAGCAGCGCCGGGCCGGAGCAGAAGGCACTCGACAGGAAGCGCGGCGCGAGAATCGCCGTGTGCCAGAAGGCCCTCGCCTTGAGGCCCATGAAGAGCATCGCCGTCACGCTGTGGATCCCGACCGCCATCGGGATCGAGAGAAAGATGATGGGCATGATGAAGTTTGCGTTGTATTTCTGCCCCGTGTAGCCCATGTAGAGCAGATACGTGACGATGAAATAGTTGATCAGGAAGTAGCTGCTCAGCACGAGCACGTCCCACATCAGCATCGAGTGGGGAAAATTCGGCGTCCCCAGCCCCGGCATCATGTGCCAGACCACGTGGGGGCGGCCGACGTCTACCGTCACGAACAGGATGCACATGACGATCGCGGCGACCGAGAGGATCTCGGCGAGCAGGACCACGTCTCGAATCGGACCCCAGTTGTAGATGTAGGCGGGGATTACGAGCACCACGGCCGCGGCCGCGACGCCGACGAGGAAGGCGAAGTTCCCGATGTAGAAGCCCCACGAGACCTGATCGCGCATGTGCGTGGTGATGAGGCCGTGGCTCACCTGGTTCGCGTAGGCGCTCACGCCGCTGCCGATCACGAGCAGCAGGAAGACGATCCACGCGTAGTAGGGGCCATTGCCGCGGCTCACGACGCCGGCGCTGTCCAGGATGAAGCGGAGGAAGATCCTGGGCCACGACCACTGCGGCTGCGCTGCGCGCCAGCTCTGCTCGTCGGACATCGAGTTCACCCGTAGAAGTAGAAGAATTTCGGCTGCGTCTTGAGCTCAGCCTTGAGTACGAAGGTTCGCTTCGTGCGCATCAGCGTTCGAATCTCGCTGTCCGAATCGAGGAGATTGCCGAACTTACGCGCGCCGACAGGGCATGCCTCGAGGCAGGCCGGATAGCGCCCGTCGCGCACCCTCTGGATGCAGAAGCTGCACTTCTCCACGACGCCTGCCGTGCGCGGACGATTTCCGAGCAGGTGCATGTTCGGGTTGATTTCCTCGGCGGGAATGCTCGGCTCGGTCCAGTTGAAGTGTCGCGCGCCGTAGGGGCAGGAGGCCATGCAGTAGCGGCATCCGATGCACCAGTCGTAGTCGATCACGACGATGCCATCGGGTTCGCGCCAGGTGGCCCCGGTCGGGCACACGTTGGTGCACGGCGATTCCTCGCAATGCTGGCACGCCACCGGCAGATAGATCTTGTCTGCTGCGGGCACCTGCTCGTGATCGTAGTAGGGGTTTCCGTCTTCCAGATCGAAGCCGCGTACGATTGCCTCGCGCTCGAACTCGAGCACGCGAATCCAGTGGATCTGCGGGTCTCGGGATTGGTTGTTCTCGTCCACGCAGGCGTAGACGCATCGGCGGCAGCCGATGCAGCGCGAGATGTCGAGTCCGTAGCCGTAGAGGACGCCATCCATGGGACCCGTGGCGTGAACGCTGACTTCCGCGCCGTACTGCTTCGAGTATCTTCGCGAGAGGCGCTTCACCACGTCGTCGATTTCTTCGTCCGAGAGCTCGCGGAAGTTCTTCTGGAAGAAGCTCTCCAGGTCGAACTCGAGCGCCTGAGCCGCTCCCGGCGCCCCCGCGAGCGCGCCGACGGCGACGGCGCCGGTGCGCAGGAACTCGCGCCGAGAAGCGCCGCGGACCGGCCCTTCCGATTTCTCACTCGGCTTCGTCATGCGCTCTCGCTTCGCTCGCGCTCCCGTTCAACACGATCTGCTCCGGCCTCACTGGCGGCGGCTTCGGGGCAATCGGCGCGAAACGCGGTGCGTGGGGATTGTGACAGAAGACGCAGGGTTGATATTCCTTGGGGCCCCGCCAGTGGCCGGTGCGCTTGCCGTGCACGCCGGCCCGCCAGTCCGCGAGCTTCTTGCCGTGACATTGCGTGCAGAGCTGCCACGAATCCTCGAAGGCAATGAGTGATCCGTCCGCGAGCCGGAGCTTCTCCCGATTGTGCAGATCGTGACACTGCAGGCACCACAATTCGCCATGCGCGACCTTCATCGCGTCGTGCTCTTCCTCGAGCTTCCGCCGCTCCGGATTCGGCACTTCTTCCGCACCGTGACAATCACCGCAGGGGACGAATTCGTCGTTCATGGGCGGCGGCGGCAGGAGCACGGCCTCGCCGTCCGCGATCAGCGCGCGGCTCGGGTAGCTTCGGCTCGTGTCCGGCTGGTGCTTCGTGCGCAGCGAGATCAGGAAGACGATCAGCAGCAGCGCAGCGCCGAGCAGCAGCCACGTCGTGAGCTGGTAGGGCGGTGGGCGGTAGTCGTGCTGCTTCGAGGGGTCGGGCTCCACGCTCAGTCGGCCTCGCCTTCACCTCTCGGGTCGTAGCTCTCGGGAACCGGGTGCGCGATCGCGGCGGCGGCCTGCTCGAAATCGAAGCCCACCTTGCTGCCGTCAGCACGCGTGTAGCGCTCCGGGTTCCAGGCGGGGCTGTCTTCATTGTGACAAGTCACGCAGTTCTCTTCCACCGGGAGGATCAGGCCCTTCGAGAGGGCGAGCTCGCGATTCATCATGATCTTCTTCTTGCGGTAGTCCTCACCGGGTCCATGGCATGCTTCGCACTGCACGCCCTGTGTCCGATCGAATTTCATCGATAGTCGCTCCTGTGAAACGCCATACGCCGTGACGTGACATTTCACGCACCTGGCATCGTTCTGGGGATCGCTGACGCCGGCCTCGGCGGCCCATTTTGCGGACTGCTCGCTCGCGAGCGTCTCGTAGGCCTTTGCGTGCCGGCTCTCGAGCCACTTTCCGTACTGGTTGCCGATCGTATCCTTCTTGTGGCAGGTCTTGCACTTGCTGGCGCCGACGTACTCGCGCCCCTCGTGCTCGTCGTCGTGGTCCGCGCTGGCGGCCGCGGGCAGCACCAACACGAGGAGCGCAGCGGGTACGCCCAGCGCGGCCAGTCGCCACGAGCGGGCGCGCCAGAGGCGGACGCAAGATTCGAAGGCGTCGAGAGTGCGACGCGAGACGATGCTCATGTTCCGTACCTCCCCTTTATGTTGGCTGTCCGCGGCGCCGGCCTTCCGACCCGCCCGCGTGGGCCGGGCCGGAAGGCGAGCTGCTGCAAGCGGCGCGCGCTTTCCCGGGCTGAGCGCCTCAGTAGATGTCGTGGACCGTGTTGTAGACGTTCCACTTGCCGGTCGGTGTGACCAGCCAATCTGCCGCGATGCGCTGCTTTTCCTTCAGGGTCTTGTCGTCGTAGATGATGATTTCACCCTGCTTGTCCCAGACTGACGTCCACACCTCGTCGCCCGCCTTGTTGTATTCGAAGTGCACGATCTTACCGTGGTCCGTCGCCTTCCAGCAATTCGCGCCCGCGTCGAAGTCATCCTTTCGGAATACGCAGATCTTCTGGTTGGCGCCCTCTTCCTTCGAGAGCGTGGCGTCCGTCCAGATGTGGTTGCTCTTTGGATGGGTCTTCAGGAAGAGGCCCGGTCCGCCGGTTTCCTCGTCGCGCACGATCTTCCAGGCGTGCTCCGGGTGGCCCGCGGGATCCGAGCCGAACACGGTGATGAGCCCCTCGCCCAGATGGGTCGTCGCGCTCACCGGACCGTACTCGGGATCGATCCAGTTGGCACCCCGCCCGGGATGCGGCTTCACGCCGGTCTCGAACTTGGTGACGAACTTCTTCTCCTTCGTGTCCACCACCACCATCTGATCGCGCATGTTGGCCGCGATCAGCAGGTAGCGCCCGCTGGCATCGAAGCCGCCGTCGTGCAGAAAGCGCTCGGCTTCGATCTGCGTCATGCGCAGATTCTTGAGATCGGAGTAGTCCACCAGCCAGATCAGCCCCGTCTCCTTGATCGCGACCACCCATTCCGGGTCCGCGTGAGAGGCCACGATCGTCGCCACGCGCGGCTCCGGATGGTATTCGTTGGTGTCGTACGTGGAGGAGCGGGTCGAGACCACCTTGAGCGGCTCGAGGGTCTGCCCATCCATCACCACGAGCTGCGGCGGCCAATAGCAACCCACGACAGCCAGCTTGTCCACGAAGTCGCCCTTCGGGCCCTTGTACTTCGAGACCTCGACGGAGCGCGCGTCGAGGCACACGCGACCCTCGGCAACGACGCGGGGCTTCTCTTCGTAGAGGTCGATGAGGCTCACCTTGCCGTCGCGACCGATCGTGTAGAAGTAGCGACCGGTTCCGGAAGCGCGGAAGATGTGGACCGCGAAGCCGGTGTCCACGATGCCCATCAGCTCCTTCGTGTCGCCGTCGATGATGGCTCCCTTTCCGGCGTCGCGCAGGATGAAGCCGAAGAGGTTGTCGATGTTGCGCTTGTGAAGCGGCTTCAGCGGCCGCTGCGCCACGGGCACGTGCAGCTTGTGGGCGGCCTTCATCTCCTTGAGGCCCATCTCCGGCGGGACGGGGGCGGGCATCTGCAGATACTTCGCCATCAGCTCGGTCTCGCCCCGGGTCAGCTCGCCCGTGCGACCCCAACCCGGCATGCCCGCGTCCGTGCCCTCATAGATCGTCTTCTCGAGCTTGGCGAGCGTCTGCTTCGTCATCGTCTCGTCGGTGATGTTGGGCCCCGTGGCGCCCTTGCGAAGCGCGCCGTGGCAGCCCGAGCAGCGGTCGAAATAGATGAACTTCGCCTGCTCGAACGCCTCGTCGCTGAGCTGCGGTGTCGCCCCTGCGCCCGCGGAGCTGGCTGCGCCGAGCGCGACCAGCGCCGCGCAGACGAAGCCGGCAACGCGACCCATGCCGGGCGGCGCGCCGCGCCTGGGTGCGGCGCGGTCTGCGCGCCCGTCCCGTGCCCCCGGAAACCATCCTGCAACCTGCATGCTTCCTCCCATCGCGCGCTTCCGGAGCTCGGCTCGATGCCGGCTCCGGTGCGCTGTGTACGATCTGGGAGCTGCGATGTCTCGCGGATGTGGCGATTTGACCCCTATCTCGCGAGCCAGGCGCCGCCCCCGTGGTTCCACCCGTTTTCCCATGATTCCCCTTGACCCGCTGCGCGGATTCTACATAATCGATAAAAAGATCTCTAGATCTATTTATCGGGGATTGATCGTGTTACCCGCCCGCGCTCTCGAGCCCCTCGCGCCGCCGGAGGCGCGCTGCGCCCGCGCGTGGCTCGCCCTGGCGCTCGGCGTCCTGGTGATCGCGGGGCTGTTCGCGCTGGTCGTGGTGATCGGACGCATGCCGCCCTTCGATCGGCTCGTGACGGATCCTCTCTTCTTCAAGCGCGGTCTGGTCGTGCACGTGAATCTCGCGCTGGTCGCGTGGTTCTATTCGTTCATCGCCGCGCTGCTCTTCCTGATGCCGGGCCGCCGCGCGCCGGGTCGCGTCGCGCGCGCTTCAGTTCATCTCGCGGTCCTCGGCGTGCTGATGATGCTGATGGCCGCCGCGCTACCGGGCACACGTCCGGTGCTCTCCAATTACATTCCGATGATCGACCACTGGCTGTTCGGCATCGGGCAGGTCGCCTTCGGCGCCGGTGTGCTGGCGAGCTTCGTGGGTCGGCGCCTCGTCAGCGCGCCGCGCGCCGCGGGAGTGGTTGTGCCACTGCCCGACGCCGCCCGCTCGGGGCTGCGCACCACCGCCGCCGCACTGCTTCTCGCTGCGCTCACCTTCAGCATTGCCTGGTGGAATCTCCCCGGCGGCGTGGCGCCCGAGGTGCGCTACGAGCTGCTCTTCTGGGGCGGTGCCACGTCCTGCAGCTCGCGTGCAGCGCGGCGATGGTGAGTGTCTGGCTCGTGCTGCTCACGTCCCTGCTCGGGCGATCGCCGGTGAGCGCCCCCGCCGCGACCGCTCTGTTCGCGCTGCTGTTCGCGCCGTGGACCTTCGCACCGCTGCTCGCGCTCGAGGGAGCCTGGACTTCGAGCTATCGCGCAGGGGTGACGCATCTGATGCAGTGGTCGATCTTCCCGGTCGTCAGCATCTTCCTGGTGCTGTGCGTCGCCGCGCTGCACCGGGCCTGGCGCGCGGGCCGGCTGGATGCGGGCGCCTTCGCGGATCCGCGGCTCTCCGGCTTCGCGGTGAGCGCCGCGCTCACGCTGCTGGGCTTCGCGCTGGGCGCGGCGATTCGCGGCTCCAATACGATGGTGCCCGCGCACTACCACGCCTCGATCGGCGGCGTGACGGCGGCGTTCATGAGCACGACCTACGTGCTGCTGCCGGCGCTCGGCTTCTCGATGGAGACGCGCCGCGTGCGCCGCGCCGCAGCGTGGCAGCCCGCGCTCTACGGCATCGGCCAGATGGTGTTCGCGAGCGGTTTCGCGCTGGCCGGCGCGTACGGGATGACGCGCAAGAGCTACGGCGCCGAGCAGGCCGCGCGTGGACTCGCGGAGAGCGTCGGTCTCGGCGTGATGGGCCTCGGCGGATTGATCGCCGTCGCGGGCGGACTCCTGTTTCTCGGCCTCGTGGCCGCCGTCTGGTGGCGCGGCGCCGGGACTTCTGCTCAGCGCGCCTCGCAGCGCGCCGGAGGCACCTGGAGGTATCGATGGGCTCGACAGACCGGGATCGAAAGCATCCGATCCAGAGATTGATGGACAACCCGTGGCTCTTGCTCGTTCTGGGCGTCGTTGTGCCGTTCGTGTCCTACACGCTCTGGGGTTGGATCGAAGTGCTGCTGACTCCGGCGGCGAAGCTGCCGTGAACAAGAGGGGGACGCCATGAGCATCTATTCGCCGCCGGCCGACTGGTTCAAGGCGCCGAGCGGACCCGAGCGACTGTGGGTCGGACTCGCGCTGATCTGGTGCATCGTGATGTTCATCGCGATGCCGTACTGGCATTTCTACGGCAAGCAGAATTCGACGGGAGAGGCCTACGCGGTCGAGCCCATGACCTTCATGCAGCGGACGATGCAGTTCGCCGACGCGCACAAGATCCGCGAAGAGAGCGGCGTGCCGGTCGCCGAGGTGCCGCCCGGCGGAGACGCCTATCTGCTGGCCAGGATGTGGTCCTTCTATCCGGTTCTGCAGCTGCGCCTCGGGCAGACCTATCGTCTGCACATCTCGTCGCTGGATCTGCAGCACGGCTTCTCGCTCCAGCCGCTCAACATGAACTTCCAGATCCTGCCGGGGTACGACCACGTGTTGACCGTCACCCCGACGAGCACTGGAGTCTTTCCCATCGTTTGCAACGAATTCTGTGGAATCGGTCACCACACGATGACCGGCCGTATCGTCGTGGTCGAGTAGGAGGCAATCATGAGCACAGCCGTCATCGGAGAGAGTCTTCCCGTTTCGGGCAATCACCCGGCCGCTCTCGTGCGCAGCTGCGATACGACGTCGCTGCCGGTGTGCCTCTCGGCGCAGCGCTTCGTCAAGCTGCACGCCGTGGCCGCCGTGGTCTTCCTGCTCGTCGGTGGCATCGGGGCCATTCTGCTCGGGCTCACCCGCTGGCCCGCGGTCCACCTGCTGAACGCCGAGTGGTACTACCGCGTGTTGACGCTTCACGGCCTCAACATGTTGATCTTCTGGATCCTGAATTTCGAGATCGCGATCCTCTACTTCGCCGGGACGGTTCTGCTCAACAGCCGGCTCTTCTCGAAGGGCCTGGCCTGGGTGGGCTTCCTGCTGATGCTCGCCGGAGCGCTCACGGTGAACGTGGCAATCATGCAGGGGCGCAGCGACGTGCTGATGACGTCGTACGTTCCGCTGAAGGCGGCGCCCAGCTTCTACCTCGGGATCATCCTGATGGCGGTCGGAGCGCTGATCGGCGTGATCAACTACTTCGGCACGCTCTACATCGCGAAGCGCGATCGCACCTACACGGGCTCGGTTCCGCTCGTGGTCTTCGGCGCCACGGCGGCGGCAATCATCGCGGTGGTGACGCTCCTGCACGGCGCGATCGTCATGATTCCCACGTTCTTGTGGTCGATGGGCCTCGTCGAGAGCGTCGATCCCTCCTGGTACCGGATCACCTGGTGGGGACTCGGACATATGTCGCAGCAGGTGAACGTCTGCGCGATGGTCTCCGTCTGGTATCTGCTCGGGACGCTGACGACGGGCTCGAGGCCGCTCAATCAGGCCGTGTGCCGCGGCGCCTTCGTGCTCTACATCCTGTTCATCAACCTCGCCTCGGCCCACCACCTGCTGGTGGACCCCGGCGTCGGGGCCGGTTGGAAGATCTGGAACACCTCGTACGCGATGTACCTCGCGGTGCTGGCGTCGATGATCCACGGCTTCACCGTGCCCGCGTCGGTGGAGGTTGCCATGCGCAAGAAGGGCCACGATCGGGGGCTCTTCGGCTGGCTGTTCGCCGCCCCGTGGAGCAACCCCGGCTTCTCCGGCTTCTTCCTGTCGCTGGTGATCTTCGGCTTCGGAGGCGGCATCACCGGCGTCGTGCTGGGAACGCAGCAGATCAACATCATGGCCCACAACACGCTGCGCATTCCCGGCCACTTCCACGTCACCGTGGTGGGCGGCACGACGCTCGCCTTCATGGCGCTCACCTACTACGTGGTGCCGCTGCTGTTCCAGAAGGAGTTCTACGCCAAGGCGCTCTGCCGGATTCAACCCTACATCTTTGGTCTGGGCATCACGCTCGCGGCGCTCGGCATGTCGTTTGCCGGCTCCTATGGGGTGCCGCGCCGCCACTGGGACGTGGAGTTCACCGGCAGCCTGTTCTCGACCGGCTTCGACTCTGGTGCGCACGTCATGCTCGGAATCCTGGGCATCGGCGCCGTCATCGCATTCATCGGCCTGATGCTCTACATCGGACTCGTGGTGGCCGCGGTCTTCTTCGGCCGCTCCAATGCGGGTCGCGCCATGGAGCCCTGGCACGAGGAGGCGCCGGCCGCGGGACCCGCGCTTCCCGAGGGCGAGGCCGAGCACCGGGTGCCGGGCACGGTGGCCCTCGTGATCGTGTTCCTGCTGACCTTTGCGGTCTACTACTTTGCCAATTGGAAGTGGCTGAGCGATGTCTGGGAGGTGCGCTAGTCGCGCGAGAAGGGCAGGAGAGAGGTCGAACGCATGAACGCCGTGCGCGGTGTACTCGAGCGGATCCGATGCTTCATCGAGGGTGGGGGCTTTCCTGCCACGACGCTGTGTCTGATCGTCTTCTACGAGCTGCTGCTGCTGGGTCTGCTGCTGACGCCGCCCGGCGGCGGCGAGCTCGGAGATTTCGCCGAGGAATTTCGCGTCTGGTGCTTCGGCTACGACCCCGCAACCGGCGGCATGCAGTGGGCTTATGTGATGGCCATGCTGGCCCCCCAGCTGATGCTCGGGGCCGTGGTGGCACTGTTCTGGTGGGAGCCGCTGCGCGCCGTATGGGCGCAACCGCGCCGCTTCGCGCGCTACGCAGCGGCTGCAGCCGCGCTGATCGCGGTGCTTGCCTCGGGAATGATCGCTCTCGGCTCGGCACCGGCGCGTGGCGAGCTGCCGTTTCCGGCGGAAGCGCTGCGCACGGCCCAAGCGGCGCCCGAGCTAACGCTCGTCAACCAGGCGGGCGCGCGGATCGATCTGGCGTCCATGCGCGGCAAGGTGGTGCTGCTCACCGCCATGTACGCGACCTGTGGTCACACCTGTCCGTTGATCCTGGCGCAGTCCAAGGCGGCCGTCGGCGCGCTGACCGACGCGGAGCGCGAGGATCTTCGCGTCGTTGCGGTCACGCTCGACCCGGAGCACGACAGCATCCAAGTGCTCGCCCAGCTCGGTCGGCTGCAGTCCCTTTCCGCGCCTCTCTACAACCTGGTGACGGGGGATCCGGTCGCGGTGGGGCGCGTGCTCGACAAGATGGACGTCGCCCGGTCGCGCGATCCCGAAACGGGCATCATCGATCACGCGGCGGTCTTCCTGCTGATCGACCGCGGGGGCCGCGTGGCCTATCGGCTGGGCTTGGGGCCGCGCCAGGAGCGCTGGCTGACCACCGCGCTGCGCGTGCTGCTCCAAGAGCCGATCGCGAGCGGATGAGTCGATGTCGCCGCCGCCCGGCAACCCGCTGGCGCCCGGCGTCGATGGCGCGCAGGAATTTCGCGTGTTGAGCGGTTCGCAGAGCTCCGGCGCGGAGGCGCCCGAGATCCACGTCGAGCCGGTGCTGCTCGGCGACCGCGCCCTGCGCGTGCTCGAGAAGGGATTCCTGCATCTCGATCGTCTGGTAACGACTGCGCTGCCGGCAGCGTTCAATCCGTTTCAGCAGACGGGTGCCATCGCGATCACCTCGCTGTCGGTCGCCACCGTCACCGGTATCGTGCTGCTGCTCTGGTACAAGCCGAGCGTGCACCTGGCCTACACGTCCGTCACCGCCATGTCCGAGGCGCCCTGGACGGCCGGTCTGATGCGCTCGCTGCACCGCTACAGCTCGGATGCCTGCATGTTCTTCACCCTCGTGCACGCCTGCCGTGTGCTGTTCGAGCGCCGCGTCGGCGGGGCGCGCTGGCTGGCCTGGGTGACGGGCATGGCGCTGATCGGCGTGCTCTGGTTCACCGGCTGGACGGGCTACTGGCTGGTCTGGGATGAGCGGGCTCAGCAGGTGGCGGTGGGCAGCGCGCGTCTGCTCGACGTGCTGCCCATCTTCATCGACCCGATGGGCCGCTCCTTCCTCACCGACGCGAGCGTCAACTCGCTGCTCTTCTTCGTCGTCTTCTTCGTGCACATGCTGGTGCCGTTGGCGATGGCGCTCTTTCTCTGGTTGCACATCGCGCGGCTCGCCCGCGCCCGCTATCTGACGCGCGGCGCGATGACCGGCTGGGTGCTCGCCTCCCTCGTTCTGATGAGCCTCGTCCTCCCCGCCGACAGCGCCGAGCCGGCGCGCATGGCGGTGCTCCCGCAGTCCTTCAGCATGGATTGGTGGTATCTGATGCCCCTCGTCCTGACCGACCGGCTCGGCGGCGGCGCGCTCTGGGCGGTGCTCCTGACGACCGGCGCGCTGGGCTTCTCGGCGCCGTGGTGGATGGTGCGCGGGCAGCCGCGGCCCGCGCAGGTCGTGGTGAGCCGCTGCAACGCGTGCATGAAATGCTTTCAGGACTGCCCCTACGAGGCGATTTCCATGGTGCCGCGCAGCGACGGGACGACCCGGCATGCCCTGCAGGCCAAGATCGATCCGGCCAAGTGCGTGGGTTGCGGAATCTGCGCGGGCTCGTGCGACACCGCGGGCATCGGGCTCGACTGGTTCGGGATGGTCGAGCAGCGCAAGCGCATGGATGACTGGGTGGCGCAGGCCGTTGACGCGAACAGCGCGCCGCACGTGGCTTTCGTCTGCGCGGAATCCGCCGCCGCGAATCTGCGCATCGATCGCGCGTCGGGGCAGTGCGCGGAGCTGCCGGGCTACCGCGTGCTCGAGATACCGTGCGCGGGCTGGGTGCATCCCCTGCTCGTCGAGCGCGCGCTGCGCCGCGGCGCGCTGGGTGTCGTGATCCAGAGCTGTGGACCCGGGGAGTGTCGTTATCGCGAGGGCGCCGAGTGGACACGGCTGCGCCTCGCGGGCGCGCGCGAGCCGGCGCTGCGAGCCGACAAGATCGAGCCGGAGCGGGTGCTGCTGCTCGAGCTGGATCGCACCCGCACGCGCAATCTCGTGGCGGCGGCGAACGCGTTTCGCGCGCGCGGCAGCGCGCCGGGGATGTGGCGTCTGCCCGCGCGGCTGGGCGGTCTGGCGGCGGCGGGGCTGGCGGCGCTCTGCATCGGCGTGACCTGGCTGATCAGCGACCTCGTCTACGCGGCGCCCGGCCTGCAGGGCTCCGAGCTGGTCGTGACGTTCAAGCATCCGGGCGTGGTGAGCGAGGACTGTCGCGTGCGGACGCCGGAGGAGCTCGCCGACCTTCCCGCGCACATGCGCCGGGCGGAGGTATGCGATCGCATGCGCGCCGACGTGCGTCTGCAGGTGAGCGTGGACGGTGAGCCGCGCGTGCGCGCGAGCTTTCGGCCGAAGGGGATCTGGCATGACGGCAACAGCATCGCCGTCGAGCGCGTTCCCGTGGCCCCCGGCGAGCACCGCGTCCGCGTTGCGATCGGTGACAGCGTCGCTCCCGACGCCTGGCAATTCGTCACCGAGCAGACGCTGCGCTTCGAGCCGGGGGCGCGCCGCGTTCTGGTCTTCGACCGATTGTCCGGCTTCAGCTGGCACTAGGAGCAACCGTGAGCGCCACCCATCCCGTTTCCCTGTCGACTCTTGCGCTGCAGCGCGGCCGTTCGCGGGCGGCGGCTCGCGTCCTGGACTACGTCGCACTGACCCGACCCCGGGTGCTCTCTCTCGTGCTGTTCACCGCGCCGCCGGCGCTCTTTCTGGATGCCGGTCGCTGGCCGGGTGCCACGCCGCTGATCGGCGTGGTGCTCGGCGCGGCACTGGTGGGCGGTGCATGCGGGGCATTCAATGCGTACATCGAACGCGAGCGCGACGCGCGCATGGCGCGCACGCGCAGCCGACCGCTGCCCACCGGGCGCCTCGCGCCGCAGCAGGCGCTCAAGTTCGGAGTCCTCGTTGCCGGGCTGGGACTGGCGATCCTGCTCGGCGTCGGCGGTTGGCTCTCGGCGCTGATCGGCGCGCTCACGTTGGCGCACTACGTGGGCATCTACACGCTGTGGCTCAAGCCGCGCACCCCCCAGAACATCGTGATCGGCGGCGCCGCCGGCGCGGCGGCTCCGCTCATTGCCGATGTCGCCGTGGACGGACGGCTCGGCGTGTGGGGCATCGCGCTCTTCGCGATCATCTTCCTGTGGACACCGCCCCATTTCTGGGCCATCGCCCTGTACCGCAAATCGGAGTACGCCGCCGCGGGGTTTCCGATGATGCCCTGCGTGGTCGGCGACGTGGCGACGCGCCGGCGCATGCTCGCCTACGCGATCGCGCTGCTGCCGGTGACGCTGCTGCCCTGGCTCGGCGGCGCGCTGGGGTTGCTCTACGCCAGCGTCGCACTGCTCAGTGGAGCGGGGTTCATCGCCAGCATCGTGCGCGCCATGCGGGCGGATTCGAGAGATCAGGACCGGCGCGTGTTCTTCGTGTCCATCCAGTATCTCGCGCTGCTCTTCGGCGCGATGCTCGTGGATCTCGCTCTGCGCTGACGCGCGCGCGCTCGCCGCAAGGGCTTGATTCTTCCGGCGTTCGCCCGACAATGGATCGCAGCCGAATCGCGGCGGGATCGCTGCGCCGCGAGGAGCGCGGTTGGGAGGGGTGGATTGTCGGAAGCAGCAGGGGGCGCTACGTGACGCGGGTGACGCAACGCGCGCGCCGCTGCGCCGGTGTGCTGGGCATACTCCTCGCGTGCAGCGTCGTGCCGCCGGCCCGCGCCGACGAGATCGCGCTGCCCGCGCCGGGCAGCCCGACCTGGCGCTCGCTCGAGTTTCCGCGCATCGAGCGGCATACCGCCTACGGGGTCGAGGCGGACGAGCGCGCCCTGCGCGCGCGCAGCGCGTGCGCCGCTTCGGGACTGCTTCTGCCACTCGACGACATCGATCTGCGCCAGACGCCGCGTCTTCGCTGGCGCTGGCGCATTCCGCAGCCGATCGAAACGGCCCGCGACGAGCGCAGCAAGGCCGGTGACGACTTCGCGGCCCGCGTCTATGTGGCGTTCGCGTTCGAGCCCGAACGCGCCAGCCTCTTCGAACGCGCCCGGCGCCGTCTCGGTGCCGCGCTCTACGGCGAGCAGCTGCCCGGCTCGGCGCTCGCCTACGTATGGTCTCGCGCCGAGCCGGCTGGCGCGAGCTGGGAGAACCCCTTCGTCGCGAGCAGCCGGATGATCTCGCGGGGCATGGGTCCGCTGCCCGACTGGCGCGTCGAAGAGGTGGATCTGCTCGCGGACTACACGCGCTTCTTCGGAACCGAGGCCCCGGCAGCCCTCTTCCTCGCCGTGATGACCGACACGGACGAAACGTGCAGCGAGGCGGAAGCTCTCTACGCGGATTTCTGGCTGCTCGGGCGCGGGGGCGCGCCGCGCTGAGGCGCGGCCGCCACGCGGGCTGCGCCTGGGGCCCGCGCTGCCGTCACGCGGGGCGCCCGCTGCGCGCCATCTCGGCGCCGAGTAGGGCCACGTGCTCCCCGAACGCTTCGAGCGTGGCGATGTGTTTCACGCCGGCGGGCGGCACCAGCCGCGCGCTGCCCGCGCCACCGATCCAGATCTTCACGCCGTCAGGGACGCGCGCGCGCAGCGCGCCGAGCCAGGGCTGCGCGGCTTCCGTCGAGAGTGCCGCGATGCCGAGCGCGATGGCGTCGGCGCCGGACGCCGCCGCGGCGCTCGCCAGCTCGTCCAGCGGGAGATCCGCGCCGAGAAAGATCGGCACGGCGCTCGCGTGGATCGAGACGAGCGCGGCGACCAGCAGGCCCAGCTCGTGGCGTTCGCCCTCCGGCGTCGCGAACACGATGCGCGGTCCGGGAATCGCCGTGGGCGTCGGGCGCA
>Ga0224496_10000153_pt1 | contig 50751 bp, 53 predicted proteins | sample SF_Jul11_sed_USG_2_FD_168127 | JGI IMG/M metagenome (GOLD analysis project Ga0224496, IMG submission 168127) | Sediment microbial communities from San Francisco Bay, California, United States - SF_Jul11_sed_USGS_8_1 | ecosystem: Environmental > Aquatic > Marine > Sediment | place: USA...
TAGACGGTTTGTTGATGCCGTTTCAGGTCATATGCCAACGGATGAAACAAGTCAGGCACGTGTACCGATCATATTAAATACGATTAAAGCTGTTGCGGAAAATAAATGAGTGAATCAGCACGGTAGTTTGGGGGAGGTACGAACCCCAACAGATTTTGATAAATATGTTGAGCGACGTATAAACTGTTGGGGTTCATGAAAAACATTCACCCCAACCTACAAAGCACGGTATCACGGTAGGTTGGGGTAAGGCACGAACCCCAACAGGTTTTGGTGAATATGTTGAGCGGCATATAAACTGTTGGGGTTCATGAAAAACATTCACCCCAACCTACAAAGCACGGTATCACGGTAGGTTGGGGTAAGGCACGAACCCCAACAGATTTTGGTAAGCATGTTGAGCGGCATATAAACTGTTGGGGTTCATGAAAAACATTCACCCCAACCTACAAAGCTGCTCTTCGTGATTTTTCGGTAGGTTGGGGTAAGGCACGAACCCCAACAATTTTTGATAATAACACTCTGCCATCAACACAGTCTCATCAGCACAACCCACAACAAATACCCTCTTGTTAGTATCCGAGTTAGAATAGTGCGCACATGGGAAGCTCTCCCCTCAAACCAGTCAGATAGAAAAAAATATGTTAGACAATTTACTTAAGCCCGCCTGGAAAAGCGACTTGGTTGAGAAGCGCCTGAAAGCTATCTCTGCAATGAATGGCGCCAGTTTAAAGAACCAGGAAATACTGGCTCAACTGGCCGCCGATGACGCGGATATTTCAGTTTGTATTGCGGCCATCCAGAAGCTAACGTCTGCCGCCACCTTGCATGAGATTTCGCTCAAGCATGCTAATGACTCGGTGCGTGCAGCCGCTGAGAAAAGGCTTGATGAATTACTGTCTGCGGGATGTTCTCTTAACGAAGAGCAATACCGCGAGCTGTTAAAGCAGTATCCAGCATTGGCGGTGCGCGTTGCCGCCTATGCGGAGTTAGCTTCGATTAGAGCTGAAGCCATACAAAGTTTGACGGAGAAACAACTGGTTGAAGTGCTGGGTCTCACCGGTTATACGGATTTGCGACAGCTGATCGCAGAAAGGTTGACCAATACCGCAGCAAGCATCGAAACACTTGAGTCCGCAAGGAAGCTACTGCGTGGCAAGGACAAGAATGTTGAGCGATTGCTCAGGACAAAAATAGATGAATGCCGAAAGCTGGAAAAGCAGTATGCCGAGAATTTAGCCACGGTAGAAAAACTGGTTAATGAAGTCGAGTATCTCGCCAGTCGTGACTGGCGGGCTGAGTTTAAAGCGAAGCTACAGGTTAACCGGGAGAGCTGGGATAAGCTTGATTTCGACATAGATGCAGACACGATGCAGCGTTATCAAACGGCGCGCCAGATTATCGATGCTCGATATGAACAGCAAAATAGTATTGAACAGGCGAAACAGTCTCAGCAACAGCTGCTGGATGAGCTCAAGGTTTTTCTGCGCGACATCACAGGCAGGGCGCTCGCCAGCTTGTTAGCAACACACGCCGACACGTCAACCCGGATAGAACAGCTCCGCGCCGACTGGCAACAATGTGCCGTTAAGCACCCGCCAGAACTGGTCACCCATGAGTCAGTCGAGAAGATGCTTAGTGCATTGCAATCGGTGAATCAGTTAGTGCTTAAGGCTGCTGATATCTTGCAGGAAAAGTCCGCTGCAGAATCGGGTGAAACTGAAGCGGCCGGGCAGCACAGGGCAGCTAAGGCATTCGCCGAAAATAGTCAGAAATTAAGCGCCGCCTTAAAACAGCTTAAATGGCCTGCGGCCTATGGTGAACTGCAAGTGGCGACTGAATTACAGGCGCAGCTGGCAGACTGGCAAAAAATACAGGCGGCGTCTGTCGCCGAACAGAAAGAGAAACTGGATAATTTGCATAAAAAAATCAGTTCTATCTTTCGTTTTTCCCGCGCCGGCAACCTGGCGAGAGCGAAACAGTTGTGTGAAAAAGTCGAAAAAGCACTGCACCAGTTTGAAGGCAAGGATCGTGCCGCCCTTGAAGAACGATTTGAAGAAGCCAGAAATACCCTGGGTGATATGGGTGACTGGAAAAATTTCGCGACCGAACCCAAGTATGTTGAGCTGTGTGAAGCCATGGAGCGTCTGGCCAGTTCCAAACTGCACCCCGACAAACTTTCGAATGAGATGAAGGCGCTGCAGCAGCAGTGGAAAAAACTCGGCAACTCGGATGTATCCGATTTGTACTGGCCGCGATTCAAAGAGGCCGCGGATAAAGTTTACCAGCCGTGTGCCGAATTTTTTGAGAAGCGACATGCGCTGCGTAAATCCCATCTCGAGCAACGACAGCAGTATGTTGTACAGATGCAGGCACTATTGGAAACCACCGACTGGGACAACCAGCCTGACTATAAGGCCGTGCAGTCTTCGCTGCGCAGTATTAGTGACCACTTTACCGCGATCAAAGACGTTGAACGTGGTGCGGGTGAAAAACAATGGAAGCAATTTAAAGCGTTTAAGGACCAGGTGAGCGCCAAACTCGATGTGGTTTTAGATGCCAATTTACGCTTGAAACATCAGCTGATTGAACAGGCTGCCGCGCTGGCTGAAGCCGAGGCCAAAGATGAAAATCTGGCGAAACTCAAAGCACTGCAAACCAGCTGGAAGCAGGTGGGTATTACCAATCGCAATAAAGATCAAAAAGCGTGGACTGAATTCAAAAAACAGGGTGATCTTGTCTTCAACAGGGTGCAGGAACTTCGCCACGGGCAAAAAGAAAAAACCGATCAACAGGTTAATGCCTACCGGGATATTATCAAGGCTATCCAACAACTGGCGAGGTCGGCTAAAAACCTGGCGGAAGCGGATCAGCAATTTTCTGCGCTGCAGGCCAAATTCGCCGAACTGCCTGAATTGCCATTGCCTGAAGCACGGGGTGGCGAATCGAAAGGGCCTGATTCATATCGGCCGGAATCACACAGACCCGAGCCACGTCGCCAGCCAGTGCCCGGTCAACTGCCGGAAAAACTGGCCGAAGGTGTTCAACGTGATTACATCAAAGCCTGCGACCAGTTCGATGAATGTCGTTCCCGGATTATTAACAATAAACACGCGCAGCAGATAGAGGCGCTGAGACAGAAGGCTGAGCTTTGTCTATTGCTGGAGGTGCTGGGGGAATCGGCCCCGGCAGAAAAACTTCAGGAAATATCGCAACAATGGGATGCCCTGGAACTGCACGATGCGACATTGTCCCGTCGTATAGAGCAGCGACGAAACTCAGCGCAGGCGGCGATCGATCGAGTGGCCATCGGCGCAGAACGCAGAATGCTGTGTCTTCAGTTGGAAATTGCGAAGGGCGCGCCAAGCCCTGCTGAAGACAAAACCTTGCGTATGCAATATCAGCTGGAACAGATGAATAAATCGGGATTGGGCCAGTCAACAGAAAAGAGTGCCGACTGGTTAGAGCAGCTGGAACTGGACTGGTTGTGTATGCCGGGTGCCGAACCTGCACTTCAAAAAGAACTAGATGAACGTTTCCAGCGAGCGCTTCGATCGAAGTAAATATGTTGAGCTGTACATAAACCTGTTGGGGTTCATGAAAATCATTCACCCCAACCTACAAAGCACGGTATTACCGTAGGTTGGGGTGAGGCACGAACCCCAACGGATTTTGGTAAATATGTTGGATGGTACATAAACCTGTTGGGGTTCATGAAAAACATTTACCCCAACCTACGTGGCTGGCTCAAATATATTGGCTGTTCTATAAAATTGTTGGGTTTGTAAAATTTCCATCTCAACCTACAAAGGATTTTGGTTATGCGATATCGGCGTGCGGATGTTAAAGGCGGGACTTATTTTTTTACGGTTAATCTGGCAGATCGAAGACAAACCTTGCTGGTTGATGAATTTGAAATATTACGGTTGGTTATTAACAATGTTAAAAAACAACATCCTTTTCAACTTGATGCCATGGTGGTGTTGCCGGAACATTTGCATGCAATCTTAACGCTGCCTGTTGATGATAATAATTTTGCAAAACGATGGATGTTGATTAAAACCGGATTTTCTCGTCAATTACTTAAGCAGGAGCTAATTAATGACAGTCGCAAAAGCAAAGGCGAACGTGGTATTTGGCAAAGACGATATTGGGAACATGTTATACGTGATGAATTGGATTTTGAAAGGCACGTAAACTACATTCATTACAACCCGGTTAAACATGGTTACGTTAAACGGGCAATAGATTGGCCGAATTCAACGATTCATGAATATATACGAAAAGGTATATTAGATAAAAATTGGTCGTATGAAGAAAGCGATAATGAAAGTGAATTTGGTGAAATAAAATTGTAAATCTGTTGGGGTTCATAAAAAACATTCACCCCAACCTACAAAGCACGATATCACGGTAGGTTGGTGTAAGGCATGAACCCCAACAGGTTTTGGTGAACATGTTGAGCGGCATACAAACCGTTGGGGTTCATAAAAAACATTCACCCCAACCTACATGGTTGTCTCAAATATAATGTATCGTTCCCACGCTCCAGCGTGGTAACCAGAAAACACTCAAGCCCTGCTGAGCGTGGCTTTTTTGGTCGCGACCATTTCAGGCGTCTCCAGGCTTATGCGGCCTATGACTCCATTTCTGAATTCACCGATGAGTAGTTCTGATGCTTTGTGAATATCGATGTGGCCACCCGGGCGCAGTGCTCCGCGCCGACGTCCGATTTCTTCGAGCAGGCTGATATCGTCTTCGGGTAGCTGTTTAAGTTTGTAACGCGTCTGTATTAACTCGGGATAGTATTTCAGGAAATAGCTGGCGGCGTAGAGCGCCACATCTTCAAATTCCATGGCGGTGTTTTTTATCGCACCGGTCACGGCCAGTCGATAGCCGGAGTCTTCATCTTCTACCTTGGGCCAGAGCATGCCGGGTGTGTCATACAGTAAGACGCCATTAGCCAGATGGGTGCTTTGTTGTACTTTGGTGACTGCAGGTTCATTACCCACCTTGGCTAACGTACGACCGAGCAGGCCGTTCATCAGTGTCGATTTGCCTACATTGGGTATGCCCATAATCATCACGCGCGCCGGTGTTTTTTCCAGATTTCGATTGCCCAGCATAGTTTTGGCCACCTGGGAAATTTTCTGGACCAGATTTTTTGCTTCGCCTTTTTTCTCGGCCACCATGGCGATGGCCCTAACCCCTCTTTCGCGCTCATAATGTTGCTGCCATGCTTTGGTCGTTATGGGGTCGGCCAAATCACTTTTGTTGAGCAGGATGATGCAGGGGCGATCGCCTCGTAATTCATCGACCAGCGGGTTTTTGCTACTGTAGGGGATGCGTGCATCGAGCACTTCGATGACGATATCGATGAGCGGCATGCTTTCTTTGATTTTTTTGCGGGCTTTTTGCATATGCCCTGGATACCATTGAATGGCCATGTTGTTTTGTGTCGTTACCTGAGAGTGTTTTTAGGTGGTTGGTTGTAGCGATGCAGTGGTTGCAGGGATTATACCGCAATAGTGCAGAGTGTCAGGGTTGATCTGGACACTGGAGTGACTGTCGCCGCATTATCACGCGGGAGCGTGAAAGCAAGAAATAGCTAATTTATGGCTTATCTCCTGTAAATAAATGTTTCCAGAAACTTGAAAAATATGGAGGTTTCGGTAACAAAAAATGGGTCTGAGTGAGGTTCCCCCAATAAAACAATAACCAGTTTGGTACTAAAGAATATCTCCTGTATTATTGCCCTCATATACTTTCAATAACATTATGAAATGATTTTGTTTCACCTGTCACTTGCTGGATAAAGGATGATCAATATGCTGTGGTATCGATTTTGTTTATTTGCGCTCCTGTTTGGCCTGTTTCCTTTTCACTCATATGCTGACGATACCGCGACAAAACTCTTTGAGCGCAACTCTCCATTGGTGTTTCAGATCAAAGTTATCGACCAGGCTTCTGGTAATAAGTCGACTATCGGGTCTGGCTTTCAGGTATCGCCATCGGGTGTAATCGCCACGAATTATCATGTTGTTTCCGATTATATATTGGAGAAAGATAAATATTCGATCGAGGTGCTGGATCATGAGAATAACTCGCTTCAGTCATCGGTAATCAATTTCGATATCGTTCATGATCTGGCCCTGCTACAGACTGAAGGCATGGATGAGCAGTCTCTGAAATTGAACGTGGAGTTGCTCGCTCACGGTAACAGAATTTATTCCATGGGTAATCCTAACGACCTCGGCATGACGATTGTCGAGGGTACGTACAACGGTCTGGTCGAGGCTTCACGTTACAATAAATATCTTTTTTCTGGTTCACTCAACCCGGGTATGAGTGGTGGTCCGGTGTTCAATAGTGATGGTGAGGTCATTGGTGTCAACGTATCTAAAGGTGGTGAGCAGATTAGTTTTCTGGTGCCCGCCAGACACCTGGTCGAACTCATGTCGCACGGTTTTAAGCCGTTAAGCGCGGATGATTATAATGCGCACGCGATTGACTACCTTTTCGATGATCAGGATGTTTATTATCGCAGCCTGCTCGATGCTGACTGGCTGACGAAAGATTTCCTGGACTTCGAGCTTCCGGACAAGATACATGATTCTCTGAAGTGCTGGGGTCATAGTGAAGATGATGACGACATACGCTATGAAGAGACTCATCGCCATTGTAAAACCGAGGATGAGATATATCTGAAAGCTGACTTTTATACGGGTTCTTTCAACTTTAGTTATGCGAGCATCATCAGTGAAGAGCTTAATACGGTGCAGTTCTACAAGCTGCTAGAGACAAAATATAGTATCTCCAGTTTCTCCAACAGCGACGACAAGCAAGAAACAACTAACTTCGTCTGCAACACTAAATTCATACAGCTGGGCGGCAAGCCTGAACAGCATGATACGCCCTGGAAGGTGACAAGTTGTATTCGAGCGTACATAGAGTACGAAGGACTCTACGATGCGGGGCTGATCGCCTTGTACGCGGATTCATCGGACAGCAAGCATGAATCGCTCATGATCAGGTTGAATGCATCTGGTATCAGCAAACAAAACATTACCCGATTACATAACAAATTCATGGGCAAGGTAAAATGGAAACATTGATCCTGAAAATTGGGGATTCGTATAACAAGTACTATCTGGATAGTGATGGTGTATCAGGTTTGTCTCTTGGTCGTGCTTTCAGTAACGACATTATCATCACCGATCCTTTTGTCGGTGAATTTCAGTTGAGAGTTGACCTCTCACCGGGCAGTGAGTACGACTGGCATATCGAGATAACCGATCGAACCAATCCTGTTTTCTTGAATGGAAAGAATATCGAGTCTAAGAGTGTTGATTTACGCTCGGGCGATAAATTGACTACAGGGCGGACGAGTATCGTATTCTATACCGAGAATCACGCTGTGCCGGTAACACGTGAATTTTCCATCGCCAACTGGTTACATAATCATAAATTTAAGCCGTATATAGCTATCCTGATGCTGCTGGTGCTGTTTGGCTCGACCATGCTGGCGTCTTATCTGGAGACAGCTACCGAGCTGGACTGGGGCAGTTTATCGTCTGTTGCGTGGGGTTATCTGATACTCGCGTTTATCTGGGCTTCAGGCTGGTCACTGGCGGGGCGATTGCTAAAAGGTGATTATTATTTTTCATCACATCTTTTCTTTACCTCGATATGCCTGATTCTGTTGCTGCTGCTGAACGATTTTGGTAGTTACATCGACTATATGTTTTCCAGTACGATGGCCGGCGAAATCGTTGATGGGATAGTCATCGTATTACTCAATGGATTATTAATTGGCTTCAATTTGTCGCTGGCGACCCACAGTTCTCGAACTTTCAGGAAGGGTATATTAGTAAGCGTATGCATCGTCGCAACAATCGCTTCGATGGTTTACATGAGGCAGGAGGAATACAGTAATAGACCTTCTCATTCCGTCACGATTAAGCCCTCGTTCATTCCCAAAGCTTCGTCGGTGAGTATCGAACAATTTATTAGTGATTACGACGAGATGTTCGAAAAGCTGTCTACGATGAAAAAACAGATATAGGTAGAGCTAAAAATGTAGGTTGCAGTTTTTTGTGCCAGGTAGGGCCAGACTAGTGATCTGGACGCTGGAACGTCCAGGGCTGCATTCCACGCTGGAGCGTGGGAACGATACATCATCACCGCTACACACGATGAGCTATGACATAATATATCGTCTGAATAAAACCCCTTGCTATCATTTAAGGCGCTGTTGTGAACGACCCTATAGTGTGGATTATCATCGTTGTTTTTTATGCGCCGCTGCATTTCATGTTGCCGGTGCTGTTTTTGTTTATCGTAGGTGATGAGGCCGAAGCCGTGAGAAAGCAAATGATTCGTCGCGCCCTGATCGATGCTGCCGTCTCTATGGTGGTGGCTTTCGCATTGGCGATTGTGCTGGTCAACTATACCCAGGTCGCGCTGGCGATGGTGGTGCTCATTCTGTTTATGCTGGCACCATTTGTACGCATAATAAGAAATCGGCGTGAGCTTAAATAGTAAGAATTATAAGGTTAGTGGTAACACTCACCATCGTTGCCACGCTGGAGCGCGGCAACGATAAACGAACACTGGTTACATACTATGAACTACGACATTGCCACATTAAAACAAATCATCACCTCTGCGGCACGCGAAGAGTTGCTGCCGCGCTTTGCTGATGTTCAGCGTAATACTAAGGTTGATGGCAGTTTTGTTACCGAGGCGGATCTTGCAACGCAGTCGCGTATTATGCAGGCGTTAAAAGAACATTATCCCGATGTTGATTTTCTCGGTGAAGAGATGACCGAGTCTGAGCAGCAGGCGTTGTTAACGAGCAGTGATTCGCTCTGGTGTCTTGATCCGCTCGATGGTACCAGCAACTTCGCTGCGGGCACGCCGTACTATGCGATTTCGCTGGCGCTGATTGAACGTGGTGTGCCGACGCTGGGCATTGTTTACGACCCGAATCGTGATGAGTGTTTTGTCGGCATTCACGGGCAGGGTGCATGGCTCAATGATGCGCCGCTCAAGGTCAGGCCTGCGAGTTTGCCGCTTTCGCAATCGACCGCGCTGATTGATTTTAAGCGTCTGCCGAAATCGCTGTCGATGAATCTGGTCAATCTTCAGCCTTATGCATCGCAACGCAGTTATGGTTCGGTCGCGCTCGACTGGTGCTGGCTGGCGTCGTCGCGTTTTCATGTTTACCTGCATGGCGCATCTAACATCTGGGATTACGCTGCCGGTTTGTTGGTGTTTAACGAAGCGGGTGGTTTTTCCTGCACGCTGGATGGTGAGGCGATTTATACCAATTCGCTGAAGAAGCGTTCTTCGGTCGGTGCGCTGGATCAGGTAACGTTTGATCAGTGGATTGCCTGGCTACGTGAGAACATTAATTAGGAAATGATGGGGGGTACGTAGATGATTACTTATTTTTACTGGATGCTGGTGATTGTCATTGCGATGGCATTGATGTTTTTCCTTGGGCGTGCGGACAAGTGGAAGAGTGGGCTGATTGCTGCTGTGATGGTATTTGTGATTGGCTGGGTGGCTTACTTTTTCCATTTTCAGCAGGTGTTTGTTAAGCATTATGGTGGGGTGATGTCGGTGACTGTACCGAAAGGCCAGTTTCATATCGCGGCGACCTGGAAAGATGATAATTTGTGGATTGAAAATTATGATCCCAAAACCAATACCTGCCATTTTAATGAATATTCACGAGGCAACCTGTTACAGGGGGCGGTAACGATCAAGAATTGTAACCCGTTATTACCCGATGCTGTGCCTACGGGTACAGCGGTGAAATAATAAGAATTCACTGAACAAGTGTTCTTCCGTCGGTGCGCTGGATCAGACGAACTTGTATCGGTATGATTGGCTAATCAGCCAGGTTAATTAGGCTGCAGGAGGAATGTGATGGAATGGGGAGCTTATGCATTAATTGCGATTATTGTGCCCTGGGCGCTGAATGCACTGACCAGGTCAGCAGACGTACCCGCGGAAATTAAGCTAGGCAAAACATGGCTGGCATACAGGTTACCATTAAAAGTTTTTTCTATTATTAGCCTTGTTTTTCCGATAGGCGGGATTTTGTATCTTATATCGGGTGACTATGAAAGCATTTATGAGCCTGTTGGCTTCATCCTGTTTTTCTCGTTGATTTCCGTGCCATTGCTGTTGGAAAGTTTTCTGGTTCAAATCGCATTTGATGATAAATATGTTTACTGCTTTTCGCCGTGGAGACCCAACAGGCAAGTGCCTTTTTCAGAATTAGGCCAGCCTTATTATAGCGATGCTATGCAATGGTGGGTCATTCCGACAAAATCACAGGGCTATATTCGTCTGCAAAGTATGATATCAGGCAAGGATGAACTGCTTGAACGTCTGACCCTGTCTGAATAGATCGGGCTATCGGTGGCCTTGCTGGGTGCGCTGGTTTTTGCCCACCCTGCGAGGCATTTTTATGGCGTTATCTAAATCGCCAGATTGGATTTTGAAATTAGTAATTTTTAAAACCTGGTGCTGCAGTGAAATACAGGAAATCAGGACGAACCGGGCTGGATGTTAGTCGAGAAGACCTTTTTCCGCTAACCGGGCAGTGACGGCATTGATATATTCATCATTCAGCATCAATGCATCCAGTTCCTTTGTAGGTTCACATTGGCTGGCGAACTTGTCGTACAGATGTACTGGCTCTGCTCCGTTAGTCTCGAAAGTGGTCCAATAGTCCTTGATCAATGCCAGGCACGCTTGTGTGTTCAATTTTGTATTCTCTGCCGCCTGCACTGGGGCTGACAGCAACAGGAGTGATATCAGTATATATCTCATGGGGATAAATCCATTAAGTGAATCGGTGTGGATTTGGTCGCATTTAGGTATTTGGTGTAGATTTGGTCGCATTTAAGGTGCGCAATTTTATATGGTAATTCGGTGAGTTTCCAGAATTAAATAGATTCTAAATTATTAAGGGGCAGCCTATTGGTTGCTTAAAAGCTAAAAAAAGGCCCAGATCCTTATAATTCGTTCCCTTTTAACTTTAATCACTTTACTATTCCGCTCTATTCCAGCCCTGATAAATCTTACAGAACTTAATCTTGTTATGGCCCCTGATACCTACCTTGTCGCCTTTTTTATTTTGCTGTTGGCTTATTTCCTTCGAGGTATTACCGGTTTTGGTTCGGGCTTGATCGCGATACCGCTGTTAGCGCATTTCCTGCCTTTGACTTTTGTTGTGCCACTATTGCTGGTGCTGGATTTCGTGGCGTCGATTGTACTCAGCCGGCATATGCATTTGCAGGTGCGTTGGGATGAAATTCGTTTTTTGTTACCCTCGAGCATTGTTGGTATTTTGCTTGGCTCGTTCCTGCTGGTGAATTTACCGCGTGAACCGCTGTTGGTGGGGCTCGGCTTGTTTGTTATATTTTTTGGGTTACGTTATTTATTTAATGTGCACGGTGAAAAGCCGATTAGTCGCTGGTGGTCACTGCCCACCGGCTTGATTGGTGGTTTGATCGGCGCCCTGTTTGGTACCGGCGGCCCGCCTTACGTGGTCTACCTTTCGCATCGTCTGCACGATAAAACACAATTGCGCGGCACTTTGTCGGGCCTGTTTATGCTCGACGGCGCTTTGCGGGTTATCACCTTTCTGTTCTTCGGCCTGTTGTTACAGGATGAGATGCTGGGCTCGTTATTGCTGGCGCTGCCGCTGGTGGCTTTGGGTCTGTATCTGGGTAACAGGGTGCACCTGGGCATTAGCCGCCAGCAGCAGTTGGCTGTTATCGGTGGCCTGTTGTTGCTCAGCGGCGGTTCGCTATTATGGAAAGCATGGGGCTGAAATCACACGTATGTTCAGCTCCAGATTAAAAACAATGACAGGTTATTAAAGTATGAAAAAACATCACTCAGTGATGGTTGTTGGTGGCGGCCCTTCGGGTTCGGCGGCGGCTTTTACTCTGGCAAAACATGGCGTTGATGTGTGTGTCGTTGATAAAGCTACATTTCCACGAAACAAGTTATGTGCGGGTCTTTTAACCATAAGAAGCAAGCATCTGTTTGCTGAAATATTTGATGCGCCCTGGGATTTGGCTTTTGAATATGAGGCAAATGGTGTCCGGTTTTTTCATAAGAATAAATTGCTGAAAAGTGTTGAAGACTGTAGTGAAATGTTTTTTACCTATCGTGTCGATTTCGATAATTATTTGCTGACAATGGCGGAGTCGAAAGGGGCTCATTTGTATCAGGGTAGTGGCGTTGATTCAATTGATCTGAATAATAAAGTATGCCATCTACGTTCCGGTGAAGAGATTAGTTATGATTATTTAATTGGCGCTGATGGTGTTAATAGTATTGTCGCTAAATCTATTTATGGAAAATCGTTTGATAAAGAAACAATAGCTTTTGCGCTTGAAATTGAAGTCGATAAAAATTTGTCTCGGCGCGAGGTGAAGGTGCCTGAGTTATATTTTGGTGTGGCTAATTGGGGTTATGGCTGGGTGTTTCCGAAGAAGCATGCTTTGACAGTGGGTATTATTGGTTTGCATGCAAAGAATCCGCATCTTAAAAAACAATTTTCTGATTTCCTCATCGATTTATTTGGTGATGTTCCTGATGTGAAGTTTAACGGGCATTACATTCCCTTTGGTGATTATAGAAAAACTCCGGGTGTCGATAGCGCTCTGTTGGTGGGCGATGCGGCGGGGCTGGTAGATCCAATCACCGGGGAGGGTATTGCATACGCGATGCAAAGTGGTTACTTCGCTGCTCTTGCTATAGTTGAGTCGGTCAGCACTGATCAAAGCAAAAACGTTGTTGATGTGTACATGAAAAAACACTCGGAAATAACCTCTTCACTTGATTATGCCAACCGGCTTAAATATTTAATATTTCCAAAGTTAAGTGAATATCTATTTGTTAAAACTTTTCCTGCAACCACACAGTTACCACTGAAACATATGGAACTTATTGCCGGAAAAATTACATATAAGGAATATAGCCGGTACGTGCTTGGCAAGGTAATTAGCGGTTTTTTTAAGCGACTATTGTTTTTAAAATAAATAAAATGAAATAAGTGCAGCAAGATATGCCTGATATTTGTTTATCGTTTCTCTTACTGGTCACTCATACTCTTCATTTTTGACATGGTGGTTTATTAATTCAACTATGGTTTTTCCCGATGACATTTTCCTGCTGAGCTTCAGCACTCAGGACATGATTTATTCTGCTCTGTTATTTCTGTGGGCCGGTTTTGTGCGCAGTGGTCTGGGATTTGGAGGCGCGGCACTGGGCCTGCCGTTGATGCTGTTCATTTATGATCAGCCGTTGTTCTGGTTGCCGGTGATCGGCTCACATCTGCTGTTCTTTTCTGCGATGACGCTACGCACTCGCATCCATGATGTCGACTGGGCCTTCCTTAAATTTTCCGCGTTTTACATTATCCCGGCTGCGTTGGTGGGGGTGTTTGGCCTGATCACGTTGCCGAGTCAGTTGCTGGTGTACTTCATCTATGGCATTACACTGTTTTATGCGGTGTTGTGGCTATTTAGTATTTCGATTACCAGCCGCCACAGCTGGAGCGACAAGCTGCTGCTGGCGTTTGGTGGCTATGTGGCGGGCACTTCGTTGACCGGCGCGCCGCTGATGGTGTCGGTGTTCATGCGTCATGTTTCCAGGGAGCAGCTGCGCAATACGCTGTTTGTGCTCTGGTTCATCCTGGTGAGTATCAAAATGCTGACCTTCCTGTCGTTCGCGGTGCCGTTGCATTTTTTGTCTGCGCTGCTGTTGATCCCGGCGGCGACGGTCGGTCACGTGCTGGGGCTGAAGGCTCACGAAACTATTTTGCAGAATGATGCGTTGTTCAAGCGGGTGATTGGTGGGTTTTTGCTGATTATCTGTGTACTGGGTCTGTGGCATAACAGCTAGTTGCATCGTTCCCACGCTGGAGCGTAGGAACGATAATTTCTGACAGTCGGAGTAAAACTATTAGCGTCGGTTCGAATCAAACTCCTCAAAGCCCTGCCAACTCTGGCCTTGTTTGTGTCTATTGCTTGGTATAATCGCCCTTTCAACTGAGTTTTATCTATGTCCGCTATTGCTGTCCCTGTCGCCAGAACGGCCCTGTTCGATTACCCGAAATACTGGGCCGAATGCTTTGGCAGCGCGCCTTTTCTGCCGATGAGCCGTGCCGAGATGGATGCGCTCGGCTGGGATTCGTGTGACATCATCATTGTGACCGGCGACGATTATGTCGATCATCCTTCGTTCGGCATGGCGATTATCGGCCGCCTGCTGGAAAAGCAGGGCTTTCGCGTCGGTATCATCGCGCAGCCGGACTGGCTTTCGAAAGAACCTTTCGAGGTGCTCGGCAAGCCCAACCTGTTTTTCGGTGTCGCTGCCGGCAACATGGATTCGATGATCAACCGTTACACGGCTGAGCGCAAACCGCGCTCGGATGATGCCTACACCGCCGGTGGCATTGGCGGCAAACGCCCCGACCGGTGTTCGCTGGTGTATGCGCAACGCTGCAAGGAGGCCTGGCCGGATGTGCCGGTGATTCTCGGCGGCATCGAGGCTTCGTTGCGCCGCATTGCGCATTACGATTACTGGCAGGATAAGGTGCGGCGCTCGATTCTGGTGGATGCCACGGCCGACATGCTGCTGTTCGGCAATGCGGAGCGCGCCATCGTCGAGGTGGCGCACCGGCTGGCACAGGGTGAGGCCATCGAACAGATTACCGATGTGCGCGGCACGTCGTTTGTGCGCCGTGACACGCCGCAGGGCTGGATGGAAATTGATTCAACCCGCATCGACCGGCCCGGCAAGGTCGATCACATTGTCAGCCCGTATGTTAATTCTCAAACATTGAGTGGCTGTGAAGGCGAGCGCCGTAACGATGCCTTTTACGGTGCGCAATATGATGAACACGGCGAGCCGATCATCGAATTCAAGCAGACAAAACTGGAACGCAGTACCAGCGTGATTCGTTTGCCGGCGTTTGAAAAAGTCAGCCACGATGCGGCGCTGTACGCGCATGCCAGTCGGGTGCTGCATCTGGAAACCAACCCCGGCAATGCGCGCGCACTGGTGCAGAAACACGGCGCGGTGGATGTCTGGTTGAACCCGCCGCCGATTCCGCTGAGCACGGCGGAAATGGATTATGTGTTTGACGCGCCGTTCAAGCGCGTGCCGCACCCGCGTTACCAGGGCGCGAAAATTCCTGCTTATGAGATGATCCGCTTTTCGATCAACATCATGCGCGGCTGTTTTGGTGGCTGCACGTTCTGTTCGATTACCGAACACGAAGGCCGCATTGTGCAAAACCGTTCACAAGAATCGGTGCTGCATGAAATCGAACAGATTCGTGACAACGTGCCCGGTTTCACTGGCGTGATTTCTGATCTCGGCGGGCCGACGGCGAACATGTATCGCATTGCCTGTAAGACCAGGGAGATCGAAGCCGCCTGCCGTAAACCGAGCTGCGTGTATCCCGGCATTTGCCAGAATTTAATAACGGATCATTCCGCGCTGACGCAACTTTATCGGGGAGCGCGCGCCTTGCCCGGCGTTAAAAAAGTGCTGATTGCTTCGGGGCTACGCTACGATTTGGCAATCCGCGATCCCGAATATGTGAAAGAGCTGGTTACGCACCACGTCGGTGGCTTGCTCAAGATCGCACCGGAACATTCGGAAGATGGACCGTTGTCGAAAATGATGAAACCCGGTATGGGCGCGTATGATCAGTTCAAGCGCCTGTTTGAAAAATATTCGAAGCAGGCGGGTAAGGATCAGTACCTGATTCCGTATTTTATTGCGGCGCATCCGGGCACCAGCGATGAGGATATGCTCAATCTGGCACTGTGGTTAAAGCGCAACGGTTTTGAGGCTGACCAGGTGCAGGCGTTTTATCCGTCACCGATGGCAACCGCGACCGCGATGTATCACACCGGAAAAAATCCGTTGCGCAAGGTCACCTATAAAAGTGAGCCGGTGGCCAGCGTCAAAGACCCGGAGCAGCGAAAACTGCACAAGGCATTTTTGCGCTATCACGATCCGGTTAACTGGCCTTTGTTGCGCGAAGCACTGAAACGCATGGGACGTTTGGATTTGATTGGTGATGGCGAGAAACAGCTGGTGCCAAAAGATCAGCCAAAAGCGACAGAGGCTTATCAGGCAAAGCGCAGAAAAAATTCCGAATCCGCGCATGCGCGCCGCACCGGCGGCAAAAAAATACTGACCCAGCACACCGGCCTGCCGCCGCGTGATACCGGCGCGGCGAAGAAATCGTCGTCGGTTAAAAAGAAATCGCGCAGCCGGCTCAAACCCAGATAAGTGATAAGAATTTCGTCGCTCCGAATTTACTGATCACGCTGATTAATAACGACACTTTAAAATACTATGACTGAACAAACTTATATTAAAGGTAAAGACAGAGACCTCGAGTCCACGATTGCAACCATGATGAGCAAGCTGGCTGATCTGGGTATTGAGATTGAGGAAGTCTCGTGGCTTAACCCGGTGCCGAATGTTTATTCTGTGCATATTCGTGATAAAGCCTGCGAGCTGATGTTTACCAATGGCAAGGGCGCAACGCGTAAAGCTTGTCTGGCGAGTGCTTTGGGCGAGTACTTTGAACGTCTCAGCTGTAATTATTTTTTTGCTGATTTTTATCTGGGCGAGGATTTTTCAAAAGGTGAGTTTGTGCATTACCCCGATGAACGCTGGTTCAAGGTTGAGGGTGAGGCGATACCCGAAGGTTTGCTGGATGAAAACTTATGGGCTTATTATGACCCGGAGCAACAGGTTAAATCACAACATCTTTTTGATACGAATTCTGGCACTGTTGAACGTGGTATTTGTGCTTTGCCTTACACACGACAACGCGATGGTGAAAAACTCTGGTTTCCTGTGAGTATCATCGGCAATCTTTATGTCAGTAACGGCATGTCGGCGGGTAATACTCAAAACGAGGCGCGCGTACAGAGTTTGTCTGAAATTTTTGAGCGCTACGTAAAAAACAAAATTATTTCTGAAGGACTTTGTTTGCCTGAAGTGCCTCAGGAAGTATTGAATCGTTACCCCAAAATTGTTGAAGCGATAACGGAGCTTGAAAGCCACGATTATCATTTGCGCATTGCTGATGCTTCACTGGGTGGCCGGTACCCGGTAATGAGTGTGACTTTAATGAATCCGCGTGATGCCACAGTGTATGCATCATTTGGTGCGCATCCCAGTTTTGAGGTGGCGCTTGAACGCACCGTGACAGAATTATTGCAGGGCCGCGGCCTGCATGAACTGGATGATTTTTTACCGCCAAGTATGGATCTGGATGAAGTAGCTGATCAGCATAATCTGGAAACTCATTTTATCGATTCCAGTGGTCTTATGGCTTATGACTTTTTCAAAAGTAAACCCGATTACGAATTTTATGACTGGGACCACGACACTGATAATGATGATGAATTTGAATATTTATGCAAAATAATTCATGACATGGGTCACGATATTTATATTGCGGATTACGAGCATCTTAATGTGTATGCCTGTCGCATTATTGTGCCGGGTATGTCTGATATTTATCTGGTCGATGATATTGTCTGGAATAACAATAATGAAGGTGCCCTGTTTCGCGAAGAAATTCTGTCGTTAAGGAACCTGGATAAAACGCAATGGCAAAATATTCTCGACCGACTCGATGAAGGTGGTTATCACGATATGCAGCGAGTGGCCGAGTTTATCGGCGTGGCCACCGACCGCGGCACGGTATGGTCCGGGCTTCGAATTGGTGAGCTTAAGGCTATGTTGTGTCTGGCGATAGGTGACCTTGAACAGGCAGCGGAGTGGGTGGACTGGTGTTTACATATGGATCAACTTACCGTCTGTCGTTTGCATATTTATAATTGCCTGAAAGTTTTACTGGATATAGAGCTGGACGATTCACGTGAATACGATGATTATGCCGACGCGCTGGCCAAACTCTACGGCAAGGAATATGTTTCAATATGCACCAAGGTCCTAGCAGGCACCGAGACTTTTCACGGCTTGCACAGTCCCGGATTATCACTGGATGGATTTGATAATCATAAGGAGTTGTTAAACTGTTATGCCAGATTGCAGAAGTTTAAACAGAATAACTGGAAACAGGTTTGAAAGCAGGGCTATAAAATATTTTCAGGTATTTAAAATAATACCCAAAATAGTTTTTGGGTCGAATTAAGGAGTGTTAAATGTTTACCTGGCCATGGTGGATTTTTTCAATTATCGCAGCCGTTCTCTGGGGTTTGCACTTTAATCTGGTGGTTAAGGTGGCTAATGTCCTGCCAAGAGATATTTATTCACCCTTGACACTTTTTTTCATTACCAGTGTTTCCATTTTGCTGATATTACCTGTTGTATATCAGAAAGTATTAGCTAATCTGGTAACGCTTTGGCACGCGAGTGATGATATTAAAATATCCGTTGTTGTTTTAGTTTTTACCGCACTTATTGCGGCTAGCCTGTTATTTATTGCCATGCAATTAAGCCCTAATCCTACAGTCGCGGCTTTGTTAGATATTACCTATCCTGTGTTTATCGCGATTATTGCCTGGTTGCTCTATAGAGAAAATCATCTAGACTGGTCAGTGCTGGTGGGTGGAGGCTTAATTTTTTCCGGTGCTATGCTGATTGTCTGGAAGCATGGTTAATAGATATTTTTGATCAGGGTGAAAGGTGTCATGGTCAGGCTACGAAACAAAGATTTAGCTAACTATGATTAAATATTCAAAAGAAAATCTGGTGTTACAATGAAATACAGAAAATTAGGTCGGACAGGTTTGGATATCAGTGTCATTGGTCTTGGTACGATGACATGGGGCTTGCAAAATACACAGGCGCAAGGCTTTGAGCAAATGGATTATGCACTTGAGCAGGGCGTGAATTTTTTTGATACCGCTGAGATGTATGCAATTCCACCCTCTGCTGAAACCTTTGGCAAGACTGAAACTATTATCGGCAACTGGTTTGCTGCAAGATTAAATCGTGACAAAGTGATTCTTGCATCAAAAATAGCCGGACCGGGTTTGCCATGGATCAGGGAAGGCAAAAATGTTATCGATAAAAACAATATTCATCTCGCGGTTGAGGGTAGCCTGAAAAGATTACAAACTGATTACATCGACCTGTATCAATTGCACTGGCCTAACCGGGGCTCATACCACTTCGGCCAGGTTTGGGATTACGCACCGAGCTTTGATGTGAAGGCTGAAGAAGATAATTTCCTCGAAGTTTTGCACTCATTGCAGGGCTTAATTCAGGATGGGAAAATTCGACACGTTGGTTTGTCTAATGAAACCGCCTGGGGCATGACGAAGTGGTTGCAGCTGGCCGAGAAGTATAATCTACCGCGTATGGCTTCTATTCAGAATGAGTACTCGTTGATTTGCCGTCACTTTGAACCTGATCTCAGTGAGATAGCGCTGCACGAAGACTGTGGTTTGCTCGCATGGTCACCGTTATGTCGTGGCATGTTAAGTGGTAAATACCTGAATGGCGCTCGTCCTGAAGGTGCACGTATTACCATTGAAACCCGGCCCGAGCATCGCATCCACCCGCAGACTGATGCAGCAGTTCAAGAGTATGTTAATTTAGCCAATATTTATGATCTCGATGTGTGTCAGATGGCGTTGGCTTTTGTTAATAACCAGCCTTTTGTCAGTTCTACGTTGATTGGTGCAACCAATATGGTGCAATTAAAGAATAATATTGATTCAATTAATCTAAGTCTGTCTGATGAGATCTATCAGAAAATTAAAAAGATTCGACGTGATTATCCAATGCCGTTTTGATTTGCAGTCTATAAATTCTGTAGAACTGGTCGTCATAGCTTAATCGGACGCATATTTTTATTCCCCACTTTTCTTTGACAAACTCAGGGTGGTTGGGAATGGTTGATTCAGGATGAACTGTTAGAATGAAAAGATGGGATGAATAACATTTGGGTTGAATAAAAATTATTTATAATGTTAGTCAGTGCTGTGCTTAGTGGCTGATTATTCTTATAAAGAAACTGAATTAATGGCTAACTTTTTTGCTGTTAATTAAAATTACATATAATGGAGAGCGTCATCATGAATTATCGGATTTCAAATAATCTTCTTACACTGACTCTAATTCTGCTTCTGTCAGCTTGTTCCAGTAATGAAATTTATCGTAGTGACTACGAAATCTGTAATTACAGGACATCAGGTGATTGTCCAAAGAATGCTCTGCAAGTACATGCAGCGGGTGAGCAGGATGAGTATCGCCTTGGTTTTGTTGAGTATGATGACCAGGGTCAGCTACGTGACCGTAAGCAGATGAATGCAGTGCTGGAAGAATATCAGCAGTTAGCCGCTTTTGATGATGTGTTATTGATTACCTTTGTTCATGGCTGGCATCACAGTGCACAACCTGAGGATGGCAATATCGTTTCATTTCGTCATATGCTAGCCGAGGTCTCAAAAATGGAAGGTGTTGGTAGTGAGCAGCAGGGCCGAAAGAAACGTAAGGTGATTGGTTTGTATGTCGGCTGGCGCGGTGATTCGATTAGTGTGCCTTATGTTAATGACTTAACTTTTTGGGATCGTAAGAATACTGCGCATGATGTCGGTCACCAGGGTGTGACGGAAGTGCTGTTGAAGCTGGAAGAAATTGTTAATGTCAAAATAGGCATCGGCGAAGAAAATCCACCACCTATGACTAGTCGCCTGGTGGTGATTGGCCACAGTTTTGGCGGTGCAGTTGTTTATGCATCACTGCAAAAAGTATTGGCCGAGCGGTTTGTTGATAGCCGGCGCGGTAAGACCTATCAGGATGATGCAAAAGGTTTTGGTGATTTAGTGGTGCTGATGAATCCGGCCTTTGAAGCCCTGCGTTTTTCAGCGCTTTATGATATGTCGCAGGATGGTTGTAGAGGTTACTTTTCTAGCCAGCTTCCCAAACTGGCCATTCTGACTTCCGAAGCCGATTATGCTACCAGGTACGCATTTCCTGTGGGACGTTTCTTCACCACACTGTTTGAGTCGCACGTGACATTAGATCGCCATTATTGTACTAAGCCGGGCAGTAAAGGTGTGCAGGCTATGCAGATCAATGAAGGTAAAGCGGACAGAAATACGGTTGGCCATTTCGAGCCCTACCTGACTCACCAGTTGAGCCCGATGGCAGATCAGGTGGCACGTAAAGATGATTTTCAAATCAAACAGCTGCAAAAAATCTGGGCAGAACATAACAATGATATCGCCGTCGATTTTGTGGGCAGTCAGCTGACGTCTCTGAAGCGGACTAATCCCTTGAACCCTTATCTGAATATTAAGGTAGATAAAGAATTGATCAATGATCATAACGACATCTGGCGACCACAGATTGTGGCTTTTATTCGTGACCTGATTGCTATTTCAACGACGCCGGTTAATGTCGAAAAATAATATTTAATTTTAAGCTGTAGTTTTTGGGTTCGATTTGTATTGCGTAATGGTATTGAGCAATATCCGATTAATTCTTAAATATGGATAACAACTAAGATATGAAAAAACTTATTATTCTGGTATTGATGATTGCTGCGGCTTATGCATATAAACCTGATTTATTTTCGTTTTCCCTTGTTACCGGAAAAGGTGCTTTTGATGAGCAGGGCAACCCTGAGACATTGGTTTTTGTGCACGATAAATGTGGCGCGCCCTGTGCTGATACAGTTAAATTTCTGAACAAGCGCCGTATCGATTATTCTGTTTATCCGTTAGATAATAACGATGCCAATCAGGCTTTATGGAAGCAGTACGGTGCTGTTAATTCTTTCCCCAATGTTATTGTTGGCGATGAACGGGTTTATGGTTCTTACAAAAGCAAAATCGTTTCAGCCCTCGCGCTTAATTATGGTGATAAAATTTTAACTTCATCAGAAAAAAATTACATGAAAAAACATTTTAATGACGATGGCTCTAATCGGTTGGTGTTATATGGTGCTAGCTGGTGTCCTCATTGTAAAAAAATGCGTGCAGCATTGAAGGAAAACAATATTGATTTCCTTGATATTGATGTAGAAAAATCTGCCACACGAAAATCTATGACGAGTACACTGGAAATTAATGGCTACCCGCTGATGTATTATGGTTATAAACGAATGGATGGACCCAGGCCAAAGGATGTACTAGCGTTGTTTTAATGGGTTTGGGGTACTGTTTTTCTGTCATGCTTTAACGAAGGGGCCTTTCATCTATTCTTTCTTTGACAGGCGGAGGGATGGTTGAGTGTTGAAAGGCTGTATCCAGGATAGGTGAAGCGCAGCGGGCCTGTCTTTGTTTTCTAGAGGAATTTAAGTTTCTCTAAAACAGACTGGGCATGGCCTTCAGGATTTACGCTATATTCTGCGTCTATGATTTTACCCTGTTTATCGATGATGAAAGTAGAGCGCACGATGCCCATTTTTTTGACACCATTTTTTTCTTTTTCCTGCCATACATCATAGCTTTTGCATAGCTCACCATTGGTATCGGCCAGTAGCATGACTTTAAGGTAAAACTTTTCAATAAATGCCTGATGCGAGGCACAGTCATCTTTGCTGACGCCGATGACGACGGTATCGAGTGCGGCGAATTCATTGGCCAGTGCGGTGAACTGGTTGGCTTCGACGGTGCAGCCAGGGGTGTCGTCTTTGGGGTAGAAATATAAAACAATGTTTTTCCTGCCTTTGAAATCACTCAGGCTGATGCTTTCATTGTTTTCGTTGACGGCAGTGAAATCGGGTGCCGTTTGTTGTGTTTTTAGCATGTGCCTGTCTCCGCAGCTGTTATGTTATTGAATGTGTAATTCTGCCATAGGGGTTAATGAGCTAATCCACAAAATTTTGATGGTCACGCTAAGTTTGTCCATCCTATAGGGTTGTGGTCATTCTGCATCGTTGGCGGTATATTTATTTAATCAGATATCGAGGAAGGAGGTTCATGTCATGAATCTATCAATAGCTGAGCTGGCAAAGGCTCGCGATACTGCCATGATGATACTGGAAGAAATGCAGCTTGAGGCTTTTATTTATGCCCTGGAGCCACGAGATGATGTCTGGGAGTTGACTGTTGAATGTGCATGTCAGATTAATGGTGGCTGGGAAAGGATTGTGCTTCAGGTGCCAAAAGCAATGTTGATGGATTGTTTTGATAATGATGTCGCCAGGCAGCGTTTCTTTGAGTTCTGGAAAGACAAGCTCGCAGGCTGCAAATTACGAAAACGACCACAAAATTAACGGGTACTGTCAGGGTGCGCAGTGAAATAATTAGGGAGTCCGTATGGCGACACGAATAATCATTAATGGTAAAGAAATTACTAACCCTCTTACCCGGACATTGCTGATACTAAGTGCAATTCTTATTACCACGCTGGTCACCGCAGGTGTGATATTTATTTTATTGCCTATCATCGGTATTGCCGTGACCTTGTCTATCGGTTTTATTCTCGTTTTCTTCATTGCGTCGATAGTGAGCATGATTTCGCTGGCGCTGATGACTTTTATTTCCAGCAAATACTTCGGCACTACTGAGTTTCGAATTGAGAGAATTCATCGAAAAAGATATTGAACTCATCCGAGGCGTTCTTATTTATTTTTTGTAGGTGCCGATCAGTTCTGTCTGCGTAATGATATGGCCCTGCATGGCTTTTTCGACGGTGGTTTTGTCTGGGTCTTTTAATCCAGTGAGCACGCTATCGAGTGCATACAGTTTGTGAAAATAGCGATGGCGACCAATTGGTGGGCAGGGTCCGCCATAACCTCGGTTGCGCCAGTCGTTGATGCCCTCACTTGCGCCTGATGGCAGCGTGGTACTGGTGATATGTTCAGCTAGACGGCTGATGTCTGGCGGGATGTTGTATAGCACCCAGTGAACCCAGATAGTTTTTGGTGATTTCGGGTCGGGGGCATCGGGGTCGTCAATGATCAGTACAAGGCTGTGAGTGTTTTCCGGCACACCCTGCCAGTTGAGTGGTGGTGAGATATCATCGCCTTTACAGGTGTATTTGGTGGGGATTTCTCCACCCTGTTCAAATACCCCGGATTTTAGGATGAGTGGCATGGTTGCTCACCGATTTATTCGTCGGGTTCTCTATAATCTTTGCCGGGTTCGGTCCAGTCAGCGCCTCGGGTGTCGGTTACACCGGTACCCAGATCGTCTTTTTCACCAATATCGAGAGCGCCTGCCCAGTTTTCTGGTTCTTCACTTAGCTCAATATAAAGATTGCGCCATTCTTCAAAGCTGAGCTCTTCAAGATCACCATCAAAATGCTGGATATCAATAGTGTTCTTTTCTTCGTCAACGTCTATGACGAAAAAACGCTGGCCTTTATCGAGGTGGGCATACCATTGGTCTATTAGCGGATCGAGTTCATTTGGCATGATTACGCTCCTCCTGAATCTAATATTATTTATATTGTATAAAGGGAACAGATGGCTCTCTTCGCCCAGATCAATTATTTATAAAATACATATAACTAGTCAGGTATTGTTTTATTGCATATGTTCTATTCTGCAATTATCAAGGGGGTAACTATTCAAATAACGGATTGGTCTTTAGCGCTCTGTATTTTGTGTGTACTGTGTAATGAATGATGGAATGCTGAGGTGGATTAATGGTCTGCGGAACTGACTGAGTCGTTGTTGTCTCTAATTTGCATATTTGCTAATTATGCTCCAGGTCTCATCAATAATTAGCAAATAAGAAAACTTATTAATTTGCATTTATGCTAATTTAAACTATTATTTGTCCATGAATTAGCATTTCTGGTAATTATTGTGAACACAAAACATCAAGAGCTCATTGAATTCATCATTGAAACAGGTAAAAAGCAGGGGCTTGATCAAAAACATCTGGCAGCAAAGGTGTCTATGACTTCGCCTGATCTTTCTCGTTTAAAGAAAGCAGACAACTCCCGATTCTCGACCATAGAAAGCCTGGCTAATGCGGTGGGTCTTAAGATTGCGCTGGTGCCGGATGATGATCTGCTTGCAAAAATTGAGAGTGGGGATCTGTTTCAGTGAGTGCTGTGCGTGAAATGGTTGTATGGACTCGCATTGGCACACAGCCGGTGAAAATGGGAGTTTTACAAGCATCGGTGACTGACTCGGTTTTTATTTATGACGATAGTTTTATCGAGATGAGTTTGCCCGGGCTGGGTATTGTGCTTTCTGCTGCGGTATTTAAGAACAGGCCGATTCGCAGAGAATCTACCCGGAGTTTTAATTTTCCACCGCCTATTCAGGCTCTGGTGCCGCCACATTCGAACGGCAGGAATTTCCAGCGTGAACTGGTAATGAGGATGCTGGAGAAAAAAGGGATTAAGCCGGGTAGTAGTTTTGAAGCTGACTGGGAAATTTTGAAAATAGCAGGGCATGGCGGTATCGGTCATATTGATGTTTTCTCATCTGATGAGAAAGCGGTTGAATGGTATTCAACACCAGCGTCAAAAATGTGGCATGACATCGAGCCAGAGATTGGACCTTCGTTAAAGAAGTTTCTCACCTGGTATGATGATTCTGCCGATGGTTTGATAGATCTCATTGGTCCGACTCCGACTGTCGGTGGTGCGATACCAAAAATACTGCTTTCAATTCCAAAGTCCGGTTGGGATGGACGAATTTCGTTGCCGACGCGCTTCGGTGATACTCAGAAAACAGACGTTATTTTAAAGATGGAGAAGCCAGAGGTGTATCCGGGTCTTGTCGAGCTGGAGGCGCTGGCGTTTGATGTACATAAACAGGCGGGTTTTGTAGTGCCTCGTTACTGGCTGACAGAAATCTATGGGCTTAATGCGATTGCTGTTGAGCGATTTGATCGCGATGAACATCGCTCACCGCTATTTTTAGAAACGGTGTATTCCATTCTGGCTTCTGGTAAAAAAGATCTTGCAGGTAACTATGACGCAGAATATGAGTTGCTTGCGCGCGCCATCGATAATCCTTTAATTGATATTGTTTCTGATAGAGTTGAAGCTAAAGAGCATCTGTTTAGACGTATGATGTTAGCGCTGTTGACGGGTAATGGTGATCTGCATATGGAAAATCTTGCGGTTTTGCAAACTAATGGTGCGCGCGCCTTTTCACCTGTTTATGATCCTACGCCGATGAGAGCATTCAAAAGGCACGATATTAAAACACCGATGTCTTTTGGTGGCTATGGTGAAAGTACAAATTCAATCGGTGTCGCTTTTAGCCAGTTTGGCAAGATCCTGGGTTTGTCGGGTAAGAAAATTGTAGCGATTGCAGAGCAGTACCTGACGTTGACAAATAGTTTTGCCGATCGAGTTAATGAGCTTAAGACGTTACCTGTTGAGAATAGGGTGAACCTTATCAAGATTCATCGGGAAGTTAGGCAGGAGCTAGAGAGCACTTTGATAAATTATTAATAAGGTTTTTTATGGCTAAGTATTCTAAAAAAAATAATATTTCAGAGCAGATAAAAGAAGAGGCTATGAAAATTGCACGGGGCACACAAAAGCCGGGGCAGAGTAAAGAGCAAACAAAGCTGATTGCTCAGGGTATACAGAAAGGTATTGAACAATATAAAAAGAAACAGAATGAAAAGGCTCGTGAGCTGGATAAGAAATTAAATAAAGTCTCAATATTGCGTTCATCACTTGAAGCTTCGACAAATAATATAATTGAACCTGAGGTGGTTAAAAGCAATAAGTTGCCGTGGGTATTGTTGATATTGTCCTGGCTTGGTTTTGTGATTTATGCAGCTATTTATTGACTACATTAGTTTTTTGAAGTTTTGAGAAGTTTATATGTCGACGTTTCCTTTATACATTGTTTGCCATGCTGCCTTTGAACCGGCTGCTTATCTTTGTACTTATCTCGATAAGAAAAATATTTCATATAAAAAAATCAGTGGTATTCATGACGAATTAGCGGCATTGGATCTTGACACCGTTTCGGGCCTGGTTTTTATGGGTGGCCGCTATAGTGTGAACGATGATCTTCCCTGGCTCGCTGATGAAATTAAATTGATTCAGAGGGCGATAGAAAAAGATGTTCCATTGATGGGTATATGTTTTGGTGCACAGCTGATTAGTAAGGCGCTGGGTGCGGAGGTGAGCAAAGCGGAACATATGGAAACGGGATGGCATGCGATTAAGGCAGATATCTCCAGACTTGCAGATATTCATACATTAGATCTGGATGATACTTTTGAAGTTTTTGAGTGGCATGAAGATACATTTTCAATGCCGGTCGATGCGATCCCAATATTTAGTGGTCATAATCTGGAAAATCAGGGCTATTTATATGGCAATACACTCACTATGCAGTTTCATCTGGAAATGACTGAATATATGGTTAATGACTGGTTGCGACGTTATTGTGATTGTATGCCTAAGGCTTCAAAATCTGTGCAATGTCCTGAAGAAATCACTGGAAATTTAACTGAGCGACTGAATAATTTACATGCGGTGGCTGACAAGATTTATGACTGGTGGTTGAATATGGCTAAGCTGTATTAAGGTTCAGTTTGATCTATTTCAAAAAAACTTATGAGCTCATCTTTGCGTTGCATGGCATCTTTATAACCCAGGTTAATCAATTCCCGGCAGTAACTTTTTTCAAACAGGAGGTAGCTTAACAGGCTGCTGCCGTTGTTGCTTAATGCGCCGATACCGCGCAGGAAAAATCGGATGGTTCGTGGTAGCTCCATGACATGTTTGTAGGAGATTTCCTGTAAGTCTTCACTGGGCGCTATCACTGTGACATCGATGATGCGTAGGTTCATATCATACTGGGATAAATTTTGTGAAGGTATGTGATGAATTGTTCTATTAATGCGACGTAGGCGTTCCAGGTCTGTTTCCAGGCTGTCTATAAATATACTGTTGAGTATGTGGCCGCCGACTTTAGCCAGGCTGGGATAGTCGGGCTCTTTACCGGTATCAACAGTCTCGGCTCGCCTGTTAGTGACGCCTATCACCAGGATTTTATCTGCACCCATGTGCACTGCCGGGCTTAATGGTGCTATTTGCCGCATGGTGCCATCACCATAATAATCATTGTCTAATTTTATAGCGGTAAAGACAAAGGGAATGGCCGATGACGCCATTAAGTGATCAATAGTAATCTCACTGCGTTGACCAATGCGTATTGACCTGACCCAGGGTTTAACATCTGCAGATGTGTGATAAAAAACCACTGACCTGCCGGCGCCATAGGCTGAAGCGGTAATGCCTATGGATTCAATCACACCGTTTTTAATGGCGGTATTTATGCGTTCACAGGGTAAGTATTTTTCGAGCAGTTTGCGTAGGGGCGCGCGATCAAGAAATGAGGCTGGATTATGTTTGCCCAGGCCACCCATAATAACGCTGAGCCACCAGCCGGAGCCGCTTTTGATAATGCCGATTAAATCTGAACGGAATACATGATGTACGTGAAAATTGCGCCAAATTTTTTGTAGGCGTAGTACAGCATCTATGAAGTGGCTGCCGTAAATGGCTAGCGCCGCGGTATTGATTGCCCCAGCTGAGGTGCCAACAATGATGGGAAATGGATTGGCTGATTCTTTGGGTATTATTTCGGCAATCGCCTTCAGCACACCGACCTGATAGGCTGCGCGAGCGCCACCGCCGGTGAGTACCAGTGCTAATTTCGATTTTTTCTTAGTTGTCTTCATCTACACAGTCCGTGGTATTGAGATAGATAAAGTATAGTTGAAAAAAGGTCGCGGACTGACCCTGTTAAAGCCAGAATACTCCTTATGAGTGTGAATGCCCGGGCTTAAGAATAATGGTTTTATAGGGGCAGGGATAGTTAAAGGCGTGATGGCGTCATTTTTATCTGGTTTATGGACCGTTTATGGGGTTCTGGTGATTGACTCAGTCGCTAAAAATTATAGGGTTGATGACTGATAAGCGTTGCTATAATACCGATATGAACATTGAATCCGCGACCAAAGATATTCTGGCCTTTGTTGATATAGGCAATTATCATGCGGCGATTAATACCGCTATATCGGCGATGAATGCCTGCCGCAAAGAGAATGATCAGACCGGTATTGATCATTTTATAGAGGTGATTAAAGGCATTGTTAATACCATGGATGAGGAGTTTGGGAGTAAAGGCAGTTAGTTCCTCAATATCTCGCCATGAGTAAATTTCTTAGCCAGTGGTCACCCTCACAAGCTGCGATTGATTTGATCAAGCTGAATGGCTTTGACGATGCCCATATTGCGAAATCGGTCGATTATTTGAAAGCGCAGACCGAGCTGGAAGATATCGATGATATTGAGGGTTATGATAACTGGGATACGTTTTTTATTATGTTCTGTATAAAGGCGGGCGGTAAGTTGGTTAAACCGAATTAGTTGAATTGGTACATTGGATGGGCGAAGGCAGGGCCATGCTTATCTTATGAATTTTAAATTATAAAAAGTGGTAATTAAAAAAATGAATGCAGCCAGTGTAGAGCAGTTAAACAAAGAATTTTCATTTGAGCAGGGCAGTCAGAGTCTGGTTTTTAATGCAGGTGGTGGCGATATTCCGGCCATTGAAATTAAAAATGAGCAGGCCACTGCAATCATTAGTCTGCAGGGCGCGCATGTCCTGAGCTGGGTGCCTGCTGGTGAAGATGATGTGATCTGGCTGTCGACTGAGGCGAAGTTTGCGCCGGGCAAATCGGTGCGTGGTGGCATTCCGATCTGCTGGCCGTGGTTCGGTCCACATGAAAGTAATACGGCTTATCCCGGTCATGGTTTTGCACGTACAGTGTTATGGCAGGTGACGAAGACCGAGGCGTTATCGTCAGGTGAAACACGAGTGACATTTCAGCTGGATACCCGTCAGCTTGATGATGCGATTAAGCCGATGTGGCCTTTGCCGACGATAGCGGAATACCGTCTGACCATCGGTAAAATTTTGACCATTGAGCTGATAACACATAACCAGGGCGATCAGGCCATGACGATCGGTCAGGCGTTGCATACTTATTTCAAGGTGGCTGATGTCAGCAAGACTAATATCATTGGTCTTAAGGATAAACCGTATCTCGATAAAACAGACGGCTTTAAGCGTAAAACGCAAAGTGGTGCGGTGACCATTGGTGAAGAAGTGGACCGTGTGTATTTACAGACACCAGATGATGTGGTGATTGATGATGGTAAACGAAAAATCATCATCAAAAAACAGGGCAGCCATTCAACGGTAGTGTGGAATCCATGGAAAGAGGCGGCGGATAAAATGGGTGATCTGGGACAGGACGGATACCTTAAGATGCTATGTGTGGAATCGGCGAATGCAGTTGATGACACGGTGGTGGTTGCTGCGGGTGAAAGTTATACCCTGTTGGTGACTTATGAGCTTGAGACTATTTGATTTTATGTTTATAAACCTCATTAAGCAGCTCAATAAACTTTCTTATAGCCGCTGGTATTGGGGGCTGGGTATGATTATTGGTCTTTCTTTTATGGGGGCAGCACTGTATTACCAGCATGTACTGGGTACTCGTCCCTGTCTTTTGTGTATTCAGGTGCGTTTGTGGGTATCGTTGTTGGTTTTGGTGTCGCTGGCTGGTTTTCTGCTGAGAAACAATCGTCTGCTGAATTCTATAATGCATCTGTCGGTGGTGCTGACTGCGATCGCTCTGGTAGAACGTAGTTATCAATTACTGGGTACTGAACGTGGTTTTGTTTTTGGTGATTGTGGTTTTGAGCTGGGTCTGCCAGCCTGGTTCGCGATTGATGAGTGGCTGCCTTCAGTGTATTACGTTGAAACCTCCTGTGGTTATACGCCGGAAATTATATTTGGTATTACCATGGCCGAGGTACTGATGGTGTTTTCAGTAGGCTTATTGCTAGTGAGTGTGGTGGTTTTTCTGGCTTCTTTTTGCAGAAAAGATTGTTCGAATGGCGGAGCTACTTTTTAAAGTCAGTGCCTGAATCTGTGCAGACTATCCGGGATTAGTGAGGTAAACAATGAATTTTATTAAAGCTAATTACCTTAAACTGATTATCACAGCATGTTTTTTTCTGTTGGCATTTTTCTCGGCGACTAATTTGTTCGATGAATATGGTGAGAAATATACCGATGAGGGTTTCAAGCGATCGCTTTCGGCCTTTGCTATTGCCAAAGGTTTGAACGGTGTGATTTCGGTGGTGCAAGGAACCGAAGTGGCGGTCGAACCTGCGGGTATCGGACTGATTTTAACGCCGGGACAGATACTCGATCCGGCGAATGATTTAATTGAGCGGTTTTCCTGGGTGATGCTGATTTGTACAACGTCGTTGGGTATTCAGGCTATCTTGTTGAAGATGTTTTCTTCTTTTTATTTTTCAGTGGTGGTGACATCATCACTTCTTTTAATGGTGTTGTTTGTCTGGAATGATAAAAATACCTCAGTGGACGTGAAGAATATTTTATATCGGTTTGTTACTTTTCTTATTATTCTCCGATTTTTTATTCCGGTTATGGCTATCTCCAGCGAGGGTATTTATAACGCCTTTCTTGAGTCGAAATATACTGAGTCAAAATTACAGCTGGAGCAGTCCAATCAGACCATAGCAAATCTTAGTGAAGAAAATCGGACGTTAACAGATAAAGCTGAAGATATACCGTGGTATGAGTCGTTGAGTAATGATTTTAACGCGGCGATTGATTCTTTTGATGTTGATAAGCGTGTAGAGCAGCTAAAAGCAGAAGCCGATAACCTAACCAGTCATATTGTTGATCTGATTGTTGTTTTTACTATGCAAACGATTTTATTGCCATTAGTTTTTATCTGGCTTGCGCTGAAATTGATAAAGGCGAATTTCACGTTTCGATTTTTTAATTAAATAAATAATGGTGTTGAGACCAATATGGTGAAGTCGAATAATAAATTTGATCAGGCTGTGGCCGATGCTCGTCGTGCCAGCGATAAGCGTGAGCAGGGGTATCGCGAGCAGGCGCTAAAAATATATCCACATATTTGCGGTCGTTGCTGCCGTGAGTTTGATCGCAAGAACCTGCATGAGTTGACGGTGCATCATCGCGATCATAATCATGATAATAACCCCTCTGATGGTAGTAATTGGGAGCTGTTATGCCTGTATTGTCATGACAATGAACATCAGCGTCAAACAGAAGCAGAGCAGGGTTATACTACTTCGGGTAATAAAAAGAGTAAGGATAATTCGGCAACATTTAACCCGTTTGCGGACCTTAAGTCTCTGCTCAATAAAAAAGACTGAGTTTTAACCTGTTAACTGGATTACCTTGCCCGATGATGTTGTGGAACCGATTAAAAACCAGAGTGACTAAAAGCAGTCAGATCATTGTCGATGATATTGACGTGCAGATTGTTCGCAAGAATATTAAAAATCTGAATTTGCGTGTGTATTCATCGGACGGACGTGTCCGGGTAGCGGCACCTATGCACGTTAGCGATGATGCGGTACGACTCACTGTTATAGATCGAATGATCTGGATTAAAAAACAGCAGCTTCGTCTGGCTAATAGACCCGAGCCATTACCGCGTGAGATGGTCTCTGGCGAGCAGCATTATTATTTGGGTGAGCCGTATTTGTTAGAAGTGATTGAACGCCATGGTAAACATGAGGTGACAATTGCTAACAATACGGATCTGCTGTTATATGTGAAACCGGGCACAGATATGGACAAACGTGCTTCGGTTTTAAATGAGTGGTATCGGCAACAGATTAAAACAATTATCCCTGAGCTGATTCAGAAATGGGAGCCGGTTGTTGGTGTTAGAGTGGATGAGTGGGCAATTAAAAAAATGAAAACTCGTTGGGGTACCTGTAATATTTCTTCACGTCGCATCTGGTTGAATCTTGAACTTATGAAAAAACCAGTGCAATGTCTGGAGTATGTTTTAGTCCATGAGATGGTTCATTTACTTGAGCGTTACCATAATAAGAATTTTAAAGCTTATATGGATAGGTTTATGCCGGACTGGCGAGTGCAGGATGCGCTGTTAAAATGCGAACCGCTGGCGCGTGATCTTTGACATTTTAAAACAGGATGATGGCCATGATGCGTTTAGTTAAATCTTTTTGTTGGACAGTAGTCAGTAGCTGTTTTGTGATTATGACAGGCCATGCCGAAAGCTTTAATGACTGGAAAAATCAGCAGCAGTCTGGTTTTCAGCAGGCTAAAGATGAATTTGAGATTTATAAAGCAGAGCTGGAGTCTGCTTTTAAAGAGTACAAGCGTAAAACTGGTGCGGTATGGGGCAGGGACAATGTGACTCTGGATGGTAAACGTTGGGTGAGTTACATTGAGAATCTGAATCAACGTAGTGTGGTTGATTTTGAGCAGGGCGTGATCAATGTAGAAGTTGCGTTACCGAGTGATCAGATCGTTAATGATACACAGGGAAAAAAGCAGCTTGAACAGGTTTTGTTAAAAGCGATGAAACAGGGTGATGATCAACGTTCTATGCCGCAAGTAGCGCAGCAGCCGGTCTCTCAGCCTTCGGGTGCGGATGTGCTGGCGGGACAAATTAGTCGGCTGGATGGTGTAGCTGCCGGGCATGAGGATTATCAATCACTGGCACAGGATGCGGCGGCCAGTGCCAGCAAAAAAACTTTGAAGGGCGATGATGGTAAAACACGGATAGTCTACCAGGCACAGCTTAAGCTGGTGCCGGATCATATTCGGGTGCGTGCCAGTCAATTTCAGTCGCTGATAAATCAGTACTCTGCTGAGTATCAGGTTCCTTCTCCGGTTGTGTTCGCGGTGATAGAAACCGAAAGCATGTTCAATCCGACAGCACGTTCCAATGCCCCCGCTTTTGGTTTGATGCAACTGGTGCCGACCAGTGGAGCGCGTGATGCTTACCGTTATGTCTATAAAGTGGATAAGGTGGTGAGTGATACCTATTTATATAATCCAGAAAATAATGTGCGCTTGGGTACAGCTTACATACGCCGCCTTAACAGCGAATATCTGGGTGGTATCAAATCTGATGAGTCACGTATGTTTGCAACTATTGCCGCTTACAATACTGGCGCGGGTAATGTTTTCAGGGCATTTCTTGGTAGTAGCTATAGTTCAAGTCAGTATAAAAATTACAATGATTATAAAAATGCGGCACTTCACGAAATCAATAAGCGCTCATCTGATCAGGTTTATCAGCATCTGCGAGGGCATCTGCCACATGAAGAAACACGTTCTTATATAAAGAACGTGACTGAACGTATGGCTAATTATTATTCATTGTAATCAATATGTTATATTGATTACTTAAGATCCGGTCTCAAAATATTATCCACTTTTAGCAGTTTGCCTATCTCTTTATAAAGCCTTAAGTAATTAAATGATATTTGACTTCATTAGCATTTCTATATATTCTAATAACCATAAGTTCTTATGAACTTAGAGCGCATGTTTACTAACTAAATGAGACTAAATATTATGAAAACTTTAAAAGTAATTGCTATTGCTGCAATCTTCGCTGCTTCTACTTCGGCTAATGCCTGGTGGGGTCCTTTCAATAACAATGGTTACAACAACGGTGGTTATAACAACGGTTATAACGGTTATAACAATGGTTATGGTAACGGTGCTGGTGATTTTGATGGCGGCGGTGACATGGACTTTTCTTTTGGTATGAAAGCTAAAGGAAATGGCAGCGGTTATGGAAATGGTAATGGTTACAACGGTTACAACGGTTATAACAACTACAATGGTTATAACGGTTATAACGGTTACAACGGTTATGCTCCATACGGTTATGCTCCTTATGGTTATGCTCCAGCTCCTGCTCCAGCCCAGGCTCCAGCTCCAGCAAGCAAATAAGGTCTACTGCTACGGTAGTTAACTTTAGAAAAGGTCAGACACGATTATAGTGCCTGGCCTTTTTAGTTTTAAATATTTAATTAAGGAACACTGTTATGAGTGAATCAAAATCAGATAATAAAGAAATAATTGAAGAAACCCCGGTTGTCAGTGAAAAAAAATTGGACAAAGCGGAAAAAGTGACAAAAGCAAAAAAAGTAACAAAAGCTAAAGAAGTAGAAGAAGTTTCTGTTGAAGAAGCGATTGTTGAAAAGGAAGAAGTAACTGCAGCGCCTTACCTTGCTACTAAAAAAGAAGAAGTTTCAAAATCTTCTGTTAAAGCTGGAACATATATGGCGATAGCGGCAGGTGTTTTGTTAGTTGTTGCTTTAACAGCCGTTACATTTTTTCAGGACGAGTATGAATCTGCGGTTGCAAGTTTGATGTCGATTGTTGTAGCTGATGAAGCAGCACAAGAAGCAGATCTGGCTGCAATTGAAACAGAAGTAAGTAACGGTGAAGCTCAGGCTTTTGATCAGGTTGTGACGGCAAATAATGATTATCAATCATTTGCGATGAATCAGAACAAAGCCAGTACTTTTGAAGAAAAGCGTCAGAATCGACGTGCTGCATTTGAAGAATCAAGACGTAAGCACGATGAAAGAATGGCAGAAATGTACCAGCTAAGAACAGCAGCGTTTGATCGTATGAATAAAAATCAGGCGGATATACGTAACAGAATGGAAATATTGCGTACTAAAACTCAAGAGATTCAATTAGAGATGCAGCAGAAAATGCAAACTGCATATAACGAGTTTCACTCGATCTAATTTGAACCGAAGTAGTTGAGTTTTTTACATTACATTATCGAGGATAGACAAATGAAAAAATTAAAAATAGTAGCAGTAATATCGGCCCTGGTTATTTCATCATCAGCGAATGCATGGTGGGGTGATAACGGTTATGGTAACGGCAGTGGTTACAATAACGGTAATGGTTATGGTAACGGAAATGGTTACGGCAACGGTGCTGGTGATTTTGATGGCAGCTTTGGTTTTAATATGAGTGCTAAAGGAAATGGTCGCGGTAACGGCTATGGTAATGGTTATAATGGTTATAACGGTAGTAACAATTATAATGGCTACAATGGTTATAACGGTTACAACGGTTATGCTCCTTATGGTTATGCGCCAGCGCCAAATGCTCCAGCAGCTCAGGCACCAGCAGCTCAGGTACCAGCTCCAGCAGCTCAAAACGGACAGGCTCCTTACGGTCCATATGGTTATGCTCCAGTTCAAAATGGTCAGGCTAATTACGGACAGGCGCCATTAACTCAGGAGCAGATGGAAGCTGAACGGGCTGCATTTATTAAGCAGATGGAAGAAAGACGTGATGCTGCACGTAAGCAACACGAAGAAATGATGAAAAAAATGCACGAAGCTCGTGCAAATAAAGATGGTGCCAATAAAGGCTAATCTTTTTTAAATATAAACGGATTTTAGTGATATGTCTGGAATCCGTTTTTAGGTAGTAGTAAGCGTTGTTGACGCAAACCTGCTTTTCTGAAGAGTTTCATCCATGACAGATTAACCAGGTTTAGCAGTAGTCATGCGCTGCTAGGGTGCGGTAGTTTAGGCTATCGCACCCATTTTTGAGGGTGATTGTTTTCAGGTGTTCTGGTTGATACTATCGATCATGGCCTGCATTCTCAAATAGTGGCCGCCTTCCCAGTATATTTTTTTACACTCTTCGCATTGAATAAAAACACTGTAATATTTCCTGGTTCTGGCTTGTAGCTGATCTTTAATTTTCTGCTTATCCACCGGTTGTGTAATTCCGTTGCAGTACATGCAGCGCGAAAATGGTTTCTGTTTATCGTACAAATCAAAGCGTGATAGCACTTCTAGTAATTGTTGTTTTGGTTGCCGAGCGCGCACGAAATAACCATGTTGGATTTGTTTACGCATGAGCAATTGACGGTCGCAGGTCAGTAGCATGCGAGCTTCGTTAGCTGAGATGTTGGCCAGAGTGAGATCGTCATAGTCGTTTTGATAGAGTGCATCGAAGCCGAGCATGCGCAGGTAGGCAGCCAAACGTCCCAGGTGAACATCAAGAATAAATCTGTATTCATCCAGTGGCTCTGGCTGGCAGTGAATTAGAGGCGAGATGGTCTGCAACTCATTAACCCCCTGCTTCAAGGTTGGGTACAGGCTGATCTGGTCACCGTTCTGAACCGTATAATTAAGATCGACAGATTTGCCATTAACGATGATCAGGTCGATTTCTGTATGGGGTACGCCGATTGATTCGATAAGGTCTTTAACGGACCGTGGTAGTTTTAACTCATAACTTACGACTGCCCCAGGTTGCTCTGGCAGCAGGAAATCATTGAGCTCATTGTTAAACCGTATCTTGATCAGGCTCGACATAGGACAATGATAGCTGATTTTCATCATTGATAGAGCAAGTTGCCATCATCACGAACCTGAAAAACACCGATGATGATAATAGAAAGGTTTTTTAGTCGTGAATCCGTTGCTGTTCTGAAATATAATGTGCAGTTCATGTGATTTATAATTCCTATTTTGAAATAAACCATTATCCGAGATACTGACAATGCCAAGTTCAAAGATTATCTATACCGAAACTGATGAAGCGCCAGCTTTAGCTACCTACTCATTGTTACCGATTGTGCAGGCTTACACCAAAGCAGCGGGCATTGAGGTCGAAACGCGTGATATTTCTCTGGCTGGTCGTATTATTGCCAATTTTCCTGATAATTTGACGGCTGAGCAAAAGCAGGCTGACGCACTGGCAGAACTGGGTGATCTGGCAAAAACACCCGAGGCGAATATTATCAAGCTGCCTAATATCAGCGCATCGATCCCTCAGTTGCGTGCGGCAATCAAAGAATTACAGGCTTTGGGTTACGATATACCAGATTATCCGGAAGATGCGATCAGCGATGCTGAAAAGAGTATTAAGTTACGTTATGCAAAAGTCCTGGGCAGTGCGGTGAATCCGGTATTGCGAGAAGGTAACTCAGATCGCCGTGTGGCTGGTCCGGTAAAAGAATATGCGCAGAAGCACCCGCATTCTATGGGTGCCTGGTCAGCGGATTCCAGGTCACACGTAGCTTCGATGAGTGATGGAGATTTTTATTCGAGCGAACAATCTGTAGTTATTGATACGGCCGGTGATGTAAAAATTACATTGACGGCTGATGATGGTGGAACCACGGTGCTGAAAGAAAAAACACCGGTGCTTGCCGGTGAAGTAATTGATGCAACCCGTATGAGTCGTAAAGCTTTATGTGCTTTCTTTGAAGACTCTATGCAGGATGCAAAAGCACAGGGCGTTTTGCTTTCATTACATTTAAAAGCCACTATGATGAAAGTCTCTGATCCAATTATGTTTGGTCATGCAGTAAAGGTTTATTATAAAGACGTATTTGAAAAACACGCAGCTACTTTTGAAAAATTGGGCGTTGATACTCGTAACGGTCTAGGTGATGTTTATGCAAAAATTGCCAGCCTCCCGGATGATCAACGTAAACAAATTGAAGCTGATATTAACGCGGTTTACCAGACACGCCCTGAACTGGCGATGGTAAATTCAGATAAAGGTATTACTAATCTGCATGTGCCCAGTGATGTGATTGTTGATGCATCCATGCCCGCCGCTTTACGCTCATCCGGTAAAATGTGGGGAGCCGATGGCAAACTTCATGATACTAAGGCGATGATTCCTGATCGTTGTTATGCCGGTATCTATCAGGAAGTTTTTGAGTTCTGCAAAAAAAATGGTGCTTTTGATGTTACTACCATGGGTAATGTTAGTAACGTTGGTCTGATGGCGCAAAAAGCCGAAGAATATGGTTCACACGATAAAACGTTTGAAATACCTGCGAATGGCACTGTCACAGTTACAGATGCCGCTGGCCATACTTTAATGCAACATAAAGTTGAGCAAGGCGATATCTGGCGCATGTGTCAGAGCAAAGATCTGCCTATTCAGGACTGGGTTAAGCTGGCTGTGAATCGCGCCAGAATTACAGGCCAACCAGCTATTTTCTGGTTAGACAGAAATCGTGCTCATGACACTAATTTAATAACTAAGGTTGAAACTTATTTAAAAGAGCATGACATCAGTGGGCTGGAAATAAAAATAATGTCACCAGTTGATGCTATTCGCTACACCATGGATCGAGTTAAAGCTGGTAAAAACACTATCTCTGTCACCGGTAACGTATTACGTGATTATTTAACCGACCTGTTTCCAATTTTAGAATTGGGTACCAGCGCAAAAATGTTATCGATTGTACCGTTACTAGCGGGCGGCGGCCTGTTTGAAACTGGTGCGGGTGGTTCTGCGCCAAAGATGGTGGAGCAGGTGATTGAAGAAAATCATTTACGCTGGGATTCACTCGGTGAATTTTTAGCGCTAGCTGTTTCACTGGAAGATCTGGCACAAAAAGCAGATATTAATACTCCGCAAGGCAAAAGAATTCAGGTGATCGCCACGGCGCTGGATAAAGCTAACAGCATGTTTCTAAATAACGACAAATCACCATCGCGTAAAACCGGTGAGCTGGATACGCGCGGCAGTCATTTTTACCTGGCACTATACTGGGCGCAGGCTTTAGCAGAACAAAATGATGATGCCGATTTGAAAACTATTTTCACGCCAGTTGCTAAGCAGTTAACTGACAACGAAATGAAAATTGTTGAAGAATTAAATAGTGTCCAGGGCAAAGCTGTTGAGCTCGGTGGCTACTATCATCCGAATAAAAAACTGGTCTTGAACATAATGCGTCCAAGCGCAACTTTAAATGCGGTTATTGATAGTCTGAGATAAATAATTAATGGATTAATGAGTTCAATACAAATGTCAGATCAGGATAAGGATGTAAAAAATTTTCACGATATGCTGCTTAGCTATTCACAGGAGATGAAGGCAGGCGGTCGAAGTAAGATTGAATCTCAGTTGTGGGATAAGTATGGCGCCACGGTAACGATTATGGTGGTGGATATGTCGGGTTTCACACGACTGAGTCGTGAACATGGTATTGTGCATTACCTTTCAATGGTACGACGTATGCAGTTAACCTCAAGACCTATTATTGAAAGCTATCAGGGTCGGGTAGTGCGTTTTGAAGCAGATAATGCTTATGCCTGCTTTGCTCATCCTGAGGATGCGATTCGTGCTGCGGTGTCATTAAATCTGGCCATGGATGCCGCCAATATTGTAACCCCCGATGAGCTGGACATAAGATTATCCTGCGGTATTGATCATGGAGAATGTTTAATTCCTGGAGATGACGATTTTTTTGGTACGCCAGTGAATAATGCCAGTAAGCTCGGTGAAGACCTTGGTGAACCGGGTCAAATACTGGTAACCGATAGTGCCATGTCTTTAGTGAATGAAGTGACTCCATTTGATTCTGATTCATGGACGGTGGAAATCGGTGGTGAACCCATGATCGTGCACACAATTAAATATTATCGGGAATAAAAATTTCGTATTAATAATTGATCTTATATATGTATGGTAAGACGATGCTGCCTAAACGACCTTGCCAGCACACCAGCCCGATGACCAGGCCCACTGGAAATTGTAGCCACCTAGCCAGCCGGTAACATCAAGTACTTCTCCAATAAAATAAAGTCCAGTAGATTTTTTAGATTCCATTGTTTTAGAGGATATTTCATCACAGTCGATGCCGCCCAGTGTAACTTCTGCTGTACGGTAGCCTTCGGTTCCGTTGGGTTTGACTTGCCATTGATGAAGTTGCAGTGCAATTTCGTTAATTCTAACTTGCGTGAGTTCCTGCAAAGGTTTGTCGATGGTGTCTTCATCCAGTAGGGCGGGGATGAGTCGTTTCGGCAGGATTTCATTTAGCACTGTTTTTAACTTTACATTGGGCTGTTTGGCCTGGCGGTTTTTGAGTAAGGCCAGCAGGTCGATATCAGGTAACAGGTTGATGCTAATCGCTTCACCGGGTTGCCAGTAAGAAGAAATTTGTAAAATGGCCGGACCACTCAGGCCGCGATGGGTGAACAGGATATTTTCTCCGAAAGAAGTGCGTTCATTACTAACAATAGTTTCAACTGAGACACCAGATAATTCTGAAAGCATTTCTTTGTCATGTGGTTGTAGTGTAAAAGGCACTAATCCGGCGGTGGTTGGCCAGATATGGTGGTCGAACTGTTCAGCGATTTTGTAACCCAAAGGACTGGCGCACATTTTCGGGATGGACAGGCCGCCACTGGCGATGACTAACGATGTGCTCTGAAATTTACCCAGTGATGTATCGGTAATGTAACTGCCATCGTCATTTTTTTCGACTGTATTTATTTCGCAATTAAGCTGAATTTTTACCTTTGCCTTTTTGCATTCTTCAAGCAGCATATTAAGAATGTCCTTGGCGCTATCGTCACAGAACAACTGACCATGCTCACGTTCGTGAAAAGGTATTTTGTATTCGCCTACCATGGCGATGAAATCCCACTGCGTGTAACGACTGAGCGCCGATATGCAAAAATGCGGATTGTGCGAAATATAATTATCAGCACTAACATCATAGTTGGTGAAGTTGCAACGACCACCGCCTGACATGAGTATTTTTTTGCCAGCCTTGTTGGCATGATCCAGTACAATGACTTTTCGACTACGTTTGCCGGCTTCAATCGCGCACATTAAACCGGATGCGCTTGCACCGATAATCAGGACATCTGTTTGAATTATTTTATCCGGCATAACAGGCTGCATATTTCATGGGGCTTAACTCAGTTTTCGAACTCTAAACTTACGGCCTTTTATTTTTCCTTCAGACAGTGCCTTTAATGCCTGTTTGGCAATTTGACGTTCTACGGCGACATACGCCACGCTATCAAACAGATCAATTTTTCCGATTTGTTTACCCGGTATGCCGGTGTTGGCGGTTAACGCGCCTAATATATCGCCGGGGCGCATCTTGTCTTTACGGCCGCCATTAATGCACAGCGTGACCATTGGCGGGCTTAGTTTGAAATTTTCTCTCATTTTAAGCGACGAGGTCTGCTCAATTCGAACCGGGCTTTTTTGATATTCTTCGATGGCATTCACTTTGGGTGATTCGGAAGCCATGAACAAACTCAGTGCCAGACCTTCTTTGTCAGCGCGGCCGGTGCGGCCGATACGGTGAATGTGTATTTCTGGGTCGGGTGATATTTCAAAAACAATCACGGCTTCCAGATCTTTAATATCCAGCCCGCGTGCGGCGACATCAGTGGCGATAAGAATCGAACTGCTTTTATTGGAGAACTGCACCAGTACCCGATCACGATCATTTTGTTCAAGGTCGCCGTGCAAAGCCAGTGCATGAAAACCCTGTTGCCATAATTCTTCTGCTAATTCTTTGCATTGATTTTTTCGATTGCAAAATACGACGGTGGATTCAGGACGATAATGATGCAACAGGGCAATTAATGTTTTGGTTCTATCGCCTTTTTCAATTTCATAAAAAATCTGCTTGATTTTTTTGTCGCTATGCAGGCTTTCGACATGAATATCAATAGGGTCTTTCTGCACGGCCTTGCTGATACCTTTTATTTCATCCGGATAAGTTGCAGAAAACAACAGTGTTTGTCGCTGACGTGGTGTGAACTCGGCAATCGACAGGATGTCTTCAAGGAAACCCATGTCGAGCATGCGGTCGCCTTCATCCAGTACCAGTGTTTTTAAGTCAGCCAGTCTTAAAGAGCCTTTTTGCAGATGTTTTAATATCCGCCCCGGTGTGCCGACGACGATATGCGGCTGATGCTCTAGTGAGGCCAGTTGTGCACCCATGGGTACACCACCGCACAAGCTAAGAATTTTTGTGTTGGGAATTGGTCGCGCCAGGCGACGAATTTCTTTGCTGACCTGATCGGCCAGCTCGCGGGTCGGGCAAAGTATCAGTGCCTGAGTCTGGTAATTTTGCACATCCAGTCGGTGCAACAGGCCAATGCCAAATGCGGCTGTTTTGCCGCTGCCGGTTTTTGCCTGCGCCTGTATATCTTTACCTTGCAGAATGGCTGGCAGACTTTTTTTCTGGATCTGGGTCATCGATTTGTAATCCAGCGATTCGAGATTGGCCAAAAATTCGGGCGATAAGGGCAGTGATGAGAATGCAGTCATTGTTTCTGGAAGCAGCGGTTATTAGAAATGGGGAAGGGGCCGTATCTTAGCAGATTAGTGTCTGCAAATTAAAAAGGGCTGATCACTCAGCCATTTTTTATAACATCTTTACGCCATAGTTTCGTGCGGCTAATCTGTTTCCATATTTGGCTTGTAGTGTCCCTGACGAGCCAGGCTGTTGAGACGAGCTCGTTTCAGCAGGGCAATTTCCGCTGCTTCAATATTTTCAGGTTTACCCTGCCAGGCTTCTAATACTGGTTGCTGCAATGCACGACCGTAGGAAATGCTTAGCTGCCAGGGTCCGCCTATCTGATTAATGGCATTCAAATTCACCGTAGCTTCTTCGGGGCTCTGACCGCCGGACAGAAAGTTGATACTGGGTACGGCTGCTGGCACCGCTCTGCGGAATACCCGGATAGTTGCTTCTGCTATTTCATCGGGGTCTGCAGTGCGGCAGTCTTTGCCGGGCAACACCATATTGGGTTTCAGAATCATGTGTTCAAGGGTGACACCATACTGCAACAGCGCCTGAAACACGGCGTACAGAACCTGCTCGGTGACTTCTTCACATCGATCTATATCGTGATCACCATCCATCAGTACTTCTGGTTCGACAATCGGCACCAGACCCAGCTCCTGACAGGTGGCGGCGTAGTGCGCCAGCTTTTCGGCATTGGCATATAAACCCAGTTGAGTGGGATTGGTGGTGGTAATGGGATAAACCTCACGCCATTTGGCAAAACGCGCACCCTGCTCGATATAAGTAACCAGTCGATCAGCGAGACCGTCCAGACCTTTGGTAATGAGATCTCCGGGTGAGCCGACGAGTTTCTCTGTACCTTTGTCGACTTTGATGCCAGGAACGATTTTCTGGTTCCATGCGACTTCCGGTAATAGTGTACCTGCGGCATTTTTCTGACCCAGGGTTTCTTCGAACAGAATAACACCGCTGATGAAATCACCCAGTCCCGGCGTTTCGAGTAATAAGGAGCGATAGGAACGACGGTTTTCATCGGTGGATTCGAGGTTGATGGCAGCGAAACGTTTCTGGATGGTTGGTGCGCTTTCGTCCGCCGCGAGTATGCCGCGACGGTCATCAACCATGTCGTTAATGGTTTGTTGCAACCTTTGGCTTGTATCCATGATCTGGCACCTCCGTGCGAATCAGGTATACCTACATTATGTGTCTTTTCGATCAGTTCTCAAGGCCAACTAGTGAATAGATGGCTCTTATTTTTGAGTTATGCTTCGGTGACGGGTGCCAGCATCAGAACCAGGGTTTGAGCATGTTCGGCTGCGGTACGCCCCAGGTCAGTTAAATAACCACCGTCTACCTGTGTAATTAGTCCTTTTTCGTGCAGACGTTTGACTGCTTCAATGGTGTCAGGACTAGCGCTCCCGTGTACTTTTATGCCCTGTTGTGTGCTTTCCAGGTTGTAACGAATGAGTACATTTAGTTCTTGAATCTGTTCGGGGGAATAGGGCATAACACAACCTCTTGGGGGGAAATAGTCATTGTAACGATATGTGTTTATATTGACGGAATCTGATATCTAAATCAATTGCTTAGTTAATTACATGATGAATAAGTGTTGAGTAAAAACATTTAGATTTGTGGGTAATTTATACCGATATTTTTTAACATGTATTGATCTGTGTTTGACTTAGCTCCAGTTAAATTAAATTAAATTTTGCATAATACGTTCTTTTTTCAGAGTAGCTCCTATGCCATTAAATATTGATACCAGAAGTGTTGCCCTGGCTATTCCACCTATCTGGCGTCTGGCATTTAGGCCATTATTTTTAGGCGGCACACTGTTTTCCATTGTCGCTATAGGCTGGTGGATTCATTTCTGGACGCATCCATTTAACTGGTTGCCTTATGGCGGGCCGGTATGGTGGCATGGCCATGAAATGCTGTTTGGTTTTGGTGCTGCCATTGTTGTGGGTTTTTTACTTACCGCCGTGCAGACGTGGACGGGTGTGATTGGTATCAGAGGCAAACCTTTGGTCGTACTGGTATTGATGTGGTTATTGGGTCGCCTATTATTAGTTTTTGGTTCAGGCTTGCCTGACTGGCTGATTGCTACAGGTGATGTAAGTTATCTTTTACTGGCAGCTATTGCGATGGCTTATCCGGTGATAAAAGTAAAACAGTGGCGCAATTTAATGTTTGTGCCGATCTTGTTTGTTTTTGCCTTATTGAATGCGATCAGTCACTGGGGCGTGATTAGTGAGCAACCGCAACTTGCAATACAATCATTGCACGGCACGATTATGTTATTTGCTTTAATTATTTCTATCATCGGTGGGCGGGTCATCGCCGCGTTTACTGCCAATACCACCGGTTGCCAAAGAGCTCATCCCATCAAATGGCTGGAAACAGTGAGCATTACCAGTATTATTTTTATGCTGGTGATAGCTTCTTATGGATTTACCAATGTGCCCTCAGTTTTATTATTGATCGTTTCCAGTATCGCCGCTCTGGCTAATGGCTGGCGTTATTTGAGATGGGGGATTCAACATAGCGGGTCAGATCCATTGTTGTGGTCATTGCACCTGGCTTATGCGTTTATTCCGCTTGGTTTTGTTGCCCTGGCCCTGCACAGCGTGGGCTTGATGGAGAACACCAGTGCAGCTTTGCACTGTTTCACCGTAGGTGCAATGGGTGGCATGATATTGGCGATGATCTCGCGGGTCACACTGGGTCATACTGGGCGACCACTAAATCCACCTAAATTAGTCTCACTGGCGTTTTTATTTATACTTGCAGCAGCCATTATTCGTGTCATATGGCCTGCATGGTTGCCCGAGTTTACGTCATGGGGTATTGCTTCAGCCGGTATATTCTGGGTATTGGCTTATAGTATATATATTTTATTTTATGCACCGATGCTGGTGACAACGCGAGCAGATGGTAATCCGGGTTGATTATTTACTCATGTTAAGAGTTAAATGCTAATCCAGATCAAGTGCCAACATCAGGTGCAGTATTAAAATTCAATTTTCGTTGAATTTACAGAGGGTGATGGTATGGGTTGTTGCGGCAGTTGTGGCGGTCAGGATGCTGATAAGTCGAAAGATCAGGGTCAGGATCAGGAAAAAGCTCAGAATCAGGAACAAAATCAGGAAGCTAATAAAGAACAGAAACAGGAAGAAAAATAAATATCCTGTCGTCTGTTTACCCGGTAGTCATTGATCAGACTATCGGGTTTTGTCATTTAATCAATTCAGTTATCCACGTGGTAAATCTTCTTTTACACAATGTTAGTGGTCTCAATCAGTGTGCACCAGCCTGATTTGTACTTCGGTACAGATGATTTGACCTTTTGTATTCTGTAGTTATTAACTGCATTTTATGGAGGCAAACCCACTAACAGCTTCTTTAACAATTTTATTTCGATAGATGTAATAGTCATAATTATCGGTCTAAACGGCCATGTGATTTCACTATTATTGGCAAATAACCCTATTTATACGACAAGAAAAGACCAGGAATATGTCATAAAAAGCGGAGTTAATATAGAATTACTCTAATTATTATTAGTGTTTAGCGACTAAAAATTTATTCCTAAAAGGTTCCTCATGTTCAAGTGTATTTGTCTTTTATTCGTCCTAATTGTATCTCCTCTAGCTGAAGCATCAGAGAACGATAAAAAGGTAATTGCATTTGCGCAGGATACGATGGCTAATGATTTTCGTAAAGCGCAGGTATTTGAAGTACGTGATGAAGCAGCAAAATATCCGGAGATTTCATTTGTCTATTCTGATGGGCAGGGTCAGACTTCATTAATGATTAGACAGATCGAACAATTCATTGCACAGAAAGTGGATTTGCTAATTATCGGAACAAACGATGAAAATGCGGTTGTTCCAGTTGTTTCAAAGGCTTACAAATCGGGCATCCCAGTCATTGTTCTGGATAGAGGTATTAAGGGCAATGACTACACGACTTTTATCAATTCGGACAATATAAAAATTGGCAGGCTTGGTGCTGAGTTTGTTGCGCAAGAATTAAATGGAAAAGGGGTTGTTTTATTATTTGAAGGCATTCAGGAGGCTGACGTCACTCAGCTAAGAAGTCAGGGTTTTATTGATGAAATCAGTAAGTATAAAGAAATTCAGGTAATAAAACGTACCGGTAATTATTTAAGAAAAGATGCCGTTATCGAAATGGAGAAATTGCTAAAACAGGGTGTTCACATTGATGCTATTTTTTCAGAAAGCGATAGCATGCTGAGTGGCGTAAGAATGGTGTTGAAACGTTATAAAATTGATCCTTCTTCGATAGTGATGGTGGGTGTTGATTATATCAGTGAGGCGCAGCAAGCCATACGTAATGGTAATCAATCGGCTTCTATACTTTTCCCCCTTGGCGGTACGGCGACAATCAATAATGCATTGAAAATTTTTAATGGTGAAATGGTGCCAAGGCATATTTATAACCCGGTTGAACTGGTAACTAAAAAAAATGTGGAAGAAATTACCCCCATTTTTTAGTTAACATATTGTTAATGAAAATGTTTGGAAAATATAAAATGCTCAAATGTGGATGCTGAGTTTGCAAAAAAAAAGAAGCCTTAAAACTAAATTTTCAATATTGGTAACAACGGCTGTCATGCTTGTTGTAATTGTATTGGGTTTTTATTTTGATAATTTTATAAAAAATAGTTTTCTTGAAAACACCCGTATCCGTATGCATCATGGTTACGAAAGACTGTTATATAATCTAAAAAATATTGAACGTGAACTCAATGAAGGAATAGAATTTGCACGTTCAGATGAGAAATTAATTGCATCGATTGAGCTGATTAATAATTATCAGGATAAGGATAATTATAATGTTTATCTCATAGATGAAGAGAAAAAATCGATAGCCAGTCAGTTATTAAGTCGAGTCAAACTTTCATTCAACGAAGACATTGCAGTTTATGATGTAGATAATGAGCTGATTGCTTTTGTGACTAAGGTGAATAAGGCATATCAACTGTGTTACGTCTCCTACCAGGATAGTCATCATCAAGTGATGAGTCGAAATGAATATCATCACGAATACATTGCTGAGAAAGTTTCACTGCCCTTAAGTATTTCTCATCAACATCAATATTTTTATAATACAAGTCCATTTGATAAAAAAAGCCTGATAACGTATCAGCAGATGTCTGACCAGATTATTATTAAATCTCATCAGAGTATTTTTGATACGAGTTCAAATCAATCAATCGGCCATATTGAGATGTCACGAAATCTGGATCGAGCTTATTTTGAACGATTTTCTGAAGAGCTTGATCTTGATGTCCAGTATTCATTTGACCCAATTTTTGATGAACAGGCAGGGATTCTGAAAGACGATCTCGATGTATCGCAGCTTAATGTTTTTCAGTCTGACCTTAATTACACTGTAGTTCTGAAACAGGATAGTCAAGATGGATCAATTTACTATCGCGTTAACCTGGATAAAGCTGCTTTGAATGCGTTGTTAAATGAAAGTCGAGCACAGTTTTTTATATTCCTGATTCTAGTTTTGATCTCTATTATATTGCTGATGCAGTATGTTATTAATCATTGGCTAAATTACCCATTAACCCAGCTGATGCAGCAAATTCATAAAATTGAAAGTCAGGATTACTCTATATCCACTCCTGTTGCCAGTGGTGATGAAATTGAAACCATCTCAGTCAATATTAATCAACTGGCGCGGACTATTCAGGAACGTGAGTTATCACTCAGGGTCTCTAAAGATGAGCTTGAATATCTTTCTAATCATGATGTGTTAACTGACCTGCCGAATCGTCGAATTTTTTCACAATGTTTGCAGCATGCTCTTAATCTGGCTTCACGTAATCGGGGTCGACTGGCTATCTTCTTTCTTGATCTGGATCAGTTTAAACTGGTCAACGATACCTTGGGGCATGATGTCGGTGACGAACTCCTGGTCCAGGTATCAAAACGTCTGATTAAACATGTCCGTAGTTCAGATACTCTGGCTCGCATCGGTGGTGATGAATTTAATATCCTGATTGAGAACGCACCGGATAACCACGATCTGGAAAAACTGGTGGAAAAATACATGTCGTTGTTTGGTGAGCCATTTCATTGTTGTGGGCATGAAATCAGTGTTACGGTCAGTATCGGTATTTCGCTCTATCCGGAAAATGGTGAGGACAGCGTTACCCTGATCAAACACGCCGATCTGGCAATGTATAAATCAAAAGACCATGGTCGCAATAATTACACCTTTTTTTCTAGTGAGCTGTCGGTGCAGGCTCAAAATCGTGTTGATCTGATTCGTGCTCTTGAAAGTGCTATTGAGTCTGGTAATCAGTTTGAGCTGTATTACCAACCAAAAGTATTGTCCAACACGCATCAAATTTTTTCTATCGAGGCCTTGCTGCGCTGGCATAGTCCTGACCTGGGTGAAGTTTTACCCGATGAATTCATTTCATTGGCAGAAGAAACTGGGCTGATCATTCCTATTGGCCAGTGGGTGTTGCAGCAGGCTTGTCAGGATTTTATGCGCTTGCAGGAAGAAAATATTTATTTACAACATGTCAGCATTAATATTTCAAATGTGCAGATGAGCAGGTGTGACATGCTGGCACTGGTTAAAGGTGTGGTTGATAGAACTGGAATAAGGCACGAACAAATAGAATTAGAGATTACCGAAAGTTATATTGCAACTGACATAGATCAGGCCATCGAAACATTGCAGATATTCCATGACATGGGTATAGGTGTGGCGATTGATGATTTTGGTACGGGTTATTCCTCGATGCATTATTTACAGAAATTGCCGATTACTCGTCTTAAGATAGATAAAAGTTTTGTTGATGACCTGCCTCTGTCGAAAGATAGCTCAACTATTGTACGCGCTATTATTGGTCTGGCAAAAAGTTTTGACCTTGCCATTACTGCTGAAGGTGTTGAAAATAAAGATCAGCTTCTTTTTCTGGAGCAAGCGCAGTGCGATGAAATACAGGGGTATTATATTTCTAAACCACTCTGTCTGGATGACTTCAGGGTTTTTTATAACTCAAAGATGGATGAGAGCGTGCATTCATAACCGCGGTGTATTTGAAATTTCCCATTCCTTTAATATATAGGCTGAAGCACAGAGTAACGTTGTCTATAGTAATAAATCTTCATCAATATGGTGATAGATGTCGGCTGCATTTATCAGCGAGTTAGCGGTGAGTGCAGGTACGCCATAGACTTCTGTTGTGACACCGTAATCATTTTTAATTTTTTTTAGTAACAGATCGAAATCACCGTCACCTGATAGCAATACGACAGTATCAACCTCTTTGGCTATGTCCATTACATCAATGGTAATGCCGACATCCCAGTCGCCCTTGGCAGAACCATCGCTGCGTTGAATATAAGGTTTGAGTTTGATGGTAAAGCCGATGTGTTTCAGTGCATCCTGAAATTTAAGTTGTTGCTCATCGCCACGATCAATGGCATAAGCGATGGCAGAAACAATTTCACCTTCAGTGCTGATGCGCTGCCAGATTTTTCGATAATTAAACTGGCGCGCATAAGCATCGCGAGTGGTGTAATAGATGTTTTGCACATCAGCAAAAATAGCAATTTTTTTCACGGTAACCTATTAGTATAGTATTTTAACTTTTAACAAGGTTAGCATAATAGCTGTTATGTATTCGAGATGTTCTCTTCTGGAAGCTTAGTGACGTAATGTGTTAGACTTTTGTCATTAATTTATAGCTACGGACCAGGAATGCTGATTCTATAATTTATTCCATCAACTTTATGCAGTCATTCGGCGAAAAAGTTTATATTGTTTTAGTGAGTGTTCA
>Ga0224496_10000154_pt1 | contig 50682 bp, 49 predicted proteins | sample SF_Jul11_sed_USG_2_FD_168127 | JGI IMG/M metagenome (GOLD analysis project Ga0224496, IMG submission 168127) | Sediment microbial communities from San Francisco Bay, California, United States - SF_Jul11_sed_USGS_8_1 | ecosystem: Environmental > Aquatic > Marine > Sediment | place: USA...
TGTGGGTCGCGGTGCCGGAGACTGCTTTAAGCCAACAGGTGTTTGGCCCATGAGGTGTGGCGGTTACGAAGCTCGTCGCCTTCGAGGCCGACGACGTTGCCGCCTTCGACGACCACCCGACCGTGCACCACCGACCAATCAACGCAGGCACGGTTCGCGAACACCAGACCCGCAACCGGGTCGGCGAACCCCGAATCTCCCACCCGGCTCGTGACGTCGATGGCGATGACGTCGCAGGCCTTGCCGACCTCAAGGGATCCGAGGTCGCTCCTGCCGAGGACTTCTGCACTCCCCCGCGTCGCCATCCGCAACGCATCCCTGGCTGACATGAGTGCGCCGCCCTCTCCTACGCCAGGTGCCACAGCGAGGCGGGCAACCAGCATCGCTTGACGCACCTCGGCCAGCAGATTCGAGCTGTCGTTCGAGGCGCTGCCGTCGACTCCCAGACCCACCGGTACGCCTTGCTTGCGGTACCTGGCAATCGGGGCGATCCCAGACGCGAGTCGCATGTTGGACGTCGGGCAATGGGCGACTCCGGTTTTGGTGCGGGCCATTTGTTCCGACTCTTCGGCCGAGATGTGCACGCCGTGGGCGAACCACACATCGTCGCCGAGCCAATCGAGTTGTTCGGCATACTCAACCGGACGAGCGCCAAACCGTTCGAGACAGAACGCTTCCTCGTCGATGGTCTCGGCGATATGGGTGTGGAGTCGCACGCCTAGTTCTCTGGCGAGAGCCGCCGACTCTTTCATCAGTTCGCCGGTCACCGAGAACGGCGAGGCAGGAGCCAGAACCACCTGTCGCATCGAGCCAGGATCGGGATCGTGCCAGCGGGCCACCGCCTCCTGGCTCGCCTCGAGAATGGATTCGTGGCCTTCGACGATCGCGTCTGGGGGAAGCCCGCCCGAGGATTCACCCAGGCTCATCGAGCCGCGCGAGGCAATGAACCGGATCGGCACCTTCTCGGCACCCTCGAACTGGTCGTCGATCGTTGACCCGTTCGGCCAGAGATACTGGTGATCAAACGCGGTAGTACAACCAGACATCGCTAGTTCAGCTAGTCCCAGGGTGGTTGCATCCCGGATACTCTCGGAGGTCAGCCGGGCCCAGAGCGGATAAAGCGCAACCAGCCAGGTGAAGAGATCGGCATCTTGGGCCCGCGGAATCGCTCTCGTGAGGGTTTGATAGAGGTGATGATGGGTGTTGATCAGTCCGGGCACAACCACCATGCCATCGGCATCAATGACTGTGTCTGCGGTACCCGGCAGGTCGGACGACGCGCCAACCTGGGTGATCCAGCCATCTTCAGCCATCAAGCCGCCCCCGGCGATCTCGGTGCCGCCATCATCCATCGTCACCAGAACGAGGGCATTACGAATGAGCAGGCTGCTCACTGCGAAAGGCCCGCCAGGACTCGCGATGGCGTCAGAGGGAAGCTGTCAAACCAGACGCCCGTGGCGTCATGTAGGGCGGCAATCACCGCGGCCGCATATGGGAGGTACGGCATCTCAGCCATACCTCGGGCGGCGAACGGGCCGAGCGGATCGCCGTACTCACCGATCACCGTATCAACCTGGCGGGGAATATCGCCGATGCCCGGGATCAGGTACTGCGAGAGGCGGGGATTGGTAATCCTCCCGTCAGTACTTACCAGCAGTTCGGACAGCGCATACCCGTGCGCCTGCACGATGGCACCCTCGGATTGGGTAGTCACGAGCATCGGGTTGATCGCCTTGCCAACGTCTACCGCACTCACCACCCGATCGATGCGGATGTGCCCGGTTTCAACGTCGACGGACAGATCGACCGCCTGCGCCACGTACCCGTACGAGAAGTTCGGTACGGCCGGACCGCCCTCGGGATCCAGCATCTCCGTGGGTGGGGGCACATAACGAAAATCACCAACCGCAGGTCTGTCTCCATTGAGCCACGACTTCTCCGCTTCCTCGGCGGCACCGAGAATCGAATTGCCTGCCATGAAGGTCATTCGTGACGCCGACACCGAACCCGAATCGCCGGTTCTGGCAGTATCAGAAAACACTGCGTCGACTGAGGCAACGTCCAAACCCAGAGCTTCGGCTGTCATCTGGATAAGCGCGGCATGAGTTCCCTGACCCACTTCCGCAGCAGAGTGAAACAAGGTGGCAGAAGTCGGGGATTCGCCATCTCCGTGCAGTTCGATGCGTGCCTCACATCGCTCCGGGAATCCAAAACTGAAGCCGACGTTTTTGAAAGCGCACGCGAACCCTCGACCGTGTTTCGTCGCCTGGTCCGACCCTGGCAGTGACCGAAATGCCTTCACGGGTTGGTAGCTGACCGGCGGGTCACCCCAACCAGCCGATTCGGCGCAATCGTCGACGACTTCTTTGATCGATACCCCCTGGGGAAGTGGCGTATGGGTGGCTCCGAGGTCCCCGTCTCCAATGAGGTTGCGTCGCCGTACCTCGACCGGGTCCATGCCAAGGGCTTCGGCGAGTTTGTTGATCTGCGATTCGGAAACAAACGTTCCCTGAGGCCCTCCAAAGCCGCGGAAGGCTCCGCCGGGTATCGAGGTCGTGTATACGGCGTGGCTGTCGACTCGGATGTTCGGCAGTAGATACGGTCCGGCCAAAGTCATATGGAGGTTGCCAAGTACTTTGTTCGACGTGTAGTTGTACGAGCCGGCGTCAAGATAGGCATCGGCCTCGACGGCGACGATCTTGCCGTCGGCGGTCGCCCCCCAGCGGGTCGTCACCTGGGCCCGATGTCGCTTGTGGTGACCAACGATCGATTCCTCTCGGGACCATTGTGTGCGAATTGGGCGCCGCTCGCCGAGAGCCGCGCATTTCTGGGCCGCCAGCGCCAGCACGATCTGCAGGCTCATATCCTCGCGACCACCGAACGCCCCTCCGATCGCCGGATAGATGATCCGGATCTGATCAGCCGGTACATCGAGGGCGTGAGCAATCTGCTCTTGATCCTCGTGGGTCCACTGGCCCCCAATCTCGACCGTCAAACGACCTTCTTCGTCCACATAGGCAACCGCCGCTTCTGGCTGTAAGTAGGCGTGTTCTTGATGGGGCAGTTGGTAGGTGCCTTCGACAACCACCTCCGCTTGGGCCCAACCTTGCTCCATATCGCCTTTGCGAAACACGTACTGGTAATACGCGTTGGTGGGCTTTCCATTCTCGGGATGTATCAACGGGGCATCCGGCGCCAGAGCAGTATCGACGTCGGCAGCGAGAGGCAGCTCCTGCCATTGCACGTCGATGAGATCTGCCGCCTGGCGAGCGATGGCATCGGTTTCGGCAACGACGACGGCAATGTGATCCGCCTCCCACCTACTGATGTCCGAAGGGACGTTACTGCGGCCGGTTCCGTCAACACCGACCAGGACTGGTTGATCGAACATCGTCAAGCCGTACTCATTGAGCGGCACATCGGCCGCCGTAACAATGGTGACGACCCCGTCGAGTTCGGCCGCTCTCGACGTATCCATAGAGGTCATCCGGGCGTGGGGCTGATCTGAAAAGACGACAACCGCAGTGAGCATCTCCGACTCGCGTATGTCGCCGGGGTAGATGGCCGCTCCGGTGACCTTGGCTTCGGCATCGGGACGTTTGATCGACTCGCCAATCATTGGCCGGCCGCCACAACCGCGTCGATGATCTTGTAATAGCCGGTACACCGGCAGAGATTGCCGGCCAGGCCTTCGATGACTGCGTCGGCGTCAGGGGTGGTCACCTCGTCGAGTAGTGAGGCACCGGCCACGATGAAGCCGGGGATGCAATATCCACATTGCACGGCGAACTTGTCGATGAACGCTTGTTGGACGGGGTGGAGATCACCATTGGCGATACCCTCGACCGTCACTACCGACGCGCCTCCCACAGATAGGGCGGGTACCAGGCACGACATGACGGCACTGCCGTTGAATTGCACGGTGCAGGCTCCGCACTCGCCCTCGGCGCATCCTTCCTTCGTTCCGGTTAGCGAGGCTCCGATGAGCGGACCTGCGACATCGCGCAGCCAGTCAAGCAACGTCAATCCGGCGCCTCCGGCCACCTCGACTTCGTGCCCGTTGACGGTGGCCCAGTCGCCGCTCGAACCATGGGTCGACCCGCTCGCTCCAAGCAAGATCGGTGGTCGGTGGTCGGCCGGCGCCGACCGCAGTGACTGCAACCCTCGTTCGACGACTACCCGGACCGCCTCGGTACGGTAAGCCGCGGTGGCTCGGACATCGTCGATCGGGGTTACGGACGACATGGCTGCTAGCGCCGCGGCGCCAATCGCTTCGTCGTCAAGGGGTTTGCCGACCAATGCCTCAACCGGGGCCTCGACGATGGTGGTAGCGACCGAACCCAAAGCGATTTTGGCGGACGACACGAGATCGCCGTCGGTCGCCACCACCATGGCCGCGTGAACAACCGAAATCGCTTGAGCAGCCCGCAGGCCGGCTTTGACGAACACTCCCCGTTCGTTGGCGGCAAGCTTGCGAAACGTTATGGAAGTGATGAGTTCGTCTGGCATCCGAAGGCTACGACGTACCCCCGTGTGGAACTCCTGGAGGGTTACCGTTCGCTCTCCCCGTACCGATCGCAAGGTCAACTCTGCATCAAGCACTCGCAGCGCAGAAATCGTGTCGTTGGCGGGACTGGCGGTCGCGATGTTGCCAACGACGGTTGCTCGATTCCTTAGCTGAGGCGAGCCAATCTCAAAGCAGGCTTCGGCGAGCGGACGGGCGAAATCCCACAGCTGGGCCGAGGCCACGATCTGATTATGGGTCACCAGCATCCCGATCGTGACTCGCTTCTCGTCGATCTGGATTTGCCCGCAGCCGGTGACGGCCGATAGGTCAATGAGTACCTCGACGCCGCCATGTTGATGGTGGGCGAACTCAAGAATGAGGTCCGTTCCACCCGCGATGAGGCGAGCCTTTTCGCCGTATTCGCCGAGCAGCTTCACCGCTTCGTCGATCGTCTTGGGGCGTAACACCTGATTCGGAAGCGGTCCACGCCGCTGAACTTCATGCATCATTGCGACCGTTATAGATGAGCGCTCCGGAGGCTGCGTACATGTCCAGTATTGCGGCGGCTTCCTCTCGCATGACGTCCACTTCGACTTCGATGCCGCGGGACCTCAGGGCGTCCTGCCAGTCGGCGACCTTGGGGCCTTCGTCAAAACCGATAGAACGAGCGTCCTGGTCCCGGGCACCCGTGACCAGCTTTCTCACCCCTGACCACACCGTGGCACCCATACAGAGCGCGCACGGTTCAGTCGACGCAACGAGTTCCATGGCCGGTAACCCTTCACCGCCGAGATCGAAGACTCCGAGTCGCTGGTTGGCCAGGCCGATGGCGGTCGTTTCGGCATGGGCAAACGAAATGGCGGTCGGCACGACCCGGTTCACTCCCGGAGCCACCAGGATGCCGCTGGCTGATTCGAATATGGCCGCCCCAAACGGGCCGCCGGTTTGCTCGACGACGTTGCGACGGGCCAGTTCGATGACGAACGGCATCCGATCGGTCGGCTCGAATGAGACGCCCGGCGAGGCCATATCGTCGATCCAGTCGGGCGGATCGATCACGACTCTTCCCCACGAGCTCACGTTCGTTCCTCCCTGGCATACGGAATACCGAGGGCGGCTGGGGCACCAAGACGGCTACGCAACGATGATGCAGATGACACCAGCACGAGCACAACGATGGTCATGATGTAGGGAGCCATGTTCAGTAGGTTCGCCGAAATGGTCGTACCCGAGGCCTGTAATCGGAATTGAATTGCATTCACTCCCCCAAATAGGAGCGCACCGAAGAGAGCTCTCGTCGGACGCCAACTCGCAAAGATTACAAGGGCAACCGCGATCCAACCACGACCTCCGGTGAGGTTCTCTGACCAACCAGGTGTATAGGCCAGCGACAGGTGTGCGCCTCCGAGTCCCGCCAGAGCCCCTCCGACCATGGTGTAGATGTACCGGTACCGCAACACGGGGATCCCCATCGCCTCAACCGTGGCAGGGCTTTCTCCCATGGCTCTAAGTTGTTGGCCGAGCGTGGTGCGGTAGATGTAAAACGACACGAGCGGAATGAACAAGTACATGGAATACACGACGAGATCCTGATTGAAGAGCGCTTCCCCAACGACGGGAATCGAGCTGAGTCCGGGTATCGCAACATCGCGAAAACGCGGCCCCTGTAAACCAACCAGCGGGCCGTTGTTCGGGCCCAAGCGCTCGCCGATGAAGCTGGCCAGGCCGGTCCCGGCCAGCGTCAACGCCAAACCGGAGACGATCTGATCAGCGCGCAGCGTGATCGTGACGAAGGCGTGCAGAAGCGCCATGAGCGACCCAATGGCCATCGCTACCAGGATGCCAATCGTCAGCGATCCCGAGTGGAATGCCGCTGCAAATCCGGTGACCGCCCCCATGATCATCATTCCCTCAACGCCCAGATTGAGGATTCCGGAGCGTTCGGTGATCGCTTCGCCGATGGTCGCATACGTCAGCGACGTACCGGCAAAGACCGCAATTCCCAAGATGGAGGCAATCAGGTCCGCATTCATGCCGGGGCCTCGACGTGCTGGCGGACCACCCGGATCCGATAGCGACTGAAGATGTCTCCGCCAAGCACAAAGAACAGCATGATGCCTTGCACGACCTGGGCGACGGAAGCAGGCAGACCCATGGTCATCTGTATTTGGTCTCCCCCCACGAATACGGCGGCCAGCAGGATCGACACGAGAACGATTGCCCACGGTTGCAGCTTGGCGACCCAGGCGACGATGATCGCCGTGAAGCCATTGTTGGCGGAGAGCCCTTGCTGGAGTTTGTGCGAAATCCCGGCCACTTCTCCCATGCCAGCCAGCCCGGCGAGACCGCCAGAGACGAGCATGACAAGAATGATGTTTCGGAACATCGATACTCCGGCAAACCGGGCTGCTTCGGGGTTATCGCCAAGCAGGCGAATCTCGTAGCCGGCCCGGGTTTTGGAAAGCAGCACCCAAACAAAGACGGCCGCCAGAAGCCCGATGAAGATCGCCAGGTTCACTCTCGTATTGAAAAACCTTGGTAGCCAGGTGTATTCGGGGAACAGTGCCGAACCGGGGAAACCGAAACCTGCGGGATCTTTCCAAGAGGTCGTAAACAGCTGCGAGTACCACAAGATGGCGATGTAGTTCAGCATGAGCGTCACGATGATCTCGCTGACATTGAGGTAGGCCTTCAGAAGCGCAGGGATCAATGCCCACAACGCCCCGGCGAGAATGGCTGCACCTCCCATGAGCAGGCCATAAACCACCAGGTTCTGAGGTATACCGGGAGCGGCCTCGGGGAGAAAAAGCGCCACTCCCGACGCAGCAATCCCCCCCATGACCAGCTGACCCTCAGCGCCGATGTTCCAGAACTTCATCTTGAACGCCACCGCGACTGCCAAACCGGTCAATATGAGTGGAGTGGCCCGCACCAATGTTTCAGAAACGCTGTAAAACTCGCCCCCGAAGATATCCCCGAACGCCCCGTCCCACATCGCCGCGTAGGTCTCGATCGGATTGGCCCCGAATGCAAGAAGCAACAGCCCGCTTGCTACCAGTGCCAGCACCACCGAGACGACCGGTACTACCCAGCTGAGGTAGCCGGGCGGATCGAGGCGGCGCTCGAGACGCAGCCGGATCATTGGTGAACCGCCTCGCCGGCCATCATGAGGCCAACCCGTTCCTTAGTCGCTTGGTCCGCATCGACGACGCCCATGTTCTCGCCGCCGTGAAGAACCATGACCCGATCGGAGAGGACCAAAAGCTCGTCCAGGTCTTCGGAAATCAGAATGATCGCCGACCCGCGCAATCGTTCGGCCAGCAGTGCCTCGCGCACCGCCTCGATCGCCCCGACGTCCAATCCGCGAGTCGGATAGGCGGCGACGATAAGTGGAGTCAGGCCGCTCTTGGCTCCCGCGTCGATCTCGCGGGCCAGGATCGCCTTCTGTTGATTACCGCCGGAGAGGTTTCGGGCCGGCGTCGACGACGAAGGCGTGGAAACGGCAAACTTCTTGATGTACTCGTCGGACAGCGTGGATATGGCCCGCTTACGAAGAAATCGACCCTTGGAGATCGGGGCAGACTTATAGCGCTTCATGATGAAGTTATCAGTGAGGGGCAGGCCGCCGGCCAAGCCCATCCCCAATCGGTCGGCCGGAACATGCGAAACGCCCCGGCGGATGAAACCTCGCGGTGACATCCCGGTCACATCGTCACCGTGGAGGTATATCCGGCCGCCTGTCAGGGACCGCAATCCGGTAATACATTCAGCCAACTCGAACTGTCCATTTCCGGCTACGCCGGCCACGCCGAGAATCTCCCCTGAGTGCACTTCGAACGAGACACCGGCCACCGCAGGCAATCCCCGGCTGTCGCTGGCCGATACGTTCTCGCAATTCAGGACGACGGCCCCGGCGTCATGGTCTTCCCGGTCGGAGTCGAACAAGACCTCGCGACCGACCATGAGTTTGGCCAGACCGGCTTTGTCGGCATCTTTGGTGTCGATGGTCGCCACGTTGCGTCCTCCCCGGAGCACGGTGACCCGATCGGAGAAGGCCAGCACCTCGTCCAGCTTGTGTGAGATGAAGATCACCGCCCGACCGTCGTCGGCCAGATGACGCAGCGTGACACCAAGTTCGGCGCTCTCCTGAGGAGTCAGGACCGCGGTTGGTTCATCGAGAATGAGGATCTCGGCTCCGCGGTACAGCAGTTTGAGAATCTCGACGCGCTGAAGCAACCCCACCGACAGCTGCCAGATCTCGGCTGTCGGATCGACTTTGAGTCCAAACCGTTCACCAAGTGCGGCGACCTCCGCTTCGATCTTCTTCATATTCGGGACGAATCCCACCCCCTCAACACCGAGGATGACGTTCTCGGCAACCGTCTGGTTCGGAACGAGCTTGAAGTGTTGGTAGACCATGCCGATGCCGAGGCGAATGGCATCGCGGGGCGAGTGGATCTCGACTCTGTGAAGCGGTTCGCCGCCCGTGGCAAGCTCGATGTGGCCTTCAGTCGGCCGGTATAGGCCCACCAGGCAACTCATCAGGGTGGACTTTCCGGCCCCGTTTTCCCCCAGCAAAGCGTGGATCTCACCACGTCGCACGGTGAGATCCACGTTTTCATTCGCCAGAACACCCGGGAACCGCTTGGTGAGGCCGCGTATCGCGACGGCGACCTCACCTACCTCCGGATCCACTGTCATGGCTGGTTCCTATCCCTCGGGAATTTCGCCTACTACGCCTTGGACGAAGAAGAACATCCCGAGCATGGCACCATCATCCATGCAGGTACCTTCGGCAACCTGCTCGACGCCGGCCTGATCAACGATCGGGCCACAGAAGGGGTCGAAGTCCCCGGCGATCATCTCAGCCTTCTTGGCCTCAACGAGGTCAATGGTCTCCTGGGTCACGGAGGGGCCGTACGACGCCAGGTCAACCAGCCCGGTCTCAAGGCCACCCCAGAACGACTCATCGCCGTCATAGGTGCCGGCCCGAACCTCTTCAACGAGCGGAACGTATTTCGCCGCCCAATCCCAGATGGGAGCACTCAGGAGAGAATCGCCGACAAACGAACGGCTGTCGGTGTTGTAACCAACCGAATACCCGCCCCGATCGGCGGCGGCCTTCTGGGGTTCGGTGGTGTCCTGATGCTGGGCGATAACATCGGCTCCGGCATCCAATAGAGCTTCAGCGGCTTCCTTTTCTTCTGGAGGGCCGAACCAGGTATTGGTCCAAACGACACGGACTTCGGCATCTGGATTGACAGCCTGGACGCCAAGGGTGAAGGCGTTGATCCCGCGAATCACCTCAGGGATCGGAAAGGCGGCGACGTATCCGATAATGTTCGATTCCGTCTGGGCCCCGGCGATCATGCCGGTCAGGTAGCGCGGCTGGTACATACGGCCAAAGACGTTGGACATGTTCGGTGCATTCTTGAAGCCTGAGATGTGCACGAACTGGACGTCTGGGAACTCACCGGCAACCGCCAGGGTTGGGTCCATGTAGCCAAACGAAGTAGTGATGATGATGTCGTTACCGGCCTGGGCGAACTCGCGGATCACCCGCTCGGCATCAGGTCCTTCCTCGACGTTCTCGATGAAGGTGGTTTCGACACCGTCGAGCGCTTCAACAGCCAACCGACCCTGTTCATGCGAATACGTCCAACCCAGGTCGCCGATCGGAGCCACGTAGACAAACGCCACCTTGGTGATCTCATCTGTTGCGCCAGTGTCGGTTGGGGCTTGTGTGTCGTCCGTACCCGCCACGGTCGTGGTGGCGGTGTCGCCCCCGCATGCCGCTACTGCCAGTAACAGCGCCAAAAGTAGGGCGCTTAGCCGTCCAGTTCTCACGATATGTCCTCCAGTAATGAATACATCGGTGTTCCAGTTTTCGCATCGGTGTGACGCGCGTCAGCCAGATTGCCACACCGACGGGCCACGTAACGAGTCAGGGGCGGATTCATTTGAGCGGAATAGGCCACCCTTCTTCAGCGTGAAAGATCTCGGCGAGGCGAGTCACATCCGATTCATGACCCTCGGAGGCCGTGATGGTGAAGCCGGTACCCGATGGGGCGACCAGAAAACCCTGGTCAACGGCTGCGGCGAACCGAGCCGGGTCGAGGTAGATCTTCGGCTTGATCTGGGCAGGATCACCGACCTCGGGACAAAAGACCATACAGTTGCCGCACTCATTACAGGCCTCGGCGAGCACGAAGTACTGCTGTCTCCCCGGCACATCCATCGATTTCGGCGTGGGGAGCCGGAAAAAGGCGTCATTAGGACACACGGTCACACAGAAGTTGCAGGCGACGCACCCCCACATTTCAAGGTTGTGATCCACATGGCGCGGAAGTTTCTCGTTGCCGGTCAGGTGGTACGTCGGGTTCAGATCACCGGTGAGCATGGCCGCCATATGGGCATGAGCGGCTCCGCGGAATCCGGCTGCCCTGGCCACGTTCCACTCATGCGTGCGCCAGCTCTTCAGGGAAAAGGCGCCAACCGCTCGCATGTCATCGGCCAACCGTGACAGCATCGGGGCTATCCGACCGTAGCCACCGGGTTTCAAGAGATCCGAGCAAACCGTCGCCGGACGAACCCCCATGCCGATCGCCTGGGAGAGGTTCTCCTTCGTGATTCCGGCAGAAAAGCTCACCTGGACGTCACCGTCATGACCTTCGACCATGAACGTGTTCGGAAGCGCCGAAATGAGTTCATCAAGCAAGGTGGTCGCCAGCACGTGCAATGGCGCGCCGGAAAGATACATCGGGTCGTCGCCAAGGAAACCCTTATGATTCTCGACGACGAGGGTATTCGTGAGCTTGACCCCGAACCTCCGGCCCCTGGCCTGTGCATAGGAGCGAAGCTCCTCGATGAGTGCGACGCCCCGATCGAATTGCAGGTCGTCGGTGAACGATTGCCGGTTGAGGCGGATGTGTTCGTAGCCCAACTGCTGTTGGACGATCTCGCAAACTCGTCCGAATCCGAGAAGGGTGGGGTTGAGCGTGACGATCACGTCGAGGCCGTGGTGATCCATGAGATATTTGGTGATCGATTCGATCTCGTCGGGTGGGCAGCCGTGAAACGTCGAGAGCGTAACGGTATCGGCAATACGCGTTCCGAACTCGATCTCGCGCATGGCACCAAAAGCCTCGGGGATCAAGGGCCGCAGTCGTTCGATCTCGTTCGAGGCGTCCATCATGGCGGTGATGAATCCTTCGACCTTCGGACTCGAGATCCCCGCCAGGTCGTAACCAACTGACATGTCGAAGACGAACGGGCCGGTGTCGCGGCCCAGATACGGGCGAAGCGGCTCCCATCGTTTGAGGATCTCGATGATCATCCAGGCTTTGACGTACTCTTCGAGTGATTCGCCGATTTTGAGCTCCTGGCTCCACTCGGTGTTGAATCCCACCGTCTCCATGTCGATACATGGTCGGGCGATCTCCAGGTCGTCGATGATCTGGACCGTCTTCAACTCGAACAAGCGAGCCCCTGCCAACCACGACAGCACAATGTTTTGAGCTAGCTGGCTGTGGGGTCCGGCAGCCGGGCCGACGGGCGTCGCGGCGAGTCTTCCAAGAAACTCGAACGACAGATCGACATCAGGATCCGGTTTCCAATATCGGGCGGTTGGCAGATCGTAGATCCGATTGCGTGTCTCGAACTCGAATGCGATCCGCCGCAACAGCACATCCAGAGGAAACGGGGTAAGTGGCGGGACGTCGTTGGCCATGGGTTCCTCTCCTAGAGCCGGGCGTGGAGTCTGGCAGCCTGTTCGGATGCCTTGGCGCGTATCTCGTCTGGATCAACCATCGTGGGGACGCCTGCGTCCAGAACCACCTGACCATCGACCTCGACCCGGAGCGGTCGTACCCCTGGGGTGAAGGCGAGGTGCCACGGGTCCATGGGCTGGTACGACCAGGTCACCAGGTCTTCCTTGGCTTGGGGAAACAGGCTCCAACCGGTCTCCAACCAGCTCCAGGCTGATTCGGGAGAGGCCGTCACATCGACTGATCGGTGGAGAACGTATGCCAGTCGGAACGACTCGATCACGTTGGCTCCAATGCCATCGGTTCCCAGCGCCACTGGATTCTTGAAACGGATTGGATTGGCATAACCGACCGCATTGTTCAAGTTCGACATGGGGTTGTGAAGGATCGTTCCGCGTAAGTCGTGCGAGTCGGGAAGATGGACGCAATGGGCCAGGAGCCAGCTGTCGCTGGTGAGACCGGCCAACTTGTCCGGTGCCTCGTAGTCCTCGGGGCCTTCACAAACATGGATGTGTACCCCAACCCCCAACTCGTCGGCCAGGGCGGCCGCCCCTTCAAGCGTTTCGCGTGAACATGTAAAAGCCGCGTGAATGCCGACGAGGCCGTCGCCGCCTTCTGAGATAAACCGACGATTCTCTTCCAGGCCACGTTGGGCGCCGTCTGGCCCGTGGCGGTCGGTAATCCCGTAGGCGGTTTTGACTCGCACGCCTACCTCTGCACACGCCTTCGCAATGACCGACAGACTCCCTTCGATCGCGTTCGGCGACTCGTGATGGTCGATGATCGCAGTCGTTCCCGATTCGAGGGCTTCGAGCGCCGCCAGCTTGGCGGACCACTCGATCATGTCAAGATCAAGGGCGGTATCAAGGCGCCACCACACCTGTTCGAGGATCTCTTGGAAGGTAGTCGCGGTCTTCGGGGGGGCCGGCATCCCTCTCGCCAGCGACGAATAGAGGTGATGATGGGCACAGACCAGGCCGGGCGTTGTGTCCACTTATCGGCCCTCTGCCCGGCGGATCATCCGACGTCCACCGGCGAGTACGTATTGAACGGCAACTGATTTCTCCGGGTCCCATCAACCTCAAACAACGCCTGGGCCACGGCACCGGCCGTGGGGACGAGACCGATCTCGCCCACGCCCTTGATGCCATACGGCGCCCGTGGCTGGGGTGCCTCGACCAGGAGAACCTCGATTTCGGGAACATCCTTGGGACGCAAGATGCCGAGACTCCTCAGCGTCATATTGGTGGGCCGGCCGTTTTCGTCGGTCGGGAAGTCCTCGGTGAGCGCATAGCCGAGGCCCATGTGAACCGATCCCTCGACTTGCCCCCTGCAGAGCAGCGGATTGACCGCCCGTCCGACGTCGTGGGCTGCTACGACCTTTTCGATCTTTCCCGTTTCCTTGTCGGCGATGACGACCTGAGCGGCGTATCCAAACGCCGAATGCAGAATCGGGTTCTCAAGGCCATCGGACAGTTTGTTCGTCCAGTCGACCCGATACTCACCCTCATAGTCCACTCCGACTCGGCAGCCGTCGGCGATCGCAGCCTGACAGGCCGCCTGCACCGACCCGGCTCCCATGAGTGTGCCACGCGACCCGGTGGTTTGACCGGCGCCGAGTTCCCGAGATGTGTCAACCACCACCCGGATCCGACCCGCATCGATGCCCAACTCTTCGGAAGCGACCTGGAGTGCGACCGTGTGAACCCCCTGACCCATCTCGGTCCAGCAATGGCGAACCTCAACGACGCCATCCTCCTCAAAGCGCACGACCGCCCTGGCGATTTCGAGGAACCCGTTGCCCAAACCCGAATTCTTGAGAGCCAGACCGAGACCAACCGCCTTGCCCGCTTGGCGGGCGGCGTCATAGGGAGCCTTGATGGCGTCAAGGCACATCCGTACCCCGGCCGAACCGTCGTCCATGATCTGCCCGGGACCCCACACGACTCCTGGTTCTATGGCGTTGCGGCTGCGCATCTCCCAACCGGTGATCCCGACCTTTTCGGCAAGCCGATCCATGACACCTTCCATGGCGAACTGCGCCTGATTGGCACCAAACCCTCGAAATGCCCCACAGACGGAGTTGTTGGTCCGAACCGCCGTTGCCTTCACGTCGATGTTGGGAACCACGTAAGGACCGCTCGCATGACCGGCGGCCCGCTCAAGCACCTTCATCCCGACAGACGCATACGGACCGGAATCCCCGATCATCCGGACCCTCAGCCCGACCAGTCTGCCGTCGGCGTCGCACCCGGCCCTGGTTTCGATGCGGATCGGATGTCGTTTGGCGTGTATAAAAAAACTCTGTTCGCGCGTAATCGTGCACTTCACCGGGCGACCCGACAGATGAGCAGCCAGGGCGGTCTGCGCCTGATTGGACATGTCCTCTTTGCCGCCGAAGGCTCCTCCATTCGAAACGAGCTGCACGGTGATCGCGGCCTGCTCGACGCCCAACACCGCGGCGATCTGATCACGGTCATCCCACACGCCCTGCCCTCCCGAGTAAACGTGCAGTCCGGCATCGGTCGGCACGGCCAGGGTCGACTCCGGCTCAAGAAACGCGTGCTCGATCCGTTGGGTCACAAAGACTTCATCGACCGTATGGGTCGCACCGGCCAGCGCTTGTTCAACGTCACCGCGTGCATATTCCGAGATTGACAGCTGATTGCCATCCAACTCCCACACGGCATCTTCAGACTCAAGCGCAGTCAACGGATCGGTGATCGGCGTCAGAACGTTGTAGGTGACCTCAACGAGTTCGGCAGCTTCCCGAGCGGTCTGCTGGTCTTCGGCCACCACGATCGCCAGGACATCACCGAGATAGGAAGTACGACCGCCCACCGGTATGAACACCGGCCAGTCTTTGTAGATGATCCCTACCCGCAGATCACCCGGCACATCGGCAGCGGTATACACAGCAATGACGCCGGGCACCGCTAAAGCGGGAGCGGTATCGATCCCCAGAATGTCAGCCCGTGCGTGGTCGGATAGCCGTAACGCGCCGTGGACCATTCCGGGCACCCGCAAATCGTCTACGTAGCCGCGATCTCCCAGGGCCAAGGCTTCGGCTTCGTACTTGACGCTCGAAGTCCCGATACCACCCTCGACATGGACCTCGGGAATCTCTTCACCGGAGGCGAGCAACTCGATGGCGTCGACGATGCCGACATACCCAGTGCACCGGCACAAATGAGCACCGAGCCGACCTTCGATGGTGGTTCGGTCGAGGTCCTTGCCCTTTTGGTCAATGAGCGCCTTGGCACGAACCAGGATCCCGGGCGTGCAAAAGCCACATTGAAGCGCACCCTTGGCGGCGAACCCGCGAGCCAGTCGATCGCGTTCGGCCTCGTCGAACCCCTCGAGGGTGACAACCTCTTTGCCTGCCGCCTTCTCCATCGATACCAGACACGCCTGAATGGCCTTACCATCGAGCAGAACCGTGCAGCACCCACACTGACCTTGCGGCGCACAGCCGTCTTTGGCAGATGTCACGCCCACTTCTTCGCGTAGTGCCGCCAACAAATGCGGGTGGTGCATCCCGACCTCGATCGCCTGACCGTTGACCACAAGGTTGGTCTTCTCGGTGGTTCGAACGTACACCGGGGTTGCCGTCATGAATTCTCTCCTGGGCGAGACACTCCGCGCTGTTCGGTGATCCGTCGATAGGCGGCGGGAACCCGATATCGCTCAAAATCGAACAGTGTGGTCTTGTAAAACCGGGTGTAGTCGAGATCGATTCTGGCCACGATGACCTCATCTCCGGTGGTAATCGCCTGGGCAATTATTTGGCCCGACGGAGCAATGATCACCGATTGGGCCAGGGATTCGACTCCCTCTTCGAACCCGCCTTTGGCGACCCCAACCACGTAGGTGCCGTTCTGATAGGCACCGGCCTGCATCACCAGATGATTATGAAAGGCCTGCAAAGGATTCTGAGTCGGATCGGGCGCATACGCCAACGGCGTGTTGTAGCCGATGAGGATCAGTTCAACACCTTGCAGGCCCATGACCCGATACGTCTCTGACCACCGGCGGTCATTGCAAAGGGCCATACCGACGACCCCCCCAAAAGCATCCGCCACCGGAAAATCCTCTCCTGGCTCGAAATAGTGCCGCTCCGCATGCTGAAACTGTCGCCAGGGTTCATGGGCTGCATGGCCGGGGATATGGACCTTCTCGAACACGTTCACCGTCTCGCCTTCTCGGTCGACCAGGTGATACACGTTGTGGCGTCGGCCGTCGGCGCCGAGTCGGGCATAACCCAACGCGAAACCGATACCGAGCCGACGCGCCTCATCCCACAGCGGCTTGGTATGCCGGTTCGGCATCTCGTGCTCATAGAAATGGTCCGCTTCCTCGAACGGCATATGCCATCTCGGGAAAAAAGTGGTGAGGGCAAGCTCGGGAAAGGCGACGAGTTCGCCTCCCAGCTCTGAAGCTTCCTGAAGCATGACGATGAGGCGTTCCACGACTTCATCACGTGGAGTATCTCGCTGAACGGGGCCCATCTGGGCTGCGGCAAGGGTCAGTAGACGAGGCATGCCGGGATTATACCCAACTCGGGCGGACGAACTTATACAAAACGTAAAGTTTGATCGGTAGTCTCGTGCTGCGATCAATCAACGAGTAAACCGAGTGCCCGCCCGACCGGCAATGGCATCTTCGATGGCCTTCGGAGACGTCACAATGGCCTCGCCCCCACCCGCCTCGAGAAAAGCCAGGATCGCCCGAATCTTTGGTTCCATGCTGCCCGGCCGAAAGTGGGTGCCTTCCTCCAGATACCGGCGGGCATCGTCGCTCGATAGGTGATCAACCCAACGCTGATCAGGTTGCCCGAAGTTCAAAGCCACCTGGTCGACCGAGGTTGAAATCAGCAGAAGGTCGGCGCGGAGTTCGGCGGCCAGCAACGCCGACGCATGATCCTTGTCGATCACTGCCGGGACGCCGACCAAACATCCCTGATCATCCGCCACGACCGGAATGCCGCCACCACCGGCCGCTATCACCACGTATCCGGCTTTAAGCAGTCGATCGACGGCATCGAGTTCCACAATCCGGAGTGGATACGGCGAGGCGACGACTCGCCGCCACCCTCGACCGGAATCTTCCATCACGTCCCAACCGTCAACCGTCCGTCGCTCGGACGCCTCAGCTTCCGTCATGAACCCGCCGATGGGTTTGGTCGGATGCTGAAACGCCGGATCATCAGAACCGACCTCCACCTGGGTCACGAGAGTCACGACTCGCTCGGGAAGCCCCATCCGTTTGAAGTCGTTGAGGAGGTTTTGCTGAAGGAGATACCCGATCGCCCCTTGCGTATCTGCACCGCACACTTCCAGCGGCACCTCGTGCAGTTCGTTACGGGCTAATTCGGAACGCCTCAGGATGAATCCAATCTGGGGACCGTTGCCATGGGTGACCACTACGCTCCAACCAGAAGCCACCATGTTGGCGATGTGATGGTCGGTCTCTGCGGCTGCGAGATATTGATCTTGCACCGACTGGTGCTCGGGATCGGTGATGAGACTGTTCCCACCAATGGCTACGACGGCAACTGGCATTGGTCCCTCACATCGTCAAGGCCATAGCGGCCTTCTGGACGTGAAGGCGGTTCTCGGCCTGGTCGTATACGACGCTTTGAGGTCCGTCGATGACCTCGTCGCTCACTTCGAGGTTCCGGTCGGCCGGAAGTGGGTGCATGTAGATGGCGCCACGACCCGCTTTTTCCATCTGCCCGATATCGACCATCCAATGCGTGTAGCGACGGCCGATGTCGGCCGATTCCTCCTCGGTGGCGGTGGTGAGCGCTCCCCACGACTTGGCGTACACGACGTCGGCGCCTGCCAGCCCCTCCTCGAAGGACTCGACGACGTCCAACGTGCCCCCGCCGACTCGAGCGTTCTCGCCCGCCTGGCGCATGACTTCGTCCTCAAGCGCAAACTCGGGAGGCCGGGCCAAACGGACGTTCATCCCGAACCGGGTGGCAAGGAGCAGAAGGCTCTGGGCCACTGAGATCGGCTTCTGATAGCTCGACGCGTGGGCATAGCTGATGTTGAGCGTCAGCTGTCGGGGGTCTCCCTTCTTTTCCATGATTGTCAGCAAGTCGGCCAGGGCTTGGAATGGATGGTACCGATCACACTGCATATTCAGGACCGGCACCCTCGCAGCTTTGGCCACTTCGTTGATGTAGTGGTTTCCAACCCCCCAATCGACATTCCGGATCGCCAAGCCGGCGGTATACCGACCAAGGATGTCGCCGATTTCTTTGGCAGTGTCGCCATGTGCAATCTGCGTGGTCTGGGCCTCCATGAACATCGCATGGCCGCCCAGCTGCGCCATCCCGGCTTCAAAACTCGCCCGGGTCCTCGTCGATGAGAAAAAGAACAGCATGGCCAGGACTTTGTCACGAAGGAGGGGATGGGGTTCGCCCATCGCTTGCTGAAGTTTGAGGTGTTTGGCAACCGCCAACAAGGTCTCAAGCTCTTCGACCGACCAGTCCTGGGTGGTGATCAAATCGCGCCCACGAAGGTCGGTGATCATGGCGTTGCGCCCAGGACGAGCGCCAACAGTGCCATTCGAATCACCAAACCGTTGTACGCCTCCTGCCAGTAGCGGGCATAGTGCGTGTCATCGACGTTCGTCGACAACTCGTCCATCCTCGGTAACGAGTGCAACACGATCGCTGATCGCTTCGCTTTTGTGGCGAGTAATTCGGCGGTGACCTGATAACGAGAATCGGTCGTTGCGACAGAGTCACCACGCTCATCTCGCCCCTTGCCATAGTCGGCCTGGACGACCGGCTCAATGAAGATCACGTCGGCTTCGTTTACCACTTCGGCTACATGCTCGGCCCTTCGAATCTGAAGACCGCGACCACGAACCGACTTGATCAATCCTTCATCGGGCTCCTCGTCGGACGGGCAGACATAAATGAGATCTGCGTCGAACTGGGTCAAGGCATACGCCAGCGAATGCATCGTGCGCATCCGCCAGTCACCAACAGCGACGAACGTCAACCCATCGACCTTCCCGAGTTCCTTGCGGACTGTGAACAGGTCTGTGAGTACTTGCGTCGGGTGTTCACCCCATCCATCACCACCGTTGATGACTGGAATCGACGCCCAGCGCGCCATCTCGTGGGGAGCGCCTATCTGGGGATGCCGCATCACGATGACGTCGCCGTAGTACTCCAACATGTGGGCCGTGTCCTTCAACGATTCCTGATAGAAGTCCCCGGCTCGAGTCATCTTCGCGTCGGCAAAGCCGGTGACTTGACCGCCGAGACGCAACATCGCCGACTCGTGAGCGAGCCGAGTTCGCGTCGATGCCTGAAAGAAAGCACTGACCAGGATCTGGCCTGCCAACAGATCGATGCTGCGCCGACTCTTGGCGACAGGATCGAACCGATCACCGGCTTCGAATACGGACTCGAAGTCCGCCCGGCTGAAGTCCTCCAGAGACAGAATGTCTCGTCCTGCAAACTCTCGCATGACACGCTCCCGGTCGTAATCGTTCCACTGTGCAATCGGCTGCCCGCTGGCGCTAGTGGCGTTGGTCATATTCCTGCGACGGCCGGCCAGGGAGTACAATGTTGTGGCCTAAGCGAGGAGCAACGATGTCGATGAATGTGCGAGCTGCCCTGGTCCAGTCCGAATGGACCGGCGACACCGAGTCGATGATCGAAAAGAACCTCGGATACGCCCGGGATGCCGCCGAACAAGGCGCTCAGGTGCTCAGCTTCCAGGAGATCTTCTCAGCTCCATATTTCTGCACCGTTCAGGACCGGAGCTACTTCAGCTACGCCGAAGAAATGCCGGGACCTACCACGAACCGGATGGTCGCCCTCGCCAAGGAGACAGGCATGGTCTTGGTCGTCCCCATGTTCGAGAAGGTTGACGACGGGACCTACTACAACACGGCGGCGGTCATCGATGCCGACGGAACCTTCCTCGGCAAGTACCGCAAAAACCACATTCCCCAGGTCCAGGGGTTCTGGGAGAAGTTCTACTTTCGCCCAGGGAACCTCGGGTATCCCGTCTTCGATACTGCTGTCGGGAAAGTCGGCGTCTACATATGTTACGACCGCCACTTTCCCGAGGGTTGGCGGGAACTCGGCCTCAACGGCGCCAAAATCGTATTCAATCCGTCAGCGACGACGCGTGGCCACTCCAAGTATCTCTGGCAACTCGAACAACCAGCCGCAGCGGTAGCGAACGAGTACTTTGTAGGAGCCATCAACCGGGTGGGGCCCGAACCCGCCGAAAACACCGACTACTACGGGTCCTCCTACTTCGTCGACCCCCGCGCCCGTATTGTTGGCGAGGCCGCCTCAGACGAAAAGGACGAGGTAGTCGTGCGCGACCTCGACATGGCGATGATCGAGGAAACCCGCAATTACTGGCAGTTCTTCCGGGACCGGCGCCCCGACACGTACACCCAGACCGGGGCTATCTAGCCAACCCGATGGCGCCTACGGGGCGATGAAGGCCAGGCCGGCGGTAAGCACGACAAAAAGCCCAAGCACGACTTGCTGCGCCCCAATGACGGGGACCGACGGCGGTGGCCGGCGAGCGAGCCAAGAGTGCACGATCGCCAGAACGACGATCGAACCCCACGCCACCCACGGGACCAGACCGACCACCGCCCCAACTGTCACGGCTACTACTGCCAGGGTCTGTCCCGCGCCGGCATGCTTGTATGGCTGCTGCTTGGCTCTGCGCAGTTGAAGGCGAACGAACATCACGGCCGCGACCGACCTCGCTGCAATTACCAGCCACAGGCCGGCTGCGACCGACGCCGAGACACCACCGATCAAGGCAATGGCCGCGGCCACCGAACCGACACCCACGGTTCCTGCCAGTTCCGGGACCAGCCGTCGACTGCGTGATCTGATGTCGTACCAAAACTCGATCGCTACCAGCGGAACCGCCACCAAGAGCGGAACAACAAACCGAAGATCTGGACCCATCGCCAACACGCTGAACAGACCGATCAGCATCGCGACCTCAACGGTCGCTGCGTTACGTGCCATGACCGTACGCCGAAGACTCCGGCGACGCCGGCGATCGACCATGACCGTTTTCAGCGGAGTTCTCAGCAGAAAGCCGAGCAGCGCAATAAGGCCGAGCAAGACCCCACGCCACGAATAGGCCACCAGCAGACCAAGGAGGACCGGCTCGAGCGTAAACGCCCATCCTCCATGTTCGGACGGCACTACTACGGCCGACCACGTCGAGTGGGGCTGCGAAGCACCGGTTCGCGCTGCCGGATCAGGAGACACCCGGCAAGTCTACAAATCCAATAAGCTGTATCGTTCAAAGCAGAACAGGTGCGTCATGGACCCATTCATCCGAACTCTCCCCAAGGCCGAACTGCACTTGCACATCGAGGGTACCCTCGAGCCTGAGATGCTGTTCTCGCTAGCGAAACGCAACGGCGCCGCATTGGGCTACGCGTCAGTGGATGAACTTCGCGCCGCCTACGACTTCACGGACCTCCAGTCGTTCCTCGACATCTATTACGAGGGCGCCGCCGTCCTCCGGACCGAACAGGACTTCCACGACTTGACCTGGGCGTATCTGCAGCGAGCAGCTCGTGACGGTGTTCGCCGGGCTGAGATCTTCTTTGATCCCCAGACGCACATTGAGCGCGGCGTCGCCATGGGCACGGTGATCGATGGCATCTCCTCCGCCCTCGACCGGGGACCCGAGATCGGCATCAACGGTGGCCTGATCATGTGCTTCCTCCGACACCTTCCCGAATCCAGCGCGCTTGAGACGCTCGAAGCGGCCCTACCGCACCGTTCCCGCTTACTGGGCGTCGGACTCGACTCCTCCGAACTCGGACATCCGCCCACCGAATTCACGGCCGTGTTCAACCTGGCCCGACAGGAAGGACTCCACCTCGTCGCCCACGCCGGCGAGGAAGGCCCACCTGATTACGTCTGGCAGGCACTCGATGTCCTCGGGGTCGAAAGGATCGACCACGGCGTGCGGGCCATCGAAGACGACGCACTCGTCGCTCGTCTGGCTGCCGATCGCATCCCGCTAACGATGTGCCCCCTGTCGAACCTCAAGTTGAAAGTTGTCGACAACCTCGCTCACCATCCTCTCCGCCGGCTGTTGCATTCGGGGGTAAAGGTGACGATCAACTCTGACGATCCGGCGTACTTCGGCGGCTACCTCGGTGATAACTACAGTGCCATCACGAGCGCCCTCGGACTCGAACGTGAAGAACTGGTAGATCTCGCCCGCCACAGTCTGGAAGCGGCCTTCCTTCCTGAAACCGACCCGGTCTTCGCCGACTTCGAGCACCAGGTCGGTGCCTCGAGACTGATCGATTGATCGATGGACCTCAACATAACCCCGGCCGCCATCGCCCTGGTACGCAAGAAGGGCGGCGTCATGGCCATCGACTTCATCCCGCCTATCAGTTGAGGCGGCACGCTGGAGGTGTCGGTCGACACCTATCTCAAAGGCAAAGACCTCAGCCCGTACCAGCAGCTGACCGTCGACGACGTCGAATTGCATGTTTCCCCAGCCTTATCCACTTGGGCAGATCATGCCACCGTGGCGGTCAGGTCGACGCGGCTGGGTAAGAAGCTTGAAGTCCTGGCCGACCACAAACACCAGCCGACCTGAACTCACTAATCCCTGGTACCCGGTGGGCGCCAGTTCGATGATGCGATCCCTGAAGCTCCCTCGCCGCACATCAACGTTTACAATCCGTAAAGTTGAACCGAAGGGATGTCCGTGCAAGTAGCTGCTGAGTTCCTCATCGAACCGTTCTCGGAAGGACGCCCGGGCCCGCACGTGAAGACGGCGGTGGAAGCCGTGGAGCGAGCCGGCCTTACGGTGGACGTCGGGCCGTTTGGAAACGTGACCACGGGCGAGGCTGCCACGGTTCTCGATGCAATTGCAGATGCCCTGACAGCAGCCCTCGACCACGGCGCCACCCGTGTCAGCCTCAGCATCGCTCGCCTAGAAACGTCGGACACGTGACCCAGCGATCAGAGCTCGGAGTAGCTCTCGAACCTTTACTCCGGGTGCTCGGGGCCGCAACCGTCGACGTTGACGACGCCACCGATTCGGATGTGGTGCTGAGTTGGGCGGGATCCCCCGCGATCGCCATCCGGTTGGACTTCTCAGAAACCACCGCCGCCCAGGTTCGTTCGGTGGAAACCGAGATGGGCGCCAAACTATCCGACCTTTCGCGCGAGCAAAAACAGGCGGCAATCAGGATTCTGGACGAACGAGGAGCCTTCGCGCTGCGCAAAGCCATCGAGGATGTGGCAGATGCCATGAGTGTCAGCCGGATCACGATCTATAACTACCTCAACGCGATTCGTGACTCCCGATGAGCCCGATATCGATTGTCTGGTTTTCTAGAATCAATCCACCCGAAGGAGCAGCGTGACAAGTTCAATCATGGGTCTCTTCGACGACGTAGTCGACGAACAAGCCCTCACCAACACCGTCGACCGGTTCCGCGAACGAGAAATCGCACTCCCGACTTTTGCTCAGCTGGCCGACCCTTCGACCATGCCCGCCGGCGTAATGGATGTTCTGGCGAACGTAGGACCGGACGATCCTGATCCGCGCAACCTATGGCGGGTGAACTGGTACAACGATGCCAGCCGAACCATGAGGACCGACGTCCCGGCCTATCTCGAAATCCCTTCGGCCCTCAGCGGCGTCGACGCCAAGATCCTGCTCGCCCTCGGCAACAAATTCCCGATGATCCGCGCACACAAGGTGCTGGCCGCCTACTCCTGCCTCGCTCCCAGGATCGTCACCGGAGCGTTCGATCCCACTACTCATCGCGCGGTGTGGCCTTCCACCGGCAATTACGCCAGAGGTGGCGTAGCGATAAGTCGGATCATGGGCTGTCGCGGCATGGCCGTGCTGCCTGAAGGAATGAGCCAGGAGCGATTCGACTGGCTCAACGAATGGACGGCGGGCCCCGAAGACATCATTCGAACCACCGGAACCGAGTCGAACGTCAAAGAAATCTACGACGCCTGCAACGAACTCGCCAAGGACAGCACCAACGTGATCCTCAACCAGTTCTCGGAGTTCGCCAATCACCTCGGCCACTACTTCGTGACCGGCAGAGCTCTCGAACACATCGTGGAAGCTGCCGGTGGTGGGAACCTGGTTTCGTTCGTGTCGGCCTCCGGGTCCGGAGGAACCATCGCCGCCGGCGATTACTTGAAGGAGCGGCACGGCTCTCGCATCGTGGCAGTCGAGGCGCTGGAGTGCCCGACCATGTTGTACAACGGGTACGGCGAACACAATATTCAGGGCATCGGCGACAAGCACATCCCACTGATCCAGAATGTGATGAACACCGACGACGTCGTTGCCATATCGGACCAAGCAACGGACACGCTCCTGTTGCTGTTCAACACCGAAGCCGGCAAGCAGTACCTGATGAGCCGGGGTTTCGATGCGACATTTGTCGAGCAGCTGCAGCACCTCGGCTTCTCGTCCATCGCCAACATGTTGGCGGCGATCAAAGTTGCCAAACTCCACAACTACGGAGCAGGCGATGTCATCGTGACCGTTGCCACCGACGGATTCGAGCTGTATAGATCGGAAGTCGACAAGATCACGTCACGTGATCATCCCGGCGGGTTCGACGAAACGGCGGCCGCCGCCGCGTATGCCCGGTTCCTCCAAGGCATCGACACCGACCATACGGTCGATCTGGGAACGATCGGACGGACCCGGATCTTCAACCTTGGCTATTACACCTGGGTCGAGCAGCAGGGCGTAGATTTCGAATCGTTCGAGGCTCGCCGGTCACAATCCTTCTGGACGGACTTGCACGGCCACGTCACGCGTTGGGACGCTCAGATCGCCGAGTTCAACCATAGGACCGGAGTTTCGATTGGCTGAAAACCCGTTCCTGACATATCGCACTCGACTCGATTCCTACCAGCGAGCAGCAGCCAATGGATGGAGCGACAGCCAATTCGTAGAGCTCGTTGATCGACTCGACATGTCGATCGCGACCGTGGAGGGACATGGTTTCGAGACGACTCCCCTGACTCCGTTCCCCGAGCTGCATCCGGGCGGTGCCGACCTATGGGTCAAGGACGACACCGGCAATGTCGGAGGCTCGCATAAATCCCGACACCTGTTCGGCGTCATCCTGGCCGAGGCAGTAGACGGGCCGGCCCAAGGCGATCTGGCCATCGCCTCGTGCGGCAACGCCGCCATCGCTGCGTCGGTGATAGCCAAGGCGATCGACCGTCCCTTGCATGTCTTCATTCCCACATGGGCCGACCAGGCAATCGTCGACGTACTTCAATCCAACGGTGCACTCATTGAGGTTTGCCCCCGACGACCGGGCGAATCCGGCGATCCTACCTACCTGCGTTTCCTCGAAGCCGTGTCCAACGGTGCCACCCCGTTCTCAGTTCAAAGTCCGGCGACCCCCACCACACTCGACGGTGGCCGAACGATGGGCTGGGAACTCGCCGACCAACTCGTATCGGTCCAAGCCACCGGAACGATCAACGTGTTCATTCAGGTTGGCGGCGGTGCGCTGGCTAGCGCAACCTGGGCAGGCCTCACGGAAGCGCTCGCTTCGACGTCGACCATCGAACCGGTGCTATTTCCCGTTCAGACCGAAGCATGCGCCCCTCTGGCGCGAGCATGGAATGAACTCAAGGCGTCGGGATTGTCGGCGGCCAAAACTCTCGATCTGGCAACGGCCGACCCGGACCGGTTCATGCGACCGTGGGAGCCGATCGGACAGTCGGAAGCGACTGGCATCCTTGATGACGTAACCTATGACTGGTTGCCCGTACTCTCGGGCATGCTGACGTCCGGTGGCGAACCAGTTGTCGTGGATGAGACCACCGTCGTTGCCGCACACCAGCGAGGTCGGGCGATAACCCACCTCGACGTCGAACCGACCGGAACGGCCGGATATGCCGGATTGCTGGCCTCACGACGACCCGAACCAGCCGTGGTTCTGTTCACCGGCGTCTCGCGTTTCTAACCAACGAGGTAACGTCGTTTCGATGGAGTTCTCCGAAACGCTCGCCAGGCGCCGCATGGTCCGCAACTACACCGACGAACCGGTCACCCGCGATCAACTGGAGCGAATTGCTCTGGCAGGCGCACGAGCACCGAGCGCTGGGAACACCCGGGGCCAATCGTTCGTCATAGTCACGGACGCGCCGACCCGCCGGGCGATTGCCGGGCTGGCCGGTGAGTCGCACTACGTCGATATGGGATTCGACCCGTGGATCTCGCGGGCTCCTGCTCATATCATTATCGGTGCGTCAGAAGCTGCCTATCACGACCGCTATCAAGAAGCCGACAAGCTCGGTCCCGAGGGAGAAATCGACTGGCCGGTTCCGTACTGGTGGGTCGATGCGGGCGCATCACTCATGGCAATCTTGCTGGCCGCCATCGACGAAGGTTTGGCGGCAGGATTTCTCGGTGTACACGCATTCGACGAACTCGAGTCACTCGTTGGCATGCCAGACGAAGTATCGGCGATCGGCATCGTTACGATCGGCCATCCGGCCCCCGATCGCCGTTCGGGGTCGTTGAATCGGAGCGCCCCCACCGGGATTCATTGGGACCGATGGACCGCCCGAACCTGAGCACCCGGCAATGGTGATCGATTCGGTCACTCTGTATACGGTCGGGATGACACTGCGTGACCCGTTCGTGACCGCCACCGATGCCCAGCCGACGAGAACGCTCCTCCTGGTTTCGATCACCAGCGGCAATTTCGTCGGATGGGCCGAATGCAGCGCGGACGGTTCCACATACTGCCGGGGAGAAAGTGCCGAGACAGCCCGGTTGGCATTGGGCCAGGTCGCCCCCGCCCTACTCGGATCACCGGTCGTGGAACCGCAGTCGAACCGTGAGCTGGTTCCTTCTCCGATGGCGGCCACCGCCCTCGAAGGAGCCAGATGGGATCTCTACGCCAAGTCCAACCGCCTTCCGCTGGCCATCGCCCTAAAGGGAAAACTGGACGGCGTGCCCTCGCGAGCAGTCCTCGGTCGTTCGGACCATCTCCTTGACCGCGCCGAACAAGCGATCGAGCAGGGTTATCGGTCCCTAAAGATCAAACTGACTCCCTCCGACGACCTGGCCGGACTCCGCTCGGTTCGGGCCGGCTACCCCGACGTCGGGATCGCCGTCGATTTCAACGGCTCGGCAAGCCACGGCCCCGAGTATCCGAGCTACTGGGATCAACTAGACGACCTCGATCTCGAGTTCATCGAGCAGCCGTTCCAACCAGCAGACCATCTTCTCAGCGAACAACTGCTGAAGCGATCCCGAACCCCGATCTGTCTCGATGAAAGTGTCCGCGACCGTCACCAGGCCGCCCGGGCGGCCAATCAAGGGTTCTTGATCAACCTGAAGGCAGCCAAGTTCGGAGGAGCCGTCGAAGCCCGAACGATCTGGCGGGATCTTCCTGCCGGTCAAGGCTGGTGGGGGGGAATGCTTGAGACCGGTATCGGGCGAGCCCATTCGGTGGCTTTGGCGACCCTCCCGGGCGCCACGCTGGCCAGTGATCTGGCCGCATCGGATCGTTACTACACAGAGGACCTCACCGAACCGTTCACATTGAGCGAAGGAAGGATTACGCCTGCCGATCGCCCGGGGATCGGCGTCGAGGTCGACCTGGCTGTCCTTGACCGTCTAAACACCCGACCACCTGACCGATTTCTCTAAGATTTGTTGTAACACTTGCCCACTACCAGGCACTTCTTGGTTGGAGGCTGAGATACACCATGAGTACATCCCCGATGGATGACCTGAAAGCATATGCCGCATCATTGACGGATTCCGTCTCTGTTGAAGAGACCGACACCGTAGTTGCGAGCGTTCTCCGCGCCCCCCGTGGAGGCCGCCTGCCGCTCAAACAGCGAGTAACCGCTGTCGGTGCCGTGATCGCAACATTTCTTTCAGCGAACGTGGGGTTGGCGGCTGCTGCGCAGAACGCCGCCCCCGGGGATGCTCTCTACGGGGTTGACCGTGCCTACGAACGGATTGCTGCGTTTGTGGGAATCAGCAATCCACGTGCCGAGGAACGCCTCCAGGAGGCGAACGTCTTGGCCGAGAGAGGTGACGCATCTGCTGCGTTGGCTGCGGCGTCAGCTGCTCTCGATGCCTTGAGTTCGTCCCTGGAGGACCCCGGTTCAGGAGCTGACGACCAGTCGGCCGCCTCCATCCGGGAAGCTTCATCGGAACTGGTTCAGGCCATTCCTCAAAACGGCAATTCACGACCCGAGTTTGTGAACGACATGATGGCCGAGACCCGAATGATTGTTCAGCTGGCCCAAGAGATGCGCGAAGCGGCCGCCAACGGCGATGCCGCAGAGGCCGCCAAGAAACTCAAGGATCAAGCCAAGAAGATTGCCGAAAGGGCCAAGCAGGAAAAGGCCAGCAACGCGGACAAGGACAAGCCAAAGAACAACAGCGGCAACAGCACTCCCTAGTCGGATCGCCCCGTCTGTCGCCAGTTGAGGTCGCGATACCGTTAGAGTTGCCGGGCCATGACAGAATCCGCCGGGGACAGATCATCGACATGGCCGCCCTCCCTGGAGGCGATCGATCAAGCCCGCAACGGCAACAACTCCGCTCTCGCTGACATCCTTCGGGCCGGACATCCCCGCCTCGTCGCCTATTTCTCCGGCGCCGGCCCCCAGCGAGCCGACGCCGAAGACCTGGCCGCTCACACCCTCGAAGCCGTCGTCACGTCAATCCACCGACTCAAGAACCCCCACGCCTTCGAGGGTTGGTTCTGGCAGATAGCTCGCTATTCATTCCGCGGTTGGATTCGGAAAACCCGTCGACCGGACCGATTTGAGCCAACCTACATCCCCGAGCGGAACGCCGAGGACACCGTCGAGTTGAGCGATGAGCACACGCAGATCCGCCAGGCACTCGCCGCCCTAAGTCCCAAAGACCGCAGCCTGTTATGGCTCCGCGACGTCGAGGACCTGTCGTATGAGGAGATCGGTGGGCGCCTCGGTTCCGCAGTCGGAACCGTGCGAGTCGCCTGCCACCGAGCCCGCAAACGCCTCGAAGAGGCGTACGCTGCGCTGGACCAAGATGCGTGAAATCACTTCGCCAACCAACCCCCTCATCAAGTCGATTGTTCGTCTGCGCGATCGCCACCGACGCGACGATACGCACATGTTCATCATCGAAGGCTTCGACGAGTTGGATCGCGCCCGTTTACGACCTGACCTGGTCATCGATACGGTTCTCACTTCCCAAGGCGAGTCGTACACACCTCTGGCCAACGAAGAGATCATCTCGGTCACAGATGCCGTTTTCGAGAAAGTGGCCGTGCGAGGTCCGGCCGCCAGACTTCTCGCTGTCGCCCGACAGTTCGACACGTCGCTCGCCGCGCTACCTCACACAAACGATCTCGTCCTCATTGCTGAGGGCATCGAGAAGCCGGGCAACCTTGGAACGATGCTCCGCACCGCTGACGCCGTCGGGGCGGCGGTTGTCGTCTGCGACCCGCTTGTCGACGTTTTCAACCCGTCGGTGGTCCGGGCATCACTCGGTTGTCTTTTTTCCGTTCCAATTGCCACTGGGTCAGTAAATGAAATCGTGGCCTGGGCGTCCGGTCACACGACTGTGGTGGCTACGCCTGAGGCACCTCGGACCCTTTTTGAGCTCGACCTAACCGGACCGACTGCCGTGGTCATCGGATCGGAGCACAGCGGAGTTTCGGCGGCATGGAAGCGCTCCGCCAACGTGCTTTGTTCGATACCGATGGCCGGCCACGCCGACAGCTTGAACGCGGCTACCTCGGCGGCGGTGATGCTGTACGAAGCGGTTCGCCAGCGCCAATTGCCGAAGAATCGTTGAATCGAACACATGTTCGGGCTAGGCTCTCTCCCCGCCACCGAAGGGGACGCCGAGCCAGTGGATCTACTGCAGCGAAGTTTCGACGACCTGGGCGCCCCCCTGGCCGCAGTTCCCTTTTGTGTATTCGACGTTGAGACCACGGGAGGGTCGCCAACCACCGATTCGCTCACGGAGATTGGGGCGGTCAAGTACCTTGGTGGCGAGGTCATCGGTGAGTTCCAAACCCTCATCAACCCGGGCCGGGAGATCCCACCGTTCATTACGATCCTCACCGGGATCACTCACGCGATGGTCGTCGAGGCACCCCGGGTCGAAACCGTCCTCCCTTCTTTCCTTGAGTTCATCGGCGAGTCGGTCCTGGTTGGCCATAACGTCCGCTTCGACATCGGCTTCCTCAACGCGGCGGCGCTCCAGTGTGGGTATAGCCGCGTTACAAATCGGTCGATCGACACGCTCGGGTTGGCCAGGCGGCTGGTTCGCAACGAGATACGAAACCTGAAGCTCGAATCGTTGGCCGCCCACTTCCGGTCGCCGGTGAAACCAACCCACCGCGCCCTCGAAGACGCCAGGGCGACCGGCCATGTATTGCACGCGCTTCTCGAACGGGCAGGCACCTTGGGGGTGACGGCGCTTGAAGACCTCCTCCAGTTGCCGACGGCCCGCGGTTCGACGAACTATCCGAAGATGCGTTTGGCCGATGAACTTCCCAGGCGGCCGGGTGTCTATCTATTTAAGGATCGCCAGGACAACGTCATCTACGTGGGGAAGGCCAAGAACCTTCGCACCCGGGTCCGGTCCTATTTCTACGGAGACACCAGACGGTCGATCGCGAATCTGCTGAATGAACTCGACTCGATCGAAGGGCGAGTGTGCGAGACCGAACTTGAGGCCTCGATCACGGAACTTCGACTTATCCACACGTTTCGACCTCGATACAACCGCCGCTCCAAGCCCCCCAAGGCAAGCCACTGGGTGAAGCTGACCAAAGAAGAGTTTCCTCGACTGTCGCTCGTTCGGACCCTGCGCGACGACGGCCTCGCCTACCTCGGTCCGTTCCGGAGCCGCAAGGCAGCCGAGCTCGTCATGACGGCGATTTGGGATGCCGTCCCCATCAGACGATGCCTGACGAAACCCGGCAGCCGCTCGGCGGCCTGCGCGTTCGCGCAGCTCGGGGTGGCTCGCTGCCCATGTGATGGCAGCCTGACTGCCGACGAATACGGCAACGTTATCCGGCAGTTCATGAGCGCACTCAACGGAGACCCCGCCCTTCTGCTGACGCCGATCCGGCACAAGATGGTCGACCTCGCAGCCTCCCAACGATACGAGGAAGCAGGCTGGATGCGGGATCGCTACCGGGCGCTCGCCCGTGCCATGGACCGAAGGTTCGCCTGGCAATCGATGCTTTCGGCCGGAGCAATACGCGCCGAACACGGCCACGAAGGCGCGTTCATCGAGGATGGGCGTTTCGTCATGGGATGGCTGGTACCCCATCAGCCGCTCCTGCCGGTCGACGCCGAGTCCCCGTCAAGAACCGTGGCCGACAGCGTCCCCCCGTCGGTTCTGGCCGCCGAAGAAGCCCATCTGATCTGGTCATGGCTATCGCAGTTCGATACAGCCATCATCCACACTTCCCATCCGTTTCATCGCCCGGCCCAGGTTCCGGAACTGGCCGCCTAGCCATCCCACCAGTCCCTCCTACGTCGGGGTGAACCTCCCGGGCCGACGCCGACCCGCCGGGCGGCTCAGGCGATAACATGGCCGGATGCGTTTTATCGTTCGTGACGGCACCGATCCGATCGCCATTGCCGACTCAACCATGCTGGCGGCGATGGGAATGCCAGGCGGAGGGGTTCTGGCCGTGGGTGACAGCCACATACGCGTCAAGGCCGGGCGGGTCGGGGAATCCTCGGCTCTGTCCGTAGGCGAACTCGCCAGATCGAATGCCGGCATTACCCTCGGTTCAACCGTCGATGGCACCCGAGCGATATTGACGAGCGCTCAAGAAGTTTGGTTGTCCGAACCGGTCTCGGGCGACCTGGTTCGATCACTTGCATCGCATCCGGTTACCACCGGCGACCGACTCGCGATTGATGGCAAACTCGTCACCGTCGAAAACGTGAGCCCCCAGAATGCCGGCATTATCAGCGCCGGTACCCGGTTCCAGGCCGGCGACACCCAGCTGACCCCCGCCCGCGTACCGACCGTCACCACCGATCCGTCCAAACCTGCCGCTCCCACGACGGCCGAGGCCCTCCTGGCAGGCCTCGACACCGAGCGAGACCTTCTCACCGGGTGGCTCTCGCTCCTGACCGGCCACGGCGACCTTCCTACTGCGTGGGGCCTGCCGTCGGTGGCAGGCGTCGTGCTCGAAGGACCCCACGGATGTGGAAAATCCGAGTTGGTAGCTGCGGCCGCCCATGACGCCGGTTGTAGCGTCAAGGCGATCGATCTCAATCTCATTTTCAAACCGGCCCGACTCCTGGATCTGCTCGAATCTGCCGTCAAGACCGCTCCGGCCTCGACCGTCATCTACGTCGATCGGTTCGAAGCGGTCGCCGGGGAAGAAGGCCTCACTCCGTTCAAGACCCAGGTGGCCGCCATCATGCGTTGGTTTCTCGACGCAGTCGCCGAACGTCCAACCATTGCCTGCGTCGTAGGTATCACTTCGCACACCTCGGTTGAGGCCCTGCAGTCGCCGCTGCTCCCGCGCACGCTTCAGGTACCGCCACCGGACGCCCGGAGACGGACCTTGCTCTTCGAAGCTGCCCTGGCCAAAGTACCGACCGACGAGATCGACTACCCACAACTCGCCGGGAGGAGCGCCGGGTTCTCCGGCGCCGACATTCTCGGTGCGGTGCTGCAAGCGTCGACCGAAGTTGCCAGACTCGGCGAGCCGCTCACCACCGAGCGAGTGGCCGCCGCCATCGACGCCACTACTCCGTCGCTGGGATCGGTCGGTTCCGGCGAAGTTCCCTCTTACGGGTTCGAACGGGTGGCAGGGCTCAAAGACGTCAAGCAACGACTCACCGAAGCTGTCATCTGGCCGATGACCCAACCCGAACGGTTCCGAAAACTCGGAATCGAGCCACCGCGGGGGATTCTTCTCTACGGCCCGCCAGGAACCGGTAAAACGTTCGTCGTTCGAGCACTCGCTCACGAGGCCGGCGCCGCCTTCTTCCCGATCAAAGGAGCTGAACTCCTCGACAAGTTCGTCGGCGAATCGGAACGCGGCGTGCGCGAGGTATTCGCAAGAGCCCGGGCGGCCGCACCGTCGCTCATGTTTTTCGACGAAATCGACGCTTTGGCTCCGGTCCGAGGCACCTCGTCGTCGTCGGTAACCGACTCGGTCGTCGCTGCCCTCCTGACCGAACTTGACGGCTTCGGTGGACGAGGCGACGTCGTGGTGATCGGAGCGACCAATCGCAAGGATCTCATCGATCCTGCCCTCCTGCGTTCTGGCCGGTTCGAGGTGCACATCGAACTCGGCCTCCCCGAGATAGAAGCCCGTCGGGCACTCTTGAATATCGTTGACGTTCCCTTCAGCAAGGACGTCGACTTGGATCAGATCGCTGCCGACACGGACGGTTTGTCGTTTGCCGACATGACAGGCATGTTGCGCGAAGCCGCGCTGAACACGCTCAGAAGCGACGACCATGCCCTCACCGTCGGCCCGGAGCACATCGAACAAGCCCTCAAGCGGTTCCTCAACCGCTGACCGCGTTGATGGCTTCCTGAAGCGAGAACACCCCCTCGTATAGGGCTTTGCCGACCACCACACCGGAGGCGCCACATCCGGCCAGCGCCACCAGGTCGGCAAGCGAACCCACTCCCCCGGACCCGATCACCCCGGCGTTCCCAGCTTGTTCAACGGCGGATCTGGTGAGCCCCAGGTCGGGGCCGGCCATGGTTCCGTCTTGGGAGATTCCTGTGGTCAGAATCCATCCGACGCCGGTCGCGGCTACCCCGGCGATCACCTCCAGGTACGGACGCCCCGCGTCGAGCCAGCCGGACCCGGTGGCCAGACCGGCCTTGACATCAACTGCCGCAACCATCCGATCGGCCCCGTAGGCACCAACCAACTCCGCCAGCACCTCGGGCTGCCACACGGCCACTGATCCCAGCACCACTCGCTGTGCCCCGGCCTCGATCACCCGACGAGCGGCCTGCACGGAGCGCACGCCTCCGCCGATTTGAAAGGGCACGTTGGTCGACGCGATCTGCTCCACCAAACCAAGGGAAGGCGATCCAAGGCGAGCACCCTCCAGATCTACGACATGCACCAGGCTCGCTCCGGCGGCTGCCCAGGAGCGGGCCGCTTCTGCCGGAGCAGAGCCATAGGTGGTCGACTGGCGGTAATCGCCCTTCAGAAGACGGACGACCTGACCATCGAGAACGTCGACGGCGGGGATGATCTGCATGGGTAACCTCAACTTGCCAAGCGGTTTTAGTGTTGTAGCATGTTACAACACTAAATCGCGATCAAACCGGATGCGTTATGACAACAGATGATTGGAGAACTGAAACCGTACTCGCCCTGAGCGAGGCGATCGCCTCGCTCGACGACGCCAACGAAGTTGCCGGGCTGCTGCGCGACCTCTGTACCCGGCGCGAAATCACCGAGATGGCCAGTCGATGGCAGATCGTTCGCTTGCTCGATTCCGGTCTCTCCTACCGCGACATCGCCCAGCAGACCGGTGCGTCTACCGCCACGGTAACGCGGGTCAGTCAGTGGCTCAATCACGGAACCGGGGGTTATCAGATGACCCTCGCTCGCATAAAGGAACAATCATGACCCGGACGCTGCGACTGGCCATACCCAACAAGGGCCGCCTGCGAGACACGACTTCCTCGTTGCTGTCTGATGCCGGGCTCGACTTCGAGAAGTCGGATCGCACCCTTTCGGTTTCGGTACGAAACGTTGATCTGGATCTCCTCTTCGTCCGGACGGAAGACATCGCCGAACTCGTCTCGGACGGCACGGCCGACTTGGGGATAACCGGGCAGGACCTTCTGGCCGAAAACGGCGTTGACCTTCCAGTGCTCGCCGAACTCGGATACGGACATTGCCGGCTGGTAGCCGCCGTGCCGAAGGCGTCACTCGCCGAAAAGCTGGAGGATCTCGCCGGGACCCGGGTGGCCACTGCCCACCCCAACGCCACCCGGCGTATCTTCGAAGAGCGCGGCATCGCCGCCGACATCGTCACGCTACGGGGGTCGGTGGAAGTGGCACCAAAACTGGGCGTTGCCGATGCGATCGTCGACCTTGTATCGACGGGTTCGACCATGCTCGTGAATGGCCTTCGGCAACTGGATACGATCCTCGTGTCTCAAGCCGTTCTTATCGGCTCCCAGACTTCCCTCGACTCACGATCAACCGAAGCGGACGCCGTGGTGACCGCACTGACCGCCGTGACGGAAGGCCGCCGCAAGCGGTACTTGCTCCTCAACGCCCCGTCTAGCTCAGTGGGTGCCATACAGAGGATCATCCCGGGGTTGGGCGCACCCACCGTTGTCCCACTCGCTGACGACACGATGGTGGCGGTGCATTCGGTCGTCGATGCCGGTTCGATTTGGAACCTGCTCCCGGACCTGAAGGCGGCCGGCGCCCGCGACATTCTTGTTTTGCGTATAGAACAACTCATCCCGTAAGGAAGCCGAACTCATGCCACGTATTGCAACCATTGAACGCACCACCCTCGAGACCAAGGTTTCGGTCACCGTCAACCTGGACGGGACCGGTGTCACCACCGTGACAACCGGAGTCGGCTTCTTCGACCACCTGCTTACTTCGCTGGGTCACCACAGCCTCTTCGACCTGTCCATCTCGTGCGAAGGAGACCTGCACATCGACGACCACCACAGCGTCGAAGACACGATGCTGGTACTCGGAGAGGCCTTTGCGACCGCTCTCGGCGAACGGACCGGTATCTCGCGCTACGGCAACGCCACGGTCCCCATGGACGAAGCACTCGGAACGTGTGCCATCGACGTGGGCGGGCGACCCTTCTCGTCGATCCGGGCGACCCTCCAGGGTCCCAGCATAGGGAACTTCACCACACAGAACTTTGAACATGGACTCGAAGCTCTCGCCCGCACCGGAGGGTTCACATTGCACCTCACCGCCACCGGTAATAACGATCACCATGTTGCCGAGGCAGGTATCAAATCTGTGGCGCGGGCGTTGCGAATGGCAGTCGCCGTCGACGATCGTCGGGTCGGAATCGCCTCGACCAAAGGGACCACGTGACGACGATCGCCGTCATCGATCACGGGGCCGGCAACCTGGTGTCGATCGCCCAAAGCTTGGCGCGGGTTGGGGCGGACGTCATCGTCGCTAGCGAGCCATCGGACATCGCCAAAGCCGACGGACTGGTGCTTCCGGGCGTCGGAACCACGGGTGGCGTCATGCACGGGATCGATGAGGCCGGGTTCCGGCCGGCGATTACACAGTGGGATCGACCCCTGCTCGGCATATGTGTCGGCTTGCAGGTGTTGTTTGAGTCCTCTCACGAGGATGACGCCAAGTGCTTCGGATTTGTTCCCGGATCCGTCGAGCGACTCCGGGACGCCCCTCGACTCCCCCACATCGGATGGAATGACGTGTCCATGAACCATGACCCCCTATTCGCCGATATCGGACCTGAGGCGACGTTCTATTTCGTCCACTCGTACGCCCCCCGGCCGTCCACGAGCGACACTGTGATCGGCACGAGCACCTACGGCGAAACGTTCGTTTCGGCAGTTCGCTCTGGCCGTCGGGTCGGCACTCAGTTTCATCCAGAACGGTCCGGCAACAACGGTCTCCAGTTGCTTGCCAACTTCGTGGCGATGGCTGCATGACCCTGCGAACTCGGATCATTCCTTGCTTGGACGTCAAAGACGGTCGCGTCGTAAAAGGCGTGAACTTCGTAAACCTCGCCGACGCGGGAGATCCGGTGGAACTGGCGACTCGTTACGCCGACGAAGGTGCCGACGAGATTTGCTATCTCGACATTTCCGCTTCGCCAGAGGGACGCGGCACGTTGCTCGATGTGGTCCGTCGGACCGCTTCCAATGTCTTCGTACCGCTCACCGTCGGAGGTGGGGTCAGAACCGCCGACGACATGCGAGCCGTGTTGCGGGCGGGCGCCGACAAGGTCGCGGTCAACACCGCCGCAGTTGCCGACCCCTCCCTCCTGGAATCGTGCGCAACCCGCTTTGGCCGACAATGCGTAGTCATCGCAATCGACACCAAGCGACGCGATGGCTGGTTCGAGGTCGTCGTCAATGGAGGTCGCCGACCCACCGGCATCGACGCGATCGACTGGGCGCGCCAGGCCACCAAACTCGGCGCTGGTGAGATCCTCCTCACGTCGATGGACGCTGACGGGACCAAGGCGGGATTCGATCTCGCAGTCACCAGAGCGGTAACCGCCGCAGTCGACGTTCCAGTCATCGCTTCGGGTGGCGCCGGAACCGTGGATCACTGCATCGATGTGGTCCTCGAAGCCGACGCCAGCGCCGTTCTGGCAGCTTCCATCTTTCACCGGCGCGAAATCGAGATCTCATCGCTCAAGTCGGCGATGGCGGCCGCCGGAATCCCCGTGCGGGAACTGGTCTGATGGTCACCTTCAACGCAGAAGGCCTGATACCCGCCACCATCCAGAATGCCGACACTGGCCAGGTGCTCATGATGGCCTGGATGAACGAGGAATCACTCGATGCAACCCGGACGAGCGGTTTGGTCACCTTCTGGTCGCGCAGCCGCCAAGAGCTGTGGCAGAAAGGTGCGACGTCTGGCAACGAGCTGCGGCTGGTAGAACTGCATCCGGACTGCGATGGCGATGCCCTACTGGTTCTCGCCCGACCGGCGGGACCGGCTTGTCACAACGGGACCACATCGTGCTTCGACAATTCCCCTCCCCCCGACTTCTCTGAGTTCGGCCACCTATGGGCCACTATCAGCGAACGGATCAAAACCCGGCCGAACGGTTCATACACGACGACCCTCGCCGACGACCACGACCTGGCAGCCCGCAAAGTTCTTGAAGAGGCCGGCGAAGTCTCCTTCGCCTCCAAGGATCTGGACGCCGGACGTGGAGACAAACAGCGACTCATCGAAGAGATGGCCGATCTGGTCTATCACACGCTGGCGCTGGCAGCCGCCCAGGAAATCTCGGTTGTTGAAATCGGCGCAGAGCTGAATCGACGCAGCTAGCCGAGGAGCCCGGGAAGCACCCGCAACAACTCAGGTGGCCCCTGAACGAGCATCGTCGTGATCACCGTTTCGGACCACCGGGCCATCTCGTCCCGGACCTTCTCTGGCGGTCCGACGAGCGCGACATCTTCGACCATGGCCAGAGGAATCGAGGCGATTGCCTCCGCTTTCCTCCCCTCGAGGTACAGATCCTGGATGCGATGCGCCTCAGCCTCGTACCCCATCCTGGCTACCACGTCGAAGTGGAAGTTGGCCCCTTTGGCACCCATTCCCCCGACATAGAGCGCCAGCATCGGACGGATTACGTTTGCGGCTTGCTCCGGGTCGGGGTTGATGATCACCGGGACCGGACAGGCCACCTCAAAATCAGCCAGCGTTCGGCGAGCGCCAGGTCGAGCGAAACCGTCCGCCAACGCGTTCCGGTAAAACTCGTCTGACCTTGGCGAAAACCAGAAAGGCAGCCAACCATCGGCTATCTCGGCGGCCAGAGCCACATTCTTCGGACCCTCTGCCGCCAGGAAGATCGGTAACTCCGGTCGCCGCGGGTGAATCGTGACTTTGAGCGGTTTACCGAGGCCACTGCCACCCTCGAGCGGCAGTTGATAATGCTCACCGGCGAAGGCAACCGGACCTTCACGGGCGATCACCTGCCGGACGATGTCGATGTACTCACGGGTCCTCGCCAACGGCTTCGGATACGGTTGGCCGTACCAGCCTTCGACGACCTGCGGGCCAGAGACTCCGAGCCCGAGCACGAACCTCCCCTGCGAAAGATGGTCCATCGTCATGGCGGCCATCGCCGTCGCCGTCGGAGTCCTGGCCGCCATCTGCATGATGGCAGTCCCCAGCCGCATCGTCTTGGTGTTCGATCCCCACCAGGCGAGCGGGGTCAGCGCGTCCGATCCGTATGCTTCGGCCGTCCACACGCTGTCGTAGCCAAGGTCTTCGGCCTCGGTCAGCAGCTCAGTCATTCCGGTAGGTGGCTGCGCACTCCAGTAGCCGATCGACAAACCCAACTTCATCGTATTAGCCCTTATCGCTGGTGGTTTATCGAGGCTAGCCGCCCGCGATTAGGCTGCCGAACATGGGGAACGAATTCACGTGGGGCGTCGCGACATCCGCCTATCAAATCGAAGGTGGTCGCTTCGAAGACGGGAAGGTTGATTCGATCTGGGACACCTTCTCCGACAAGGGTCAGCTCCCGGAATCGGGTGATGTGGCGTGCGACCATTATCACCGCTACCCCGACGATATCGCCCTCATGTCGCAGCTCGGGGTCGATGCCTATCGGATGTCGATCGCCTGGACCAGGGTCGTGGACAACTCTGGGCGGGTCAATCCTGCGGGTTTGGCGTTCTATGACGGGATCATCGATGCCCTCCTCGCAGCCGGCATCTCCCCGTGGATAACCATCTATCACTGGGACCTTCCTCAGTCGCTTGAGGACGCGGGCGGATGGCCCGATCGCCACACCATTGACGCCTTTGACCACTACACCAACATCGTGAGCAACCACTTCGGCAATCGGGTCAAGAACTGGATCACCATCAATGAACCCTGGGTAGCGGCGATGCTCGGTTATCGCGAGGGGGTGTTCGCTCCCGGCCGAACCTCGATGGCCGATGCCCTCGCCGCCGGCCACCACTTGCTGCTCGCCCATGGACGGGCCGTCGCCACTATTCGCGCCAACGTGCCGGATGCTCGGGTTGGGATCGCCCTGGATTGTCGACCGAGTCGACCCGCCAGCGCAAACGAAGCGGACGTTGCAGCCAACCGGCACTTCGACGGTTTCAGGAATCGGTGGTTTTTCGATCCCGTATTCGGGCTCGGATACCCTCAGGACATGTTGAATGCCTATGCGACTGCCGGGTATCTCCCATCGACCCGTCCGGACTGGCTCAAGGATGGCGACCTCGAAACGATTGCCGCCGATATCGACTTTCTCGGGCTCAACTATTACACCTCCCAGACGATCGCTGCCGGCGGCGAAGAGGTGGAGACGGCCACCATCCAACCAGGTCCGAATCCGCCCGCCGGCTACACGGACATGGGATGGGCGATCACGCCCGACGGTCTCCGCCAATACCTGGGCCATCTCAACGACACGTACGCGCCGCCCTCGATCATCATCACCGAGAACGGCGCCAGTTTCGCAGACGCGCCCGGGCCGGATGGTCAGGTCCGAGATCTGCGCCGCCAACGATATCTCGAATCACATATCGAGGCGATCGACCAAGCCATCAGGGAGGGAGTAGCGGTCGATGGGTATTTCTTGTGGAGCTTCCTCGACAACCTCGAATGGACGTCGGGCTATGCCCAGCGTTTCGGAATCGTGCACGTTGATCACACCAGCCAGACCCGCACCCGCAAAGAGTCGTTTGACTGGTATCGCCGCCGGATCAGCCGTCCGCGCTAGACCGACGCACGATCCTTCACCGCCACCCTGCGACGATCAGCGAAGCCTGGCTGGGGTTCCTGAATACTTACGGACGACCCGACACTCACTCGGAAACATCCCTGAAGGCTGCGCGAACCGGTCCCCATCGTTGACTACCCTGCGTCCCGTCTGATGCCGATTGCCACCATTCCCTCCGAGGGACTCACCAGCGAGCAAGTTGCCGAGCGCTTCGCATCAGGCAAACGCAACGTGCGCCCGTCTGGGCCCGATCGTACGACTTCGGACATCATCAAAGCGAACACGCTCACGCGCTTCAATCTCTTGATCGCCGTACTCGTCGTCGTAATCGTCTTCGTAGCACCAATACAAGATGCCCTGTTCGGCCTCGTCATGGTTATCAACTCAGTGATAGGCATCGTCCAGGAACTCCGTGCCAAGATCACTTTGGACCGTCTTCGCCTCATCGAAGCACCGCATGTTCGCGTTATCCGGGATGGAATCGAGACCTCGGTTCCCGTCGAAGACGTGGTCGAGGACGACACGGTTGTGTTGCATTCGGGTGACCAGGTGGTCGTGGATGGCACCGTAAGTAGCAGCCACGGACTCGAGATAGACGAGAGCCTCCTGACAGGTGAAGCCGATGCGGTACCAAAAGAGCCTGGCAATTGGGCGAGGTCAGGCAGTTTCGTGGTTGCCGGCTCGGGTCACATGATCGCCGAACGGGTCGGCGCAGCGTCTTTTGCGGCTCAACTGGCCGTCGAGGCTCGCAAATTCACGCTCGTCAACTCTGAGATCCGGTCGGGAATCGACACCGTGTTGACGATCATCGGCTGGATGCTCATTCCGATCGGGTCGATCCTCGTGATCGGTCAGCTCACGCAAGGATTCGCACAAGCTGCAACTGGTGCGGTTGCCGGCATGGTTGCGATGATTCCCCAGGGTCTGGTTTTGCTGACGTCAGTTGCATTCGCCGTTGCGGTAGTGCGCCTCGGACGCCATCGGGTCCTGGTGCAGGAGCTTCCTGCAGTCGAAACCCTGGCGAGAGTCGACGTGGTCTGCTTCGACAAAACCGGAACCCTGACTGAGGGCACCTTGCGACTGATCGCCACCCAGTTGATATCGGGAGACAAGGACACCGTTCGCCAGGCACTCGGCGCACTATCTCGCGTCGAGGACGAACCCAACGCCACCGCCCAGCTACTGGTTGGTGCGACTTCGGACCCGGGCTGGCGACTTGCGCGGTCAGTGGCTTTCTCCTCGGCCCGGAAATGGTCCGCGGCGAGTTTTCACCAACGCGGCACTTGGGTCTTGGGTGCCCCGGACGTCGTTGCACCCCTCACGAAGAGTCTCGCCGCCACCGTCGCCAAGCACGCCAAGGCCGGGCGACGAGTGATCGCCCTCGCCTACACGGATGCGCTGCTGACTGGCGCCGACCTGCCACCGGGGCTAGCCACCTGGGCTCTGGTGATCGTTGGTGACACGGTGCGGCCCGATGCCGAAGCGGCCCTGGCTTATTTTGCCGAACAAAGTGTCGCGGTCAAAGTGATCTCGGGGGACGACCCGAGGACAGTCGCAGCAATCGCCCATGCCGCCGGCGTGGCCGGTTCCAACCGGGTAGTGGACGGACGACGACTCCCAACGGACCCCGCCCGTCTCCAGGCAATCGCTGAACGGGGGGTGGTCTTTGGTCGGATCACGCCGCACCAAAAACGGGACCTGGTTCAAGCGCTCCAGGCCAAAGGACACACGGTGGCGATGACCGGGGATGGCGTCAACGACGTGCTGGCACTTAAAGAGGCAGATATCGGAGTGGCTATGGGTGGGGGTAGTGCCGCGTCACGGGCGGTATCTCAACTCGTCCTACTCGACGGTACTTTCGACGCGCTACCTCAGGTGGTTGCAGAAGGACGCCGGATCATCGGGAACATCGAACGAGTCTCCAACCTTTTTTTGACGAAAACGGTGTATGCCATGGCCCTGGCAGTTTCAACTGCCTTTGCACAAGTCGCGTTTCCATTTCTACCCCGGCAACTCAGCCTGGTCGGTGCCCTCACCATCGGGATTCCGGGTTTCTTTCTGGCCCTCCAACCCTCATCTACGCCGGTCCGGCCCGGGTTCCTCCTCCGGGCGTTCCGCTTCGCCATCCCCACCGGCCTCATCGCCGCGGCAGCCACCTACGGGGCCTACGGGCTAGCTCGTAGTCAGGGAGTTGGACTCGCCGAAGCACGCACAACCGCAACGCTGGTGCTCGTGGCAGTCAGCCTGTTTGCCCTGCTCGTCGTAAGCCGGCCTCTGACCACCGCCCGCCAGGTGCTCGTTATGGCCATGACCTTCGTATTTGTCCTGACGGTCGCCTTCGAACCCCCACGGGTTTTCTACGAATTGCCACTGCCGTCGGCCATCGTCATTTGGGCATCTGTGGGAATTGCTGCAGCAACCGGCACGGTGATGTACGCCGCCTGGCAGTTGTCAGGTTGGATCCTCCAGGGCGGGGTGCACTCCTTCGTGGAAGCCGCGGTGAGGACGTTCACCCGCAAACCGATCGATTATGAGAGCTAGGACTCAAAGGCTCATTCTGGTGCTCGGGGTGATCGCCGGTGGGTGCATCGCCGAGCCTCTGGATCAATCCCCACTCAACACGTACCCTCCGCCCGGTTCGATCCCCTTTTCCGTGACCACCATTGCCGCCAGCCCCCCAACTTCGGGCGGCGGCGATGCGGTCGACAGCTCAGTCGACGTAATCACCCTTGCCAAAGATCGTCCGTTCGCCGGGCGGTTTCGCTATGACGTGTACGGCCCCGACTCAGCACTCAACACGCCGGTGGTCATACTCGTGCATGACCTCGGCGGTGTCGCCGAAGTGGCCCACCTCGCCCGAGTTCTGGCCGAAACCCGCATCGTGATCGTCCCCCACTACGACAGTCCCGTGCGCGGTGGACGTTTCCCGGACCCCATGTCCGCTACCGCGTGTGCCCTGGCCATGGCCTCCGAATCCGACGTATACGGCGCCAATCCAACCGACGTGGCTGTTCTCGGCGTCGGGTTCGGAGCTTTGGCAGGGTTCATCGTCGCGAATACCGGCGAGCTCTACCTCCCGGCAGAGTGCGAATACGACGAGATGGCCGCGCCGGAGCGGTTGGTTGCCCTTGGCGGAAGTTGGAGTCCTGACGCTCTCGCCAACGACTCATTCGACGCGATGGCCACGTTCATGGGGGGTACTCCTCAGCAAGTACCGGCCACCTGGGCGCTGCTCGACCCAGCCCAATACGGCTCGCCGACTCCCATCGAGATAACCCTCATCCGCGGCGCCCACGATCTCGACGGCTCGGTCACCGACGGGTTCGCAGGGCAGCTGCTCGCCAAGGGATGGCCGGTGGTCGCCGGCATCATCGCCGGGCACACGAGCCGGAGTGCCCTATCTGGTGCTGAAGCAGAAATCGCCGGCTACCTGGAGCCCTAGTCGAGCCTGTCGTTCTTCCCGATCACGACAATGCCATTGTCCGACACGGTGAACCGCTCGCGATCTGCGTCAAGATCAACGCCAATCTCCATGTTGGCAGGCACCCGAACGTTCTTGTCGATGATGGCATTGCGGATGATGGCCCCCCGACCAATATCGACGTTCTCAAGAAGGATCGAGCCCTGAATGTCGGCGTATGAGTTCACTCGAACCAGCGGCGAGAGTATCGATTGCACGACGTGCCCGCCGGAGACGACCGATCCCGACGACACCATCGAATTGATCGCCTCACCACGCCGCTCCTCCTCGTTGTGAATGAATTTGGCCGGCGGATATGTCGGTTGCCACGTCCGGATCGGCCATTCGGCGTTGTACAGGTCGAAGACCGGATCAAGTGAGATCAAGTCCATCGACGCCTCGTAATAGGAGTCAATCGTTCCAACATCGCGCCAGTACCCCACCTCACGAGGACTCTGACCCGGCACGTTGTTATCGGCATAGTCGTATACGTAGGCGTCGCCTTCTCCAACCAATGTCGGAATAATGTTTCCGCCGAGGTCATGACGCGAATCTTCGAGTTCAGCGTCGGCCCTGATCACCCGTTCAAGGACGTCGGCCTTGAAGATATAGCTGCCCATCGAAGCAAAGGCCTTGGTGGGGTCACCGGGCAGCGGCGGCGGCACGGCTGGCTTCTCCACGAACGCCCGGATGCGTCCGCCGGCGTCAGAATCGATCACCCCGAATTCGGTGGCATCGGCGACCGGGACCTGGATGCCGGCGACCGTTACCCCTGCGCCCGATGCGATATGGGCGTCGAGCATCTGGCGAGGGTCCATCCGATAGATGTGGTCAGCGCCGAAGACGATCACATGTTCGGGCCGCTCATCATCGAGGATGTTGAGATTCTGGAAAATGGCATCGGCAGATCCGGAATACCACTGTGGACCTCGTCGCATCTGGGCCGGTACGGCCGTGACGTAGTTCCCGAGGATCGGAGACAGTCGCCAGGTTTGGCTCAGATGCTTGTCAAGGCTGTGGCTTTTGTACTGCGTCAATACGGCAATGTGATGGAACTGGGCGTTCGTCAGGTTGGACAGTACAAAGTCAATCAGCCGGTAGTGACCACCAAAAGGTACGGCTGGTTTGGCTCTCGATCGGGTCAACGGGTGTAGACGTTTACCCTCGCCACCGGCCAGGACCATGGTCATAATTCGTGGGCTCATAGCGTGAAACTAGTCGGGTCGCTTTTTCTCTGTCAGACTGCGCGGGTGAAGAATCGACTTCTAGTGGGGCTGATCCTGGTTTTGTCCGCCTGTTCGACACAGGCAATTCCAGACGATGTCGACCCGCTCCCGGTGATTACCGCTGCCGAGTTCCAGCAACGACTCGACGGATCAACTCGACCGATGGTCGTGAACGTATGGGCATCGTGGTGTTTACCGTGCCGGGCCGAGGCGCCATTGTTACGAGAGGCTGCCCTTCATTATGAGGGTCAGGTGACGTTTATCGGGGTGGACGTTCAAGACCGACCGGCGCAAGCCGCAGCGTTCATCGCTGAATTCGGATTGGATACTTTTGATCATGTGGCAGATCCCGACCGTGCGATCCCGGCGCGGCTGGGTGGTTCGGGCGTCCCGATCACCTACTTTGTTGCCTCTGGTGGCGAAATCGTCGCCACGCACCTTGGCATCATCGACGAACGATCACTCGTGTCTGGCATCGACGCCCTCCTGGCGCTTCCGTAGTGGAATTCACGCTCCTCTGGGCGGCGCTCGCCGGCGTCGGGACGATATGGGCGACCGACCGATGGCTCAACGAAGCCGATCGTCGCTTCGACGACCTCTTGGGCGCCGCTCTCATCGGGTTGGCCGTTGGACGCCTGGCCACCATGATTGGCGATGGTTCGTATCCGTGGGAGCATCCCGGACTCATCCTCCTTGTTCGAGCGGGAGTCCACCCTGGCTGGGCCTCCGCGGCTGCCCTCGGCTGGTTGGCCGTTCGGTTCCGATCGTCGCAAATCACACTCGAAGCCATGGCGGTTCCCGCACTTATGGGTTTGAGCGGCTGGGAGGCGGGATGTGTGTTCCGATCTGCCTGTGGTGGCGTAATGGTCGGCTCGTCGGCCCTCCCGATCGGCCTCATTGCCGCGGCCGCCTTCGTAGGCGCTGCCGTGCTCGTCCACCGCTTCCCCCCTCCAACCAAAGCCGGGGCGGCTCTCCTGGCGGCCGGGGCTATCCGATCGATGAGCGAACCATTTCGCAGCGCACTGACACATTCGATTATTTGGTGGTATCTCGTGGCGATCGTTGTCGGATCGATCGTTGTGGTTCGTCAAAGAAGACATCCGGCAAGTTTTGGCACGGGGTAGAGTTACCAGAGCGACGAACAAAGAAGGTCACATGCCTGCCAGCGAAGTCTATGAGCTTCTGGACGCCATCACCCCGTCCATCAAGACTTTGATGGATGACCACCGCGAGCGCCGTGAGCACTGGTACGCCCACGAGATTGTCCCATGGGAACTGGGCCGCAACTTCAAAGCTGAACCCTGGGACGAATCCCAGTGCACGATTTCGCCAGAGGCCCGTACTTCACTGGTTTTGAACCTCCTCACCGAAGACAACCTGCCCTACTACCACAGCGAAATCGAGCTTCACTCGAAAGATCATGAACTCCTCGCCGAATGGAACCGCCAGTGGACCGCTGAAGAGGGTCAGCATGCCATCGCCCTCCGGTCGTATCTGCTGACCTCACGCAACTGCGACCCACGCGAACTAGAGGATGACCGATTGGCGACGATGACTACCGGCTATTCGACCGGTCTACCCAATCCGATCGCTCTCTTCGCCTACACGTCTGCGCAGGAACTAGCGACCCGCGTATCGCATCGCAACGCCGGACGAATCACCGACGACCCGGTTGCCTACGAAATCATGTCGCGTATCGCGGTCGACGAGAACCATCATTTCATGTTCTATCGCGGAGCCGTGGCCGCCATGCTCGCTGAGAATCCTTCGCTGGTTCTCCCCGAGATCTACCGGGTCCTTTCCAATTTTGAAATGCCAGGCGTCGGCATGCCGAAGTATATGCGCCGGGCCATCCAGATGGCCAAGGCCGGTGTGTACAACATGCGAATCCATCACGACCGGGTGCTGATTCCTCTCATCCGTGACTGGAAGATCGAGTCGCTGGAGGGCCTGACGGCGAAAGCTCAGGAATTCCAGGAGAAGATCATGGGCGTTCCTGCGCTCGCAAACCTCCAGGCCGAAAGCTTTGAAAAACGCTACGGTTTGGCGACCTGACCTGCCGCTGGTAGCTCGAACCGGACCAGTCCCCCGGGACCCTCACCGATTCCGATGGTTCCGTGGTGAGCATCAATTACCGATTTGGCGATAGCCAGGCCGAGACCCGATCCCGAATCGCTTCGCGACGGATCGCTGGTTGTGAACCGGTCAAACGCAACGAGTTCGAAGTCCGGGTCGAATCCCGGACCGTGATCGGCCACCTCGACCACACCACCTAGGCCGCCGGAAGAGACCCGAATCTGCACGGCTGAGCCGGCCGGAGCGTACCGGATGGCATTGTCAACCAGGTTTCTGATAAGCCGTCCAACGGCACTCGGATCGGCGTCGACCATCACCGGGTCAGCAGCCTCGACTTTGAGCCGCACTTTCGATGCTTCGGCGATCGTTACCAGGCTGTCGACGGTCTCGTCGGCCAGTTCGACAAGATCAATGGCCACAGGAACCACCCCGCCTGCCTCTACCCGGCCCAGGATCGATAGATCATCTACGAGACGCTCAAGAGTTCGCACGTTGCTGGCTAATCGCACCAACATGACCGACTCATCTTCGACCAGGTCATCCTGGAGCGCCTCGATTCCGGCTCGCAATCCCGAGAGCGGAGTGCGCAGATCGTGACCTACCGCTGCCAGGAAGTCGCGTCGCCCTTGATCATCACGTTCCCGCTGACGTTTGGCCGCATCCAGGTGGGTAACCATCTCATCGACGGCCCTGGCTGTCGTACCGACCTCGTCGGGCCGCGAGACATTCGTCCTGACCGAGGTATCGCCGGCGGCTACCAGCTCGGCCGTCTTGGCGATCTGGGCGAGGTCATCGGTTACCGAACCGGCCACATTGAGGGCCAACGTCAAGCCGAGAGCAACCCCGAGACCCAACTCGACGAACATCAGACGCAAATCATGGGGGGTAAGAAACATTGGCGACGCCATGACCGCTCCGAGAGCGGCGACCAGAACTGCGGATACGGCAACAATCTGGATGGTGAGCGTAATGGATGTCAACCGTTGGGCGAACCGCCTCAATACCCATCCGGCCAGGACCGTCACCAGAGTCACCGCTCCGAATATGCCGTACAGGGCAAGTCGCTCAGGAGCGGTGGGCTGCATAGCCGCCTCGCTGACGGCTACCCAGACGGTGGCGATCCCCACGGCGACGATGACGAGACGGGTCATCCTTCGAACCTGTAGCCGACGCCGCGCACGGTGATCAGTCGATCAGGCCGCTCGGGATCTCGCTCGATCTTGTGGCGGATCCGTCGCACATGAACGGTCACGGTTGATGTGTCTTGCCATTCGGCCGATGAGTGCCAAACGTGGTCAAGTAGCTGCGACCGTGAAAAAACCTGGCGAGGGGACGAGGCGAGGAACACCAACAGATCGAACTCGCGGGCGGTAAGTGTCACGATTTCACCATTGATCGTGACCTCCCGGCTGTTCGTATCGATCATCAACCCGTCAAACTCCAGAACTTCGACACCGGGGGTTGGCTCGGTGGTGGCTCGACGGAGGACCGACTTGACTCGCGCCACCAACTCGCGCGGCGAAAACGGCTTCGACACATAATCATCCGCTCCAAGCTCGAGACCGATGATGCGGTCTGCTTCTTCGGTTCGGGCCGTCAAAACAATCACCGGCACATTCGAGTTGGCTCGAAGCTCCTTGAGGATGTTCAGACCACCCACTCCAGGCAGCATGAGGTCCAGAATCAGCAGGTCAGGCAACCCGCGTCGCAACATTTCGACAGCTTCGGTCCCGGTGGATGCGGTCTCAACCCGGAACCCATCGCGCTGCAGATAGGTGGTCATGACTTCGCGTATGGTTGGCTCGTCATCGACGACCATAACTCGCGGCTGCTGGTTCATGTTGCCATCGTACGGCAGCAGCCAGCCGCCGCAACCCGTGTTCCTGGCGTGTTCACCGTTCTGTTCCCAGCCGTTCTTCTGTAGCCGGCACAGTGATACCCAACGCTTCTCACAAGGAGGACATACTTATGAGGCGAATCATGATCCTGGGCATCGCAGTTCTGATGGCGGTGGCGACAGCTGCACCGGCCTTTGCGGACAAACCGGAAAGCGGGCCGATCACCCCGGACTTCATCTATGCCGACGGCGAGTTGTACGGGACGATCCTGCAGGGCTCACTCCCATACAACGGAAAGAACAAGTCCTTCGACCTGCTGTTCCTGGTGCCAGACCAGCAACCGGTTGCTGAGGCCGCTCCTGGCCCGGGTTACAACGGCGGTCGCTGGCTTCCGACTCCGGTCACCAAGACCGCGTACTTTCCGTCGGGCCACATGATTACTTCGGCTGCCGAACTTGCGTATGCCGAGTCGATGGGCTGGGTGACGATCGGCGCACCGAATACCGAAGCGGCGTTCCTATGCCCGCTCATTCCCAACCACTGACCCATAAACAAGCAAACGAGGGCTGGTCCGGCAACATGCCGGACCAGCCCTCGTTTTGAGGTTTCTACACTCCCGGTGTGCCACACATTGAAATTCTCGGGGCTTCGGTCCGATTTGGACTCGTGCCAATCCTGTCGGACATCTCCCTGTCGCTGGGAGCAGGGGAAGTCGCCTGGCTCCGGGGGCCCAACGGCGCCGGGAAGTCAACGCTTCTCCGACTCATGGCCGGACTCGTCCGCCCGTCCAGCGGACAAGTACAAGTATTCGGCCAAACCCCCGACCCGTCGACGAGAAAGCGAACGGGTCTCGTGGCCCATCACCCGGCGTTGTACGACGAACTCACCCTTGAAGAAAACCTGGCCTTCTTCGCCGATCTGACCGCCACACCTCATCTCCGCGTCGATGAAGCACTCGAGGCGGTAGGTCTCGCTGGCGCGCGAACTAGAAAGGCCAGGGACTCATCGGAAGGAATGCGCCGCCGGGCCGATCTGGCCAGGCTTTTGCTTGCTGACCATGACTTGCTTCTCCTGGATGAGGCACACTCGGGTCTCGATCGCCAGGCCGGCGGCCTCGTCGAGGCGTTGGTCGAGCGCACCGTTGGTAGGGGCGGAGCCTGCGTGCTGGTGTCGCACGCCACCGAGATAGCGTTTGCCACCAGGGCCATCGAGCTTAACGAAGGGAGCCTTCTGTGACCTTTCGACGCCAGGCCCTCGTCATTTTTCGTCGCGATTTACGAATTGAAGGTCGCACCGGCGAAGCGCTGCTGATCACGCTTCCGTTCGGACTCGCAG